>C688J18823_10002287_pt1 | contig 12002 bp, 12 predicted proteins | sample HopSoiMetagenom1_FD_18823 | JGI IMG/M metagenome (IMG submission 18823) | reverse complement strand
GCCGCGGCGGACGCGCTCGTGCTGTTGCCCCGCGGCCACGGCGAGCTGCCGTCCGGCGCGAGTGTCCGCTACCTCCGCCTGGGCTAGCCCTGCGCCGAGGCGAGCGGTGCCGCCGCGACCGTCGTCGCAGGGGGCGAGAACGGGGCCGCGCCGCGCGGCTCGATCTTCGCGAGGCGGGCGTAGGCGATGTAGCGATGCGAGGCGAAGAACCGCGGGTGGCACGCCTGCAGCTCGACGATCTCCCGCCCGTGCGAGCGCAGCACCTTCAGGTCGTTCCCGGGGACGATCACGTGGCGGAAGACGCGGTAGCGAAACGTCGCGTACGGCACCTCGAGCGTCACCAGGTCGCCGGTCCGCAGGCGCTCGATGTGCGCGAAGGGCGCGAGGTACGTCGTGCGATGCCCGGCGATGTAGATCAGTTGCCCCTCGCCCGGCATGTACGTGCGGCGGTCGAGCCCGGGCCCCTTCGTGAGCGAATCCGTGTCGGTGCCGTCGACGACGACCATGTTCAGGTGCAGCCGCGGCACGACGATGCGGCCGATCGCCTGGCCGCGGCGCGAGTTCTTCCGGTAGCGCCGCGCCTGCGTGCGGATCGTGGCGGTGCTGCTCGCGAGGGACGCGCCCTTCTTCACCCGCGGCTCTGGAAAGGACTCGACCCGCCGGTCGTAGCTCTGCGCTAGCTGGTGCTGCTTCCACTTCGTGTAGATCCCCGTGAAGGGGTCCTGCCAGCGCCAGACGACGACCACCCACACGAGCATGAGCACTCCGCCCACCGCCATCACCGTTCCGAAAATCCTGAGCAGCCGCCTCACGTTCATCCTTCCAACGCCTTCCGCTCGGCGCCGGGTGCGCGTCGCTTGACCGACCTCACTGTAAGCACGGCGCGCCGCACTGTCTCGCGCAGCGGCCCGCGGGGCGGCCGCTCGCGTGCGCTCGGGTAGGGCGCGTACCGGCCCGTCGCAAGTGCCGTCATCTGCGCGGCGGCCGCGCACCACCCGGCCGCGATCACGATCGACGGGAGCTTGACGAACCCGGCGGCGGTGAGTGCGCCGAGGTACCACGGGGTGTCGAGCCCCAGGCCGTATCGCAGCGCGAGCGAGCCGACGAGCAGAAGCGGACCGAGGAATCCCGCCGCGAGCACGAGCGCCCGCGTCCAGACCGGCCGTATGGCGGCGTGCGGTAGCCAAAGCCAGGCGTGCAGCGAGGGCAGCACGAAGATCAGCGCATAGGGATTGGTCGCGACGACGAGCAGGGCCACGACGGCGAGCGCGAGCAGCGCGGCCGTCGTCCCCGCGAGCTCCTCCGTCGCGGACGCGGGCCGCCGCGGGGCGAGGCGTTGCCGTGCGACGAGCCAGCCGAGGGCGCTGAGCGCGACCAGGCCGACGAGCCCGGCGATCGGCCAGTGCGTCCCTGGCGACGCCTCCGGCGGAAGCGCGACCGAGGGCGCGGTAGGCCACACGCCGAGCACGGCGAACAGCTCGAAGACGATCGCGATCCAGAGCCAGAGCCCCGCGCGGCTGCGATAGCTGCGCAGCGCCGGCGTGAGCGGGATGTGCCGCCGGCGACAGCGGGCGAAGAGGTCGACGGCCGCGAGCAGGAACGGCATCAGCGCCGCGAGCAGCACGAGCTGGATCGCCCAGCCGGGCAGCACGCGCGGGCCGAAGTACACGTAGCTCGAGGTTCCGGGCGCCAACTCCGCACCGGAGTCGAGCCAGAGCAGCAGCTGTTGCGCCGAGCGCCCAAGCTGCTCGAGCCGCACGCCGTTCAGCTGGCCAGGGCGGTCGAAGAACGCCGACGGTGGGCGCTCTCCGCCGCTCGTGAGCGTCAGCGCGGGGATCCCGTGTGCCAGGAGCGCTCCTTGCTCGTGGAGCGTGAACGGGAAGGCGAGGTCGACGAGCTGCGAGAGCGGCCCGGCGTGTGTCGGGCGCCGCCCGGCCTGCTCGAGCACGCGCTGGGCTGCGGTCTCCACGTAGGCGGGTGACGCGAGGCGCGGGTCGTTGCCGGCGAGCACGAGCCTTGGCGGGCCTCGCCCGGCGAGCGCCGACAGGGCGATGGCCGCGACGACGTGTCCGCGGTGCTTCTCGGCGAAGCGCGCGGCACCGAGCGCGCCGAAGGCACCCCCATCCGTGGCGACGAAGACCAACGTGTGCTGCGGGCTTACCGCCCGGCTCCCGAGCGGCGATCCGTACGACCGCGCGAGCTGGACGAGCGCGGCGATCCCGGAGGCGTTGTTGTTCGCACCGGGACCTGCTCCGTCGTCGTCGCGGTTCGCCATCACCACGAGTTCGTCGGGTGAGGCGCCCGGGACTGTCACAACCTGGTTGACGAGCACCTTGTGGCCGATCCCCGGCAGGTCGCCGGTAAAGCGGTCGGGATCGACCCTCAACCCGTACGGCGAGAGCTGTTCGCGGACCCACGCAGCCGCCCCGGCCGCCCCGGCCGTGCCCGGAACGCGGTCGGGGTAGTTGCGAGCCAGCTCCGTCGCCAGCTCGACGGCCGCGACGCGCTCGAAGGCCGGGGGCAACGCCGGTGTGGGGGTCGGCAGCGGCTGGGGCTTGTGCACGCTGAAGGCCGCTGCCAGCAGCGGAATCCCGACCAGCAGCCAGGTGCCGCGGTAGAGACGGCCGCTGACCGGCCGCTCGAGCGAGCCTCGGCGCGGGCGTCGCCGCGAAGAACGGGGCGGAAGCGCCGCCATGCCATGGCTATAGTAGGTGGCAGAACGACGTGCGCCGGCAGGCGCTGCGATGCCCGACTCCTCCACGATCCTGCTCGTCGACGACGAGGACGCCGTTCAGAAGCTCCTCGCCTATCCGCTTGAGCGCGATGGCTTCCGGGTGGTCCAGGCGCGGGACGGAGAGGAGGCGCTCGAGCGCTTCCGCGCCGAGGATGTCGACCTCGTCGTGCTGGACGTGATGCTGCCGAAGCTCGACGGGCTCGAGGTCTGCAAGCGGCTGCGCGCTGTCAGCAACGTGCCGATCATCATGCTCACGGCCCGCGACGACGAGNTGGACAAGGTGCTTGGCCTCGAGCTGGGCGCCGACGACTACATCACCAAGCCGTTTTCGATCCGCGAGTTCATGAGCCGTGTCCGCGCGCTCCTGCGCCGGGCCGCCATTCCCGTCGCACCCGGCGCTGCCGAGGAGGCGATCGAGGCCGACGGCCTGCGGATCGACCTCGCGCGGCGCGACGTCGAGGTCGCCGGGCGGCCGGTGCAGCTCACGTACGTCGAGTTCGAGCTCTTGCGCGCGCTCGCGTCGCACCCGGGCCGGGTCTACACGCGGGAACTGTTGCTGCAAGCGCTATGGGGTGGCTCCGAGTACCGCGAGCCGCGCACGATCGACGTCCACGTGCGGCATCTGCGCGAAAAGCTCGAACGCGACCCGAGCGAGCCGGAGTTCATCCTCACCGTGCGCGGCGTGGGCTACCGCTTCCGACCGTGAGCGGCTTCTTCCGCAGCGTGGGCGCACAGCTGAGCCTCGCGCTCCTGCTCGTGGTGGCGATTGCCCTCGGGATCGTCTACTGGACTGTCGTGCCGTCGCTCGAGAACCGCCTGATCGGGACTCGGCTGGCGCAGCTCCAGCACGATGCAGAGCGGCTTCAGCCGCTGGTGGACGAGGAGGCGGTCGTGAATCCGACGATCGTCGACGCGTGGGCGCAGCGGTACGACGCGCGAGTGACGCTCTTCCACCCGGTCTCCGGCACGCCGCTCGCGATTCAGGACTCGCTCGCCGGCGAGTCGGGCAGCGACGTTGGCGAGGACGCCGTCGTCCTGCGGGCGACGCGGACCGCCCGCCCCCAGGAGGGACGGGTCGAGGAGGGCGGTGAGCACTACGCGGAGGCGACGGTCCCCGTACTCGGCGGCCAGTACATCCTCGTCCTGCGCGACTCGGTGCAGAACCGGCTCGGCAGCGTGCAGCTCGTTCAGCGGCGGCTGCTCGTCGCGGCGGGCTTGGCGCTCGTGCTCGCGCTGCTCCTTGGCTACGCAGGGGCGCGCATGTTCGCCCGCCGGATTCGACGGCTCGAACGGGCGGCGGACCGCATCGCTGGTGGCCGCTTCGACGAGCCGGTCGCGGATAGCGGCGGNGGTGAGCTGGGCGCGCTCGCGGACGCGTTCGAGCGCATGCGCGTTCGGCTCGCGCAGCTCGACGACGCCCGGCGCGAGTTCGTCGCGAACGCGTCGCACGAGCTGCGCACGCCGCTCTTCTCGCTCGGCGGCTTCCTCGAGCTGCTCGACGACGAGGACCTCGACGAACCGACCAAGCGTGAGTTCCTCGCGTCGATGCGCGAGCAGGTCGACCGGTTGACCAAGCTCGCGGCGGCGCTGCTCGACCTGACTCGCCTCGACTCCGGCCGGCTGACGGTCGAACGAGACCCGGTCGACCTCGCCGCTCTGGCGCGCGACCTGGAGGAGGAGTTCGGCCCGGTCGCCGTCTCGAGCGGCCATTCCCTCACCGCCACGACGACGGGGCCGGTGCTCGCAGAGGCCGACGAGCTGCGCGCGCTGCAGCTCGGGCGGATCCTGGTCGAGAACGCGCTCCTGCACACGGCACCCGGCACGCCGGTGCACGTGCGAGCCGGCCTGCGAGGCGCGCAGGCGGCGCTGGAGGTCGAGGACGCCGGGACTGGGATCCCCGTCGAGCAGCGCGAGCAGCTGTTCGAGCGCTTCTTCCGCCTCGAAGGGACGCGTGCATCCGGCAGCGGCCTCGGCCTCGCGATCGCGCGGGAGCTGGCTGAGCTGATGGACGGTTCGATCGAGGTCGAATCGGGGCCGGAACGCACTGTGTTTGCCCTCGTCCTGCCGGCCGTCGAGTCGTTTCCACGGGAAAAGGCCCTTTCTTCGAACGCGTAGCTACAGTGAGACGTCCGTGCGCCCTGGACCGTTCGTCGTCGTCTGCCTTGCTTGCGCGCTCGTGGGCGGCATCGCTGCGCTCGGTCTCGGCAAGCTGACCGGCTGGACCGACTCGAGCTCGACCACCGTCGTTCGGGCAGCGACGGTCGACACAGGCGCCGCGGCGCCGGTCTCCGCTCCCGCCGCGAAGCCGCTCGTCGGGAACGTCTTCGACCCGAGCGCCATCTACGCGAACCGCGCACCGGGCGTGGTCACGATCGTCTCCATCTACGGCACCGACCTCGAGAGCGCCCAGCGGGCACAGGGCTCGGGCTTCGTCGTCTCGCCGAGCGGCTACATCCTCACGAACTCACACGTGATCACGACCGCGGGCGGCAGCGAGACGGCGAAGGCCGCCGACAGCGTCTTCGTCGAGTTCCAGGACGGGGACCGTGTCGAGGCCGAGATCGTCGGGTGGGACGTCTTCGACGACGTCGGCCTGGTCAAGGTGAAGCCCGCCGCCCACGCGCTCGCGCCCGTGCCGCTCGGCAACTCGGCCGGGGTGGCCGTCGGCGAGCCGGTCGCCGCCATCGGCAGCCCCTTTGCGCAGGAGAACTCGCTCGCCGTCGGCGTCGTCTCGGCGACTCGCCGCTCGGTCGCGTCTCTCACTTCGAGCTTCAACCTCGTCGACGCGATCCAGACGGACGCGCCGATCAACCACGGCAACTCCGGCGGGCCGCTCTTCGACGCGCGCGGACGCGTGATCGGGATCAACGCGCAGATTCGAAGCAGCGGCGGCAACGGCGAGGGTGTCGGCTTCGCGGTGCCGATCAACTCCGCCAAACGGTCGATGCAGCAGCTCATTGCCACCGGCTCGGTCTCCTACGCGTATGTCGGCCTCACGACGACCGACCTGACGCCGTCGCTTGCGCGCAGGTTCGGCTACGCGGTGCAGCGCGGGGCGGTCGTCACCGGCGTCGTCAGGGACGGTCCGGCCGACGACGCGGGCCTTCGTGGCGGCTCCGGCGCCGAGAGCGCGCTCGGGGTCGACGATTTCCCGCGCGACGGCGACGTGATCGTCTCGATCGACGGCAAGCCGGTGGTTGACTCGAAGGACATTGCGCGGATTGTCACGAGGTTGAAGCCAGGCCAGACGGTCAACTTCGCCGTTCAGCACGGCGATACGCGCCGGACCGTGAGCGTGCGTCTCGGCGAGCGCTCCGAGACGACCCAATAGGATTCCCACCCGTGGTCTCTGAACGCAGGCCCCTGAGATCCTCCTGGTTACGCGTCGCTGCGCGGCGGGCACAGGAGCGCGCATGAGCGCCGAGGCCCGCACGGTGAGCCTGACGATCCCGGCGCGGCCCGAATACATCACGCTCGGCCGGCTCGCCCTGACGGCGATCGCAGGCGTACGCCCCTTCTCGGACGAGACCCTGCACGACCTCAAGCTCGCGCTGACCGAGGCGTGCACCAACTCGGTCAAGCACGCCTACGACGAGATGGGGGGCGGCAGCGTCGACATCGTCTACGAGCTGCAGCCCGACAGGCTTGCGGTCGAGGTCGGCGACGCCGGCACCGGCTTCGACCCGGAGGCGGCCGCCACCAACGGCGATGAGCTCGAGGAGGGCGGCCTCGGCATCGCGATCATCCGCGCGCTCACCGACGAGGTCGAGATCGCGGAGCGCGAAGGCGGGGGCTCCAGGCTGCGGTTCGTCAAGTTCCTGACGCCCTGAACGATCGCTATTCTCGGCGGCCGCTCAACCATGCTCCAGCTCGTCAACGTCGGACAGAAGTCGCTCGCGGATTACGCCACGATTGCGACCAGGGGCCTGATGGAGGAGATCCGTCGCCTGGCGGAGCCACTCCGCGGGAAGCGGCTCGTGCACCTCTCGGCCACCGCGTTCGGCGGCGGCGTCGCCGAGATCAACTACGCGCTCGTGCCGCTGATGAAGGACGCGGGCCTCGACGCCGAGTGGCGGATCATCGCCGGCGCTGAGGAGTTCTTCGGGGCGACGAAGACGATCCACAACGCCCTCCAGGGCGATCCCCTCGGCCTGAGCCCCGAGCAGCAGGATGTCTTCCGCCGCTTCCAGGCGCTGAACGCCGAGCAGTTCGAGGACGACTACGACTTCGTACTCGTCCACGACCCCCAGCCGGCCGGGATGATCGAGCACTTCCCCGACAGCGACGCCCGCTGGATCTGGCGCTGTCACATCGACCTCTCGCAGCCGAACCCCGACGTGCTCGAGTTTCTGCTCCCGTGGCTCGGCCGCTACGACGCGGCGATCTTCCACATGCAGGAGTACGTGCCGCGCTCGGGCGCGATGCCGCCGGCGTTCATCTGGCCGCCGGCGATCGATCCGCTGACGCCGAAGAACATGGCGCTCTCGACCGAGGACGCGGCGTACATCGTCGACCAGTTCGGCATCGACGTCGAGCGGCCGCTGCTGACGCAGGTCTCGCGCTTCGACCCCTGGAAGGACCCGCTCGGCGTGATCGACGCCTACCGGACGGTGAAGGAGCGGTACCCCGAGGTGCAGCTGGCGCTCGTCGGCTCGATGGCGCACGACGACCCCGAGGGGTGGGACTACTACAACCGCACCGTCAGCTACGCCGCCGGCGACCCCGACGTCTACATCCTCTCGAACCTGAACAACATCGGCTCCGTCGAGGTGAACGCGTTCCAGGTGCACTCGGCGGCGGCGATCCAGAAGTCGACGAAGGAGGGCTTCGGCCTGACCGTGACCGAGGCGCTTTGGAAGACACGGCCGATGGTCGCGAGCCGCGTCGGTGGGATCGTCGCGCAGATCCAGGACGGCGAGACTGGTTGGCTCGTCGCTCCGACGCCGGCTGACGAGTGCGCCCAGGCGTGCCTCGAGATCCTCGACGATCCCGTGGCCGCGAGGCAGCGGGCGCTCCGCGGCAAGGAGTACGTGCGGCGCAACTTCCTGATGCCGCGCCTCCTGCGCGACTGGCTCGTGCTGCTGAACAAGCTCGAGGGCAACGACACGGCCGGCGCCGAGCTCACGATGGCCGCCAGCGGCAGCTAACCGTTTCCAGCCAAGGCAGCGCGGTAGGGTGGCCTCCGCCATGACGGACCGCCGCAAGCTGATCGTCGTCTCGAATCGCGGCCCCGTGACCTTCGCCCGTGACTCGTCGGGCGAGCGGATTGCGCGGCGCGGCGGCGGCGGGCTCGTGACGGCGCTTCGAAGCCTCGTCAGCCACCACGACGTCACGTGGATCGCGAGCGCCATGAGCGACGAGGACCACGCGGTCGCGGCCGAGGCCGGCGGCGCGGCGATCGACGAGCGGGCCCGTGACGGCTCGCCATTCCGCCTCAGGCTTGTCGCGCACGAGCCGACCGCGTACGACCGCTTCTACAACGTCGTCGCGAATCCGATGCTCTGGTTCCTGCAGCACTACCTCTGGGAGCTCGCGTACCAGCCGACGATCGACATCGCGCTGCAGACCGCGTGGGACGAGGGCTACGTCCGCGTAAACCACGGCTTCGCCGAGGCGGTGCTCGAGGAGCTCGAGGCCGTGCCCGAGGCAGCGGTCTTCTTCCACGACTACCACCTCTATCTCGCGCCGCAGCTCGTGCGCGAGCGTGTCCCGAACGCGCTGCTCGCCCACTTCGTGCACATCCCGTGGCCCCAGACCGACTACTGGCACGTCCTCCCGGACAGGATCCGTCGCGCGATCCACGAGGGGATGCTGGCCAACGACGTCGTCGGCTTCCACACGCACCAGTGGCGCCTGAACTTCCTGCGCGCGTGCTCCGACGTGGCGGGCGCGACCTCCGACTTCGACGCCTACGTCGCCGACAGCGGCGACCGACGCACGTTCGCCTCCGTGCACCCGATTTCTGTCGACTGGCACGAGTTCGACGAGTTGGCGTCGAGCGAGCCGATCCTCGAGGCCGAGCGGGAGCTCGTCGAGCGCCGGCCGGAGAAGCTCATCCTCCGGGTCGACCGCACCGATCCCTCGAAGAACATCGTGCGCGGCTTCCGCGCGTTCGAGCTCTACCTCGATGCGCACCCCGAGATGCACCGGCGCGTGGCGATGCTCGCGCGGCTCGACCCTTCGCGACAGGAGATCCCGGAATACGCCGAGTACCTCGGCGCGATCCAGCGCGAGGCGCGGCGGGTGAACGACCGCTTCCAGCAGGAAGGCTGGCTGCCGATCGACCTCGTGATCGCCGATGACTTCGCCGCCTCCGTTGCGGCCTACAAGCAATTCGACGTCCTCTTCGTGAACGCGATCTTCGACGGCATGAACCTGGTCGCGAAGGAGGCGCCGCTCGTGAACGAGCGCGACGGTGTCCTGATCCTGTCGGAGAACGCGGGGGCGCACGCGGAGCTCGGCGATTGGGCGCTGACCGTGAACCCGTTCGACGTGGCGGGTCAGGCAGCCGCCCTGCATCGCGCGCTGAGCATGGACGCCGGCGAGCGCGGCGAGCGGCTGGCAGCCATCCGCGCGCACGTGCGCGAGCACGACGTGACCGCGTGGATCGAGGCACAGCTGGTCGAGCTCGACCGCTGCACCGCGCCGGTGGGCTAGATCAGCCCGTCCTTCTCGACGACGTCGTAGCTCCCGCGCTCGGAGACGACGCGCTCGACTTCCGGCTTCTCGTGGCCGGGGACGATCACGAACCACGCCTCGTGCTCCCTGACCTCCCTGTACTCGCTCATCGGGATGGTGAGCTTGTCGAAGCAGGTCTCGTCGCCGCACTCGCAGATCCATTCCGGGTCCGGCCCCGACTGGAAGCTCGCCTGCATCTGGGCAACGCGCTCGTTGACCTCGCGAAAGAGCTTCTCGTTCTCTTCGAGTCGTTGTTTCCGGTCCATCTGGCCCCCGTTGCGAACACTACAGCCCGTCGGGCGGCGGTACGGTTCGCGTCTGGTGAGCGATCTCTCGCACGTGGACGAGGCCGGCGAGGTCCGGATGGTGGACGTCGGCGGCAAGCCGCTCTCTCGGCGGCGCGCGGTGGCGCGGGCGGTCGTGCGGGTTCGACCAGAGACGGCGTCACAGCTCGCCTCGCTGCCGAAGGGCGACGCGATCGCCACCGCGAAGCTCGCGGGGATCATGGCGGCCAAGCGCACCAGCGAGCTGATTCCGCTGTGCCACCCGCTGCCGCTCACACACGTTGCCGTCGAGATCGAGGTCGGGCATGAGGTCGAGATCGTCGCGTCGGCCGAGACGACCGCACAGACCGGCGTCGAGATGGAGGCGCTCGTCGCCGCTTCGATCGCCGCGCTGACCGTCTACGACATGGCGAAGGCGATCGACTCGGGCATGGAGATCGGCGAGGTGCGGCTGCTGGAGAAGACGAAGTCGTGAAGGCGGCCGTGTTGACCGTCTCGGACGGCGTCTCGGAGGGCACCCGCGAAGACGAGAGCGGTGCGACCCTCGCGGAGCTGCTCGTCGGCGAGAACTACGAGGTCGAGCGGCGCGTCGTCCCGGACGACCGCGACGCGATCGCCGACGCGATCGTGGAGCTCGCGGTCGAGGCGGCGGTCGTGCTCACCACGGGCGGCACCGGCCTCGGACCGCGCGACGTGACGCCGGAAGCGACCGCGGAAGTGCTCGAGCGCTCCGCGCCAGGGATCGCCGAGGCGCTGCGAGCGGACTCCCTCGCCAAGACGCCGCACGCACTCCTGTCCCGTGGCGTCGCGGGCGTTCGCGGCCGTGCGCTCGTCGTCAATCTCCCCGGCTCGCCGGGCGGTTGCCGCGATGGCTTCGAGGTGCTGCGGCCGGCGCTCGCTCACGCGGTCGGGCTGCTCGCGGGCGAGCCGACGACGCACCGACAAACGTGACCGCGCTCGCGTACCCGGCGCGCTTCTACTCGCTCGTCAAGTTCGAGCACACGATCTTCGCGTTGCCATTCGCGTACGTCGGAGCGTTCCTCGCCGTGGACGGCGTGCCGAGTGCGCACGACCTCGTCTGGGTGACCGTCGCGATGGTCGGCGCGCGCTCGTTCGCGATGGGGCTGAACCGGTTGATCGACGCCGGGCTCGACGCGCGGAACCCCCGCACCGCCGGCCGCGAGCTCCCGTCCGGGCTGCTGTCCCCGGCGGCGGTCGTCGCCTTCAGCGGTCTCTCGCTCGCCGTCTTCCTGGTCGCCGTCTACCAGCTCGACCCGCTCGTGCACTGGCTCTGGCCGATCCCGGTCGCCGGCTTCGTGATCTACCCGTACCTGAAGCGCTGGACCTGGATGTGCCACCTGTGGCTCGGTGCGGTCGACGGTCTCGCCCCGGTAGGCGCTTGGGCCGCGATCACCGGGACGCTCCCCTGGGAGGCTTGGGCCCTGGGCGGGGCTGTCGCCTTCTGGGTGGCGGGGTTCGACCTCTTCTACGCGCTGCTCGATCTCGAGGTCGACCGTGAGCAGGGCCTGCAGTCGGTGGCCGTTCGCTTCGGCGAGCGCGGCGTCTTTCTGGGCGCACGGCTCTTTCACCTCGCGACGGTCGTACTACTGGTGGCTGTCGGGCTCGGCCTCTCGGTCGGCGCCCTCTACTGGCTCGGCGTCGCCGTCGTCGCGGCGCTGCTGGCGTACGAGCACTCCCTCGTCCGGCCAGGTGACCTGCGACGGCTCGATACCGCGTTTTTCACCATGAACGGCGTCATCTCGGTCGCGTTCTTCGCCTTCGTGCTCGCGGACTCGCTGTGATCCGGGCTTCCGGGCTCGAGAAGCGATACGGCCCGAAGCAGGTTCTCCGGGGCCTCGACTTCGTCCTCGAGCGCGGCGGCTTTCTCGTCGTCACGGGCGCAAACGGCGCCGGCAAGACAACGCTGCTGCGGCTCTGCGCCGGCCTGGCGCTGCCGACCGGCGGCACGCTCGACGTCGACCCCGATCGCGCCCGGATCGGGTTTCTCGGCCACGAGCCGCTCGTCTACCGCGAGCTGACGGCGCTCGAGAACCTCGAGCTCTACGGCCGGCTCTACCGCGTGCCCGAGCGGCGCGAACGCATCGGGATGCTGCTCGAGCGATTCGGGTTGTGGGAGTCGCGCGGGCTACGCGCGGCGAAGCTCTCGCGCGGCCAGCTGCAGCGGCTCGCACTCTGCCGCTCGCTGCTCCACCGACCTGAGCTGCTGATCCTCGACGAGCCGTTCAGCGGGCTCGACGCTGAGGGCACCGAGCTGCTTGACCGCGAGCTGGCGGGAATGCGCGAGC
>C688J18823_10002286_pt1 | contig 12002 bp, 11 predicted proteins | sample HopSoiMetagenom1_FD_18823 | JGI IMG/M metagenome (IMG submission 18823) | reverse complement strand
TGCTGCAGCTCCGGCCCCATGTTCGTCCGCCAATGGCCGCCGAACGAACGAGTTGATCGCGTCGACTCGCGCGTCGATCAGAAAATTGAGCAACAATTCAATCTGGGTAAGCTCCTGGCCTAACAATGGAGCGATGGCGGTATTGGGTAAGCCGGTCGTGTACTCCTCGAATCCCAGAGCGAAATTGTCGGGCAACTTGACGTGATTCGCCTGAGCCTTCTGATTAATCGTTAGCATCGACTGGCGGAGACGCGACTGAAATTCGTTAGGCGCAAGCGGCGGCGGGTTGGGAACTCGCGCTTTCAGCTCTTCCTTTAGTTTGTTCAGTGTGGCGGTGTAATTCTCGAGATGTAGCTTCATCTTGCGAAAATTGGCTTCGCTCGGGAATGGATCCAGCCGCTCTAGCCGGTTTTTCTCAGTCAGTGTTTCCTGAAACCTGGCCAGCGCCTGGTCGGAGTTGCTCTTGGCGCTGAACAGGAAATACAGCGCGCCAATTGTAAGCACACCCAGCACAATCAAAAACGTGCCTAACCAGCGATTTTGATTAAACCAGTTCATGGTAACTTCAGCGGCTTTTTCAAATCGAGATGCAGCTCGTAAGGATACGCCCACTCGGTGTTCGTCGGCGTACTCGGCTTAATGACCTTGGCCTGGTTGTTTGGATCGATGGCGAAAAATGGCGAACTGACCAGATTACGAAAGAAATCGACCACCACTTCCTGTTGCCGCGGGTTGAACAAATACAGTCCGCGAATTAGCAACCCGTCTACCGCGGGACCAACCGGCCGGGCCGGCGTCGGACCGCGGCGTGGACCCGTCACCGCCGGTGTCGGAGTCGCAGTTGGCGCGGTCGCCAATTCGTTTACCCGCTTTTCGTCGGCACTGATCGGTTTGCCAGCGGACGTCGGGATCAGTTCCGTCACCCAGATATCTTCCTTTGGCAGCCGGGTGTTCAGATCTTCAATTAACTCCAACCAAAAACTGCGATCGCTCAGGGCATCAATGAGCGGAGTGCTCTGAGCGTCAAGCGTGGCCGTTTGCTGACGCAGTTTCGCCAGACGGTTTTCGGCCGCTCGCATGCTGTCGATCTTCTCCTGGAGCCGTTCGGTGGCCCGCTGGGTGACGTGGGCCGCGCGCGTGTAATAAAATCCCCAGCCCAGCAGTGCCAGAATAAAACAGGCAGCGGCAATCATGAATGAGAGCCGCCGTTTTTCGAGCGTCTGACGCCTAACCACCGTCGCAGGGCGAAGATTCAACTCCATCGGGCAGGCGGTGACGGTTCGAAGAGCAAGACCAACGACCTCGCCGAGGAGGTGAGCCGACCTCGAGAGTTCTTCTGCGGGCGCCGCTTCAGCAACCGCGACGTTGCGCAACGGATTGAAGAAGGCGACCTGCAACTGGAGTTTCTCCTGGAAGAATTCGCGCATGTAAGGCGTGCTGGCGCTGCCACCGCAAAGGAATACCCGCTCCGGTGCGCTGCCCTGCTGCTGGCTTCGATAGTGACTGATGGATCGCATTAACTCGGCGTGCAGCCGGGTCATGGTACTGCGGATGATCTTCGACATCCGGGCCAAATCGGGATCGGATGGCTCAGCATACGCGCCGCCGAGACTAACGAATCCTTCCTGTTTCTTCCGCAATTCCGCCGCCGAAAATGGCTCGTCGAATTCGCGAGCGATAGCGGAAGTAATCGATCCACCGCCGATCGGAACGCTTCGGGAGAACACCTTGGACGACTCAATGAAAAGCAGATTCGTGGTTCGAGCACCGATATCCACGAGCAGCGAACAGCCGGTCAGGTCGCTGTAGTTGTAGCGGAAGGCGTTATACAGCGCCATTGGCGCAACATCGACAATCGCCGTGCGCAGCTTGCTGCCTTCTACCGCGGCATTGATTTCGTCTAACAAATCCGACTTGATCGCTACCAGGACGACCTGGATCTGTTCGTCGGAACCAGCCCCGACCAACTGGTAGTCCCAAACCACTTCGTCGATCGGGAATGGAACGTTCTGTTGGGCTTCGAACGCGATGATCCGCTCGATCTTTTCTTCATCTACCGACGGAAGTTTTACGAATCGGGCAAACACCGACTGACCAGGAACGGCATAATTCACGTCGCCGCTCTTGATTTGAAGTTCATCGAGAGCATTTCGAATGAGCGGCCCCAAATTCGCATAACGAACGCCTTCACTGGCGACGTCGGCCACGGTCTCCTGCAACCGGAAGTTGTGCAGAACAAGTCCGCCACCGGCCTGCGCGCGAAACTCGCCGAGGGCGATCGTTTGCGAGCCGAGGTTAAGGGTAAGGATGCGGTTAGCGGCCGGCACGTGCTAAAAACTACATTTCAATATGTAGAGCGGATTGGAACTTATCCTGGTCTTGCCGCGGTGGATTAGCGGCTCGTGGCCGGTTTGATCTGTTCGTAACGATCCCAATAAAGCGGCGCGAACGGCGTCTCGTTTTTGTTCAACACCAGACCACTCAAAGCCGGTAATCCTTTGTACCATTCCGGCGCGGCCCGAACCAGGCTGCCTTCGTTTTTCACGGCACCTTGCTGCACAATTTGAACGGCGATGTTTTGAACCGAATTGGGTGCAATCGGGCGGTTAGCCATAACCCGGGCGAGTGCCTGTGGCGGCACGTACATTACCGAACGACTGTCATGACCGCCGGCAATGTTGGTATGAGTCACTTCGCCGGTGAGCAGTTTCCCGTTAACGAGAATATAATAACGCAGGATAAGCTCATCGGTAAATTCCGCCGTAGATGTAAACTCCACTTCTACTTCCAACCACCGGTCGCGCTGGTTCGCAGCGTACTGTTGTGCACCGGTGTAGGTAAACTGCGGGCTGGTGATAAAATTTCTCGTGATCTTCGTCACCTGATACTGGCCTGCCGGGCCTTGAGCGAAACCGTGATGGCCCGTGAACAAGAGCATCATGGTAATCAGAAGAGCGATCGTTGGACATCTGGCTGGCGTAAGCGCGGCTGGGGAATTCATGTCGCAGCTACGATTCCATAAACGAAGGAGCCGATGCCAGCGCAAAGCGAGCAAATCTTCGCAACCCCGCGACTTCGGCCGGGTCAGCTTTTCACCCGGTCGCGGAAATACGCGATAGTTTCCCTGATCCCCTGATCGAATTCGACCTTCGGCTCCCATCCAAGCACCTTTTTCGCCCGTGAAATGTCCGGCTGCCGGACCTTCGGATCGTCTACCGGCAGCGGCTTGTAGTCGATCTCCGACTTTGTGCCGGTGATCCGGATGATCTCGTCGGCGAATTGTTTGATGGTCATCTCGCGCGGATTACCAATGTTCACCGGCTCATGGAAATCGCTCATTGCGAGTTTGAAAATGCCGTCAATCAAATCCGAGACGTAGCAGAACGAGCGCGTTTGCGAACCGTCACCGAACACGCTCAACGGTTTGCCGATCAAAGCCTGCCCGATGAACGCCGGCACCACCCGACCATCCCGTAGCCGCATTCTCGGGCCGTAGGTATTGAAAATTCGCACGATCTTCGTATCCACGTTGTGATAGCGGTGATAGGCCATCGTCATCGCTTCAGCGAAACGTTTCGCCTCGTCGTAAACCCCGCGCGGACCGATCGGGTTCACGTTACCCCAATAATCTTCCTTTTGGGGATGGACCAATGGATCGCCGTAGCACTCGGAGGTCGATGCCAGAAGGAACCTTGCCCCTTTGTCTTTGGCTAAGCCCAGCGTGTTATGCGTTCCCAGCGCTCCGACCTTTAGAGTCGGGATCGGGAGTTCCAGATAATCGATCGGGCTGGCCGGTGAGGCGAAATGAAAGACGTAATCGATTTTCGGTTCCGGCAAAAAGATGAAGTTCGATACGTTGTGTTTGATGAACCGGTAATCCTCGTTGCCGGCAAGGTGCGCTACATTCTCGAGGTTGCCGGTAATCAGGTTGTCGATTGCAATGACCCGGTGACCTTCGGCCAGCAGCCGATCCGTTAAGTGCGATCCTAAAAAACCGGCGCCACCGGTGACTACGGATACCGGTTTCGGTTTCTGATTTGCCATGCGCGCGTCTATCTAGCGCAACAGTTCAATTTTGCCAATGGGAAGTCGGTTTGCCCAGCCGAAGTCCGCATTCCTGGAGTACTGCAACTCCGTTCCGTTCGCTTCAGCGGCAGCCGTGGTATCGGCTTCCAGTCGATGAGTGTATTTAGATCATTGGCTACAAGCCAATGCCACTTCCTTTCCCGATTCGACATTCGTCATTCGTCATTTAATAAGTGAGTTTCCTCGCGTCGGAATGACCACGAAATCACCCATTCGCATCCTGTCCGGGATCCAGCCCACTGGCATTCTGCACATCGGCAACTACTTCGGCATGATCGAGCCCGCGATCGCGCTGCAGGAACGCGGTGAAACGTTTTATTTCATCGCCAATTATCACGCTCTCACCACGATCCGCGACCCGGCGGTGCTGCGCGAAAACTCACACCGCGTGGCCCTTGATTTTCTCGCCTGCGGTTTCGACCCGAGCCGCGGAGCCCTCTTTCTCCAAAGCGATGTGCGGGAAGTCACTGAGCTGACGTGGATTTTATCAACCGTCGCTCCACAAGGTCTGCTGGAGCGCGCTCATTCTTACAAAGACAAGGTGGCGCGCGGAATCTCTGCCTCCGCCGGACTATTCATGTATCCCGTTCTCATGGCCGCCGACATTCTGATCTATGACACCGACGTGGTCCCCGTTGGTAAAGATCAGAAACAACACATCGAGATCACGCGCGACCTGGCCGTCAAAATCAACGAGACCTACGGCTCGGGGGCAGGCGGACAGATTTTCAAATTGCCGGAGGCATCCATTCGATCTCAAACCGAGACCGTTCCGGGAGTTGATGGTCAGAAGATGAGCAAGAGCTACGGCAACACGATCGACATTTTCGGTCCGGAAAAAGAAACCCGAAAGCGGGTGATGAGCATCGTGACCGATTCAAAGCCGGTGGAAGCACCCAAAGACGCGGAGACCTCCACCATCTTTCAGCTTTACTGCTTGTTTGCGTCTGAACCGGAACGGCAGGAGATGCGGGAAAGATTCGCGAAGGGCGGAACCGGTTACGGTGATTTCAAGAAACAGCTCTTCGAGCGGCTGTGGGAACGTTTCGCTGCCATGCGCAAGCGTCGGGAAGAGCTTGTCGCGAACCCCTCATATATAGATGAGGTCCTTCGTCGGGGCGCCGAGCAGGCGAACGAGGTTGCCCACGGCGTCATGAAACGCGTGCGCGCGGCCATCGGGCTGTAGCTGTCCGTTAAATCGCTTCAACGGAGGGACGAGCTTCTCTCGTCCCATTAATCATGCGCCGAATGCAACAAGTGCGACGAGACAAGCTCCTCCCTCCGCTCAGCCGGTGAATCGGAGACCGCCGTTCCTCTACGCCGACGCCGACTGGCGTGCGAACACCGGCCGGATCGCCGCATCCTTCAGCTCGGCGAAGATCAGACGGCCCGCGGCAGTCTGTAATGCGCTGGCGACAATCACTCGTGCAGTTTTGCCGACAAAGGATCTGGCGTGGTTAACGACGATCATGGTGCCATCGGGCAAATAGCCGATGGCCTGATGAGCGTCGCGGCCTTCCTTCACCAGACTCAAATCAATCTCGTCGCCGACGACCAGCGCCGGACGCAACGCACGAGCAAGATCATTCAGGTTCAGCGCCGGCACCTGCTGGAGCCGGGCCACCTGGCATAACGCGTTGTCGTTAGTCAAAAGCCGAGCCTGTAAAACTTTGGCGACTCGAACCAGCCGTGAGTCCACTGGAGATTCGTCATGCGCAGTTTCGTGAATTGTCAGCTCGATGTCGCGCGCTTGCTGCAGCTGGTTCAGAATCTCCAGCCCTCGTCGGCCGCGCTCGCGTTTAATTGGATCACGTGAGTCGGCCAAAAGCTGAAGTTCACCGAGTACGAAGCGGGGCACGATTAGCGCCCGGCTGACGAAACCGGTGGCGCAAAGGTCAGCGATGCGGCCGTCGATGATGACATTGGTGTCGACTACGATTGGCTCGCGTTCCGTCGCCTGACGGGTGAATCGGACGTACGGAATGATCAACGAAAACTCATCACGGTTGCTCCGCATGGCCAGCATCATTCCGAGATAACCGAAGCCGGAATAGACCATCAGCCGGGCCATCCATTGAGTCGTCTCGGATTGATAGTGGAGAACGTCCGAGGCGAGCAGGAGGTTCCCGAAAATCAGCCCGAGCAGAAGTCCGAAGGTCGCCGACGAAAATGCGCGAAGAGAGAAGCCTTTGAGGATGCGATCGATCAGCACGACCAACAAACCCACGGTGATACCAATAATCAGTCCGGGCCAGACGTTACCCTCCAGCTCAGAGGATACACTCGTGCCAATCGCGGCGCAGAACGTCACGAACAGCGCCCGCAGCAAATTGACCGTCAAAATCGGTGTCACTAACGTCCTCCGCTTCGTCGCGGCGCCTTTTCCGGGACGTTTGTCTCAGTCTTAGCCGCCGTATCGCGGTAAAACAGCACTCCGTGTGCCCTGAGGTTACTGATTAACGCCCGAAGATCCGTAGCGAGGGCTTTGTTAGTCAAAAGCGAGGCCATCAGCCCATCACCATGAGTCGCCTGATTGATCACGTTCGACGCTGATTGCACGGTCTTACGGGCATCATTTAACACCAACTGAAGGGTGTCGGCGTCCTTCTTCATCGAGCCCATCGTCGCATCCGCCTGCCCGATAACCCCCTGCAATTTTTCGGACGATTGGGCCAATCCGTTGGTCGCTTCGCTGAGGTGCTGAAGACTGGTTTTGAGGTTTTCCATGTTGGCCGGGGAAAGCGCATCCTGGCCGAGTTTATCGACAACGCCGTTGATCTTCTGGACGGTCCCCCGCAGATCGGTAACCAACGCGCCGCCTTCGCGAGTCAGATCATCCAGTCCGGTTTCCCGCGCACCCGGGATGTAGCTGTTCGGCGCGATGAATTTCTTTCGTTCGCCTGGCGGCAGCGTCACATTGACAAATCGATCGCCTAACAATCCCGAACTGCCGACCGTGAATTTACTGCCTTCCGGAATTTTGATGTAATCGTAAATCTTCAACGGCACATCCACGCCGTTGCCGTCGCGCGTCATGGACGGGCCCCCGGATACCTTGCCAATCTTCGCGCCCGCCAGAAGAACATCCGAGCCCTTGAGCAAACCGCTCGCATCGTTAAATCGAATCTTCAGCGGGTAATAAGTTTTCAACCCTTCGCCGAGCCTGCCGAATTGCACGACCAACGCTCCAATCGCGGCCAGGCCGAGGAATACGAATATTCCTACCTTCAGTTCAACGCCGCGTTCGTGCCGATTCATAAGTTGAGTGCTAACTGTCGAACCTGACCACGATTTCGCAACACGCGCTTGATCCGGCACGCATGGCCATCACGTAGGGACGCATCTCCGAGGCGTCCGGGTTTTAGGAAACGCAACCGGCGGCACCACCGCGGCTAGACTCGTTCGGATCGGCCTTCCAGGAAATCCTGGATTAAATGGTCGTTAGTCTGCTGGATCTCAGCCGGTGTGCCCTGAAAATACATCCGGCCCTCGTGCAGATACGCAATCCGATCGGCGACATCGAACGCGCTCTTCATGTCGTGCGTAACCACGATGCTGGTCATTCCGAGACGTTGTTGCAGCCGGCGAATCAATTTGTTGATGCTATCGGACACCACCGGATCCAGACCCGACGTTGGTTCGTCGTAGAGCACACATTTCGGCCGGCGAATGATTGCGCGAGCCAATCCGACTCGCTTCTTCATTCCGCCGCTGAGGTTTACCGGCATTTTGTCTTCCTGTCCCTCGAGCTCTACCACATCCAGCATCTCTCGAACGTTGTCCGCGATCGTCTTGGCGTTCCGCTCGCCCGCTTCCCGCAAAGGAAAACTGATATTCTCGGCAACTGTCATCGAATCAAATAGAGCCGCGCCTTGAAACAGGATGCCGATTTTCTGCCGCATCTCGCCAAGCTGGCGCTCGTTCAAACCAATGATGTTTTGTCCTTCGATCAAAATTTCACCGGAATCGGGCTGCATCAGCCCGATCAGATTCTTGAGCAGAACGCTTTTACCGCCGCCACTGCGCCCGATGATGGCCAGCGTTTCACCATGGGCGACTTCGAGATCCACTCCGCGAAGAATCTCCTGATCACCGATTCGTTTCATCAGTGATCGAACGGCGATCATCGGCACAGCACTTCGTTGCGCCGCTGTCGTTTTTGCTGCTGGAGATGCCGCGAGATCGATCACCCGCAACGTTCAACGCTGAAGGCGCAGGGTTCAACACTCAACCTGACCGGCAAGCCATCAGCGGTTGTAGGGCAGGCGCTCCGCCTGCCATCCTAATCTGTCATTTCGACCGCAGTGGAGAAATCTGTTACTCTAGATCCTCGCTTCGCTCGCCAGAGTGAAAGATGTCTCGACTGCGCTCGACATGACAGAAACGCGGTACGCCGTGTGAGTGGCTAATCCAGGCGCGTCCGAACCAGCGGTTTTACAATCCATTCGCTCGGTTCGTCCTGCATAACGGAGGGACGAGCTCGTCTCGTCCCATTAATTTGTGTCCTACCGTCACGGCGTCTCCCGATCCATAGTGGGACGAGACCAGCTCGTCCCTCCGATCGCAGACCTCTACTGATAACCCGCCGGGTAGATGATGTTCAGCGTCATCGTTAGGAAAAAATTACAGATCAGCACGGCGAGCGATCCATTGACCACTGCCTCAGTGGTGGCCCGCCCCACTCCAACCGCGCCCTCCCGGGCGGTTAGACCTTTGTGGCAACTGATAAAGACGATCAGGATTCCGAAACAAAACGCTTTGGATAACCCCATGATGATGTCGCGGTTTCGCGTCCACCGCACCATGTTCGCCATGTAGTAGGTGCCATTTACTTCGAGCATAGAAATAGCCACCAGATATCCGACCCCGATTCCCACCGCAATGCATTCGGCGGTGAGCAGTGGCATCGCTACCATCATCGCCAGCGCCCGCGGCACCACCAGGTAATCGGTTGGGTATACCGCTAACGCACGCAACGCGTCGATCTGCTCGGTGACCTTCATTGTTCCAATTTCGGCCGACATCGCCGCCCCTACCCGGCCGGTCACCATCAATGCTGTAAGGACCGGGCCAAGCTCGCGGCAAATCGCAACCGACACCACTGCTCCGACGGCCGAGCCCATGCCTAACTTGTTGAACTGAAAATAGGTTTGTGCCGAAAACACCGCGCCGGTAAACGCCCCGGTGATTACGACAACGAGCTGCGAAAGAAGACCGACTTCGACGACCTGGTTCAGGAATAATCGCCAGCGAAGCTTCTGCGTGAATATTGAGCGAAAGGTGTCACCCGCCAGCAACACCANCTCGCCCAAATAGCGCGAAAACCGAACCAGCGGAGCACCAAGGGCGATGAAGAAGTTTGCGATCATTAATCCTTCTGCCGTGCGGAGGCGCTACCATACACCGTCTTCACGCCGATGCGCATCGATTGAATTATGTTCGCTATCTGCCGAGCGCATGCCGCAGATAGCGGCAATATTCGAATCGTTCTCAGCCACGCCTCCTCCGACGGTCGGAGGCCGCCGCTACGTCGGTAGGAAGATCTGCCGTCGAATCAGACGCTCATCAATTGCGTCTTCGATTTCGGCCGCAGTTCCGGAGGAATGGCGCCGACGAATCGCGGGTCCAGGCCGAGCCGGCGAAAGATGGCGCGAATTTCGCGAAATGTAATCGTCGGTTCATCATCGATCTCCAGATACACCAGGTCGTGATTGCTATCTATTTTGTAACGCAACCCGGCGATCGTCTCGAGCTCGTGATCCAGCTCCAGGATTTTGTTCAGGTCGCGAACGCCAGCAGCGTATACCTCGAGCTCGATCATGGACGGCGAGCAGTTTAGCGAACCGAAAGTTCTGATGCAAAACAGAATCGGCCGGCAATCTCCGCAGAGACAAGCTCAAACTGGTATGTGCGGCCACGCCCCACATGTCTGCGGGAATGTGCGTCGGTGTCGTTTGCGCAACAACCGCAGCTGCGATACAGAATTGCACGGAATGAATCCACGCCTGCCTCTGCCACTTTTATCGATTTGTGCAGCTCTCTTCCTCACCAGCTGTGCCACCACGGCCCCGACCGGCATTCAACAAGCCCGCATTGACCTCGCCCAGCGGATTGCGTCCGAACCACCGGGCGATTACTACATCGGCCGCCGTTATTACAAACCGGATTTCAAATTTTGGGGCTACGTGCGCAAACCCGGTCAGCCATGGTCCACCGCACAAATGGTGATGTTGAACGAAAGCCAGAAACTGGCTCCGGATCGCGAGCAATTGAATTTCGGGAGCGATAACAATTACGAATACCGGCTCTACGGCGAATTTAGCGGCCAGACAGTTTACGAACCGGCGAGTAACGGATTCTATCCCGAGTTCGTGCTCAAGAAAATCGAGCTGATTTCGACGAATCCGCCGCCGATCTTCAAGAGCCAGGTGAGCGGGAGCGCGCAGGCGGCAACGACGCGATACACCATCGAAAAGCCGCAGTATTGACGGCATCAATACCCCCGCGTCGGTTCCGGTTGTGTTAGGGATCGGACCGCTACTGAAGTGAGGCTGCCACCTGGCGAAGCGCGAACCTTTCAATGGCGAGACACGATACTGGTTCAAGCATTACCGTTGCAGCACGCAGAACATAGCTATGTCATCCCGAGCGCAGTCGAGGGACCCCTCAATCGCAGTGTACATCACGCAAGTAGGAGAGGTCCTTCGACTTCGCTCAGGATGACAACGCTGGGGTGCTGATTGCCAAGGACGGATGGAATACGCCGGGCGGAGTGCGGGTCTCCGCAACTGCTGCATAGGCCGGAAGAATAGCGGAGGGACGAGCTCGTCTCGTCCCATGAATTTTTACATAACGCGCTGTCCCCCGTCGATTAGCGGGACGAGACAAGCTCATCCCTCCGTTTCATTTCGTTTGTTTCGTGTATTTAGTGGGCGAATCTGTAATCGCGAACATCAGAGCATGGCTGACAAACCAAACTCGAACGATGCGTTAGTTGATGAGTTCCTGCGTTATCTCGCAGTCGAGCGTAACGCGTCACCTCGAACGCTGAAGGCATATTCACACGCGCTGGTTGAATCAGCCGCGGCACTCCAGACGCCATGGAAGAAGTGTGGCGTCGATCAGTTCCGCGACTACCTCTTTCGGCTGATGAAGCGAAACCAGGCGCGCTCCTACGTGCGGCTTCAGTTTTCCGCGCTCCGCACCTTCTACCGGTTCCTCGTTAACCGAAAAAAACTGCGGCACGATCCCACCCGTGAACTCCAGTTGCCGAAGCTCGACAAAAAACTGCCGATGGTGCTCACGCGGCAACAGGTGGAGGAACTTCTGGCCGCACCATTGCAGGTGCCAAAACAACGGGCGGCACCGAGCTGGATGCCATTGCGAGACGCGGCCATCCTTGAGCTTTTCTACAGCAGCGGCATACGATTAAGCGAGTTGGCTGCGCTCGAGGTCGCCGATCTCGATCCTTATACCGAATCGGTGCGGGTGTTCGGAAAAGGCTCGAAAGAACGGGTTTGTCCCGTCGGCTGCCCGGCCATTGAAGCGATCTCGAAGTATCGCGCAGCCGCCAATGTTCACACTGGCAAACTCTTCATCAACAAATCGCGCCGAGGGATGTCCGCGCGATCGATCTGGCTAATTCTGAAACGATATCTGCGCCACACATCGATTCCGGTTTCGATCAGCCCTCACAAACTGCGTCACAGTTTCGCCACGCACCTGCTGGACAGGGGCGCCGATCTTCGCAGCGTGCAGACATTGTTAGGCCACGCCAGCTTGTCCACGACGCAGATTTACACGCACGTGACAGTCGAGCGGTTGAAGAAAGCCTACGCCGGCGCGCATCCAAGGGCGTAACCGGATTCCTGCCTGGAGGGCGCTGCTCCGTCAGCGCCCAAATATTGGGACACGAC
>C688J18823_10002285_pt1 | contig 12006 bp, 9 predicted proteins | sample HopSoiMetagenom1_FD_18823 | JGI IMG/M metagenome (IMG submission 18823) | reverse complement strand
ACCGGAGCCGGTGCACATCCCGAACGACTCACCCGCGCTGATCATGTACACCTCGGGCACCACCGGCAGGCCCAAGGGCGCGGTGCTGACCCACACCAACATCGCGGGCCAGGCGATGACCAATCTGTTCACGATCGGGGCGGACACCAATAACGACGTCGGCTTCATCGGGGTGCCGCTGTTCCACATCGCCGGCGTCGGCAACACGATCACTCCGCTGCAGCTCGGCCTGCCGACCGTCGTCTATCCGCTCGGCGCGTTTGATCCCGCGCACTTGCTCGATGTGCTCGAGGCCGAGCGGGTGACGACGATGTTCCTGGTGCCCGCGCAGTGGCAGGCGGTGGTCGCCGAGCAGCGCGCGAACCCGCGCAAGCTGGCGCTGCGGGTGCTGTCCTGGGGCGCCGCACCGGCGTCGGATACCCTGCTGCGCGAGATGGCCGAGACCTTCCCCGGGACGCAGATCTATGCCGCGTTCGGACAGACCGAGATGTCGCCGGTGACGTGTATGTTGTTGGCGCAGGATGCAATTCGTAAGCTCGGCTCGGTCGGCAAGGTGATTCCGACGGTGGCCGCGCGAGTCGTCGACGAGAACATGAACGATGTGCCCGTCGGCCAGGTCGGCGAGATCGTCTACCGCGCACCGACACTGATGGCCGGCTACTGGAACAACCCGAAGGCCACCGCCGAGGCGTTCGAAGGCGGTTGGTTCCACTCCGGTGACCTGGTCCGCCAGGACGACGAGGGCTATGTCTGGGTGGTCGACCGCAAGAAGGACATGATCATCTCCGGTGGCGAGAACATCTACTGCGCCGAGGTCGAGAACGCGCTGGCCGCACACCCCGGCATCGTCGAGGTGGCGGTGATCGGCCGTCCCGACGCGAAGTGGGGCGAGGTCCCCGTGGCCGTCGTGGCCGTGGCCGCCGCGCAGACCGATCTCGACCTCGGTGATCTTGACGGATTCCTCACCGAGCGGCTGGCGCGGTACAAGCATCCGAAGGCGTTGGAGATCGTCGAGGCGCTGCCGCGCAACCCCGCTGGCAAAGTCCTGAAAACGGAACTGCGAGCGCGTTTCGGCGCGAAAAATTTGATTGACGCTGGCGAAAGTTCCACTCCGCCAACGGTTTCTGCTGCGGCACAAGACATTTAACGGACGGGGGAGGGTTTGCTAACGGTTACGGGCACAATCCTGCCGATGCGGTGNANNGCNGGTACAGCATCGGGTACAGTCCTGTGGTCNGTCTTACTACCCGCGAGTAGGGAGNCGNNNGTCACACNCACNGGGTTGGGNCAAGGAGGGNGCGTGCGACAGGGGCTGCCGCTGCGCCACGACAGTCGCGGTTTCGTCGTGAGAGTCCACCGATGACGGCGTCCACCGGCGTCGTCGGGTATGTCCGCGAACAGACCAGGCCGGCCCTCACCGCGGTCGGCGGTTTCGTCCGCATGTGCGTGCTCACCGCCACAGCGTTGTTCCGGCCGCCGTTCCAGTGGCGCGAGTTCATCCTCCAGAGCTGGTTCCTGCTGAGGGTGGCGTTCCTGCCCACCGTCGCGGTGTCGATACCGCTGACCGTGCTCCTTATCTTCACGCTCAACATCCTGCTCACGCAGTTCGGCGCCGCCGACATCTCCGGAGCCGGTGCGGCGCTGGCTGCCGTGACCCAACTCGGGCCATTGGTCACCGTGCTCGTGGTCGCCGGGGCCGGGTCGACGGCCATTTGCGCGGACCTGGGCGCGCGCACCATCCGTGAGGAGATCGACGCGCTGGAGGTGCTGGGCATCGATCCCATACACCGGCTGGTGGTGCCCCGGGTCGTCGCCTCGACGTTCGTCGCGCTGCTGCTGAACGGCGCGGTGATCACGATCGGTTTGGTCGGTGGCTTCATCTTCGGCGTGTACCTGCAGAACGTCTCCGCCGGCGCTTACGTCTCCACGCTCACGCTCGTCACCGGGTTGCCGGAGGTATTGATATCGGTGGTCAAGGCGGTGACCTTCGGCCTGATCGCCGGCCTGGTCGGCTGCTACCGAGGCCTCACAGTTGCCGGCGGCGCGAAGGGCGTAGGCACGGCCGTCAACGAGACCCTGGTGCTGTGCGTCATCGCCCTGTTCGCGGTCAACGTGGTGCTCACCACGATCGGTGTCCGGTTCGGAACGGGAGGCTGACGTGGCCACGACCCAGGTCCTGCGCTCCCGATTTCCGCGGGGAGTCGCCCGTGCCGAGAAAGTCGCCGGCGCTCCGGCACGGTTCCTGGACAGCGTCGGGCATGTCGCCTGGTTCGTGGTCACCGCGGTCGGCTCGATCGGGCACGCCATGCGGTACTACCGCAAGGAGATGCTGCGGCTGATCGCCGAGATCGGCATGGGCACCGGCGCGATGGCGGTGATCGGCGGCACCGTGGCAATCGTCGGCTTCGTCACCCTGTCCGGCTCTTCGCTGGTCGCGATCCAGGGCTTCGCGTCGCTGGGCAACATCGGTGTCGAGGCGTTCACCGGGTTCTTCGCCGCGCTGATCAACGTTCGCATCGCCGCCCCCGTGGTGGCGGGTCAAGCACTCGCGGCCACCGTCGGTGCCGGGGCCACCGCCGAACTGGGTGCCATGCGGATCAGCGAGGAGATCGACGCGCTCGAGGTGATGGGCATCAAGTCCGTCTCGTATTTGGTGTCGACGCGGATCGTGGCCGGTTTCATCGTGATCATCCCGCTCTACGCGATGGCGATCATCATGTCGTTCCTGTCGGCACAGGTGACTACTACGTTCTTCTACGGCCAGTCGATTGGCACCTACGAGCACTACTTCCGCACGTTCCTTCGGCCGGACGACGTGTTCTGGTCGTTCGTGCAGGCGATCATCATCTCGGTGATCGTGATGCTCAACCACTGCTATTACGGCTACTACGCCAGCGGCGGTCCGGTCGGCGTCGGCGAGGCGGTCGGTCGTTCGATGCGCGCGTCGCTGGTGGCCATCGTCTGCGTTGTCCTGTTCGCCTCGTTGGCGCTCTACGGCGTCGATCCGAACTTCAACCTGACGGTGTAGCGAATGACCGCGCCGCTGAACACACCTCGCACGCCGCCATTCAAGGTGGCGGGTTTGATTTTGACGTTGATCACCATCGCAGTGATCGTGCTGGTGTACTTCCAGTTCCGCGGCGACTTCCTGGACCGCGAAAAGCTGACCATGATCTCGTCGCGCGCAGGCCTGTCGATGGATCCCGGAGCGAAGGTCACCTACAACGGCGTGGAGATCGGCCAGGTCGGAACGGTAGACGAAGTCACTGTCGGCGATCAGCCACGGGCGAAGATCACCCTTGAGGTGGATCCGAAGTACTTCAAGCTCATTCCGAAGAACGTCGACGCCAACATCAGCGCCACCACGGTGTTCGGCAACAAGTACATCTCCTTCTCGTCACCGAAAAATCCGAGCCCGCAACGCATCACAACTGCCGATGTGATTGACGTGACGTCGGTGACGACCGAGTTCAACACGTTGTTCGAGACGGTGGTGGATGTCGCTGAGCAGGTCGACCCGATCAAGCTGAACCAGACGTTGGCCGCCACCGCCGAGGCGCTGAGCGGGCTCGGTGACCGGTTCGGCCAGTCGATCATCCACGGCAACGAAATCCTGGCCGACATCAATCCGAAGATGCCTCAGCTCCGTCGTGACAACCAACGTCTTGCCGACCTCGGTGACGTCTACGCCAACGCCGCGCCGGACCTGTTCGATGGCCTGGAGAACGCGGTGACCACCGCGCGCACGCTGAACGAGCAGCAGGGCAACATCGATCAAGCGTTGATGGCCGCCGTCGGGTTCGGCAACACCGGCGGCGACATCTTTGAACGCAGCGGGCCGTATCTCGTCCGCGGCACCGCAGACCTGATCCCCACCTCGCAACTGCTCGACACCTACAGCCCCGCGCTGGCCTGCACGATCCGCAACTTCCACGACGTCGAGCCGAAGGTGGCCGCGTCGCTGGGCGGCAACGGGTATTCGCTGCGGACCACCTCGGAACTTGTCGGCGCGGGTAATGCCTACGTCTACCCAGACAACCTGCCGCGGGTCAACGCCAGGGGCGGTCCCGAGGGCCGTCCGGGTTGCTGGCAGCCCATCACCCGCGATCTGTGGCCGGCGCCGTACCTGGTGATGGACAGCGGTGCCTCCATCGCGCCGTACAACCACATCGAACTCGCCTCGCCGTTCGGTTGCGCTGGGCTACCGCCTTGCATCCTTCCCCTCTTACCAGCGCCCGTGCCGCTGATCATTCCTGGGATCGAGTACATCTGGGGCCGTCAGTTCGGGGAGAACACGATCAACCCATGAAAATCACCGGAACTGCTGTCAAGCTCGGCATCTTCGCACTGGTGCTGTTGCTGTTCACCGCGATCATCATCGTGGTGTTCGGCCAGATGCGGTTCGACCGCACCACAGGGTATTCGGCGGTCTTCTCCAATAGCAGTGGTCTGCGGGCCGGGCAGTTCGTCCGTGCCTCCGGCGTCGAGGTCGGCAAGGTCTCCAAGGTCGAATTGATGGACGGCGGAACGAAAGCGAGGGTCCAGTTCAATGTGGACCGCTCGCTGCCGCTGTTCGAAGAGACGACGGCCGCCGTCCGCTATCTGAATCTGATCGGCGACAGGTACCTGGAGCTCAAGCGCGGTAACAGCGACCGGCGACTCCCCGCCGGTGGCACCATCCCGCTCGAGCACACCCAGCCCGCGCTCGATCTCGATGCATTGATCGGTGGATTCCGGCCGGTGTTCCGGGCGCTGGACCCGGACAAGGTCAACAACATCGCGCAGTCGATCATCACGGTCTTCCAGGGCCAGGGCGGCACCATCAGCGACATCCTGGACCAGACTGCGTCCCTGACCTCCGCGTTGGCCGACCGTGACCAGGCCATCGGCGAGGTGATCCGCAACCTCAACACCGTGCTGGACACGACGGTCAAGCATCAGCAGCAGTTCGACCAAACCGTGCAGGATTTCGAGAAGCTCATCACCGGGCTGAAGGACCGCAAGGATCCGATCGCCAGTTCGGTCGCCGACATCAGCGATGCCGCGGGCACGATCGGCGACCTGCTCGCCGACAACCGCCCACTGCTGCAGAGCACGATCACCTATCTGGAAGGGGTCCAGCAGCCGCTCGTGGATCAAAAGGAGCAGCTCAATGACATCCTTGTCCGCCTGCCGACGGCGTTCAATATCATCGGCAGGGCCGGCGGCATCTACGGCGACTTCTTCAACTTCTACGCCTGCGATATCTCGTTGAAGCTCAACGGTTTGCAGCCGGGCGGGCCGGTGCGAACCGTCAAGCTCACCTCGCAGCCATCCGGTAGGTGCACACCGAAATGAGGACACTCGAAGGGTCGAACCGCGTTCGCAACGGGGTGATGGGCATCATCATCCTGATCATCGTCATCGGCGTGGGACAAAGCTTCGCCAGCGTGCCGATGCTGTTCGCGACGCCGACGTACTATGCCCAGTTCTCCGACACCGGCGGCATTGGCAAGGGTGACAAGGTGCGCATCGCGGGCGTGGACATCGGCGAAGTGCGGTCGATGAACATCGACGGGGACAAGGTCGTCATCGGGTATTCGCTGCGCGGCACCCAGATCGGCACCGAGAGTCGCGCGGCCATCCGCACCGACACCATCCTGGGCCGGCGCGACATCGAGATCGAGCCGCGCGGTTCGAAGCCGTTGCGCGCCAGCGGCATTCTGCCGTTGGGCCAGACCACGACGCCGTATCAGATCTACGACGCGTTCTTCGACGTGACGAAGGCCGCCTCCGGCTGGGACACGCAAACGGTGAAGCGGTCGTTGAACGTGCTGGCGGAAACGATCGATCAGACCTATCCGCATCTGAGCGCGGCGCTCGACGGTGTGGCGCGGTTCTCGGACACCATCGGCAAACGCGACGACCAGATCAAACAACTGCTGGCGAACGCCAACAAGATCGCGGGCGTCCTCGGTAACCGCAGCGAGCAGATCAACCAACTGCTCGTCAACGCCCAGTCGCTGCTCGCAGCGATCAACGAACGCAGCTACGCCGTCAGCATGCTGCTCGAGCGGGTGGCGGCCTTCTCCGAGCAGGTGAAGGGCTTCATCGACGAGAACCCGAATCTCAACCATGTGCTGGAGCAGCTGCGCACCATCAGCGATGTCCTTCGCGACCGCAGATTCGATCTGATGACCACGCTCAGCACGGTGGCCAAATTCGTTGCCTCCCTGGGTGAGGCGGTCTCGTCAGGCCCGTTCTTCAAGGTGATGTTGGCGAACCTGTTGCCCTACCAGATTCTGCAGCCGTTCGTCGACGCCGCCTTCAAGAAGCGCGGCATCGACCCGGAGGAGTTCTGGCGGAATGCGGGCCTGCCGGCCTGGCGGTTCCCCGATCCGAACGGCCAGCGGTTCCCGAACGGTGCTCCCGCGCCGGGGCCGGCGGTGCTCGAAGGCACGCCGGAGCACCCAGGGCCGGGTGTGCTCAAGGGATCGCCGTGTTCGTACACGCCGACGGCCGAGGGTCTGCCACGGCCAGGCGATCCGCTGCCGTGTGCTGGTCTCACGCAGGGCCCGTTCGGCGGCCCCGAATACGGCCCGCCGGATGTGGCCACCTCGGACCCGAATCCGAATGGCCCGGGCTTCACGCCCGGTGTGCCCGCCGCCGCCATCCCGGGTCAGATGCCGCCCGACATGCCCGGCGCCCCCGTGCCGCTGCCGCCTGCGCCGCCTGGCGCCCGGACCGTCCCGGTGGGTCCGTTGCCTCCTCAGCCGCCGGACTTCACGCCCGGAATCGCCCCGCTGCCACCGGCCTTGACGGGTCCGCCACCACCTCCCGGACCCGGCCCGGAGCTGGCGCCGGCCCTGACACCACCGTTGCCGGGTAATCCGCCGTACCTCCCGCCCGGATCGCAGGAGGGCTGAATCGATGTCGACGATATTCAACGTCCGAAACGTGAAGCTGCCGGCAGGAGTGTCCCGGGCTGCGGTGATCATCGGCACGCTCGTCGTGGTGCTGGCCTTGGTGGCCGCGATCGTCGGCTGGAACCTGTACAGGAAGCTGACCACGAACACCGTGGTGGCCTACTTCCCCGACACCCTTGCGCTGTATCCCGGCGACAAGGTGAACATCATGGGGGTGAAGGTCGGCTCGATCGACGACATCGAGCCCGCCGGCGACAAGATGAAGGTGACGTTCCACTACGACAACAAGTTCAAGGTGCCCGCCAACGCCACCGCGTCGATCCTCAACCCGAGCCTGGTGGCGTCGCGCAATATCCAGCTCTCGCCGCCCTACACCGGCGGCCCGGTGATGGACGACAACGCGGTCATTCCGATCGACCGCACGCAGGTGCCTGTCGAATACGACGAGTTGCGCGACTCGCTCAACCGGATCCTGACCGATCTCGGCCCGACACCCGAGCAGCCCAGGGGTCCGTTCGGCGACATCATCGAATCGGCGGCCAACGGATTCGCCGGCAAGGGCGAACAGCTCAACAAGACATTGAATGGACTGTCCGAAGCGCTCTACACGCTCAACGAGGGCCGAAGCGACTTCTTCAGTGTGATCAAGAGCCTGGCGCTGTTCGTCAACGCGTTGTACAAGAGCGATCAGCAGTTCGTGGCACTCAACGACGATCTCGCGCAGTTCACCAACTCGTTCACCAACACCAACCGCGAGGTGGCCACCGCGCTGCAGGACCTGAACCAGGTGTTGACGACCACCCGTCAGTTCATCAGCCGCAACGGCGAGGTGCTGACCCACGACATCAACAACCTGGCCGACGTGACCAATGCGATCCTGCAGCCCGATCCGCTCAACGGTTTGGAAACCGCGCTGCACGTGTTCCCCACGCTCGGCGCGAACCTGATGAACATCGTGTCGCCGGTGACCGGTGGCGTCATGGGCTTGCCCGTCATCGCCAACTTTGCGAACCCAATGCAGCTGGTCTGCAGTGCCATTCAGGCCGGTAGCCGGCTGGGCTATCAGGAGTCCGCCGAACTGTGTGCGCAATACCTGGCGCCCATCCTCGACGCGATCAAGTTCAACTACCCGCCGATCGGTATCAATCAATTCGTGACGGCGATGACGCTGCCCAAACAGGTCGCGTATTCGGAGCCCCGTCTGCAGCCGCCGGGTGGCTACAAGGACACCACCGTGCCTGGCGTCTTCTCGCGCGACACCTTGTTCTCGCATGGCAACCATGAGCAGGGCTGGGTCGCCGCGCCGGGCATGCAGGGCGTCGATGTGCAGCCGTTCACCGCGAACATGCTGACCCCTGAGTGCCTCGGTGAACTGATGGGCGGACCCGACTGCGCGATTCCGGGGGCACCGGCCGCGTTCGGGGCACCCCCCGGCGGGAACCTGCCCGGGCCGCCGAACTCCTACGACGAGAACAACCCACTGCCGCCGCCGTGGTATCCGCAACCGGGACCACCGCCGCCACCGGCACCGGGCGTCATCCCGGGCGATCCGGGTTCGCCGCTATCCGCGCCGGCGGCTGGGCCGGGACCCGGGCCCGCCGCCCCGGCTGGACCCGCGCCTGTGGGCCCAGCGCTACCCGCTGAGGCAGGTGGATAAGCATGCGTAGGTTGTCCAAACGGAGCAGAATCGCCAGCCGCGCCCTCGCGCTCGTCATGGTCGCGTTGGTGCTGAGCTCGTGCGGGTCGTGGAAGGGCATCGCGAACGTTCCGCTGCCCGGCGGCCCTGGCACGGGATCCAACAAGATGACGATCTACGTGCAGATGCCGGATACGTTGGCGCTCAACGTCAATAGCCGCGTTCGCGTCGCCGACGTGTATGTCGGGCGGGTGCGCTCCATCGAGCTGAGGGACTGGGTCGCGACCCTGACGCTGGATCTGCAACCCGGCATCAAGCTTCCGGTGAATACGCTGGCCAAGATCGGCCAGACCAGCCTGCTCGGCAGCCAGCACGTGCAGCTGGACCCACCGCCGGATCCGTCGCCGCAACCGTTGCGCAACGGCGACACCATTCCGCTGAAGAACAGCTCGGCGTTCCCCAGCACCGAACGGGTGCTGGCGAGCATCGCCACCATCCTGCGCGGAGGCGGCATCCAGAACCTGGAGACCATCCAGACCGAGATCAACAACCTGCTGACCGGCCGGGCCGATCAGATCCGGGAGTTCCTCAACAAGTTGGACACGTTCACAGATGAGCTGAACAAGCAGCGCCAAGACATCACCCGCGCAATCGACTCCACCAATCGACTTCTGGCCATCGTGGCTCAGCGCAACGACACGCTGGACCGGGTGCTGACCGAATTCCCGCCGCTGATCAAGCATTTCGCCGACACCCGGGATTTGTTCGCCGACGCGGTGGAGGCCCTCGGTCGGATCAGCAGGGCCTCCGACAGCGCATTGGCTCCGTCGAGCGACAACCTGCACACCAACCTGCAGAACCTGCAGCGGCCGCTCAAGCAACTGGGCCGGGCGTCGCCGTACCTGATCGGTGCGCTCAAGCTGATGCTCACCGCGCCGTTCTCGATCGAGAACGTGCCGAAGGTGGTTCGCGGCGACTACCTCAATGTGTCGCTGATGGTTGACCTCACCCTGTCCGCACTGGACAACGGGTTCTTGTCGGGCACCGGCATCTCGGGCATGCTGCGCGCACTCGAGCAGTCCTGGGGTCGCGATCCGGAGACAATGATCCCGGATGTGCGGTTCACGCCGAACCCGCACGACTCGCCGAACGGACCGCTGGTCGAAAGGGGTGAGTGAGCAGTGCTGACCCGTTTCATCAAGATCCAGCTGGTGCTGTTCACGATCTTGACCATCATCGCGATCGTCGCATTGGGCTGGTACTACCTGCGGGTGCCCAGCCTGGTCGGCATCGGGCAGTACGAGCTGAAGGCCCAACTGCCCCGGTCCGGCGGTCTGTACGGGACGGCCAACGTGACCTATCGCGGCACGCAGATCGGCAAGGTGACGTCCGTCGAGCCCACCGAGAACGGTGCGGAGGCGACGATGAGCATCGACAGCCGCTACAAGATTCCGGCCGACGCCACAGCCAACGTGCACTCCGTGTCGGCAATCGGTGAGCAGTACCTCGACCTGGTGTCGACGGGCAATCCCGGGCAGTACCTCAGCAACGGCCAGACCGTCGGAAGCATCGCCACGAACAAGGTTCCGAGCGAGGTCGGGCCGGCGCTCGACTCCGCGAACCGCGGCCTGGCCGTGCTGCCCAAGGAGAAGATCGGCCAGCTGCTCACCGAAACCTCAAACGCGGTGGGCGGATTGGGCCCGGCGCTGCAACGGCTGGTCGACTCGACGACGAACATCGCGCAGGGGTTCAAGGACAATCTGCCGCAGGTCGACGACATCATCGAGCACTCAACGCCGATCCTTGAGAGCCAGGTCGACTCCGGCGACAACATCGAGCAGTGGGCGCGCAACCTGAACGTCATCGCGGCCCAGTCCGCCGAGCAAGATCCGGCGCTGCGTAGCGGGCTGCAGCAGGCAGCGCCCACACTGGATCAAGTGACCGCGGTGTTCAGCGGTGTGCGTGACGCGCTACCGCAGACCCTGGCGAATCTCTCGGTCGTCATCGACATGCTGAAGCGCTACCACAAGGGCCTTGAACAGACGTTGGTGATCCTGCCGCAGGGGGCCTCGGTCGCGCAGGCGGGAACGCTCTTCGACAACCTCGGCCAGCTTCCGTTGGCGCTGGGGATCAACCAGCCGCCGCCGTGTTTGACCGGGTTCCTGCCCGCGTCGGAATGGCGATCGCCTGCCGACACCAGCATGGCGCCGCTGCCTACGGGCACGTATTGCAAGATCCCGAAGGACTTCCAGGCCAACGCCGTTCGTGGTGCGCGCAACTATCCGTGCGCGGACGTCCCCGGCAAGCGCGCGGCGACACCGAGGGAGTGCCACAGCAACGAGCCGTACACGCCGCTGGGCACCAACCCGTGGTACGGCGACCCGAACCAGATCCTGTCGTGCCCGGCGCCCGCGGCTCGCTGCGACCAAGGAGTCAACCCTGGACGGGGGGTCATACCCGCGCCATCGGTCAACAATGGGCTGAATCCGCTGCCGGCGGACCAGTTGCCCCCGCCATCTTCGGCGTCCGCGCCGACCAGCGACGCGCTGTCCCCGCCCGGGCACGGCTCGGTCCAGTGCAGTGGACAGCAGCCCAACCCGTGTACGTACACTCCGGCAGCAGGGCCACCCGGTTCGACGGCGGTCTACAGCCCGACCAGCGGTCAGGTGGTCGGACCTGACGGCGTCAGGTACAACGTCAGCAATTCGAATAAACCAGGAGACGACGGATGGAAGGAGATGCTGGCACCCGCCAGCTGAACCCCACCGATGCTGATGAAACGCCTGAGTCGTTAGCAGTATCCACAGCAGAGAAAACCGAACAAGCCACCGAACTCCAAGCGCCAGAGCCAGCCGACGAGGCCGTCCGGGATGGTCGGCGGCCGTCGCGCCTCGGCGTCGGCTGGGTGTCGGTCATCTGCGCCGCGCTGCTGGTCTCGGCGGCGGGCGCAGGCGTGGGTGGATATTTCGCGCTGCGGTCGCATCACGACAGCGAGGCCATTGCGCGCGCCGAGGCCGCCGCGCTACAAGCGGCCAAGAACTGCGTGGCGGCGACCCAGGCGCCGGACACGGCGGCCATGCTCGCCAGCCAGTCCAAGATCATCGAATGCTCGACGGGCGCCTTCGGTGTGCAGGCTCCGCTCTACAGCAGCCTGATGGCCGAGGCTTATCAGGCCGCGAACGTCCAGGTGCAGGTGTCGGATATGCGCGCCGCGGTGGAGCGGCACAACGCCGACGGTTCCATTGATGTCTTGGTGGCGCTGCGCACAAAGGTGACCAACTCGCAGGCCGCAGACCAGGAACAGGGCTACCGGCTACGGGTGCAGATGGCGCCGGCCGACGGCACATACAAGATCGCCGATCTGAAGCAGGTCGCGTCGTGACGGTCGTGCTCGACGCGACACCCGACGCCACCGCTGACGAGTCGATGCCCGCGGCGACACCCGCCACTTGGCTCGCCCGCGCA
>C688J18823_10002284_pt1 | contig 12008 bp, 9 predicted proteins | sample HopSoiMetagenom1_FD_18823 | JGI IMG/M metagenome (IMG submission 18823) | reverse complement strand
AAACCGACGAGCTCGTTGATCTAATCAAACGGAGGATATCGCGATGAAGACGTTCGCAATCGCGCTTGCAGTTTCAGGGTTTGCTTCAGCAGCATCGCTTGGCGCTCAGACTACGCTGCCATCGCGCTCGGGCGTTCAAACGTCGGGCACAGTGTCGGATTGCAGCTACGCCCGCACCACCAACAGCGTTGGCGACATCATTTTTGGTCGCACCAATCTCGCCAACGACTGCACCGATGTGTACACCCGCAACGATGGAGCCTGGTATCAGGTCGGCCGCGGTCGCGACAACAATTCGATCTACGAGCGTCGCGTTCGCAACTCGCGTGGCACTCTGGTGATCCAGCGCGCACGCCGCAACCCGAACGGCACCTTCAGCATTATCAGTACTCGCACCGCCAACTCGAACGACAAACAGTGGAGAAAGGCGGAGAAGGCTCGGCAGAAGGCCTACACCAAGCAGGAGAAGGCTGAGCAGAAAGCCGAGAAGAAGTACTACAAGAGTCACGGTTAACTCGGAGGATTAACAATGAAAGCAGTCATATTGGCCCTAGCCGTCGCCGCTCTCGCTTCCGCAGCGCCTGTAAGCGCTCAGGTACCAAGCCGCGGCATACCGACGACCAGCACCAGCCGGAACACGTCAGTTGACGGTTCCTGGCGCGCCGTCGGGCAGGATCGCAGTGGGACTATTTATGAGCGCCGCACCTACGACTCATACGGCAACATCGTCGTGCAACGCGCTCGCCGCGATGCCAATGGCAATCTCAGAATCATCGATACCCGCACCGTGCAGACCAACGGTAATCGCAACGATTGCCAGAACGGGACAAACAGCACGGTGGGAGACATCGTTTTCGGCCGCACCGGCACCAACAACAACTGCCAGTACAACGGCAGCTCGAACCGACGTGCTAATGACGGCGTCTGGCGTCAGGTCGGTCAGGGTCGCAACAACAACTCGATCTACGAGCGCCGCACCGTCGACGGAAACGGCAACGTAGTCGTGCAGCGCGGACGCAGAAACTCCAACGGTAGTTTCACCGTTCTCAGCACCCGCACCATTGGCAACAATCGCAATGTCAACCGCAACAACGGCAGCTACAACCGTGGCCGCGGTGACGACGATGAGAATGACAACCGTCAGTGGGACAATCGTCACGGCGATTCCGATGACCATTACGACAAGTCGGAACGAAAGGACCATGGTAAGGGTAAAGGAAAGAAAGGCAGAGACTAAGGGTCTCTTGAAGTCATAGCGACGGCCCCGGCGGACCCTGGTTCCCGGGGCCGTTTCGCATCCGGTGCGATGTATGCACCTTTCCAGCGCGAATGCAGCGCAAAGTCACCGACCGATATCTTCCGCCTGATCACGCGGCGTTCGTGGCCGCCGAGCCGTCAACCGGAAGGCTGATCGTCATCGCGCCGACTCGTGCTGCGTGTGAGACAATCGAGCTTGCGCTCGGCTTGCGAATTCCTACCCTTCTCGAAAAACAGCACGGACGCGAGATCCTGGCGCTGGCTGCAGAAGGCAAGGGATTTGGCATCGTCGCCGGCACGGGCACCGGAAAAACTCTTTCGATTCGGCCGATTGCCGAGACAATTCTCGCTACCGATGCGCTGAAGGTGGGCGTCGTCAACCGCGAGCGCGAAGCCACGCCGGAGACGCCAACCTGGAATGTCATCGTCGTGACGACAGGGATAGCGCGCCGCTGGTTTCAGGATGGAGACATCCTGCCGACCGATACTCTTGTCGTGGACGAGATCCACCAGACCTCCGCCGAGCTGGAGCTCTGTCTGGCGCTCGGGAAACGGGTTGGGTGCCGGTTCATCTGGCTCTCCGCGACCGTCGATCCGACTTTCTACGCGCGTTATCTCAACGCTGCCGCGGTGCTCGAGACTACAGCGTTCGATCCTTCCAAGGCAGCCGACGTGAAGATCGTTCGCAAGGAGCCGCTGACTTTTCTTGACGATCGTTTCCTGCAGCAGGTCGTAAAGGAGCGACGCGGCGTCGGCATGTTCCTCCCCACGCGGGCCGGCGTCGAGCAGGCGGCAGAGCAGGTCAGGGAGAGATTCCCCCGCATCAATAGCGCGTTCTATCATGGCGGCGAGCCAATCAGGGTCATTCGTCCCTTCCTCGAGGGCGAGGAAAAGAAGCCGTACTTTCTGTCGATGACGGCAGCGGGTCAGAGTGCCCTCAATGTCCAGGGTCTCGATACCGTGGTCATCGACGACACGCGCTTCAGCAACATCATTGAGCGCGGCAAGAATGTTCTCACTCGGCTGCACCTCGGCGCCAACGAGATTCTGCAGATGGCGGGTCGGGTGCACGGACGCGTTGCGGGAGGGCGGGTGTTCATCCTGTCGGACCGCGACATCCAGTTCTCGTCGCTCCGGCCTACCGCCCCCGAGTTCCAATTGGCGGGTGATTCCGAACGCGTTGCAATGACGTGCGCCGATCTCGGCGTGGCGGCTGACCAGCTGGATTTGCCGGTCCCTCTTGATCGGGCGGCGTATCGGCGCGCGGTGACCTTGCTCGAGCGGCGCGGAATCATCGAAAATGGACGACTCTCGCGCTACGGAAAAGCCGTAGAAGCGATGCCAGTCGACCGGCCGTGGGCGGAGTTGCTCGTCAACGCGGATGACGAGCTCGTTCCGTATCTCGCCGTAATGAGCTCGATCGAGTCGCTTCATCGCATGACGCGTGAGGACCGCGACCTTTCCGGTGTGCTGGTGCCGGGCAGCGACCACCTCACTTCGTACAATCTCTACGCGGAAGCGTTCTCGAGATGTGGCTACATCGGCGAGGTGTACGGGTTGCCGCGACACCTGTTCGATGAAAGCATCGAGAAGTGGGCCGAGCAGCGCGGCGTGCTGGTGAAATCAATCGAAGATGCGGCACTGGCCAGCGCCAGCATTTATAGAAGTCTTGGGCTGGAGCTTCCGACCCGTATGGTGAACGCGCGCGATCACGTGTTTCGGAAATTCACCGAACTGCTCGCGCAGTACATGCCATTTGATCTGGTCATCGACGAGCAGACCGCTGATGGCGGCGAGGCGCGCGTGTCGAAGACGAGCGTGTGCGGCAGCTGGGGACCGATAGCCGGTAGCCTCCGCTATTTCGCCGACCGATCAGGGATTCCGCGCGCAGCGATCGAAGGAACCCAAATTCCGATGGAGCTCATTCGCCGCTATGCGACGCGCGGTAAAGTGGAGCTGATTTATGATCCTCGGCGAAAGCACGGCCCACTGATCCTGAAGGGAAGCCTTGAATATTTCGGCTTCGAGCTCGAAAGCGAGGTTGAGATTGTTGAAGACTTTCCGGCTGAACACGCGTCGGAGGCCCGGCAACTGTTAGCGGCGGCGGTTGCGCGCGGTGAGGCGAGACATCTCGCAGTAAAAAAGAATCAGCACGCAATCGAGGAAATCAGGGAGGCCTACAAACGATCCGGCGGCGAGACACGGCGCCTCGGCCTGGCCGACCTCACCGCCCTTTACTCCGATCAACTGAAGGACGTCAACTCGATGGAGCAGTTCCGCGCCACGCGGCTGGTGGTGGATCGCGACCAGTTCGTTTCGCGTGAGACGAGGGATCGGCTCGCCGCACTTCCGAACACCGCGCAGATAAGGGACCGGGAAGTCGAGATCGACTACGACGTCGAAGACCGAGATGGTGAGCGACAGGGGATCGCGAGGCTTCGGATTCCCGAGAAAATTGCGCGCACTTTGAGCGACGGAGAAATCCCCGCGCTCGACAGGCCCATTCGTTTCGTCGTCCTCCGTGGCCAGCGTGGTGCTGTTCGCGCTGAAACCCTCGAAGAACTGCAGGAGCTCCTGGCCCAACCCTGGTCGCCAGACGAAGTCGCGGAGTCGGAGGACGACCGCGCGATGCTTTCGCACGCCGAGCGCGAGGTCAAGCGGATTGCAGGAGAATTTCGCGGGCATCGACAGCGCGGCGACCGCAACAGGTCGAGGCATGGACCCAGACATGGGCGCGACAACCAGCGAGGTGGCGGGCAGTTCCGGAAACGTAGACGTGGTCGTTGAGGCGAGAGCGCACTGGCGCCAGCGGTGGTCGCCCGTATAATCCGCGCATGCCGACACAACATTTCGCCACGCATTTCACTGAGCACCAAAAGGTCATCGCCGAGTGCGTCGCATCGATACAGCCGGCGTCCGACGCAGCCGGTGAGGCAATCATCTCCTGCCTGGGACGTGGCGGAAAACTTCTCGCTTTCGGAAACGGCGGTAGCGCTACACAGGCGAATCATCTCGTCGAAGAGCTGATAGGTCGTTTTAAGGAAACAAGGAGGCCGCTTGCAGCGATCTCACTTGTTGGCGATTCCGGCGTGATTACCTGCATCGCCAACGATTTCGGATACGAAGCACTGTTCGAGCGTCAGGTCGAAGCGCTGGCCACGATGGGTGACGTCGTAGTTGGCTTAACCACGAGCGGAAGATCCGCAAACGTCCTTCGCGGCCTGCAAGCGGCGAAAGAGAAGCGCGCCGTTACTATCGCGCTCTGCGGCAAAAATGGACTGGAGAGCGGGATGGCAGATCACGTGGTCTCCGTTCCGAGCGACAACGGAGCCCATGTCCAGGAAGTTCATCTGATGATCCTGCACGTGTGGTGCATCGCGGTCGATGCGACGATCAAGGCGGGTGGACTGTAGACGCTCCGTTAGCGTCAGGTATTGCGACTACACCAGGCTGAGTCGGGGTCTCTCTTCTGCGACCGCGAGCGCGTCCTCGCGGTAGGAGAGCCAGCCGGTCGAACCCTCTGAAACCATCTCGACTTCAGTACCGAGTGGTAAAGTGAGGTTCGGGACTTCGTGGCCGGCCGGGAAATCCATAAGGATCGGACCATCGAAGTCCGGGAGCAGATCGAGAAGGAAATCCTGGAACTCATCCTCCTCGCAGCGATCGATGGACAGCTGGCCGAACACTATGCCCCGCACATCGCGCAGCAGCCCTGCCGAACGCAGGTGGACGAGGCGCTCATCGACGAACGACATCGGGTCTCTCGTCTCTTCAAGAAAGAGGATGGCGCCACGTGTATCGATCTCGTAGGGCGTGCCAATCGTTTGCTGAACGAGGGAAAGATTTCCGCCGGTGAGACGTCCAACTGCGCGTCCGGGTCGAACGGCGCGAACGCCGAATCCGGTGAGCTTGTCCTGTGGCCGCGGATCGGTGAGGGCCGACAGAAGTGAAGTGACGGTCGGGTCGCTGATGCCCGTGTATAGGTCGTCCAGTGTCGGACCGTGAAAAACACGCACCTGTGCCCGGCGCATCAGCCAGAGGTGCAGAGCAGTGATGTCCGAGTAGCCGACGAATATCTTGGGGTTGCGGCGAAACACGTCAGGGTCGAGGTAAGGAAGTACCCTTACCGCACCGTAGCCGCCTGTTGCTGCGATGATAGCCTTCACGTCCGGGTTGCTCCACATCTTCATCAGATTCTCGGCGCGCTGTTCGTCCTCGCGCTGATGAAAACGGCGCTCCTTCTCGACCTCCGCCTCGAGAATGACCTTGTAGCCTGCCTGCTCCATCGTTTTCGCTCCGCGAAGGAGCCACGCTCCATGCGGCGCGTATGATGGAGCGACCACACCTATGGTGTCGCCTTTTTGTAATGGGGCCGGCTTCGCCAAACCTGGCTGGCGTGAAGCGCTTGATGAAAAGGGAAGCGGCGGCGCGCCATCGTTCGGCGCAATAGTCTGCTCTGCGGGGTACGCTCCGAGTGATTCGGTCATCGTAGTTTCTCGAAGCGCATTATCGATTTGTCACTGCTAGATTCAAGGAATGTCGGATACGTCAGTTAAGGCGCCGGATCCAGGCGGGACCCCCGCCCCCGTGCATCGAAATATGCAGGCCAATCCCCCAAACGGGACTGGGGCGGCGACGTACTTTCGGAAAGGTTTCGGGTTGAAATCCGAGATACAGTCCGAACTGAATTCTGACTATACAGGTCATCTGGTGGACCTGATCAAGACCCGGGACTATACCCTCACGTCGGGCGAAGTAACCGTCCGCCTGGCAAAGGAATTTGGCTTTTGCTACGGCGTGGAGCGCGCCGTCGAGTATGCGTACCAGGCCAGGAAGAAGTTTCCGGATCGTACTATCTATCTGGCCGGCGAGATCATCCATAATCCGCACGTGAATTCAAATCTTCAGGCGATGGGAATCACATTCCTTATGCCGGAGAAGGCGGGAAGCGGGGAGGGAGAGGCGGGAGGAGGCGCGGGAGCGGGGTCTGGAGACAGGATCGATTTCAGCGGAGTCAGGGCGGAAGATGTCGTCATTCTGCCGGCGTTTGGCGTCACCATCCGAGACTTCGAATTGCTTCGCCAGATCGGATGCGTGATGGTGGACACGACTTGCGGGTCGGTCCTCAACGTGTGGAAGCGTGTCGAAAGCTATGCGCGCGACGGATTCACCTCGCTTATCCATGGCAAGTACTACCATGAAGAGACGCGCGCCACGGCGTCGCAGGCCGAGAAGTACGATGCCGGCCACTACTTCATTGTCCGCAACATCGACGAGGCAGGCCAGGTTTGTGAGTTCATCGAGGGAAGGCTGTCAGCAGATGCCCTCATGGAGCGGTTCGCTCACGCAGCATCGCCGAACTTCGATCCAGCCCGCGATCTGCAGCGAATCGGGGTGGCTAATCAGACCACCATGCTTGCACGCGAGTCGCAGGCGATTGGTGAGCTGGTGCGCCGTTCCATGGCCAAGGCCCGCGGCGAGGACTACGCACAGGGGAACTTTCGCACCTTCGACACGATTTGCAGCGCCACTCAGGAGCGTCAGGACGCGGTGGTAGAACTGTTGCGCGAACCCCTCGACGTGATGGTGGTAATCGGCGGTTATAACTCGAGCAACACAATGTCACTGGCGGCACTGTGTTCAGAAACTGTCAGCACGTTTCATGTCGAGGACGCCTATGACATCGATCCCGTTGCGGGCACCATCCGGCACCGGCCCCTCGGGGCGAAGGCGGAAATCATCTCGTCCGACTGGATCCGCAACACAGGACCGGTGCGCATTGGTGTGACCGCAGGCGCCAGCACTCCCAACAACAAGATTGGCGAGGCAATTGGCCGAATTTTCGCTAGTAGGGGAGTAGACCCTAAGGCGATTGGTTAGAAACCGTAGCCCGGTTGTGACGAAATCGAAGTGATCGAGCGTCAAACTAGTGGACGGTTTCTGGTCCCACCTGTACTATGAGCCAGTGGCTCGAAACCAATGTTTGGGGGTACGATAGCTCGTGACAAAAGACACTGAACCCGTGGAGGTCGAATGGACGTGTATGGTTCGGATACCGCCCCTGATGAAGAAGGGGTGGCTGGTGCGAGCGGTACAGGGACAACGCCAGACGTGGGGAGCTGGTTTATGCGCGGCTCGACCAAGGAGTCCGCGCTGAGCGATCGGGGGATAGCAGTCCCGGTCAACGCCATGCTCGATCGCGTGCGTGAGGCTGATGCCCTCACCTTCGATAACGAGGAAGCCGAGTAACACCTTCTTCATCGGAAGAAAAAGGCCGCTCAATGAGCGGCCTTTTTTATTTGCAGGTTTCGGCGCGGCGTCGATCTGACGATTTTCCCTTATGAATCCGGGCGACGCGTAGTGGACTCCCACACTTTCCTTCAGAACCTCGCGGTCGTCCTATGCGTCGCAGCTGTGGCGACGGTGGTCTTTCAGCGGCTGCGACAGCCTGTCGTCTTCGGCTATCTGCTGGCTGGCATGATCGTCGGTCCGCACATCTCCATTCCGCTGGTCGCGGATCCTCAAACAGTTCGAGCGCTGTCCGAGTTGGGCGTCATTCTTCTGATGTTCTCGCTCGGGCTCGAATTCAGCATCAGGAAGCTGGTCCAGGTTAGTCGGAGTGCGGGATTAGTCGCGCTTTTCGAGTGCAGCGTAATGGTTTCGGTCGGCTATCTGGTCGGACAAATGCTCGGCTTCACTCGCATCGAGAGCATCTTCGCCGGCGCGATCACCGGCATCTCGAGTACGACGATCATCGTCAAGGCGTTCGAGGAGCAGAAAGTAAAAGGCCGGGTGACCGAGCTCGTTTTCGGAATCCTGATCATCGAAGATCTGATCGCGATCTTCCTGCTGACCGTGCTCACTACAGTAGCCCGATCGGGATCGATCTCTCCGGCAGATCTCGCGATGACCGCGGTGAGGTTGGTCATGTTTCTCGCGCCGCTGATCGGATTTGGTCTGCTCATCGTCCCGCGCGCGATCAGGGCGGTCGTGCGGCTGGGTAGACCTGAGACGACCCTTGTTGCGAGCATCGGAATCTGCTTTGCCGCGGCTTTGCTCGCGCTTTCGTTTGGTTATTCGGTTGCTTTGGGCGCGTTCATCGCCGGATCGCTGATCGCTGAGTCCGGACACGAGATCGAGATAGAGCAGATGGTCCGGCCGGTCCGCGACATGTTCGCGGCCATCTTCTTCGTTTCGGTCGGCATGATGATCGATCCGACGGCGCTGAGCCAGCATTGGCTGGCCGTGCTCGCGCTGACCATTGCCGTGATGGTCGGGAAGGTTCTGGCGGTTACGATCGGCGCCTTTCTGGCCGGCCATGGACGTCGAACGGCAATGAAAGCGGGAATGAGTCTCGCGCAGATTGGCGAGTTCTCGTTCATCATCGCCAGTGTCGGGGTGGCGGCCGGTGTCATCGGGGGTTGGATGTATCCGGTGGCGATTGCGGTGTCCGCGATAACGACGCTGACTACTCCACTCCTGATCAAGCTGTCGAACAGGGCGGCAGGCTCGATTGACCGCTGGCTTCCCGAGCCGATCCAAACGGTCGCTGCACTTTACGGTTCGTGGATCGAGCGTGTGCGTACTGCGCCGCGGGCCCCGACCGAGCGGTCGGCGGTGAACCGCATCGTGCGATTCATTCTGGTCGACGCCGCGCTGATCATTGTACTCGTCATCGGTGTCAATCTGGAAATTGACCGGTTGAGCGTAAGCATCGGCACAATGGTGGCGATGGCGCCCGAGCGAGTCAGGTTTCTGATCGTGCTCGTGAGCGGCGTGATCGCTGTCCCCCTCATCTATGGCTTGATCACCAGCGCCAAGGCGCTCGGGAATCGGCTCGCGGGTCGTGCGTTTACAGCTACCCAAAAGGGTAAGGTCGATCCCGCCGATGCGCCTCGCCGAGCGCTGGTGATACTAGTGCAGATCGCTGTAGTTCTCGCCGTTGGAATCCCAACCGTAGCGATCACCCAGCCCTTCCTTCCGCCGCACCAGGGCGCATTCATTTTGTCGCTTCTCACGCTGGTGTTGTTGCTCGCGCTTTGGCGAAATGCCTCAAATCTTCAGGGGCATGCTCGCGCCGGCGCGCAGATCATCGCCACAGTTCTGTCCAGCCAGATGGCGTCAACCGACGGTTTGCAAGGCGAGGCGACACTCGAAGACGTTAACACGATTCTGCCGGGCCTCGGCGAGCCGGTGGCGATCAGAGTTGTTCCGCAGAGCATCGCCGTCGGCAGAAGTCTCGCCGAGCTGAATCTTCGCGGCGCGACGGGCGCGACGATTCTGGCAATCCGTCGCGGCGAACAGCAGATCCCGACGCCGCTTGGCCGAGAGGTTATTCACCCCGGCGACGTTCTGGCGGTCGCCGGGGGTCATGATTCGGTGGCAGTAGCGCGGGCGCTCTTCGCGCCGGATCAGGCAAAAATCCGAGATGATATGGAGGGTGCCGAGATCCAGGCGGAGCTCGACGCGCTCAATGAGACTCTCATGTGGGAAGTACCACAGAGAACGAGCTTCCTTCCGTGACTGCGGGGTGCTGACTTGTACTCGGATTGCAGGTTGCTGACCAACAGCCGCGGACAGTTCGAAATCGGTTCGCAGTCCGAAGTGGTTCTCAGTTGCGAGTTCTCAGTTCTCGGTGCGGTTGCCGCTAATTCGCAGTGTCCCAATCCGCAATGAGTCGATGCGATCAGCAGTTTCCGTTGGTCTCCCAATCCGAAGCAGTGAGTTCGCAGTCCGCAGCTCTCAGCCCATAAAAAAAAGAAAGCCGCCTCAGCCCTCGAGGCAGCTTTCTTCCCGGGTGGGCTACTACTCCCCCGCGGCTCGACGCCTCTTGGTGCGGCGCGGTGTCGCGGACTTCTTCCTACCGATCGGTACGATCCCAACTTCGGCCGCCGGCTCCAATTCGACGGGAGCCGCCGGAGTGGTGTGTGGCTGTTTGTAGGCGAAACGCTTCCCTTCGTAATTGCGGAAGATCACTTCGTCGTCCGTAATCGACTCCACGTATTCCGGCAGCAGTGGCACCTTTCCGCCGCCGCCCGGTGAGTCGATTACAAATTGCGGAACCGCGAGCCCTGATGTCCAGCCCCGCAGCGCCTGCATGATCTCGAGACCCTTCTGGACCGTCGTGCGGAAGTGCTCACCGCCCGCAACCTGGTCGGCCATGAATATATAGTATGGTCGCACGCGCGCCTTCAGGAGCTCGTGCATCAGTTTCATCATCACCTTCGCATCGTCGTTGACGCCCTTGAGCAGCACCGTCTGGCAGCCAAGCGAGATGCCGGCTTTGGACAACCGGTCGAGCGCGGCGACCGCGGCGGGCGTCAGCTCGCTCGGGTGATTGAAGTGCGTGTTCATGAAGATCGGATGGTACTTCTGCACCATCTCGCAAAACTCCGGCGTAATCCGCTCGGGCAGGTGCGACGTGATGCGGCTGCCGATGCGGATGATCTCGATGTGCGGAATCGAGCGCAGCTGCTGGAAGAGATACTCCAGGCGCCGGTCGCTCAACATCATCGGATCGCCACCGCTCATGATGACGTCACGGATCTCGGTGTGCTCGCGAAGGTATTGGAATGCCGAATCGTACTGGTTGAGCGGAATCTTCTCCGGATCACCGACCTTGCGACGGCGAGTGCAGAATCGGCAGTACGACGCGCAGACCGGGCTCACCAGGAAAAGCGCGCGGTCCGGATAGCGATGGGTGATGTTGGGCACCGGCGAATCGCCATCCTCATCGAGCGAATCGATCACGCCGTCGACCACGTGGAGCTCTTCGACGGTCGGGATGTACTGATTCCACATCGGATCTCCAACTTCCTTGATCTGCTCCAGGGCCGCTGGAGTGATCCGCATCTGGAAATTGTCGAATGCCGGCTGCAGCGCCTCGACGTCAATGGCGTCGTGCCCGAACTTCTCGGCCAGCTTTTGGAGCGTGGGAATGCTCTGATCCTTTATGATTTGCTGCCAATCGCTCATGCGTGCACCACTCCGGCCCCGTGAGGGGCGTTGTTGATGATCGGTACTTCTACCATCACCCCAGGCCAGACAGCCTGAGAGTCTTGACCCAACGGTCGGCGTAATTCTCGCCACGCTTGGCGAGGGCGTGATCGCAGATCTTTCGGATCAGATCTGAATATCCAACCGTCGCGACGCCTGCCATGCGGGCGAGACCTGCGGCCGGTGAGATATCTGGGTTCGCGTTCACTTCGAGAAGCCATGGGCGACCGGACTGGTCGATGCGGAAATCGCAGCGACCGTAACCTTCGCCACCGACAACGCTCCACGCAGTGCGGGCGATGACGGCGATCTCGTTGGCGAGATCTTCCGACAGATCGGCCGGACAATTGGGCTTGGCGCCGAGATCTTCGTCGCTGCCCGTTTCCCACTTGGAGCGGTACGAGACAATGTGCCACATACCCTGCGGCATCTGGCCGAAATCAATCTCAGCGATTGGCAGAATCTCTTCGCCGAGGATACCGACGTTGACTTCGCGGCCATCGATGAAGCGCTGGACGAGCACTTCGTCCCAGCCTTCGAACATCGCTTTCACTCGGGCGTTGAGGGCGCGCATGCTCCTGACGACGGACCGCTGCTCGATACCGACGGAGGCGTCTTCCGCGACTGGCTTGCAGATCGCGGGGAAGCCGACGCTCGACACGTCATCGCCGCGACGGATATGTGTCCAGCGTGGAACCGGCAACCCTGCCCGATCGAGCACTCCGTTGACGACATTCTTGCGAAGCGTGAGCGCG
>C688J18823_10002283_pt1 | contig 12011 bp, 11 predicted proteins | sample HopSoiMetagenom1_FD_18823 | JGI IMG/M metagenome (IMG submission 18823) | reverse complement strand
GGCGATGAGTCGCAGCAGCCGACATACCCGCACGTCAGGCACAGCCGCAGGTGCACCCACGGTGTGCCGAGCCGCAGACATTCCTCACAGCCGTTCGTTTGCGGGCGCACCTGGCGAATCGCCGCCACGTGTGGATCTGTGCCCACGGATGTCATGACCGAGCCTCCTTCGCGCTGTCGGCCGACAGTGCCTGATCCAGCCAATTGCGCAGCGCCGCAACGGGCGCGGCGCCCGCTTGCCGCCCCAGTACTTGCCCATGGTCAAGGAGCAGCAGCGTCGGCACCGCCTGCACCGCGAACCGCTGCGAAATCGCCGGTGCCTTGTCCACGTCGACCTTGACCAGTTTGAGTTGTCCGGCGCGTTCGGTGGCGAGCTGCTCCAGCGCCGGACTCACCATGCGGCACGGCCCACACCAGGTCGCCCACAAGTCGACCAGTACTGGAACCGAGGACTTTTCGGCAACGTCGGCGAAGTCCCGGTCGCCGGCGGCGGCGATCCACGGCAGCCACTGGTGACAGTTGGCGCACCGGGGCTTCCCCGCGGCCATCGCGGGTACCCGGTTGCGTTTTCCGCAGTGCGGGCATGTCGCGATGTCTGATTCCATGGCGCCTCCTCCGTCAGGCCGCCAGGGCCGGTTCCGAATAGCCCACGGCGAGTTCGCCGTTCTCCACGGTGACGCGGATCTTGCCGCCGCCCGCGATGTCGCCGCGTAGCAAAGCACGGCCGATCTTGGTCTCCACCTCGTGGGCGATGTAGCGGCGCAGCGGTCGCGCGCCGTACACCGGATCGTAGCCGTGTTCGGCGATCATCCGGCGAGCGTCCGGGGTGATGTCGAGCTCGATTTGCCTTGCCGCCAACCGATCCCGCAATTCGGTCAGCTGCAGCTCGACGATCCGTTCGATCTGCGGCATCGATAGCGGCGTGAACAATACGATGTCGTCGACGCGGTTGAGGAACTCGGGCCGGAAGTGTCCGCGCAACTCGGCCATCACCCGGTCGCGCGCGTCGGGCTTGATCTCGCCGTCCGCGGTGACGCCGTCGAGCAGGTGGTGCGATCCAATGTTGGACGTCATGATGACCACCGTGTTGCGGAAGTCGACCTGACGTCCCTGTGCATCGGTGAGCCGGCCGTCGTCGAGCACCTGCAGCAGAGTGTTGAACACATCGGCGTGCGCCTTTTCGATCTCGTCCAGCAGCACCACCGAGTAGGGCTTGCGCCGCACCGCTTCCGTGAGCTGGCCGCCCTCCTCGTAGCCGACGTATCCCGGTGGCGCACCGACCAACCGGCTCACGGTGTGCCGCTCCTGGTATTCGCTCATGTCAAGCCGAACCATGTTCTCTTCGCTGTCAAACAACGCAGCGGCAAGCGTTTTCGCGAGCTCGGTCTTACCGACGCCAGTGGGTCCGAGGAAGATGAACGAGCCGATCGGGCGGCGCGGATCCCGGATTCCGGAGCGGGCCCGAATCACCGCATCCGCGACGAGCTGGACCGCCTCATCCTGGCCGATTACCCGCTCGTGCAGTATTTCGTCGAGCCGCAGCAGCTTTTCCCGTTCGCCCTCCTGCAGTCGCGCGACCGGTATGCCGGTCCACGCGGCCACGATCTCGGCGATCTCGTCCTCGGTGACGACCTCTCGCAGCAGGGGCTTTTCGCCCTGCTTGGACTGCAGCTGCTCCTCGGCNGCGGCCAACTTTCGTTCCAACTCGGTGATCTGGCCGTAGCGCAACTCGGCCGCCCGGTTNAGGTCGTAGTTGCGTTCGGCTTCTTCAGCCTCGTGCCGTAGTTGCTCGAGTTGCCCGCGCAGTTCCTGTACCCGCCGGATGGCCTGCCGTTCGGCATCCCATTGGGCGTGCCGGGCGTCGGCCTCCGCTCGCAGATCGGCCAATTCTTTGCGAAGTTCCTCCAGACGGGACTTGCTGGCCGGGTCGGTTTCCTTGGCGAGCGCCGCTTCCTCGATCTCGAGCCGCGTGACCCGCCGGGTGATCTCATCCAACTCCGCTGGCATCGAGTCGATTTCGGTGCGCAGCCGGGCACAGCCCTCGTCCACCAGGTCGATCGCCTTGTCGGGTAGGAAGCGGTCGGTGATGTAGCGATGCGACAGCGTGGCGGCCGCCACCAGGGCGGCATCCTGAATCTTCACCCCGTGGAACACCTCGAGGCGTTCGCGCAGGCCGCGCAGGATCGATATGGTGTCCTCCACATCAGGTTCGTCGACCAGCACGGTCTGGAACCGGCGCTCCAGCGCGGCGTCCTTTTCGATGTGCTTGCGGTATTCGTCGAGGGTGGTGGCGCCGATCATGTGCAGCTCACCGCGGGCGAGCATCGGCTTGAGCATGTTGCCGGCGTCCAGGGACCCCTCCGTCGCCCCGGCGCCGACCACAGTATGTAACTCGTCGACGAACAGCAGAATCTGGCCCTCGCCGGCCTTCACCTCTGACAGCACCGCCTGCAGCCGTTCCTCGAATTCGCCGCGGTACTTNGCCCCTGCCACCAATGAGCCCATGTCGAGGGAGAATATTGTCTTGTCGCGCAGGCCTTCTGGGACGTCGCCGCGCACGATGCGCTGGGCCAGGCCTTCGACGATTGCCGTCTTACCGACGCCGGGGTCGCCGATGAGCACCGGGTTGTTCTTAGTCTTGCGGCTGAGGATCTGGATCACCCTGCGGATCTCGGCGTCGCGTCCGATCACCGGGTCCAGTTTGCCGGCGCGGCCTTCGGCGACCAGGTCGCGGCCGTACTTCTCCAGCGCCTCGTAGGCGCCCTCCGGTGTCGCAGAGGTGACCCGCTGGTTGCCGCGGACCTTGGTCAGCGCAGTCAGGAACGAGTCCCCAGTCACGTTGTGGGAGGCGAGAATCCGTCCGGCGGCACTCGCCGAGCCCTCTTCGGCGAGGGCGATGACAAGGTGCTCCACCGATACGTAATCGTCCCTGAGCCGCTTGGCTTCCCGCTCGGCGGCCTCCAGCAGGTTCGCCAGGCGCCTGGTGACAGAGACCTGGCCCGGCGTGGCGCCGGGGCCGCTGACCTTCGGACGCCGGTTCAGCTCGCGTTCCAGGTCCGCGCGCAGTGCCGCGGTGTCGGCGCCCGCCTGATCAAGCAGCCGCGGCACGAGACCCTCGGGCTGGTCGATCAGCGCCATCAACAGATGTTCGCCGTCGACCTCGGTGTGGCCCATCCGGGTCCCGATGCTCTGCGCATCGGCCAATGCTTCCTGTGACTTCTGCGTCAGCTTGTTGATGTCCACCGCGATGTCCTCCCTCGACGAGAAGCGGATTCCAGCTCTTCGATGTGGTCCAGCAGGTCGAGCACGAGCCCGATCGCCGCGTAATTCAGCCCCAGGCCGGTCCTCAACCGCTGGATGCGGGCGACTGTCATCAATGCAGACGGCTCGAACCAGAGATCGCCGCGGGCATCCTGCTGGCAAGCGACGAGGCCCAGCGCCACCAGTCGGCGCACCATGTCGGGATGCAACCCGCAGCGTGTTGCGAAGACGTCGAGCTGCATTCCGGGCCGCCGCGCCAGGACATAGCGTGATGCGGTCATCGCCCCCTCCTCGGATCGAACGTGGACTCCGCCGCCAGTTGCTCGAACAGCTCTCGTTCCCGCGCAGTGGGTTTCGGTGGCACCATCACCTTGATCTCCGCGTAGAGGTCGCCTGCCGCACCGCGCGGGTTGGGCATGCCTTCCCCTCGCAGCCGCAACCGCCGGCCGGTCGATGACCCTTGCGGCACTTTAACTTTCGCTTCGCCACCGGGAGTTCGCACAGCGACAGTGGTCCCCAGCACCGCCTCCCATGGCGACACCGGAAGGTCGACGGTGACGTCGCGTCCGTCGAGCCGGAATCGCGGGTGCGGCTTGATGCGCACCCGCAGGTACAGATCGCCGGCCGGCCCATCGCCGCTACCTCGGCCGCCCTCTCCCGCCAGCCGTATCCGCTGACCGTCGATGACACCGGCGGGAATGTTTACCCCGTAGTTGCGGCCATCTAGCGACAGTTGCCGCTTGCCGCCGCGGTAGGCCTCCTCGACGGTCAACTCCAGCAGCGCTTCCTGGTCGGCGCCCGCAATCGGCCCGAATCCGCCGCTGCCACCGAACATGTCGCCGAAAAGGTCATCGATGTTGATGTAGGCGGCGCCGCCGGAGCCCTGGCCGTAGCGCACCCGCGCGCCCGAAGGCCCTCCGCCCCGGAAGCCACCCGCACCGGCGCCCACCCGCTCTTCCCAGTCCTCGGGGACCTTACGGAAGTCTTCGCCGAATCGGTCGTAGCGCTTGCGGGTTTCGGGGTCCGACAGTACGGAATAGGCCTCGTTGATTTCCTTGAACCGTTCTTCGGCCGCTGGATCCTTGTTGACATCGGGGTGATGCCTGCGGGCCAATGTGCGGAACGCCCGCTGGATCTGATCGGCGGTCGCGTCCCGCGACACCCCGAGCACCTCGTAGTAGTCGCTGGCCACGAATCCTCACTCCCCGCGTCGGCTGACCACCACGGCCGCCGGCCGCAGTTGCCTCGACCCTTCGCCGTAGCCCGGTCGAATCACTTCGACAACCGTCCCGGGCGCGCTGTCCGGCTGGTCCACCACACCGACCACCTCGTGGCGCTCGGGGTCGAAGGGCACCCCTGCCTCCGCATCGCGCGGATAGCCGAGCTGCTCGAGAACCTGTAGCGCTTGTTCGAGAATGCTCCGCACGCCCTCGAGGACCGCGCCGGACTGGTCACCGGCATGACTGATCGCCCGCTCGAGGTTGTCCACGATCGGCAGCCACGCGCCGGCCACCCTGGATCGTTCCGTTGCTCGTTCGCGGTCCAATTCACGGGCATACCGCTTGCGCAAATTGTCCAGATCTGCGACGGCGCGCCGCCAGCGGTCCTCGAGCTTGGCCAGCTCCTTATCCGAATCAGGTTGGGAGGCAACCTCTTCTGGCGAGTCTTCGTCTACCCGGTCATCGTCCTGTTCGGTCCTGGAATGCTCTGCGGGGCTGACCATTGCTGCTCAGCCCCGGTCGAACTCGGCATCGACCACGTCGTCGTCACCGACGACAGAGCCCCGGCCGTCGCCGGTCGGTTGCCCGTTGCCGCCACCGGACGGCATGGGTTGCAGCCCATAAAGCACTTGCTGCAGTTCCGACGTCAGGGACTGCACCCTGTCCATCGGCGCGTCTTCCTTAACGGCTTGGCGCGCGTCGGCGATCAGCATCTCGGCGCGTGCCCGATCGTGCGGCGCCGCCGAGTCACCCAGTTCTGCAAGCCGGCGCTCCACTTGGTAAGCCGCCGAGTCGAGTTCGTTGCGCGCCTCGACGGCCTTGCGCAGTTGCTCGTCCTCGCGGCGGTTGGCCTCGGCCTCGGCGAGCATCCGATCCACCTCGCTCTTATCGAGATTCGACTGCTCGCTGATGGTGATGCCCTGCTCGGCGCCGGTGTCTTTGTCGCGTGCTGTGACATGCAGGATGCCGTTGGCGTCGATGTCGAAGGTGACCTCGATCTGCGGTTCACCCCTGGGCGCCGGGCGGATGTTTTCCAGCTTGAATCGGCCGAGAACCCGGTTGTCCCTGGCCAGCTCCCGTTCACCCTGCAGCACAACGACATCCACGGCCGGCTGATTGTCTGCCGCGGTGGTGAACACCTCACTGCGCCGTGCCGGGATGGTGGTGTTGCGCTCGATGATCTTGGTCATCAGCCCGCCTGCGGTCTCCACGCCCAGCGACAACGGGGTGACGTCGAGCAGCAAGACGTCGGAGACCTCGCCCTTGAGCACACCGGCCTGGATCGCGGCACCTAGCGCGACGACCTCGTCGGGATTCACGCTCATGTTGGGGTCCTTGCCGCCGGTGAGCCGGCGCACCAAAGCCTGGACTGCGGGGATCCGGGTGGAACCGCCCACCAGGATCACCTCGTCGATGTCGTTCGCGCTCACCTTGGCGTCGCTCATCGCCTGCTTGACCGGGCCCATCGTTCGCTCGACCAGGTCCGCGGTGAGGTCCTCGAACTTCGATCGCATGATCGTGGTTGTCAAATGCTTGGGTCCGCTGGCGTCGGCGGTGATGAACGGCAGATTGACCTGGGTCTGCGCCACCGACGACAGTTCGACCTTGGCCTTTTCGGCCGCCTCGAACAACCGCTGCAACGCCTGCGGGTCTTTGCGCAAATCGATGTTGTTCTCACGCTGGAACTCATCGGCGAGGTAGTCGACCAGCCGGCGGTCGAAGTCATCACCACCCAGGTGTGAATCACCGGCCGTGGCGCGGACCTCGACCACCCCGTCACCCACGTCGAGCAGGCTGACGTCGAACGTGCCGCCGCCGAGGTCGAAGACGAGCACCGTCTCGTGCCCCTTCTTGTCCAGCCCGTAGGCCAGTGCCGCGGCCGTCGGCTCGTTGATGATGCGCAGCACGTCGAGGCCGGCGATGCGGCCGGCATCCTTGGTGGCGTTGCGCTGGGCGTCGTTGAAATAGGCCGGAACGGTGATCACCGCTTCCTTGACCCGCTCACCGAGGAACTTGCCGGCATCGTCGACGAGTTTGCGCAGTACCTGCGCGCTGATCTCCTCGGGCGAATACTTCTTGCCGCGTACGTCAAACCGGGCGGCGCCACCCTCGCCCTCGACAACGTCGAAGCTCACCGCCTTGGCTTCTTCCGATATCTCATCGAAGCGGCGGCCGATGAATCGCTTGGCCGAATAGATGGTGCCCTTTGGGTTCATGATCGACTGGCGCCTGGCCAGTTGCCCGACCAGGCGCTCGCCGCTTTCCGTGAACGCCACCACCGAGGGCGTGGTACGGGCCCCTTCGGCGTTGGGGATCACGATCGGTTCCCCACCCTGCCAGGCGGCGATCACCGAGTTGGTTGTCCCGAGATCGATGCCTACCGCTGTTGCCATCGTCTATTCCCTTCGGTTGTCGCTGGTGAGGAGTTGCAACGCACGGTCGGCTACCTCAACGTCGGCGACGACGTCGTAGTACTTGGGCAGCAGTCCGCTGACGGAGTGGAAATCGCGGCGACCGCCCTGCAGCACGTGGAACAGCAGGCCGATCAGGGCGCCGACGATGGCCCCGAAGATCAGGCCGTAGCCGGCCAGCACCAGAGCGGAGATCAATGGTTCGATCCAATTGAACAACCCGAAGATCCAGCCGATCAGCGCGCCGACCAGGGCGCCTGAGCCGGCACCGCGCAGCGCCGCCCCACCGTAATTCAGCCGGCCCAGGACCTGCTCCACGTACTCCAGATCGCGGCCCACGATGGCCACCCGGTTTACCTCGAATCGCTGATCGGACAGGTAATCGACCGCGCGTTCGGCGTCGGCGTAGTTGTCGAAGGTGGCGATCACCTGGCGGGGCGGCTCGTTGGGCCGAACCGCCGAGGTTTCCACTGTCGAATGCTCAGCCATCACTCCTCCTATGCCTGCTCGCCGCACACATCAAAGCCATGGCTTCTCCTAGGTTGCGAAGGTGTTTCACGGAAGCGCTGGCAACAGCCAGCCGAAGCGCACGCGCCGAAACCGTGTCGTAATTCGCTCCCACACAAGGAGTCTGGCAATCGGCAGCGACTGTCGCGTGCGCCCGGACAGCCGAAAATCTCGGCTAAAATTCGGCCTGGCAGCACCACAATGGGAACAGGGGTCGGTACCAGGCGCGGAGCGGACACTTCCGGACCGGGAAAGCGGTTCGGATCGCCAACGGTGGGTATGCAGTCGCTAGTAACGCATCACCAGACACTCCGCGTTTGGGCCCGAGACGGGAGAGGTCAGTACGGCCGCTTCAACATGAACGGCGAATCGCGTAGCCCGCGAGGACAGAGCTGGCCAGCCGGACAGGTCACGCCAGGTAACTTGGCCGTCCTCTCGCGCGTCGACTTTAGTGATTGCGACGCCGGCGAGATCTTCCAGGTGGCAACCGCCGCCGTTGGCAGCCTCGCACCCTGTCGGGTCGAGGCCAGTTACCGGTCCGTGGACGATGGGTTCGTTCGCTTTCCACCCTCCCAACCCGAACATCCCGACATCGATCGGCACCTTCGCGAGTCCGGCTGCGGTGGGCAGGTCGACGTACAAGGCGGACGGTGGGAGTGTGCGCTTCCGCTGAGTCACCAAAGCACCGTTCAGGGGTGCCTGGTGCTTAGTGCCGTCAGTGCGCCGCCGGAAAATCAGATCCTGTTGCTGAAAATCCTTGCCCAACAAGCCGGCGCCGCCCTGGCATTCGTCGCAATGCACGAGCGCGACATCGGTTCCGCCGGGCTGCTGACAAAGGCGAACACCGATCTGGAGGAAACGAATCGCGAGCTCGCCGCCACCGTTTTGCGGTTGCAACGGCAAACGAAGATGCACGAGGTTCTGAGCGCGGCGGTGGCGGCGGGAATGGGTGAGCAGGGTATCGCGGATGCGCTGTATGACCTGACGGCACTGCCGGTGGGACTCGAGGACAGGTTCGGCAACCTGCGCTGCTGGGCCGGACCTGGACAACCCCAGCCCTACCCCAAACAGACCACGGACGAGCGCGAGCTATTGCTGCACGAACTGGCGGCACAGAACGGTCCGGCGCGGATAGGGGCCCGCGTGCTCATGCTCGTCCAGCCCCGGGCCGAGATCCTCGGGGTCCTGGCGTTGCAGGACCCGGATAACACGGTGACCGTGGACAGCCTCTTCGCACTGCGCTACGGGGCCACGGTGTTGGCGTTCGAGCTTTCCCACGAGCGAAATCTCGCCGAGATCGCGCTCAATCTGCGCCGCGAGTTGGTCGACGATCTGTTGGCCGGCACCGACCGGGACGGCGCGTACGCTCGTGCCGATGCCCTGGGTCATGACCTGCGGCGCCCGCATTATGTGGTGGTGGTGCAAACCGCCGGTCGTGCAGAGAGCACGCTGGCAACCGTCGCCGGGAGCGCTGCGACCGCGTTGCATTTGAAATACCTGCAAGGGCGCCACGCGGGCCTAGTTGTTTTGCTCACCGACGGCCGCCCGGACCCGCAGGCGTTGCACCACGCAATCAGTGAGGGCCTCGACCGCACGACCAGCGTGATCGGCATCGGCACTCGTTGCGAGGTGCCCGATGACTTGCCGCAGTCCTTCATCGAGGCGCGTCGCGCCCTGAACATCCGGCTGCGCTCGGCCAATCCGGAAGGCGCAGCGGCGTTCGACGAACTTGGTTTCTATCGCCTCATCGACGCCGCCCACGGCGGCGGCGCGGTCGAAGCCTTCGTGCGCGAATGGCTGGGCACACTCCTGGACTACGACGAGAGCAGGAACTCCGAACTGGTTCTGACCCTGAGCGACTATCTGGAATGCGGCGGCAACTATGACGAATCCGCAGCCGCACTACATATTCATCGCAGTACGCTGCGTTACCGGCTGGCGCGGATCGCTGAACTCACCGGCCACGACCTCCGCAACGTTGATACCCGGTTCAACCTCCATGCCGCGACACGGGCGTGGCGATTCCTCAACCCCGATGGCTGACCGGCGGCCGGGCGCAACGGGCGTCTAGGGTGAGCCGTCGCCCGACTCACTCACCGTGATCTTGCTTGACTTGGTGCTCTCCGATTTCGGCACATAAACGTTCAGTACGCCATGCGCCAACGACGCCTCGATGTCGCCGTCCCGTAGGTAGCCCGGCAACGTGACACGAAACTCGAACTTACCGACCCTTCGTGTACGACGGCGGAACAAGCCCTCGCGCTTGCGCTCCTTCACCTCGCCGGTCACCACCAACTCGTTGCCGTTCAGCGCGACATCTACGTCGTCGCGCCGCACCCCCGGCAGCTCGACCTCGATGATATAGGCGCTATCGGTCTCGACGATATCGGCCGCGGGCAACCAGGCACCCTCACCCGTGAGTCCACCGAATACCGACTGCGCAAGCCGATCCATTTCGGCATAGAGATTCTCGAATTCGCGCAACGGGCGCCAACTCTCCGCCTGGCCAGCGGAACGTTGCATTGGCAAAGTCATGTCACTGCCCCTCTACGTTCATCAGTGGTTGTCGTCAAAGAATGCCTCGACGGTGCGGCCGAACGCCTCGCACTGTCGAGACGATTTCAGCCCCGCGATTTCGCTCGCCTGGGTCAGTCACAACAAGTGAGGGACCGACGGATATCAGAACACCAGCCGAAATAGCGTGAACACCCGATTCCAATGCTCAGTCGACGGGTTGGACACCGTCGTGTCCACCACGCGTAACGAACGGGCCAACGCGATACTCAACCCGCCGAACAACTCTGGCAGTAGCCGCTCGGTGTCCTCAGCGAACGTAACGTCCCCAGGTGGTCGTCGCACCACCTGGCGCAACAGCTCACGGATCTCCTCGGCCTCCTCCAGCTTGTCGAACTCGCGCATTCGTTCCTGGACGCCCTTGGTGATCGGAAGGTCTTGCGCCACAACCACGTCACGCCCGTTCCACTTGGCCGAGTTGCGCCCCGCGATAGCAATGTCATCGATCTGCTCGTCGACGAACTCGCGGAAGCGACGGACGTCGTTTTTGTCGATCTTGATGCTTGCGACCGAGCGAAAGAACCGTTCGAACACCGGAATACCCGACGGATGGGTCACTCGATACCTCCGCTCCAAAGATCCAGACCTGCCTGAGCAGGCCAACCCTCAACGTTGGCATGTCGTCGGTGACACCGAACCGGACCCGCAGGCGCAATCTCGCCGGACCGGTTCGGCCTAACAGGTCAAGAGGCCAAGCGAACGGGCGTCGGACAATGTAGCGACAGCCGCTTGCGGCGCGCACATGCTGCCCCGGCGTGCCTACCCTCAGCGGTGTTTTTCGATCCGCCGAGCCGGTGTGGCGCCGAGCCCGCCTTTCGACCATTAACGCCATAAACATCAGGCCTCGGTGGTTAATCCCGTTGCCGTCAATGGATTCCCCTGACGCCTCAAGAACGCGCACCCGGAGGGCGAATTGAACAATCAGGCGGAAGGACAGCAAACACAAACCTGCTCCGTCACCGTCGACGTGAACCGATCCCCAACGAACAAGAGCGTCATATATGTCGGTGGCCAGCTGCTCCGCGGAGCAACCACGACGATGCGCAGGGTCGTGGCCAATGAATTGAACCGATCGCCGACACTACTGGCGCTCGATCTGTCCGGGGTGATTCGCATCGACGCCGAGGGAATCGATGCCCTGGTATCGGCGGCGACGCAAGCCGGCGAATCCGATATTTCGCTCTGCCTCGTCGGGGTGCACGGACACCCTGTCGGGACCGCGCTCGCCGACGCCGAGCTGTTAGAGCTCTTTGAGATTTTCGCAGCAGACAGCGACACGTAAGAGTAAGAGCGCGGGCCGCTGGATCGGCCTCCCCCGGTCCGGGGTCGACATCACCGGATTATCCAGCAGCGCAACGGTTCTGTCGTGCAGAGCGTCAACAACTCGGCCGGTGAAATACCCGACCTGGTCGGCTCTAGGTAGCGGGACGTTCCGCAACTTTGACCGCGATCTCTTGGGTCGTGGCGCCGCGGAGCACGGTCAACTGGACGCGGTCGCCCGGTTCGGTGCTGCGAAGTGCCGCGATGAGCTCCTCTGCCGTCGCGGTTTCCTGACCGTTGAAGGCGGTGACGATGTCGCCCGGTTGGATGCCTGCCTCCGCTGCCGGACTCGGCGTCGCGACCTGCATGACGACCACACCACTGGTGCGGTTGATTCCCAGCCGCCGCGCCATTTCGGGGGTCAGGGTGGCGGGCTGAATACCGATATAAGCATGGCGGGCGGTCCCGGTGGCCAGCACCTGGTCGGCGACGTCGACGACGGTCGCGGCCGGGATGGCGAAACCGAGGGCCACGGCACCCGCCGTCGGCGGAATGTAGGCCACGCTCATACCGACGACTTCTCCTTGCGCATCGAGTACCGCACCCCCAGAGTTGCCCGGCGAGATGGCGGCGTCGGTCTGGATCAGGTCTACCAGCGGTGCGCCGGTGGCAGCTGATCCGGGGACCTGGCGGTGTAGTCCCGAGATGATGCCGGATGTGACTGTGGCCTCGAATCCCAGCGGGCTGCCGATGACTACGGCGAGTTCACCGACTTGCGG
>C688J18823_10002282_pt1 | contig 12013 bp, 12 predicted proteins | sample HopSoiMetagenom1_FD_18823 | JGI IMG/M metagenome (IMG submission 18823) | reverse complement strand
TGGAAACGCGGGCCTGGCGCCCGCGAGTCGGCAGTGTAGCTAACGCCCGCTTTCGAGATCGTCGGCCCACTCGGACATCGGCACGTAGCCGAAATCGCCGTCCCCGGAGGCGGGTTCCGACTCTTGAATCGGCTCGGGCTCGGCAGGAGCCTCGGCGCCGTTTTCGGACGCGACCGCCGGCTTCTTCTTGCGATTCCGCCCCCCGCGGGAACCGCGCCGTGTCTTCTTCTTGGGCTTCGGCGTCTCCTCGGCCTCGGTCGCCGTGGGCTCCACGGCCGCCTCCGGTTCCTCGGCGGCCGCGGGATGGGGCTCCGTGGCCGGAGTCTCGACGGCCTCGACGGTGCCCGTGCGGCCGAGATCCTCGCCCGGCACGTGGATCGTCACAGCGCGCGCCGCCTCTGGCGAGTCCTCGGAGGAATCGCCTCCTTCCGCCTCCGCGGCGGTTGGGTCCGCCGCCGCCGGCTTCTTGCGCTTGCGACCGCCCCGCGAGCCGCGCCGCGTCTTCTTCTTGGCCGGCTGCGTCGCCGGCGTCTCCTCGCCTTCGGCGGTCTCCTCGACCTCGGCTTCGGCCTCCGGCTCGTCGACCTCCACGGCCTCCTCCGTCTCGGCGGCGTCCGGCTCGGTCGCGACCGCTGCGCCCTTCCGCGCCGGCGGCCTGCGCGTCGGCTTCTCGGCCTCTCCTTCGGCGGTCAGCGGCTCGGGCATCGCCTTGGCCTTCCGAACGGCGACCGCGTAGGCGCGGCCGTCGAGCACGCGCTCGATGCGGACCTTGATGCGCTTGCCGACGAGCGAGGCCGCGTCCGCGACCACCACGTCGAGCCCGTCGAGCTTGCCCACGGCCGCGGCGCCGTCGTAGCGGTCGACCTCGACGAGCTGCAACATCACCTCCGCCTCCTCCGCGACCGGAGCGGACGGCGCCAGGTCGGCGAGCTTCCCCTCGCTGAGGACGACGAAGTGGTCGAGGTGCGTCTCGGGCTTGCCCTCGAGGAAGAAGCGCTTCTTCGTCAGCGCCTCGAGCTCGACCAGCCGCCGTGCTCCGGGGCCGACGAGCGCGCTCGCGATCGTGTCGGCGAGCTCGACCCGGAACGCCTGTGGCCGCGAGCCCACGGCGAGCGCGCGCAGNCGGCGCTCGACGTCGATNGCCGCGGANGCNTCNGANTAGACGATCCCGTCGCCGCCGCAGGTCGGGCANTTGCGCGTCATGACCTCGCGCGGCCCGTCCGTCACGTTCTGGCGCGTCATCTCCACGAGCCCGAGCGGCGAGATCTCGACGACGTACGTCTTCGTCCGGTCGCGCTCGAGCTCCGTGCGCAATGCCTCCTCGACGGTGGCCCGGTTCTTGGGATTGGCCATGTCGATGAAGTCGATGACGATGATCCCGCCGATGTCGCGGAGTCGCAGCTGGCGGACGACCTCCTTCACGGCTTCCAGGTTGTTCTTCGTGATCGTGTCCTCGAGCCGACTGCCCGAGTTCTTGCCGCGGCCCCCGACGAACCGGCCGGTGTTGACGTCGATCACCGTGAAGGCCTCGGCGTAGTCGAAGATGAGATAGCCCCCGGAGGGGAGGTCGACGCGGCGGCTGATCGTCGACTTGATCTCCTGCTCGACGCCGAACGCCTCCATGAGCGGGGCCTTCTCCTTGTAGCGGACGACCCGCTCGACCATGTGCGGCGACGTCTTCTTCAGGTAGCCGATCAGGCGCTTGTACGTACGCTCGTCGTCCACGTAGGCCTTCTCGAAGTCGCCGGTGAAGAGGTCGCGGACGAACGCGCAACGGCAGCTCGGCCTCCTGGTAGACGAGCTCAGGCGCCTTCGCGGCCTTCGCCTTCGCCTGGATCGAGCGCCAGAGCCGCTGCAGGAACACGAGGTCACGCTCGATGTCCTCCTCGGACGCGCCCTCGGCGGCCGTGCGGACGATCACGCCGCCCTCCTTCACGTCGAGGCGCTTCAGGATGTCTTTCAGGCGGTTGCGCTCGTCGTCGTCCAGGCGGCGCGACACGCCGAGGCCCTCTCCCTGCGGGACGAGGACGACGAAGCGGCCGGGCAACGAGATCTGCGTCGTCAGCCGCGCGCCCTTCGTCTTCATCGGATCCTTGACGGCCTGGACGAGGATCGTCTGGCCGCGCGAGATCAGGTCCTGGATCTTGCGGCCGTGTCCCTTCTCGAGCTCGGGGCTGACGATCTCGTCGACGTAGAGGAAGCCGTTCTTCTCGAGGCCGATCTCGACGAACGCCGCCTCCATCCCGGGCAGGACGTTGTCGACCTGGCCGAGGTAGATGTTGCCCGCGATCGAGCGGCGCTCGGGCCGCTCGATATAGACCTCGGCGGCGCGGGCGTCCTCGAGGATCGCGACGCGGCGTTCGCCGACGTCCACGGAGACGAGCAGCTCGCGCTTCGCCGCGGGAAGCGGTGGGCGGCGCTGCGGCTCGCGGCGCCGGCGAGACGACGACTGGTCGCGACGGCGCTCCTGCCGCTGGGAGAGCTCCCGGCGCTGCGGCTGCTTCGCCGGCTCGGCCTTCTCCTTCCGCGCCGTGCCCTTACGTTCCGGCGCAGTTGCGGTCGCATCCGCGGGGGAGCCCGGCTTCTTGCGTCCACGTCCGCCGCGGCTGCCGCGGCGGCGCTTCGGCCTGGTGGAGGGGGATTCGGACTCGGCCGCCTCGGCGGCCGGTTCGGTCAGCTCGGGCTTCGGCTCGAGCTCGGGGTCGGGCTTTTGGTCGTCGGAAGATTTCTTCCGGAAACGGAACCAGGGCAAGTAATTGCTCCTTCGTGGGAGCGCGCGCCGGCTACCCCCTGCGGAGTGCGCGCGCGCTCGTTGTCAATGAAAAGGCTTGGCATGGCCTACGAGCCCAGGGTAGCAACCGCCCTCCCCGGGGTCCGTCCGAGCCCGGACCTACGATCCGGCCAATCACGTCCGGGAGGTGAGCGGTGATGGCAAAACGCGAGGCCGAAGAGCTCCTGATGATCGAGGAAGCCGATGCGTGGTTCGAGTACCTGGAGGTGACTCGAAGCCAGTCCGAGACCCGCTACCACGAGGTCGAGCCTTGGGCCTGGGCACGTCTGTCGCAGCGCCTGCGCGCGATCAAGGCACGTCGCGCACGGCTCCGGCCGGCCGCCGCGTAGGAGCGAGCGCGAACCGCATCCGGGCGGCCGAGACCGGACGAATCACTAGCGGCGGCGCGAGTAGCGCGACACGCGACCCCGCGCATGGATCGCCAGCAGCACGCCCATCGCCGCGAGATTCGCGATCAGCGAGGATCCGCCGACGCTCACGAACGGCAAGGGGATGCCGGTGATCGGCGCGATTCCCATCGTCATGCCGACGTTGACGAAGATCTGGAACAGGAGCGCGACCACGATGCCGCCGGCGACGATCGCCGAGTAGAGGTCGCGCGCGACCGTGACCACCCGCAGACCGCGCCAGAGGACGAGGAGATAGAGCCCGAGCAGGATCACGGCGCCGATGAAGCCCCGCTGCTCGGCGTAGCCGGCGAACACGAAGTCGGTTCCGCTCTCCGGGAGGAAGCCGAGCTTGACCTGGCTCGAGCCGTTCGGGCCCCGTCCACGGATCTGCCCCGAACCGACCGCCGCCTTGGACTGCTCGAGGTTGTAGCGCGCGTCGACCGAGCAGGTGGTCGGATGCGTGAAGCAGGTCAGGCGCTGCTGCTGGTAGCCCTTGAGCACGCTGACGCCCGCAGCCGGCCCTGCCCAGAGGACGCCGACCGCGAGGAACACGACGACCACGCCGAGCAGAGCGAGGTGGCGCCACGGCACGCCGGCGACGAACAGCATCGCGCCGAGCGCCGCGAGGTAGACGAGGGCGGTGCCGAGATCGGGCTGGGCAAAGACCAGCAGCACGGGCACGAGGCCGATCCCGACGACCCTGAGGGTCGTCTCCCACCCGGTCAAGTCGCGCTGGCGCTCGGCCAGCATCCCTGCGAGCGCGAGAACGAACAGGAGCTTGCCGAACTCGGACGGCTGGAAGGTGAAGAAGCCGAGGCTGATCCAGCGAGTCGAGCCGTGCGCCGCGTGCCCGATCAGCAGGACGAAGGCGATGACCACGGCCGTGCCCGCGAAGATCGCGCGCCAGTAGCGCCGGTAGAGGTCGGGGTCGATCAACGCCGCTGCCACGAGCACGACCGCCCCCACGCACGCGTAGAGGATCTGGCGGTTGAGGTAGTAGCTCGGGTCGCTGGGGAGGGCGAACTTCGTGACCCCCGCGACGCCCCAGAGCCCCACGACCACGAGCGCGGCGACTCCCGCGAGCAGGATCCAGTCGATCGACCGGGCGACGGCCAGGAGACGCGGCGCCTCGCGCTCGGCGCGTAGTCCTGCCCGTTGTGATCCGGCGTATTCGAGCATCAGTCGGAGGGGTGGAAAAATGTCGGAGGCACCGGCACGTTGAAGAACTTCGCGAAGACCCGCTCGGCCGCCGGCGCGGCCGCCGCGCCGCCCTCGCCGCCGTTCTCGATCACGGCGCAGACGACGATCTTCGCGTCGTTCGCGGGACCATAGCCGCACCACCACGACTGGTCCCGCTCGCCCGTGAATCCCGGGAGGTGGACGGTCTTCTGCGCCGTCCCGGTCTTGCCGGCGATCGCCTGCGGGAAATTGCCGAACACGCCGTACGACGTGCCGTAGGGGTCGTGCGTTGCCTGAAGCAGGCCCTGTTGGACGACCGTGAGGTTGGCCGGATCGAGCCCCGGCACGGGCCGGGGCGCGGGCGGAGCGCTGGTCGGCACGATCGTCCCGTTCGGGTTCTCGACGTCCATCAGGACATGCGGCGTGACGAGCTTCCCGCCGTTAGCGATCGCGGCGTAGAAGCGGGCCATCTGGAGCGGCGTGACGAGCAGGTTGCCCTGGCCGATCGCGAGATTGAGCGAGTCGCCCGGCTTCCAGAGGCGGTCGATCCGCCAGTTGGTCCGGTCGGTGCGCCTCGTGAACATGCTGTGCCTCCAGCCGATCGTCGGCACGACCCCGGGCGCCTGCGGCGTGAGGTCAGAGCCGCTCGTCCGCCCGAACCCGAAGCGTCGTGCCCACCGCTGGATCGGCTGTCCGCGGTCCTTCGGCAGGAGATAGAACTTGTTGCCGGCTCGGTAGAAGTACGTGTCGCACGACTGCGCGAGCGCCGTCGGCAGATCCATCCCCTGGTAGACGAAGCGGTCCCAGTTGTGCCAGACGCGATGGGAGGTGTCCTCGGGGGCCACGTACGTGCCGGTGCAGGGATAGAACGCGTACGGCTTGATCAGGTGCTCCTGCAGGGCCGCGATCGCGGTGAGCGGCTTGAAGGTCGAGCCCGGCGGATACTCGGCGTCGAGGGCACGGTCGAGAGAGGGGTAGTTCTTGTCCAGAGCCGACTTCCCGATCAATCCCTCGGCGGCCAGCGCGTGATGGGTCACGCGCCCACTCCACACGGAGGGGTCGTAACTCGGCGAGGATGCGAGCGCAAGGATGGAACCGTCTTTCGGGCTCAGGGCCACGATCGCGCCGCCGTCCGCCGCCCACTGCCCGCTGTTGCGAGCGAGCTGGATGCCGTACTGGAGCGCATTCTGGGCAGCGATCTGCAGTTGCGAGTCGATCGTCAGTCGCACCGTCTGCCCTGGCTGGGGCACCGTCGTCAGTAGCCGGTGGCTCCGCGGGCGGCCGAGGGAGTCGACGCGGACCCGCGCCAGGCCGGGCACGCCGCGCAGGTACATGTCGAGCCCCCGCTCGATTCCGGTCTGGCCGATCTCGTCGCCGGGCTCGTAGCCGTCCTTGCCGAGCCTCCCGTCCCCCTGGGAGATCTGGCCGTCGTAGCCGAGCAACTGTGGCGCGAGCGATCCGTATGGGTAGCTGCGGATATAGCTCCGGGCCAGCGTCAGCCCCGGAAACGCGGCGGCCCGCTCCTCGAGGTAAGCCTGCATCGGGCCGGTCGCTTCGGTGCGGACGACGATCGGATCGAGCATGTCGCCTGCCCGCCTGCGCTCGAGGATCAGGTTGGTGACGTGCCGAACCGGCACCTGCGCGACGTGCGCGATCGCGCGGACCTCGGCGGCGCGGCGAGCGTAGGTTTTCGGCATGCCCGCCGGAGAGAGCTCGACCGACGTTACCGGCCTGTTCGTCACGAGGATGTTGCCGCCTCGGTCGACGATCGGTCCCCGCGGCGCCGGCACGCGCACCGTCCGGACCTGGTTGGCCTGCGCCTGAGCGGCGTAGTGCGACCCCGCGAGCACCTGCAGCGCCCACAGCCGCATGAAGAGGGCCGCGAAGCCGATCACGACGAGTCCGCTGAGCAGCGCCACGCGTCTCGCGAGCTTCGGCGTCAGCCGGTAGCTCTCGACGGATCTCTGCTCGGCGTCGGGCTCCGCCGACGGCCTGGGCCGCGAAGGGAGCGGCGCCGGCGGGCGGGTCGTGGTGCTAGCCAAGGAGCTGCACCTCCGCCGTGAGCTCGTCTCGGGCCGCCGGCCGCAGCAGCCGCCGCACGAGCGCGTAGATCGGGGCGGTCAGGATCAGATTGAGGACGATCGCCGGAATCAGGCTGCGGACGACTGCTGCTGCCGGCGCGCTCTCCCCGAGCACGAAGTGCACCACGAGCAGCCCGAGCTGGTAGAGGACGGTCACCACCGCGACCGAGAGGAACGGGGCGTGGGCGCGGTCACGACCGGTCGTCTCCCCGTAGCGGCCGATCCAGTATCCCGCGATCGTCAGCACGAGCGAGGTGAGACCGAGCGTCCCGAGAGAGGCCGTGTCGACGAGAAGGCCTGCAAAGAACCCGCCGAGGGCACCCGCGACGCTCCCGCGCAGCAGGGCGACCGCGACGAGCGAGACGAGCAGGACGTCGGGGACCGCGCCGTAGACGTGGAGCTGCGAGAAGATCGAGACCTGAGCGACCGCCGCGACGAAGAGCAGGGCGGCGGCCTTGACGCCGTCGCCGATGGTCATCGATGCTGCTTCTTCGGGACGAGCACCGCGACCGAGTCGAGCGAGCCGAGGTTCGCGAAGGGTTGCACCTGCACCTGGAGGAACGTGGCCGTGTCCGTGGCGCCGACCGACGTGACGCGGCCGATCGGGATGCCGTACGGGTAGAGGTCCGGATAGCGCGCGTTGTGCGTTCCAGCCGTGACGAGCGGATCGCCTTGGTTCACCTTCAGCTGCTTCGAAACCTGGTCGAGGATCAGAGTTCCGCCCGGCCCGGTGTGCATCATCCCGCGGACCTTGGTGCGCGGATCGAAAGCGGCCACGAAGCTGTTCGGATCGGTGAGCAGCGTCACGACCGACGTGTCCGGGAAGACGTTCGAGACGATCCCGACCAGAGCCGGGCCGCTCGCGACCGGTGAGTTGAGCCGAACCCCGGACGACGAGCCGGCGTCGATGGTCATCGAATGCGCGAACACTCCGCCGGGCGGAGTAATGACTGCGGTGTTCACCGCGCGGTAGCCGCTGGGAAAGGTCGCGCCGTGCTCGAAATGGAGGAGTTTCAGGAGGCTCGGGACCAGCGCAGCCTGCGCAGCCGTGTGGACGTCTCTCTCCCTGAGCGCCCTGTTCTGCTTCCTCAGCTTCTGGTTCTCCGCCTTGGCGTTCGCAAGGCCGTGCACGTACTCGTACGCGTCGCGGAACGGCTGTGCGATCCGGACAGCGGCGATCTGGAACGGACGCAACGCGGTCGAGCCCGCGCCCTGGACGTCGTGGAACGCTCCCGCCGTCGGAGAGCGGAACGCGATCGTGACGAGCGCCAACGCGACGATGACGAGCCCGACGACGACCGCCCGCCGGATGAGCGCGCTGCGAGCCTTCGAGGGGTACGGCGGAGGCTTCGAGCGCTGGACCGACGAGGCGAGGACCGCCGCGCGCGCGCTGCGACTTGGGGGAGCCACCGCCGTAGGGTACCGCGCGAACCCGTCGGGTTCGCTGGTCCGGGCTAAGAGCTAGTAGCGGTGGCGGCCGTTGCGGGAGCGGGCCTTGTTGCTGCGGTGGATCGCCTCGAACTCCTCGAGGCTCCGGCCCGAGCCGACGGCCACGCAGGTGAGCGGGCTCTCGGCGAGGTGGACGGGCATCTGGGTCTCGTGGCGAAGACGCTCGTCGAGCCCCGTCAGGAGCGAGCCGCCGCCGGCGAGGACGATTCCGCGGTCCATGATGTCCGCCGCGAGCTCCGGCGGCGTCTTGTCGAGCGTCGACTTGATCGCCTCGATGATCTGCGTGACCGGCTCGTCGAGCGCGCGGCGCACTTCCTCCGAGGTGAGGATCACCGTCTTCGGCAGGCCGGTGAGCATGTCCCGGCCACGCACCTCGGCCTGCAGCTCCTCGCGCAGGTCCCAGGCAGAACCGATCTCGAGCTTGATCTCTTCTGCCGTCTGCTGGCCGATAAGGAGCTTGTAGTCACGCTTGATGTGGTTGATGATCGCCTCGTCCATCTCGTCGCCACCGACGCGTAGCGACTGCGAGACGACGATGCCGCCGAGCGAGATGACGGCGACCTCGGTCGTGCCCCCGCCGATGTCCACGATCATGTTTCCGGTCGGCTCCGCGACGGGCAGCCCGGCGCCGATCGCAGCCGCCATCGGCTCCTCGATCAGGTACGCCTGGCGCGCGCCGGCCGACAGCGTCGCTTCCTCGACCGCGCGCTTCTCGACGCCGGTCACCCCGGAGGGGACGCAGACGACGACGCGAGGGTGCGCGAAACGGTGCTGGTGCACCTTCTGGATGAAGTGGCGGAGCATCTGCTCGGTGACGTCGAAGTCGGCGATCACACCGTCCTTGAGCGGGCGGATCGCCTGGATCGTCCCGGGGGTGCGGCCGAGCATCCGCTTCGCCTCGACGCCGACCGCGTGCACCTCGCCCGAGCGCTGGTCGATGGCGACCACCGAGGGCTCCGACAGGACGATGCCGCGCCCGCGCACGTAAACGAGGGTGTTCGCGGTACCCAGGTCCACCGCCATGTCGCGGCCACCGAAGCCGGTCAATCCTGAAAAGAGGCCCATAGACCGCTCCGAGCATATCCGCAAAGTCAGGGAGCCCTGAGGAAGGCTCGACCCTTCCGGCACGGCTTTCCACCTACGTTCTGGGCGAGCGACGACGGAGGCGAACGTGAACGTGGTGACGCTGATCGGCAACCTCGCGACCGAGGTCGAGCTGCGCGAGGTCGGGCCTGACAAGAAGGTGGCGAGTTTCCTGCTCGCGGTCGACCGTGCGAGCCAGGACGGCGGCGCTGACTTCGTGCGCGTCTCGGCCTGGGACCGGCAGGCGGAGCTGTGCGCCGAGTACCTCGGCAAGGGACGGCGGATCGCCGTCGACGGGCGCCTCAAGTCCCGGTCCTGGGAGGACGAGGGGAAGCGGCGTAGTGCGATCGAGGTGGTCGCCCGGCGGGTCGAGTTCCTCGGCGGCGGGCCGAGACATGACGAAGGGGAAGGAGGCGAGGTGATCCCGTTCGAGGCCCCGGCCGCGGTCTAACCCGGAGACGGGTTACCGAGCGAAGCGACGAATTCGCGAATCGCGCCGAGGCAGGCGTCGGGCCGCTCGCCGATCAGGAGGTGGCCGCAGCCGGCGATCGTCCTCAGCGGCGCGCGGAGGCGGCGCGCATATTCGATCCCGTCCTCGACCCGGACCCAGTTATCGCTCGCGCCCCAGAGGCAGAGGCACGGGCACGCGACTCGGTCGAGCTCGGTACGCGGGTCCGAGGCGAGCAGGGCTCGGCCGGCCTGGCGCATGTCGGTGTGATGCGCCGGCCCGACGAGGAATGCCTCGGCGAGCTCGGGAGCGAGCGCATCGGGATCCGCCACACCCCACCAGCCGAACGCGGCCCGGCGGCCGAGCCGGGAGCGTGCCCAGGAGTGACGGTACGGCGCGATCAGGCGACCCGGCCGCGCGAGACCGAGCACGGTGAGCGTCACCTGGGCGGCGCGAGAGGCCGAGCCGATGCCGGCCGCGGCAGCCAGGACGAGGCCGCGAACCACATCGGGACGCAGCGCCGCAGCGCGGAGTGCGACCACGCCGCCGAGCGAGTGCCCGATCCAGACGGCGCCGCGGATCTGCTCCGCGTCCGCGACCCCGAGGACGGCCTCGGCGAGCGCGTCGAGGTCGCGCGCTTCGGGCAACGGCGCGGACCGTCCGTGTCCGGGCAGATCGGGGACGAGCACGCGGTGGTCGGCGGCGAGCGGCGGCGCAAGCGCACGCCAGTTCTCAATCGTCCCGCCCAGCCCGTGCACGAGGATGAGCGGCGGCCCGGAGGCTGGAAGCGTCTCCGGCGTCCGTGGCCCGCCGACCGCGTAGCGAAGCCGTGTTCCGCGCCACTCGAGCTCGCGTTCGTCGAATCCGTCCAACCGGTGTTTGCGGTCTGTCACCACCGAGGCATATTCTTCGGGTGATGGATGCTTCTGCAGGGCGGGCGGAGTGATGTCCGCAAACACAACAAGCCAGGGTGCGACCTAGCCCGCCAGCGCGTTGCGCGCGGCGGGTTTTTTCGTTCCAGACAAAAGGAGCCCAACCGATGGCGAATCACCTCACGCCCGAAGAACTGTCGAAGGAGCTCGGTCTCGACAGGCAGGAGGTGATCCGGGTGTGCGTCGAAGAGGGGGTGCCGATCTATCAGGGCAAGATCGACAGGTACCTCTTCCTCATGACGCAGCAGCACCTAGCTCAGCAGCAGCCGGCAGCCTGACGCTGCCAACAGGCGTCAGGCGGACTTCTTCGCCGGCGCCTTCCGAGACCGGGAGCCGCCTTTCGAGGCGGCTTTCCCGTCCTTGGAACCCTCCGCGGAGCGGCGGCTCTGTGCGTCGGCGACGCTCTGCCGCAGCGCCTCCATCAGGTCGATGACCGGCGCGTCGGCGACAGGCTCCGGCGCGACGATCTCCTGGCCGGCGAGCTTCGCCTCGAGCATCTGCGCGAGATCGCGCCGGTAGTCGTTCTCGAAGTCCTCAGGCGCCCACTCACCGGCGAGGCTCGAGATGACCTGCTCGGCAAGCTTCAGCTCCGCATCCTGCACGTTCGTCTCGGCGACGGCCTCCTCGATCTCATCCCTCGCCCGCACATCCTCGGCGAAGAACAGGGTCTCGAGCAGCAGGGCGCCGGCCTTCGCGCGGATGAGACAGAGGTTCTCTTTGCCCCAGAGCACGAACTTGCCGACCGCGGCCATGCCGGAGTCCTCCATGGCCCGCAACAGGAGGACATACGGTCGCCGCTGCGCCTCGCCCCCGGCGGGCGCGAGGTAGTACGTGCGGTCGAAGAAGACCGGATCGACGTCCTCGAGGCGGACGAAGCGGAGGATCGCGATCGACTGCGAGCGCTGCAACGCCACCGCTTCGAGATCGGCCTCTTCGATGAGGACGTACTGGCCCTTAGCGAATTCCCAGCCCTTGACGAGCTCGTCGGGCTCGACATCGCGCTCGTGCACCGGGCACCACCGCTTCTGCTTGATCGGCGTGCCGCACTCACGATGGAGCGTGCGGAACGAGACTTCCTGCCGCTGGGTCGCGAGCGCGAGCCCCACGGGGATGTTGACGAGGCCGAAGCTGATCGATCCGTTCCAGATGGTCCGCATGAGAAGTCCAGTCTTGGTTAGGCCCAGTTTAGTCGGGGACCGGCCGAATTCTCGATTCTCATCGGCTTCCCTGCATACGATTGCTCCATGGAACGTCGCACGGCGCCCGAGCTCTGGCGCGACGCCGTCCGCGACGCGCCGGCCCACCCTGCGTATCTCGAGGAAACGGCCGACGGCTGGCGTCCAATTTCGTGGGACGAAGCGGCAGAGCGCGTCGAGGGGCTCGCCCGCGGCCTGCTGGCGCGAGGAGTGGGTCACGGCGACCGCGTGGCCGTGCTCTCACGCACTCGGCTCGAGTGGATCCTGCTCGACTGGGCGGCGATGTCGATCGGCGCAGTCGTGGTCGGCCTTTATCCCACGAGCTCGGCAAAGGAGTGCGAATACATCCTCGCCCACTGCGAGGCGGTGCTCGCCTTCACCGAGGACGACGAGCAGACCCGGAAGCTCGTCTCCGTCCGGGGCTCCCTGCCGATGCTGCGCGAGATCATCCCGTTCGACTGGCTC
>C688J18823_10002281_pt1 | contig 12013 bp, 9 predicted proteins | sample HopSoiMetagenom1_FD_18823 | JGI IMG/M metagenome (IMG submission 18823) | reverse complement strand
TGGAGCCAATAGTGATTTTGCCTTTATTTTTGGAGGTTCTGGTTCTGGAAGTACATGCATATTTGAAGATGCTGCTTTTGGTGGAGGATATTGTTATGATACGAGAGGTGATGGTGCTTCTGTTCAAAATGCTTATGCTCAACCAGCAAGCCCCGCTACCGGTGCAAGCACATTATGGGTAAAAGCTTCTGGACCAGAAACCAATGCTTCCAGTACTACCTATTATTATGCAGCGTTTGTAGAAAATGCGGGTGAATGTGCAATTGGAGCGTATACAGGCAAAACTATACCATTATCTGTTTCTGGATTGGGTTTTAAACCCCGAATGGTCATGACTATTACAACCTATAAGAATGGGGAATTGGTTTTCAGATCTGGTAGTCTTGCAGGTAATGCCTCTCAATACTTGGATGGAGCTGCCGATGGAACAGATTTAATAACATCCATTGATGCAACAGGTTTTACCGTTGGAAATGATGACGACGTAAATATGAATGCAGCCAAACACCATTACGTTGCCTTTGGTGGAGCAGCAGGCGGTTTATTACCAATTGAATTGGTTCACTTTGATGCAGTGCGTACTACAGATAAAAGGGTAACGGTGAATTGGTCAACAGCCAGTGAAGACAATAACGATTATTTTACAATCGAACGTAGCAATGATGGTAAGTCTTTTGAAGCCATTGGTCAGGTATCTGGAGCTGGAAACTCTACCAACAGAATTAATTATCAATTTATTGATGAAAATCCGCCTTCAGATATTACAGCTTATTATAGGGTAAAACAGACTGATTATGATGGTATGAACAAAACATTCAATATAGAGGCTGTACCATGTGGTGAAACCAAAAAAGATTTTAATGCAACGATTGCACAAAATCCTCTTACCAATGATCAACTTGTTTATGATTTATCATTGCCTTCTGATGCAACAATGAATGTACAAATACTAGATAATTTAGGAAATGTAGCCTATACAGGCAATTATTATTATTCAAACGGATCAAATCGTTATTCATTAGATGCAACCGATCTGAAATCAGGAGTTTATATTTTATCAATTACCGACTTAACAGGAAGCGCAAAAAAATCAGTACGATTTGTTGTAAACAAATAAATATACTGCGTTTCCGTTTTATAAAATTTTTTAATGGGGTCTCTTTGTTAGTAGGTTTTCAGTTATTAAATTTTTTAAAACCAACAAAGATGAACATAGAGCAACTCCAATTAAAAATTAAAACGTTTTTTTTTACCGTTTTTATTTGTATGATCACACCCGCTTTCGCTGCCGTAACATGGACAGTTGGGAGCTATGTAGGAAATGGCACATCACTAAGTATCACTTCACTTTCCTTTCAACCTGATGTTGTTTTAATTAAAGCAGATGCCGCGCAATCTGCCGTTATCAAAACTTCAACAATGGCGTCGAATGCATCTAAGCAGTATACGGCTACCGCGGCATTACTGACAACTGCCATAACAAGCTTAACCAGTAATGGGTTTACTGTTGGTTCCAGTGCACTTGCTAATTCAGCTGCCGTCACTTATTATTTCTACGCTTTTAAAGCGGGCAATTCCATTAAAGTTGGAACCTATACGGGTGATGGATCAGCAAATAGGAACTTTGTTCCTACTCCCAACATCACAACTGAATTTGTGTTTATTTTACCAGAATCAAGTTATGGTAGCACTGCCATATTTACAAATGCTTCTTTAGGTGGTGGCTCTGCCTATGATGCAAGAGGAGGTGGCGCCGGTAGTGTTATAACCAATTATGCGCAACCTGCTAGTCCAGCATTTCCTGCCGGTGGTTTTTGGACCAAATCAGCCAACCCACCAACAAATGCAAATACAATTATTTATCATTATGTTGCTTTTGTAGCAAATGCTGGAGAATGTTATGTTAGCGCTTACGCAGGCGATGGTACGGACAATCGAGATTTGACGGGAACAGGCTTTAAACCCAATTTTTTAACCATCACAGGAAGCTATAATGGAGAAGCAGTATACAGCGGCGGAAATGTGAGCACCGGGAATGCTCAGTTCATGAACGCTATTGCTAATTCAACAAATGCCATTCAGTCTTTTGCATCTAATGGTTTTCAAGTGGGGAGTGATAACGTTGTAAACAGAGGCGGTGGTTTTAAGATGCATTACGTTGCATTTGGCGGCGCTTCAGGCGGTGTATTACCAATTGAATTATTGCATTTTAATGCAGAACGCATCACTACAAAAAGTATACAAGTGGACTGGTCAACAGCCAGCGAGGAAAATAATGATTACTTTACTATTGAACGAAGTATGGATGGAACGGAATTCGAAACGATTGGTAAAGTGCAAGGAGCAGAAAACTCTATCACTCGCATGAATTATCAGTTTACAGATGAGAATGCACCAACCGATAAAATTGCATATTATCGTTTAAGACAAACGGATAAAGATGGAATGTCCAGAACATTTACAGTTGCAGCCGTATCTTGTACCGATAACAAAAAAGAATTAAGGTTAGCCATTGCTCAAAACCCCATCACTAGCAATGATCTCATTTATGATCTGAACCTTCCGGATGATGCAACGATTAATGTACGAATTATCGATAATCTTGGAAATATTGCTTCTTCTCAGAATTATTATTACTCGCGTGGATCAAACCGTTATTCATTGGATGCAGGCAGTCTGAAAACAGGAGTATATATTTTAAATGTAACCGACTTAACTGGAAACGCAAAAAAATCAGTTCGATTTGTAGTCAACAAATAATTATACTGTGTTTCCATTACAAACAAAAAACCCCTCAATTGAGGGGTTTTTTATTTTCATGCGCTAGTCTACGTTATCGTGCAAGAAAGAATTGTTGGGCTTGATCTCTACTTTTTTCTCCTCATTTTCGGATAAGGTGTATCGAGATACTTGTGATTCAGAAGAATGCGGTGTTGCATCCAAATTAATATTTCTTCTTTTATACGCCGGCTCATTTTCCAATTCGGATAAACCATTCGGTGATTTTAATTTGAAGCTTAGTTCTTTTAATTTAGCAACACGATCTTGTGCCTTTTTCAATTGCTCATCTGTTTGAACTTTTGAAACAATGGTGTTTTCATCTTGTGCTTCAGGTACTGCTTTTTCTTCCGCTGCATTTGCAATTAAAAACGGTTCTTCTGTAGTTGGTATTGAGTTCGTAATATTCGTAATCTCAAATTCAAATGTCGTTTGTTCCGTTTTTGTGACTGTTTCTTCTGCCGTATATACAAATGGTTCCTCTGCTACTTCTGTTTCAGCAATTATTTCTGGTGTTGATTGAACAACAATTTCTTCTTTCTTTGTTTCCTCTTTTATATAAGAAGTCATCTCTTCTACTTTCTCTGAAACAGCTGTTGTATTTACGACTGGTGTTGGCTCTACTTTTTTAGGTTCATCCATTAAAGAAAACACTCTTTTTTCAGGAGCACGTTCAATCTGAATTCCAACATCGGCTTTGGAATTAAAACCTGTAGCAATGATGGTAACATTTACTTTGCTACCTAATGACATATCTACACCGTATCCTTTAATTACTTCGGCCGTCATTCCTGCTTCATCTTGTATGTAATCTGTGATTTCACCTAATTCATCCATGGTGATTTCATCTTCACCACATGTTACATTTACCAGTACATAACGTGCACCTTTGATATTGCTATCATTTAATAGAGGAGAAGCCATTGCCTGCTCCACAGCACGCAATGCTCTTGATTCTCCTTCAGCCTGCGCAGATCCCATGATCGCAACTCCGCTTTCCTTCATTACCGTCTTCACATCGTTGATATCGGTATTGATTTGTAATGTTGTTGTAATGATATCTGCAATGCCTTTTGCAGCTGTCGCTAAAATATCGTCTGCATGTCCAAATGCTTCCGTTACTTTTAAATTTCCATAAATCTCACGTAATTTATCGTTGCTGATCACAAGCAATGTATCTACATTTTGTTTCAACGCCTCCAACCCTGCATCAGCTTGTAATTTACGTTTCTTTCCTTCAAATCCAAATGGAATGGTTACAATACCAACTGTTAGTATACCCATTTCTTTTGCTGCTTTTGCAATAATAGGAGCAGCACCTGTTCCTGTACCTCCACCCAAACCAGCTGTAATAAATACCATTTCGGTATTATTTGCCAGTATTGCTTTCACTTCTTCAATATTTTCAATAGCTGCGTTTTTACCAACTTCGGGTAATGAGCCTGCACCACGACCTTTTGTTAAGCTTACACCCAACACAATTTTTAACGGAACAGGTGAAATATCAAGTGCCTGTTGATCCGTATTACAAACAATAAAGTCAACACCTTTAATGCCTTGCTTATACATGTGGTTAACAGCATTGCTGCCTCCACCACCTACACCAATTACTTTTATAATTGATGAGTTATCGTGAGGTAAATCAAATTTCATCATCTTGTTTCGTTTTAAAACGTTTAAATCATTGCCTTTTATGGGCATCTTAATCATTTCGGTATAAAATTGCTTGTTTTTTTAATGTAGATTTAACACCAGCCTTGTTAGTTACTAACCATGCTTTGTTAATTTCTACACCCTTTTTCCGTTTATTGTTGTACAGAATCCTCATCAAAAAACTTTTTTATTTTATCAAAAAAGCCTGTTGATTTTTCTTTTGAATGTCCTGTTATAGTCGTTGTTGTTGTTTCTTCAACCGGTTTGTGGCTATACTTCTCAACTGTCTGAACACCCTTCATAACAAGCCCTACAGAGGTTGCAAATAATGGAGAAGTTACATCTTCATTTCCTTTTGCCAAATGTTCGTTTGGATATCCAACACGTGTATCCATCCCTGTTATATATTCTACTAATTGCGACACATGTTTCAATTGCGCACCACCTCCGGTAACTACAATTCCAGCAATTAATTTTTTCTCATAACCGGAGTTTTTTATTTCATAATAGACGTGTTCAACAATTTCTTCCATACGAGCCTGAATAATGGCCGATAAATTTCGTACAGAAATCTCTTTGTGTGCTCGCCCTCTCAAACCCGGAATGGAAACAATTTCATTCTCCTGATTTTCGCTCGCCAATGCCGAACCGAATTTTATTTTTAACAACTCCGCCTGACTCTTGATAATCGTACAGCCTTCTTTAATATCTTCTGTAATAACATTTCCACCAAAAGGAATAACAGCAGTATGACGAATGATGCCATCCTGAAAAATAGCCACATCTGTTGTTCCACCACCAATATCAACTAGTACAACTCCCGCTTCTTTCTCTTCATCACTCAAAACTGCATCTGCAGAAGCCAATGGCTCCAATGTTAATTCGGAAACTTCCAAAGCTGCCTTGTGAACACATTTATAGATATTTCTTGCTGCCGCAATTTGGCCTGTAATGATATGGAAATTTGCCTCCAAGCGAATTCCCGACATTCCAATCGGGTTTTTTATACCTTGCTCATTATCGATAATATACTCCTGAGGCAATACGTGAATAATTTCTTCTCCCGGAAGCATTACCAGTTTAAACATATCATCAATCAATGAATCGATATCTTTTTGTGAGATTTCTTCTTCAACACTGGAGCGTGTTTTTATTCCTCTATGCTGCAAGCTTTTAATATGCTGACCAGCAATACCAACATTGACAACTTTTATATCGACACCCGATTTTGCTTCTGCTTCAGCTACCGCCGTGCGAATCGATTGCACTGTTTGATCAATATTCTGAACGACACCACGTGCTACCCCAAATGATTCTGATTTCCCCATCCCCAATATCTCGATCTTACCAAATTCATTTCTACGGCCTACAATGGCTACAATTTTTGTCGTTCCAATATCTAAACCTACTACAATTTCTGATGGTTCCATTCTTACAATTCTTTTTTAGTACAAACAATTTGATTTTTAAATTTTAAATTAATGGTCGAATATTTATTCCACCAACCAGTTTTATTCAATCCCTGGCTATAAAATATCTGCAATTTTTTAAATTTTTCATCCATGTTGGCTGTGTCACCAAAAATAATTTTTTGATCTCCAACCATCGGAACGAGTTCCATGTCTTTATCTTCATTCACAAATATCTGTTGCACCTGTGATCTCCAAAAATCATTTGCATCAATATATGTTGCCATTGCATAAATCTCATCCAGCATGGTATTCGTCCTAACTGCACTGTCTCTGACAATTTCTTCCATTGTACGTTTATAGTACTTACCATACGATTCCCAAATTTTTCCATTTGCCACCAATACCTTTGCTGTATATTTATCGGACAACGGCATTAATTTTCCTACCTCATCCATATAATAACTATCCCCATTCGCATTAAAAATACGTACAATAGGCTTGCGCTGTGTTACCGTTACTTTTACACGTCCATCAATTGTAACCGAAACTTCTGCATTGGCAATATCTGCATGACTATTCAATGCGCGTTCCAAATCCGGTATATTTAATTTTGATTTGGGTTCACCAAAAATTGAATCACCTCTGCTTTTAATTAATTTCTCAATATCCATTTTATCCAAAAAGTATAAATCTCCATCTTGATTTACCTCTACTTCCAGACTCTTGCAATGCAACTCATCCTGCTCCTTATTAACAAAACCCAAACTAAGAATCAAGCCTATGGAACAAAGGACAAGTAAACTTAAAACAGCTATTTTTTTAAATTTTTCCAACGTATTTTTTATTCAATTAGTGAACTGTTGTATTTACACGCTTCATTAATTCATCTTTTAATGCAGTAAGCAATGTATCAATATCTCCTGCTCCCATTGTAATCAACACTTCAATATCACGATTTGCAATTTCTTTTATCAATTCTTTTTTTGTGCAGGTACTTTTTTTTATTGACTTCATTTTACTCAACAACAAATTTGAATCAACTCCTGCAATAGGTAATTCCCTTGCCGGGTAAATATCCAATAGTATGCACTCATCCAACAAATCAAGGCTTTGTGCAAAATCATCAGCAAAGTCACGTGTTCGACTATACAAATGTGGTTGAAAAACACCAGTGATTTTTTTATGCGGATACAATTCTTTCACAGAACTAATTGCTGCTTTTAACTCTGCAGGATGATGTGCATAGTCATCGATAAACACCAAACCATCGGTTTTAATATGATAATCAAATCGGCGGCGAACACCTTTAAATGACGCCAAGCCCTCTCGAATATATTTTTCAGCCACTCCTAACTCAACAGCAACAGCCACTGCTGCAATTGAATTTTCCACATTGTGTAAACCTGGTAAACCCAAGGTCACATTTAAAAATGTTGCATGCGGTGTTACAATATCATAGTGATAAGCACCTTTCGAGATGTGCACATTTTGTGCAAAATAGGTCGCAGATGCATCTATAACAGAATAGGTTACTTTTTTAATATCGACATGAATCTTAGATTCAATAGTGTTTTTTACAATCAAGGTATTCTTCACTTGCTTTGCATACAAGGAATACGATGCAAGTACATGTTTTTCATCTCCATAAATATCAAGGTGATCCGCATCTACTGACGTTATCACGCCTATTTCGGGAAACAATGTAAGAAAAGAACGATCGTATTCATCTGCTTCAACAACCAACAATGGTTTTTCAGCGGCTGAAGGATGTTTTAACTTTTCACTCAACAATAAATTCGTATTGTAATTTTGAGTGATGCCACCTAAAAAAGCAGATGGATCCATTTGAGCCGTCTTCAGTATATGGGCTGTTAAGGAAGAGGTGGTGGTTTTCCCATGTGTTCCTGCAATACCAACTGTATAAGATACCGCTGCAATAATTCCCAATACTTCTGAACGTTTTTGAATTGAAAAACCATTTGATAAAAAGAATGTATACTCACTGTGATCGGTTGGAACCGCCGGTGTGTAAACAATTAAAATACTGTCTCTTTTTTCAATAGATTTAAATGCTGCTGGTATCGTAGTTACAGCATCCTCAAAATGTATTTCCATTCCTTCTGCTATTAATTCGGTAGTTAATTTGGTTGGGGTTTTATCATATCCGGCAACTTGTTTCCCCATAGCATGGAAATAACGAGCCAGGGCACTCATTCCAATGCCTCCAATGCCTAAAAAATAAACATGACTAATTTTATTTAACCCCATTTTGAGAAAACTCAGGATTTACTTTTATTAATTAAATTGATGACTTCGTTTGCTATTACATTTGCCGAATCCTTAAATGCCAACTGCGAAATATTTTCCGATAATTTAAAACATTGTTCCACATCATTGATCAATGCCATTGATTTTTCGCACAATTGTTCTCTTGCTACATTATCTGCAATTAAAATAGCTGCATGATAAGTTACCAATGCCATTGCATTTTTTGTTTGATGATCTTCTGCTACATTGGGCGAAGGCACCAATATGCAAGGTTTCTTCACCAAACTTAATTCAGATACGGAGCTTGCTCCGGCACGTGACACAACAATATCAGCAGCAGCATAAGCCAAATCCATTTTTTGTATAAAATCATATACTTTTATTCCTTTGGCTGAAGATGCTCCTACTTTATGTTGTGCTGTTTCATAAAAACCTTTTCCTGTTTGCCAGATCAACTGAATGTTATTTTTTTCAAATGCAGGCAAACAGCTTATGATACTTTCATTTATGGTGCGTGCACCCAAACTACCGCCTATCACTAAAATTATCTTTTTATCGGTTTTTAATCCGAAGTGCTCCAATGCCCGGTTCCGTTTACCATCAATATTCATTAAATCTTGTCGAACCGGATTACCTGTCAGTAAAATTTTTTCTTTTGGAAAAAATTTTTCCATTCCTGAATAAGCTACACAAATTTTATTTACACGTTTCGCCAGTAGCTTATTTGTAATTCCCGGATATGAATTTTGCTCCTGAATTAATGTTACAATTCCTTTTTTTGAAGCAGCACGTAACATAGGCCCACTTGCATATCCACCTGTTCCTATAACTGCATCGGGTTTAAATCTTCTTAAAATGCTATTTGCTTTTGCCAGACTGCTTATTACTTTAAAAGGAAAGGACAAATTAGATAATGTCAATCTTCTTTGCAAACCGCTAATCCAAAGTCCTTCAATTTCATACCCCGCAGCAGGAACCTTTTCCATTTCCATTTTCCCTTTTGCACCTACAAATAAAAATTGTGTATCCGAACGCAAGGCTTTTATTGCATTAGCAATTGCAATGGCCGGGAATATATGCCCGCCGGTTCCACCTCCGCTTACTATTATTTTAAGTGGTTTCAAGCCGCCCTCCTTCTTTTTGCTCTGCATCCGTTTCACGACTTACACTTAAAATAATTCCAATTGCAATACTTGTAAACCAAATTGATGTACCACCCATACTTACTAAGGGTAAAGGTTGTCCTGTGACAGGAAATAAATTTACAGCCACCGCCATATTGATCATTGCCTGAAATACCAGGCTAATGGCCAAACCAATGGCTAACAAACTTCCAAATGTTCGTTCTGTTTTAATAGCAATTCGGACAGCTCGAAAGAGTAGTACAACGTATAAAAAAACAATCAGTATTGCTGAAACGAGACCCCACTCTTCAATTACTATGGCATAAATAAAATCAGAAGCTGCTTGCGGTAAAAAATTTCGTTGCAAACTATGACCAGGACCTACTCCAAACACTCTACCTTTTGCAATTGCAATTTTAGCCTGTTCTGCCTGAAAATTACTTTCACTGTCATTGCTTGAAAAATTTTCTATACGTGCTCGCCAAGTTCCTCCTCGTGAGAAAAGATTAGGAGCATTAAAAATTAATAGAGCTAACAAAGCACCAAACACAAGCACAGATCCCATGAGTATCAACAAATGCTTGGCACTCATTCTGCCAATAAATAACAATACCATGCAGGTTAAACCTAAGAGTGCTGCCGTTGAAAAATTAGCCGGTAAAATAAGTGCACAAATAATTCCTATTGGAATAATAATGGGCAAAAAAGCTTGCTTAAAATCTTTAATTACATCTTGCTTAATGGAAAGCATTCTTGCAACATAGGTTATCAAAGCAAGTTTAGCAAAATCGGAAGTTTGGAAAGTGAGAGATGTACCAGGTATGGCTAACCATCTACTTGCATCACCCGCACTAACTCCTTTCAATAACGTATACAATAATAAAGGAGCGGCAATAAAAATAGCAATCTGTGATATTCTTGAAAAATAAGAATATTTTACTTTATGAATCAGGTACATTAAAAATATACCGGATGCCACAATAAATATATGTTTGATTAAATAGGAAGCCGTATCACCTCCTTTATAACGATAAGCCAATGCTACAACAGAACTATAAACCACCAAAACAGACAAAAGGGATAGCAACAGAACAATTGTCCATATTACCCGGTCACCTTTGATATATTTCAGTACATTCATTTTCTTATTCTTAATTTTCTATTCAATACCATTACCCTTGCATCTATTTTATTTTTTGAAGGCGCCGGGTAAACTACTTACTCCTTTTTTAAATCTATATCCTCTTGCTTTGTAATCATGATAATGATCACAACCGGGAGAGAACAATACAATATCTTTTGAATTCGCAAACATATAAGCCATTTGAACTGATTCTTCAATCGTTAACGCTTTTGCAAAAAGCATATTATGTGTTGAAAAATGTTGCAAAATAGAGTCACTGTTTTTTCCTAAATAAATAATGCCACTTACTTTTTCCTTGACCTGTTTTGACAAAATAGAATAATCTGTTGACTGATCATCGCCTCCAACAATTAAAACAACGGAGCTTTCCATTTTTTCCAGTGATTCTAGGGTCTCTGTTACTCTTATTGATTTAGAGTCGTTTATGTATCCGACTCCATTAACTTTTCCTACAAACTCCAGTGCATGTTCATCTGTTTGTACGAATGCACGTTGCTTCAACAAGTCTAGCTTTTGTGAAGACTTTAAATTAGAAAGTGGTTTTTCTGACATAACCTTAGAGAGATTTAAAATCGTTTATCAAAAAATTTTATAGTGCTCTAACAGCTTGTTTAAACTGTACCCCACGATCTTCATAGTTTTCAAATAAGTCAAAGCTTGCACAAGCTGGTGATAATAAAACAGTATCTCCTTTTTTTCCAAGCTTATATGCTTGCGCTACTGCTTCTTTAGCTGATTTTGCTTCCGTAATCGTATCAACGATAGTTCCGAATGCTTTAATAATTTTCTTATTATCTGTACCCAAGCAGATAATTGCTTTTACTTTTTCCTTCACCAAATCATTCAACATGGAATAGTCATTCCCTTTATCTATTCCTCCAAGAATAAGAATTACGGGATTGTTCATACTTTCCAGGGCATACCAGGTTGAATTGACATTCGTTGCCTTCGAATCATTTATAAACTCTATCCCATGTACATTACCAACCACCTCCAAGCGATGATCAATATTATGAAAATCAGTCAGGCTTTCACGTATCGTGTCCTTTCTGATCTCTACTAATTTACCGGCAACACCTGCAGCCATAGAATTATAGATGTTGTGTTTGCCCTGTAGTGCTAGTTCTTGTATTGTCATAAATAAAGGGTTTATATGATTTGTGTTTATTACTACTTGATTCTCTTCGTTTAAATATGCTCCTGGTTCTGCTTTTTGCTTAATAGAAAAAGGATATTGTTTTGCTTTAATTTTTTTTTCTTTTATCCCCTTCTCAATTTCTTTATCATCCATACAATAGATAAATGCATCTTCTTTTGTTTGATTTTGAATTATTCTGAATTTCGAATTCGCATAATTCTCAAATTTGTAATCATATCTATCCAGATGATCAGGAGTAATATTCAGTAGTATGGCTATATCCGCTTTAAATTCAAACATCCCATCCAACTGAAAACTACTTAACTCCAGCACGTAATAATCAAATTCATGTGTTGCCACCTGCATGGCAAAACTCTTCCCTACATTTCCTCCTAACCCTACATTTAATCCTGCTTTCTTTAAAATATGGTAAGTAAGCAGTGTTGTTGTTGTTTTACCATTACTTCCTGTGATACAAATTTTTTTTGCATTGGTA
>C688J18823_10002280_pt1 | contig 12019 bp, 12 predicted proteins | sample HopSoiMetagenom1_FD_18823 | JGI IMG/M metagenome (IMG submission 18823) | reverse complement strand
GAGGCCGTGCCGTTCTTCTGGTCGCAGCACTATGACGTGCCGATCAACTATGTCGGCCACGCCGAGAGCTTCGACGACATCGCGATCGACGGTAGCATTTCCGGCAAGGACTGCCTGCTGAAGTATAGCAAGGGCGACCGCGTTCTTGCGGTTGCTTCAATTTATAGGGATCTCGACAATCTCAAGGCCGAGCTGGAGATGGAGCGGACACGCGGCTGAGGCGCGCATCCGGTCTCGATTTGCGTCAATGGTGCTGCCCGCGAGGGCGGCTGTGCACCGGCTGATCAGCAACTCGACGCAAGACCGCCTTGCGGAACTCCGCTGATCTGACGTGCTGGCAAGAAGCAGCACGCCGCGCGCCTTCCGAGTCGCGCGGCGATCATCACCGGGGAGAAACCATGAAAGCCGCTTTGGTCCTGGCTGCAGCCTTGGCTGCCTGCCTGTCCACGCCTGTCTCCGCGCAAAAATCCTACGGTCCGGGCGTCAGCGACACCGAGATCAAGATCGGCAACACCATGCCCTATAGCGGCCCCGCATCGCCGCTCGGCATCACCGGCAGGGTGATCTCGGCCTATTTCGACGAGGTCAACGAGAAGGGCGGGATCAACGGCCGCAAGCTCAATCTCCTGTCGCTCGACGACGCCTTCTCGCCGCCGAAGACCATGGAAGCGGCGCGCCGGCTGGTCGAGGGCGATGGCGTCGCCTTCATCTTCGCGACCATGGGCACCGCGCCGAGCTCGGCGATCGCGAAATATCTCAACAGCAACAAGGTGCCGCAGCTGTTTCTGATCAGCTCGGCCTCGAAGTGGAACGACCCGCCAACATGCCCTGGTCGATGGCGCTGCCGTGGGCGCCGAACTACACCAGCGAGGCGGCCATCGACGTCGCCTATGCCCGCGCCAAGAACCCGAATGCGCGCTTCGCGGTGCTCTATCAGAACGACGATGCCGGCAAGGAATATCTGCGCGGCGTCAAGGAAGCGCTTGGTGCCGACGCCGACAAGGCGATCGCGATGGCGTCGAGCTTCGAGGTCGCCGACCCCACCGTCGATTCCCAGGTGCTGACTCTCGCCAACACCAAGGCCGACGTGTTCATGATCTATTCGGTGACGCCGCGCGCCTGCGCCCAGGCGATCCGGAAAGCGCATGAGGTCGGCTGGCAGGCGACGCGCTTCCTCGCCTCGGGCTGCGCCAACAAGGCACCGTGATGGTCCCGGCCGGCCTCGATGCCGGCAAGGGCGTGCTCTCGCTCGGCTCGCTCAAGCCGTTCGTCGAGGCGCCGAAGGACGATCCGGCGATGACGGCCTATATCGACTTCATGAAGAAGCGCCTGCCCAATGCCGACGTCAACAACGTCGCGGGTCTCTACGGCTACACCGTCGCCGAGGCATTGGTGGTCTTGCTGAAGCAGTGCAAGGACAATCTGACGCGCGAGAACATCATGGCGCAGGCGGCCAATTTGAAGAACGTGCCGCTATCGCTGCTGATGCCCGGCATCACGCTCAACACCACGCCGCAGGATTTCCGCCCGATCAAGGACGGCTATATGCTTCAGTTCAACGGCAACGACTGGATCGTCGCGAGCGAGCTGCTGCGCGGCACGTGAGGGACTGCGAAGCGAGCGGCTGCAGAGACGGTGCACCCTCTCCCCTTGTGGGAGAGGGTGGATCGCCGCGAAGCGGCGAGCCGGGTGAGGGGTCTCTCTCCGCGAGTCGTCTCTACATTTGAACTCGCGGATACAACCCCTCATCCGGCGCCATAGCCGAAGCTTTGCTTCGGCGTTCTTAGGAACGCCAGCCGAAGGCCGCCTATGCCACCTTCTCCCGCAAGGGGAGAAGGGAAGAGGAGGAACACCAATGGATTTTCACCACTCCGAACGTTCGCTGGAGCTGCAGGAGCGGGTCCGCCGGTTCATGCGGACGCATGTCGAGCCGGTCGAGGAGCTCTATTACGAGCAGGTGAAGCCGGAAGCGACACGCTACAGGACGCCACAGGTCCTTCAGGACCTGAAGCGGCTGGCGCGCGAGCAGGGGCTCTGGAACCTGTTCCTCTCCGGCGAGCACGGCCAAGACCCTAACAACACTGGCTTGACCAATCTCGAATACGCGCCGGTGAAGGAGATCATGGGCCGCATCCTCTGGGCGCCGGAGGTGTTCAATTGCTCGGCGCCCGATGTCGGCAACATGGAGGTGCTGGCCAATTACGGCACGCCGGCACAGCAGGAGCGCTGGCTGAAGCCGCTCTGGAGGGGCGCATCCGCTCCGGCTTCTCGATGACGGAGCCGCAGGTCGCCTCCAGCGATGCCACCAACATTCAATGCGAGATCAAGCGCGACGGCGGCGACTACGTCATCAACGGCCGCAAATGGTTCACCTCCGGCGCGATGAACGAGGATTGCGAGATCCTGATCGTGATGGGCAAGACGGCGCCCGACGATCCCGACCGCCACCGCCAGCAATCCATGATCCTGGTGCCGAGAGCGACGCCCGGCGTGCGCATCGTCCGCGACATGCTCACTTACGGCTATGACGACGCGCCGGTCGGCCATCCCGAGATCGTCTACGAGAACGTTCGCGTGCCGGCCGAGAACATCCTGCTCGGCGAGGGCCGCGGTTTCGAGATCGCGCAAGGCAGGCTCGGTCCCGGCCGCATCCATCATTGCATGCGGCTGATCGGCTGTGCCCAGCGCGCGCTGGAATTGATGTGCCAGCGCGCCGTCTCCCGCACAGCCTTTGGCAAGCCGCTCGCAGAGCAGGGCTCGGTGCGCGAGGACATCGCGCACTCATTCTGCGAGATCGCGCAGGCGCGGCTCTTGACGCTGCAAGCCGCCGACAGGATGGACCGCGAAGGCAACAAGGCCGCGCGCGACCTGATCGCGGCCGCCAAGATCGTGGTGCCAAGCATGGCCGCCCGCGTGATCGACCGCGCCATCCAGATCCACGGCGCCGCCGGCGTCTCGCAGGACACATTCCTCGCGCGTGCCTACGTCTACGCCCGCTTCATCCGCATCGGCGACGGACCGGATCAGGTGCATCTGGCCGCGGTAGGGAAGGAGCTGATCAAGCGCGGCGGGGTGATGGCCGGGTAGGACCGTTACCGGACGTCACCCGTTGCTGCGGGAACCTGGGTCGTGAACCAGCTTAGGAACGTCCTTGGACTGTCGCGATTGTCGCTGGCAGTTGGCGCGCTGCCCAGCGCGAGCGCTGGAGATCGTCCGCGTGCAGGAGAGCAATCACCCGACAAACGGTCCGGCCGTCCCCGCGGACAATGAGCTGCTGCGTCTCGTATTCGAGAGCGCGACGGACTTTGCTATCTTCACGATAGACCCGAACGGCATCACCACCAGCTGGAACCCCGGCGCCGAGCGGTTACTCGGGTACAAGACCGACGAAATCATCGGAAAATCGGCGGACGTGATTTTTCCCGCCGAGGAGGGTGGTTTTGAGGCGGCAGCCGAAGAACGACGCAGCGCGTTAGCTCAGGGCCGCGCCGAGGACGAACGCTGGCAGATGCGCAAGGACGGCACCCGGCTCTGGGCTTCGGGCCTGTTGATGCCGCTGGCGGAGCGCGACGCGGGTTTCGTGAAGATGCTGCGCGATCGCACCAGCCAGCACCGTGCTGCGGAGCAGCTCGCGCAAAGCGAGGAGCTGTTCCGCGTTCTCGCCACCAATATACCCCAGCTGGTTTTCCGCTCAAAAAGTGATGGTGAGCGCACTTGGGCCAGCCCGCAATGGACCATCTTCAGCGGTCTGAGCTTCGCTGATAGCATCGGTTTCGGTTGGCTTGACGCGATCCATCCGGATGATCGCGAAGAGACCCAGGCGGCCTGGCTCGAAGCGCGCGCCAAGGGCGAGTATTACGTCGAGCACCGCGTCAGGCGTTCCGCCGACAGAGAGTTCAGGTGGCATCAGACCCGCGCGGTACCGATGAAAGTCAGTTCGGATGCAGACGCTGTCGATTGGGTCGGCACGATGACGGACATCCACGAACTGCGCGTGCTTCAAGATCGGCAGAAGGTTCTCTTGGCCGAACTGCAGCACCGCAGGCGCAATCTGCTCGGGGTCGTCCAATCACTTGCCCGGCAGACGATCAGATCGAGCCCGTCCCTGGACGACTTTGCAGACGACTTTGAAAGCAGGTTGGGCGCCCTCTCCAGGGCTCAGGGTTTGCTCGCGCAAAGCGACAATCGGCCGATTGAACTCGGTGATCTGGTCAGGGCCGAATTGGAGGCGCACGCCAGTGCCGACGTGGAGAAGGTGACGACCGAGGGGCCGGCGGCACCGTTGCCGGCGATGTCGGCGCAATCGATGGCTCTCGCGCTGCATGAGCTCGCCACGAATGCGGTAAAATACGGCGCCCTCGGCCAACCCTCAGGCCGGCTGACGGTGCGATGGGAGGTCAAGAACGATCAATCCAGGCGGCAAGCAACCGTGGTATGGTCCGAAAGCGGGGTTGCCATGCCTGAGGGCGGGCCGGCGAGAAAAGGCTACGGAAGCGAATTGATCGAGCGAGCACTTCCTTATCAGCTCGGCGCCAAAACGAAGCTTCGGTTCGAACCTGACGGCGTCCACTGCGAAATCGCCGTGCCGCTCGCGAGCGAGGAGAAGCGTGATGACTGAGTCGCAATCACTACTAGGCCGGCGGCTCCTCGTCGTCGAAGACGAGTACATGATCGCCGCCGACCTGGCCCGTGCGCTGGAAGATCGCGGCGCTGAGGTCATTGGGCCGGCGGGGTCGGTCGAGGACGCCCTGAATCTGGTTGCGGCCGAACAGCGGATAGATGGCGCCGTCCTGGACATCAATCTTCGCGGCGAACGCTCCTATCCGGTTGCCGACGCACTTCGGACGCGCGGGGTGCGGTTCGTGTTCACCACCGGTTATGACGCTTGGGCGATTCCGGATGCTTATGCAGCCGTGCCACGTGTCGAAAAGCCGGTTAACATCAAGGCGCTCAGCGGACTGTTCTCGATCGATCAATCGGACGAGAAACCGCGGACGCTCTAGCCGCGCCCGTTGCGGGGCAAGGCCGCGATCCCACTCCCTGATAGCTGCGTTCCCGGCCTGCAAGATAGGTCGGATGATCGCTTGCCGCATTCGCGCGACAGCGCGTAGCAGATTTGCCGAGGCAAGGATTACAATCCGATCAAGCGGAGCGGGTGATGGAGTAGGGGCGATCTCTTCTTCGTTCGAGAGGGTGCACGCCTGTGCAGCAGTGTATCTGCGTTTGATCGCTTCTGCGGAAAGGACGGTCGATGGGAAAGAAGAGAAGGTCGGACAGGCGAGTGGAACAATCAATCTGATTGTGAGCGCCGCGGGACTCATGTGGCCGCGCCATTTCGCCGTGGCCTCTTCTTGTCACGCTGTTGACGCAATGTCCGTCTTAGACGGCGACAACTAAAAACACCGTTTGGAACCATTCTGGTTCCTGCAATGGTTCCGCAGCCGGGGTTGGCTCGACCTGTAAACATCGCGAACCCGAACGCTTCCGCGTTTGCTTGATGATGTTTTGAGGCATCGGAACCGGACAATCGAAAATCACAGGAGATATGATGGTGTTCCGATCCAGCGCCGCAATTTGCGGCGCCGTGGTTGCGCTTGCCGTTTCCGTTACTGTTGCTCGATGCGAAGCCGCTGGAGTTCACTCAAGCGCTGTCGTCAATGTCGCTTCCGGGGAAGCGATCGTCGGCGCGGCGTCCACGTACAATCCGTTCAAGCCGGGCAAAGAGGAGGGCGGCCCGAAGACAGCCTCCGGCGAGCGCTATGATCCCTCAGTCTGGTCGGCCGCCATCAAAACGAGTTTGCGTAAGAAATTCGGTGGAGTCCAGTTTGGCGCGAAGCCGAAATACGCCCTCGTAGAGGCCGTCGGCAAGAAGGTCATCGTCAAGATAAATGACGTGGGACCGCTAAGGCCTGGCCGCATCATCGACCTCAACGAGCGGACGATGCGCCATTTTGATCCGGGCCTGCAGCGCGGGGTCATTCCCGATGTAAAGGTGCGGCCGCTTGCCGGCGGCGATTGGACCCCCGGGCCGGTTGGCTGAACCGTCGCACCAGAAGGTCGCGCAGCACGGTCCTTTGTATGTGACTGAGGGAGTGCCAGGACACACCGGCCTTGAGCCGGATCCGATGTCGGCAGGAACGAAGGCCTTTCGGGTTTGCTGCGCGCCTGCAGCAGCCATGTCTCCGCGTATAAACTGCTAGCCGGCCGTGATCTTCGAAATCCGGCCTTCAGCGACTGTGCCAAGGGAGTCCACACCCGTCGCCTCTATGCAGAGTTTAAGCGCCCCGCCCAGAGTTGCAGCAGCCAGATCCGCCTTGGCGCCTTCCCGCAGATTTTCCAGCGCCGCTGGGTCGATGTCCTTCATCCAGCAACCCAGAATGATTGTAGCCTTCGGCAATTTACGGCGAAGCCGTCGCACCGAGTAACGCATATGGGCCGGGCTGCTTGCATCCATATAGACGAGGCAGACAATGGCGACCCCATCGGTCTCCAGCCGGAAGATATTCGCCGTCGACAACGCTTCCGCTGCCTCGACTCTGGCCGACAAGCCATGCGCTCCGGTCAGTTGAGCCAGCATGATCGCAGCGGCTTCGTCGATCGGATTTCGCCCGGCCACGCAGAGCACGGGATGTTCGCCTTGCCATTCAGTGGGCAAGTCCTCCTTGCGCAGCACCCGCAGACCCTCATAAGGCGCATCCTCAGCCACGCCTTCTATGGCAGATGTAGCTTCGACATCTGTGGTCGGGCCGACCTTCGGCGGCGGACGCTCATCCTGCTCCGAAATGTTATTGGCAAATTCCTGGACCGCATCCCTGATTTTAGCCAGCCGGTCGGGATCCAGAGCGCCGCGCTCGGCATCCGCTTGAGCCAGCTGCAGTCCTCGCAAGGCGACTTCGTCGTAATAAGAGCTGAGAGATCGCTCCTTCAAGAACTCCTCGGCTTTTGCAGATGCTTCGGTCGGGTCGCCGGCGAGCATCCGCTGATAGAATATCTCGGGCGGAGAGAGCGCTGGTCGGTCTCCAAACATGACGTCCAGGAACTCCAGGCGCTCGACATGGCGGCCCAGGACGACCAGACACACCGTAAGGGGTGTTGCCAGAACGAGGCCGATCGGACCCCAGAGCGCCGTCCAAAACGTCGCGGAAGCGACAACGGCCACCGGCGACAGTCCCGTGCTGTGTCCATAGACCATCGGCTCGAGCACATGGCCGACGACGGGCTCCACCACCACGAACAGCGCGATCGTCCACAGCAGCATCGTCCAGGTTGGATCGACCGCAACCGCGAGAGCGAGAGGGAAGGCGGCGGCGATGACCGCCCCAATGTAAGGCACGAAGCGCAGCACTGCCGCCAGAATACCCCACAGGATCGCGCTTGGAACGCCGATCAGCCAGAGACCGATTCCTATGATGATGCCGAAGCCCCCGTTCACGAGAAGCTGGATAAGGAAAAGCCGGCTGAGGCGGCTCGCCGCGTCATCAAGGGCAGCCGTGGTGCGCTGCAGGTCATCCGAACCGGCCAGCCTGATCAGACGATTACGAAGATCCTCGCGCTGAAGCAAAATGAAGATCACGAATATGACGATGATCCCGGTCGTTGCGAGCGGATGAAGCAATGGTGAAATCAGCGTTTGCAAGCTCTCCAGCGCGCCGGGATCGGGCTGAAGCACTTCCACAGGAACGGGCCTCGGCGGGGCCGCTTTCGGAGCTGCTATGGTCCCCAACGAATTCGCGGCCTCCTTGGGCTTGTCGAGTTCTTTGCTGAGGTCCTTCAACATGCTGGAAGCCCGCTCGAGCGTGCCTCGACCGGCCGTGGTCTCACGGAAGGATTGGATCTTCTCGCTTATTGTGGACTGATATCGCGGCAAATCGCCGGCCAGCTGGGCGAGTTGGGTAGCGAGCAGACTGCCCATCGCAAATATGAACGCGAAGGCGATCACGACCACGCTCACCACAGCCAAACTGCGTGGAATGCGCAGACGCTGAACCAGTCGAACCAGGGGCGCCAGCACGAAGCTGAGCAAGACGGCCAGCGCTATGGGAATGATGATCTCGCGACCATAATACAGCACCATGACAATGATCGCGGCGAGAATGGCCATCGCCACGGCGCTCAATAGCAGAAATCAGTTCTTCCGGTGTTCGTGCTTTGAATGGCTGCCTGATCACAGCTCCTCGCTAGGCCGGGAAAAGCGGCGAGTTTGTTGACGTCCAGTGAGTTCAAAAAAGCCGCGGATTGCTCCGCGGCTTCTGCATTCACCGGCTCGTATCTCAGTAGCGGTCGGTGCCGATCCCGACGCTCACGCCGGGAGCACGGAAGCCGATGCCGCTGCGCTCTTCATAGCCGCGCCGCTCGATGTAGCGCTCGCGAGGCGCATATCCGTAGGAATCGCGCCCATCGCGGATGATAACACGGCGCTCGCTGCGCTCGCGCCAGCAACGACCGTCTTCATTGCAGACCATGCGTACGTTTTGAACGTTGCTGTCCGGAGCGGCATACAGGGTGGGAGACAGCGGGGCTGCAGAAGCAGCGGTCACAAGAAGGGCACTTGCTGCGGCCGTCAGAGCGGCTGTTAAAAATTTCATGGTGTTTCTCCAAAATGTGATGTGTCAGTGAGGCAATAGACTGGGAACCCAATGGTTCCATGGCTGAACAGATATCGTCAGCTGCCGCCACTCTGTTCGCAGGCATCCCGTGCCCGAAAGACAGATCAACTCGCTATGATTGGCGATTATGACTTGGAAGATGGGATTGCGGAGAGAGCCATCGCGCGCTCTCTATGAAGATCGGCTTCGAGATCCTGGACGATGTCGTGGAGCAGAACGGCGGCAAGCGGATCGGTCACCTCTCGCTCCAACGCCCGGTAGCGCAAGATCAGGACCTCCTGTTCGTCGAATTGGCCGTCTGCAGACATGCTGTAATTCCCTCCGCATACCGACGCAGAGGCGGCTGGATAGTTTCGCTAAAAGTTCTGGATCATTGTCTATGGGGCATCAAGCGACGAGAGGCGGCCTCAGCCGGCCTTCGGCTTTCCACGATCTGCCGGCCCCCAGCGCGGAAAGCTCCAACATTGACATCATGCCCCTGTTTTGCCCGACGGAGCAAATGGATTCGCAAAATCCGCAAAAGGTAACGCCGATGGCCAAGCCTTTGAAATCGCTGTCCCCGGCTACTGTGCATGGGGTTGTTTTCGCGTTTTATTGATAGAGCGACCCCAGCGCCGCCGGTGGACGTCCCGTCATCCGGCCTTGGCGATGCGGCCGTCCGCTGCGCCCGAGCGCAGGTTCTGGAAGAACTTCTCCACCTCGCGCGACAGCGTCTCCGCCGTCTCGGTCACGCTGCTCGCAGCCGTCAGCACCGAGGAGGCCGCCGTATCGGTCTCGCCGATGGCGTCGCGGAGCGAGCTGATGTTGGCGACGAGGGTCTCGTTGCCTTGGGCCGCCGATTGCGCGTTGGACGAGATCTCGCGCGTGGCGGCGTCCTGCTGGCCGATGGCGCCGGCGATCGCCGAGGTGACGTCGTTGATCTCGCGCACCGCGCCGCCGATCTCGCGGACGGCGTCGACCGCGTTGCGGGTCGAGGACTGGATCATCGAGACGTTCTCGCTGATGTCGGCGGTAGCTTTCGCGGTCTGCCCTGCGAGTGCCTTGACTTCGTGTGCGACGACGGCGAAGCCGCGACCGGCATCGCCGGCGCGCGCGGCCTCGATGGTGGCATTGAGCGCGAGCAGATTGGTCTGCTCGGCGATCGCCTGGATCAGGCTGAGCACNCCGTCGATGCGTTGCGTGGCTGCGGCCAGGCTCTCGATCTCGGCGATGGATTTCTCGGTGCGCTGGCCGGTCTGCTCGACCGCGCTGGCGGATTGCCGCACCTGCCGGCCGATCTCCACCACCGACGCCGACAGCTCCTCGGCCGCGCCTGCCACCGCCGTGACGTTGTGCGAAGCCTGCTCGGTGGCGTTCGCCGCCGTGCCGGCGCGGCTGCTCGCGTCCGCGGTGACGCGGGTGATGGTCTGCGCCGTCTCGCGCATCACGGAGGCGTTGTCGCTGAGGCCGCGCATGATCGCGCCGATCGCCTCGCGAAACGCGTCGACGGATTGTTCGATGTGGCGGGCGCGCTCTTCGCGCGCGGCGGAGTCCTGCGAGACCTGTGAGGCGAGGTTGCGGTTACGCGCCATCGCGTCCTGGAAGATCTGGATCGCGCGTGCCAGTGCGCCGATCTCGTCGGCGCGGTGGCTGTGGGGCACCACGACGTTCTCGGCGCCGTCAGCGACCTGCTTGATGGTCGCGGTGATGGCGGAGAGGGGGCGTGCGATCGAGCGGGCGATGATGACGATGCCGATCACGACGAGCGCGAGCGCCACGCCGGCGAGGCAGGTCAGGACGAGGGACAGGATGCGATTGGTCTCGGTCTCGTGCGCGATTTGCCTGGCGCGCTCGGCATAGACCTTGGACAGCGCCTCGAGATCCTTGTTCAGCGCCGAGCGCACGGTGCGGTTGGCGTCGTTGTCGCCCCATTCGCGGCCCGCGGCCGCATTGATCTCGACGCCGCGGCGCACCAGCTCCTTGCGAAACTCGACGAACTGCTCGATGCGCTTCTTGAAGGTGGCGAACTGCTCGGCATCGTCAGCCTTGACGATGGTCTCCCAGCGCTTCACGACGTCAAGGATCTGGGCGTTGAACTTGAGCAGGCCCTCGCCGTATTTCTTCACCACGGCGGGCTCGGTCGACATGTAGACGCCGCGCGATTCCATCACGACCGCATAGACCAGCGAGTTGACCCGCTCGACGTTCAGCGCGGCGGCGTTCGCAGTCTCGATCGCGCTCGTCAGGTCGGCACCGCGGCGGCTGTTGTAGTCGGACAGCATCGCGATCGCGGCCGTGAGCAGCGCGAACAGCGCGAAGATCGCGTAGAGCTTGTTGGCAAGCGTGAAGCGGCCGGCGAGGCCGGTGGCATTCCCAGGTCGGTCAGTTGTCATGGTTTTCAGGGGCCCGAATGGCCGGGAGCGGCCGGAGAGCGCGGTCGTGCAAATGATTGCAAAACTATGCAGAATGAAGATGGACGCGGCGTTAACGCCGGGTTTGGCCCCCTTTGCCCTCGGCCGAAAGAAAGGTAGATATTTCAGCGTCTTGATCTGAAGGTATAGTCTTGGGATCGCCCTGGAGTCGGCCTCTGGCCGACGAACCCCGGAGAGACCTTTGGTCTACCGCCACACCATCGACGCAACGACCTACACGTTCCCGGATTTGCGTGACCTGCTCGCCAAGGCGACGCCGCCGCGCTCCGGCGACCGGTTGGCCGGGATCGCCGCCGCCAGTGCCGAACAGATGATCGCGGCGCGGATGGCGCTGGCCGACGTCCCGCTCGGGCAGTTCTTGCAGGAAGCCGTCATCCCCTATGAGACCGACGAGGTCACCCGCCTCGTCATCGACAGCCACGACGCCAAGGCCTTCGCGCCGGTGGTTTCGCTGACGGTCGGTGCCTTTCGCGACTGGCTGCTGTCGGATGCCGCGACGCCCGAAATCTTGCGGAAGTTAGGAGGCGGCATCACCCCTGAGATGGCCGCCGCGGTCTCGAAGCTGATGCGCAACCAGGATCTGATCCTGGCGGCGCGGAAATGCCAGGTCACCACCGCTTTCCGCAACACCATCGGCCTGAAGGGCCGGATGAGCACCCGGCTCCAGCCCAACCATCCCTTCGACGACGCCAGGGGCATCACCGCCTCCATCCTCGACGGCATCCTGCTCGGCGCCGGCGATGCCTGCATCGGCATCAACCCGGCGAGCGACGACCCGGCCGTGATCGGCCAATTGCTGCGGCTGCTCGACGAGGTCATCGCGCGGCTGAAGATCCCGACCCAGGCCTGCGTGCTGACCCATGTCACCACGACGCTGTCGCTGATCGGGCAGGGGGCGCCGGTCGACCTCGTGTTCCAGTCGGTCGCCGGCACCGAGGTTGCCAACCGCAGTTTTGGCATCGACCTCGCGCTTCTCAAGGAGGCGCAGGAGGCCGGACTGTC
>C688J18823_10002279_pt1 | contig 12020 bp, 10 predicted proteins | sample HopSoiMetagenom1_FD_18823 | JGI IMG/M metagenome (IMG submission 18823) | reverse complement strand
CGAACATCGCGCGGTTCATCAAAATGGTCGGCCACGCCTTTGGCGCGTCGGCCGACCGAAAACGCCAGGCCATGCAAATCAGGCATGATCGCGAACACGCTCTCGTCCGTGACGTCATCGCCGATAAAAATCGGGCGTCGCCCTTTGAAGGGATCATGCGTCATCAATTCCAGAACACCGGANGCCTTGTTGAAGCCCGAATGCTTGATCTCGCACACGCATTTCCCAGGCATCACTTCGATCGGGGCATTNGGCAAATCCGCTCTGATCAAGGAGACGGCTGCATANATCGCCTTCTCCGCATGCGGCGCCAACCGATAATGCAGCGCCAGNGAGTAGCCTTTGTCTTCCAGCAGAATGCCCGGNCTCAGCTTNGCTATGGCCGCCAATCGCCGCTTCAATTCCTTGTCCATCGGCGGAGCGTGCGTGGCAACNGCCTCGCCATCGATTGAAAGCCGCATTTCCGCGCCGTGACCTCCGACGGCGGGGAATTGCTCTGGGGCAAATATAAGGTCGATATCGTTCAATGAACGCCCGCTGACCAGAGCAAGCGCGCCGGAGGTTCTCTCCAGCAATTGATTGAGGGTTTTCGACAATTCCGGCGGCACCCACACCTCGCGCGGCGTCGGCGCAAGATCGAGTAGCGTGCCATCGATGTCGAGCAGGACGGCGAATTCCTCGAGCCGCCCCGCCACTTCGGAGGATGCAATCCTCTCGGCCTTTTGCTCGCGCGATGAAAGCTCCTGCGGCAAAGTCACCTCACTTACATTCTCATTCATCTCATTCTACTCCACAACCGCCAGTGGGCGAGCAATCGATTCCAGCGTCCGCCGCTCGGCGGCCACCGCATACCGCCACGCGATCACGCCGGCCCCGACCATCAAAACCGAGCCGAGCAGGTAACCTGCGAAAAGGCTGCTGCGCGAGCCGCTATCGACGAGCGCGCCGAACAAGGCCGGGCCGGCCACTCCGCCTATTCCGGTTCCGATGCAATAAAACAGCGCGATGGCCAAGGCCCTGACCTCCAGCGGAAACGTCTCGCTTACGGTCAGATAAGCACTGCTTGCGGCGGGAGAGGCGAAAAAGAAGATGACCATCCACGCGATGGTCTGGGTTTGGGCGCTCAATACGCCAATCGAGAACAGATAGCCGGTAATCGCAAGCAGCACGCCGGAAACAGTGTAGGTTGCCGTGATCATCACGCGCCGGCCGAGGGTGTCGAATAGCCTCCCGAGCAGCAGCGGCCCCAGGAAATTTCCCGCCGCGAACGGCAGAATGTACCATCCGACCTGGCTCGCCTCGATACCGTAGAACTCGGTCAGCACGAGCGTGAACGTGAAGAAGATGGCATTATAGAAAAAGGCCTGCGCCGTCATCAAAGCAAGGCCCACGAGCGTGCGCTGGCGGTAGGTGAAGAACAGGGTGTGCGCAACCTCGCCAAGCGGGGTGTGATCGCGCATCCGCAGCTTGATTTTGGGCCAGGCGTGATCGGCGGCGTCTTGCACGGTTCCGGTAGCTGAGCGCTCGATGTCCTCGACGATCGCGTGCGCCTGATCGGGGCGCCCGTGTATCATCAGCCAGCGAGGACTTTCCGGAATCCACATCCTCATCACGAACACGATCAGCCCCAGAAGGGCGCCGGTCAGATACGCCAGACGCCAACCCATATCGGGACCGACCACAGCCGGATCGAGCAGCACAATGGCGCTTGTCGCGCCGACGGCGGCGCCGATCCAGAAACTGCCGTTGATGACGAGGTCGGTCCAGCCGCGGTAGCGCGCGGGGACCAGCTCCTGGATGGTCGAATTGATCGCGGTATATTCGCCGCCAATACCCGCGCCGGTCAGAAATCGAAAGATCGCGTAGCTCAGAAGATTCCAGGATAGCGCGGTCGCCGCCGTCGCGGTGAGATAGACGGCGAGCGTGATAAAGAACAACTTCTTGCGGCCGATCCGATCGGTGAGCCAGCCAAATCCCAGCGCCCCCAGCACGGCACCGGCGAGATAGGCGCTGTTTGATATCCCGACATCGAAATTGCTGAAGCGCAGCGTCGGACTTTCCTTCAACGCGCCCGAAAGTGCGCCGGCGAGCGTGACCTCGAGGCCATCCAGAATCCAGGTGATGCCCAGCGCAAGCACTACGCGGGTGTGGAATCCACTCCAGCGCAGGCTATCGAGGCGCGCCGGGATACTGGTCTCGATCAGCCTGCCATCAACGTCCGGCGTGGCCGCCGCCTCCGGGGCACGATCACGGGGAGCCAAGCTGTGTTGCAAATCCATCGAGCGGACCGAGGAGACGACACCCGGCAATGCGGTTTCCGAGTACCCATGATCGTGGCGCACAGCAGTGCCAGCCACCGATCCCACAACGTCCGTCCGGTGTCAGAGTTCCGCCGCATTTGCATCAGCGGAACCGATAGGCGTTGGGCTTTTGCGCTAGGCCGCGCGAATATTCGCCATGAAGCGATCGAGTTCCTCGCGCAAGCGCATGCTTTCGCTCGACAGCGTCTTTGCCGAATTCAGTACCTCGCCGGAGGCGACTCCGGTTTCGCTGGCGCCTCGATTGACTTGCATGATGTTCGCGGCGGCTTGATGCGTGCCCTTGGCTACGTTCTGAACATTGCGCGCGATCTCCTGGGTGGCGCCGCTTTGCTGCTCCACCGCGCTGGCAATGGCCGAGGCGATCGCCGATATCTCGCCAATGGTGCCGCCAATCTCCTTGATCGCCGTCACCGATTCTTGCGTCGCGCCCTGCATGCCGGAGATATGCGACGATATCTCGTCGGTCGCTTTTGCGGTCTGGCTGGCGAGCGATTTCACCTCGGCGGCGACCACGGCGAAACCACGCCCGGCTTCGCCGGCGCGCGCAGCTTCAATCGTCGCATTCAGCGCCAACAGATTGGTCTGCTCGGCGATTGCCGTGATCAGCTTGACGACATCACCGATCTGCTGGGCCGCGCGCGACAGCTTGCCGATGCGGCCGTCCGTCTGCTCGGCCTGAACAACCGCGGCCTCCGCGATCCGATTGGAATCCCGCACCCGTCTGCCGATTTCATCGACGGAGGTTGAGAGCCCCTCGGTGGCGATGGCCACCGACTGCATGTTGGTGGAGGCTTCCTCCGAGGCACCGGCGACCTGGCTCGAAAGGCTCTGGGTGGTCTCGGCGGTTCTGGTCAAGGTTCCGGCCGCCTGCTCCAGTTGCACGGCCGAAGCCGAAACGTTGGAGACGATGGCGCCCACCGCGGCCTCGAATTCGTCGGCGAAGCGAATGAGTTCGGCGCGGCGGGCCGCGCTGCTAGCTTTATTCTGAGAAGCTTGCGCGGCGGCGTCACGTTCAGCCTTGGCGATCGCCTGCATCTTGAACTCTTCGACCGCGCTTGCCATGTCGCCGAGTTCGTCCCTGCGGCCGAGCCCGGGCAGCACCACGTCGAAATCGCCACCGGCGAGTTTGCGCATCGCCTTGCACATCTCGATCATGGGTCGGGAAATCCCGCGCCCCAGCAACACCGCCAGAATTCCGCCCAGCAGGAAGCCGCCGGCCGCCAGCGCCAGAATCAGGTGCTCGGTCTCGCCGATCGCCGCGTCCGATTCGGATTCGAGCCTTTGCTGGTCGGAGAGCAGGTCCGCCTTCATCGCGGAGGCGCCCTTGCCGATTTCGGCGGCGGATTCGTTCATTTCCACGACGAGATCGTCGACCGCTTTGGAACTTCGACCAGCTTGGTAAGCGCCTGCCGGTAGTCATCGAGCAGCACGGCAGCTTCCTTGAGGCCCTGCAGGATCTTCTCGTCGGTCGAGACGATCGCGTGGAGTGCGTTTTCGACGAACTTGAGCCGCGCCAAGGCGCTGGCGGCAACGGTCTGGTCGGAATTGACGACGAAGGTATTGGCGAGTGCCGTGACCGCCTGAAACTGCTCGGCCACTTTTTTTGTGCCGAACTGGATGACCTGAAGCTCCGCCTCGGCAGCGTTGCTGGGGAGATCGTCCAGTTTGTACCGCAGCATGTTGGCGCCGCGGGCGAGCTGGTTCTGCGTCAGCAGCGCGCTGTCACGCTTGACCTTCAGAATATCGGCAAAGATCTTGGTGAAAGTCTGGAATTCGCGGCCCAAGCGCGTCACCTGATCCAGCCGCGCCGGATTGGTGGTGTCCTTCATCGATCGGGTGACAGCCTCCTTCAGGCTGGCCTCCGCCGCCAACGTCGCGGTCGCGTCATCTTCCTTCCCGGTCACGACGTAGTAGCGCGCCAGCGCCCGGTACGAGATCAGTTCCCGGTCGATATTGCGGGCAAGATCGGCTTCAGTGACGCTGTTACGGTAGGTAGAGACCCCGGAGGAGACCCGCTCGAATCCGAGATAGGCTATTCCCATGGTGATCGTTGAGATGATCAGCACGAGGGCAAACCCCAGCATGACCTTGCCTCGAAACCGCAGGGTTGGGCGCCTCAATGTTATCGATGGTGCACCCACTCCGACCTCCCAAGACTGCTTTCGACGCAAAGCCACATCCGGAAATCGCGAGATTTCCGGAGCCGATGCCGAAAATTAAAGCAGAATCGATAAAGGGCGGTAAACTTGGACCGCTTTCACAGGGTTGGACCACCTCGCGGCCCGGCGCGCGCGCGCCCCGACTTGGAGACGCCGGGTTTGAAGCATTTGCCGCCGAATTTCCTAGTTGCAAAGTCTGGCCCCCATGCTTCTAATTGGAAAAACTAAAAAGCAAGGGGAGGTATCGAACCGTGTCTACAGTCAAATTGACCGTGAACGGAAAGGCGGTCTCGGCCGACGTCGAGGACCGCACGCTTCTTGTTCAGCTCCTGCGCGACAACCTGAACCTGACCGGGACGCATGTCGGCTGCGACACCAGCCAATGCGGCGCCTGCGTCGTTCATATCGATGGTCAGGCGGTTAAATCCTGCACGGTGTTGGCAGGACAAGCCGAGGGCGCCAACGTCATCACCATCGAGGGCATCTCCAGAGGCGACGAATTGCACCCGATGCAGGCGGCTTTCCGCGACAATCATGGGCTTCAGTGCGGCTATTGCACTCCAGGGATGATCATGTCGGCGATCGACATCGTGAATCGGTATGGCGGCAAGCTCGACGAGGACACCGTTCGTCACGAACTCGAAGGCAATCTGTGCCGCTGCACCGGCTACCACAATATCGTCAAGTCGGTGCTCGACGCGGCTGGCCGCATGAATCTTGCGCAAGCCGCGGAATGATCCCTGACCACAGGGTTCAGACTATCGAAATCTAAACAATCGGCGGCCGGTCCGGCGCTCAACCGCATTTAGCGCAGGCACATGCCGCCCGCCAGGGAGGAATGCGATGGGTGTTGAAGGAATCGGCGCCAGCGTGGTGCGCAAGGAAGACAAGCGCTTCATCACAGGCAAAGGGCGCTACGTCGACGACATCAAACTCGTGGGCATGACCCATGCTTATTTCGTCCGCAGCCCGCACGCCCATGCGAAGGTGAAGAGCATCGACACGTCGGCGGCCATGAAAATGCCCGGGGTAGTGGGGGTGTTGACCGGCAAGGAGATCGTCGATGACAAGGTCGGCAATCTCATCTGCGGCTGGGCGATCACATCCAAGGACGGGACGCCGATGAAAATGGGCGCCTGGCCAGCGATGGCGCCGGAGACCGTTCGCTTCGTCGGACAGGCGGTCGCCGTGGTCATTGCTGAGACCAAAAACCAGGCGCGCGACGCGGCCGAGGCCGTGATCGTCGAGTACGAGCCGCTTCCGGCCGCCGCCGACATCCGCGCNGCCATCAANCCGGGCGCGCCGCAACTGCATCCGGAAGCGCCGGGCAACGTCATCTACGATTGGACGATCGGGGACGAGTCGGCCACGGACGCCGCCTTCAAGTCGGCTGCCAACGTGGTCTCGCTCGACATTACCAACAACCGGCTGGTTCCGAATGCGATGGAGCCGCGCGCGGCGCTCGCGGACTATAACGAAGCCGAGGAGCACTTCACGCTGTATACGACTTCGCAGAACCCGCATGTCGCGCGTCTGGTGCTGTCGGCGTTCTACAATATCGCGCCGGAGCACAAGCTGCGGGTGGTAGCGCCCGATGTCGGCGGCGGTTTCGGTTCGAAGATCTTCATCTATCCGGAAGAGATGGTGGCGTTGTGGGCGTCCAAGAAGGTGCGGCGGCCGGTGAAGTGGACCGGCGATCGCTCCGAGGCGTTCCTGACGACGCGCACGGCCGCGATCACCTCACCAAGGCCGAGATGGCGTTCGACGGCGCCAACAAGATCACCGGATTGCGCGTCAAAACGTACGCCAACCTCGGCGCCTATATGTCGCTGTTCTCATCCTCGGTGCCGACCTATCTGTATGCGACCCTCCTTTCCGGGCAGTACAACATTCCCAACATCTTCGCCGAGGTGATCAGCGTTTACACCAACACTGTTCCAGTCGATGCCTACCGCGGCGCAGGCCGGCCGGAAGCAAGTTTCGTAGTCGAACGGCTGATGGAAACTGCGGCGCGGCAGATGAAGGTCGATCCGGCGGAGTTGCGGCGCAAGAACTTCATCACCAGCTTCCCGCACCAGACGCCGGTGATCATGGCCTACGACATCGGCGATTTCGGCGCTTCGCTGGACGCTGCCGTGAAGGCCATCGACTACGCCGGATTCCCCGCACGCAAGGAGAAGGCGAAGAAGGAAGGCAAGCTGCGCGGCATCGGCTTCTCCTGCTACATCGAGGCATGTGGCATCGCACCCTCGAAGGCGGTGGGCAGCCTCGGCGCCGGGGTCGGTCTTTGGGAATCGGCTGAGGTCCGGGTCAATCCGGTCGGTACTATCGAGATCCTCACGGGTTCGCACAGCCATGGTCAGGGCCACGAGACCACGTTCTGCCAGTTGGTCGCGGAGCGGCTGGGTGTTCCGATCAACCAGGTCCAGATCGTCCACGGCGACACCGACAAGGTGCAGTTCGGCATGGGAACGTACGGTTCGCGCTCGGCCGCGGTCGGGCTGACCGCGATCCTCAAGGCGATGGAAAAGGTGGAGTCCAAGGCCAAGAAAATCGCCGCGCACCAGCTTGAGGCATCGGAAGGCGACATCGTCATCGAGAATGGCGAATTCAAAGTCACCGGCACCGACAAATCGATCGCGCTGCCGATGGTGGCGCTCGCGGCCTATACCGCGCACAACCTGCCGGACGGAATGGAGCCAGGTCTCAAGGAGGGCGCTTTCTACGATCCCACCAACTTCACCTTCCCGGCGGGCGCCTACATCTGCGAACTCGAAGTCGATACCGGGACCGGCAAGACCAGCTTCGTCAATTTCGTTGCGGCCGACGATTTCGGCCGGCTGATCAATCCGATGATTGTCGAAGGCCAGGTCCATGGAGGGTTGGCCCAGGGCATCGGACAGGCGTTGCTCGAAGGCGCGGTCTATGACGCAAGCGGCCAGCTCGTGACCGCGTCGTTCATGGATTACACGATGCCCCGCGCTGACGATCTGCCCTCGTTCAAGCTGAACCACACCACCACGCTCTGCCCGGGCAATCCACTCGGCGTCAAAGGCTGCGGAGAGGCCGGCGCGATCGGAGCTTCCGCCGCTGTCATCAACGCGATCACGGACGCGATCGGCAACAACCGGCTGGAAATGCCGGCGACACCCGACCGCGTCTGGCACGCCATTCCCGGCAACGCGTAACGCACTCCACGGGGCGAGCGCTAGCCGCTTCCCCGAGAGGACACGAGCAGGATCGAACAAGGGAAACCTGTCATGTACCAGACGATTTATCATCGGCCCTCCAGCGTAGACGAAGCCGCCGCGCTGTTCGCAAAGGGCTCCGATTCCAAATACCTCGCCGGCGGTCACACCTTGATCCCGGTCATGAAGCAGCGGCTGACCTCGCCGTCCGACGTCATCGACCTCGCAAGGATAAAGGAGCTGGTCGGCATCGAACTCTCGGCCGACGCGCTCAACATCAAGGCGGCAACCACCTACTTCGATATCCTGCGCAGCGCGGACGCACGGAAAGGAATCCCTGCGATCGTGCATCTCACCTCAGTGCTCGGCGACCCGCAGGTGCGCTATCGCGGCACCATCGGCGGCTCGATTGCCAACAATGACCCGGCGGCGGATTTTCCCGCCGCCGTGCTGGCGCTCGGCGCGACCGTCAAGACCAACAAGCGCTCGATAGCTGCGGATGACTTCTTCAAGGGCCTGTTCGCAACCGCCCTGGAGGACGGCGAGATCATCACCTCGATTTCCTTTCCAACTCCGGCAAAGGCAGGTTATTCGAAAATGCGTCATCCGGCTTCGCGCTTCGCGCTGACCGGCGTGTTCGTGGCGAAAACCAAATCGGGCGACGTGCGGGTCGCCGCCACCGGCGCATCCCAGAACGGGGTGATGCGGGTACCCGCCATCGAGGCGGCGCTCAAAGCCAACTGGTCATCCGCCGGGCTGGACAACGTGACGATTTCGGCCGATGGCCTGTTGACCGATATCCACGGCTCCTCGTCGTACCGCGCCAACCTGATCAAGGTGATGGCGCAACGCGCGGTCACCGCGGCCGGCTGATCGAATACACAAAGTGAGAGACCATGAAATTCGGGATATTCTACGAGCATCAGCTTCCACGGCCGTGGAACGATGGTGACGAAGCCAGGCTGTTTCAGGAGGCGCTTGACCAGGTTGAACTCGCCGACAAGCTCGGCATCGACTACGCCTGGGAAGTCGAACACCATTTTCTCGAAGAGTATTCCCACTCGTCTGCGCCCGAAATATTCCTTGCGGCATGCTCGCAGCGCACCAAGCGCATCCGTCTAGGCCACGGCATTTGCCTGATGCCGCCGAAGTACAACCACCCGGCTCGGGTAGCCGAGCGCATCGCTACGCTCGACCTCGTGTCCAACGGCCGCGTCGAATTCGGCACCGGCGAGAGCGCCTCGTTGATGGAGCTCGGCGGCTTCAATGTCGGTTTCGATCCGGCCGAGAAGCGGCGGATGTGGAAAGAGGGCGTCGAACAATGCACCAACATGATGGTGATGGACCCTTATCCCGGCTTCAAGGGCGAGTTCTTCGAGATGCCGTGCCGCAATGTCGTGCCGAAGCCGTTGCAGAAGCCGCATCCGCCGCTCTGGGTCGCCTGTTCGAACCGCGAGACCATCAAGATGGCGGCGCGGAACGGCATCGGCGCGCTGACCTTTGCATTTGTCGATCCGCGCGAGGCCCGGCAATGGGTCGATGACTACTACCGCATCTTCAAGGAGGAATGCGTGCCGATCGGGCATGCGGTCAATCCGAACGTTGCGATGGTGACCGGGTTTTCGGTGCACCCGGACGAAATGGAATCGCGCCGCCGCGGCGAAGATGGTTTGCGGTTTTTCCGTTACGGGTTGGCGCATCATTATATCTTCGGCGAACACAAGCCCGGCCGCACCGACATTTGGGCCAATTTCGAAAAGGCGCGGCACGCGTTGCCCCCGGCCGGCGCCGATCACGGCATCGGCACGCCGGATCAGTTGCGGACCCACCTGCGGCATTTCGAAGAGTCCGGCGTGGATCAGACGGTGTTCATCCAGCAGGGCGGACGTAACCGGCACGAGCATATCTGCGAGGCGCTTGAATTGTTCGCCGGCGAGGTGATGCCGGAGTTCCGCGAGCGCGAGATCAAGCGGGAGCAGAACAAGCAGCAAGAACTCGCGCCCTATATTGAAAAGGCGATGGCACGCAAAGCCGGCATGAAGCCGATGCGCGAGGACGAGATTCCGGTTTACGTCGCGCTCGGGCGCAAGGTCGCGGAGGAAGGCACCGGCACCGACCGCCAGAAGCAGAACGCAAAGCTTTGGGCCGACGCGGCCAAGGTCACGCTGAGCGATCCGCTGCGGCACGACCCGAAGCAAGTGCCAATCAACAAGATCGGAATTCCGACGTGACCGACCCCACGACTTCGTCCGAGACCAACGCTTCCGCAGCGCGCCAGCGGTCCGCTCGCCGGCATTCGCATCGTAGAATTCGCCGGCATCGGCCCCGGCCCGTTTGCCTGCATGCTGCTGGCGGATATGGGCGCGGAGGTCGTGACACTCGATCGCGTGGGCGCCGGGAAGAATCTGAAATCGGTGGCCGGACGCGGACGCAAGGTTGTCGAGCTTGATCTGAAAGACAAGGCATGCATCGCACAGGCGCTTGAATTGCTCAGCCACTCCGATGCATTGATCGAAGGCTTCCGGCCTGGCGTCATGGAACGATTGGGCCTTGGCCCGGACGTGGTTCAGGCGCGCAACCCGCGGCTGGTTTATGGCCGCATGACCGGATGGGGTCAGGAAGGGCCGCTCGCCAACGCCGCCGGTCATGACATCAACTACATCTCGCTCACCGGCGCGCTGGCCGCGATAGGCCCCAGGGAGAAGCCGGTACCGCCGCTCAACCTGGTCGGCGATTTCGGCGGCGGCGCGCTGTACCTCGTCGTGGGAGTGCTTGCGGCACTTCTGGAAGCCAAGAAATCCGGCAAGGGACAAGTGGTGGACACCGCCATGTGCGACGGCGCGGCTTCGCTGATGTCGATGTTCTTCGACATGACCGCGATCGGCCGCTGGACCGAAGGGCGCGACAGCAATTTCCTGGACGGCGGTGCGCATTTTTACGGCGTTTACGAATGCGCGTGCGGCAACTTCATCTCGATCGGCTCGATCGAGCCGCAGTTCTATGCCCTGCTGCGCGATCTGGCAGGACTGAACGAACCGGACTTCGATGCCCAGATGGAGCGCAAGGCCTGGCCTGGATTGAAGCAGAAACTGGTCGATGTCTTCAAGACGAAGACGCGCGAGCAGTGGTGCAAGATCATGGAAGGCACCGACGTGTGCTTTGCTCCGGTCCTGACCATGGCCGAAGCGCCACAGCACCCGCACATGGCGGCCCGGAAGGTTTTTGTCACCCGGCACGGCGTAACCCAGCCCGCGCCCGCCCCGCGCTTTTCGCGCACCGCGTCGGCTATCCGCGAGTCCGCCAAAGCGGACATTGCTGAAGTGACGGCAGCCTGGAAGGCACACGGGTGACAGTCGACGCGATGGCGGAGATCGAGGCTTTTCCGTCATTTCGAAGCGGCGGAGTTTTTTGCGATGTTGGTGTGCGAATGCGAGGCTAACCGATGGCGCTGCAGCTTCGACCAAACTGCGAATACTGCGACAGGGACCTTCCGCCCGATTCCGCCGACGCGCGGATTTGCAGCTATGAGTGCACCTTCTGCGCCGATTGCGTCGAGAACAAACTCCTCAATGTCTGCCCGAACTGCGGCGGCGGCTTTGTCCCGCGGCCGATCCGGCCAGCGACGGAGTGGCGTCCTGGATTGTCGGTAGAGAAGCGCCCGCCCTCCGACAAACGGGTGCATCTGTCGTACAGCTTGGATGACATTGCCGCGCATTCGGCTCGGATCAGGAACGTTCCAGCCGGCGAACGCTGACGCCGCTTTCATGACGATGGCAAAATGGTGCCCTCGACCTCGCCGAAGCCGATGCGATACCCCGCGCCCTGACACCAGCCATGGAACGCAAGCAAATCGCCGTCCTCGAGGAAGGTCCGCTTGATGCCGTCGATCAGGTCGAGCGGCTCGGCGCCGTTCCAGGAGATCTCCAGAAGGCTGCCACACTGATGTTTGTCAGGCCCGCTGATCGTGCCGCTGCCGAGGAGATCGCCGACATTCATGGCGCAGCCGGATGAAGCATGGTGCAGCAATTGTTGCACGGACGACCAGTACATGTACTTGAAGTTGGTCCGGCAGATGCGAACAGCCTCATTCACTCCACTCGCACGCAGCGCCACCTCGAGTTGCAGATCGTAGTTGTTTGGCTGAACTTGCTGCAGATACGGCAGCGGCGTCGGATCCTGGTTCGGTCCTTGAAGTCGGAACGGCTCCAGCGCCTCACGGGGGACCACCCACGGGCTGATCGAGGTCGCGAACGCCTTTGCCTGGAACGGCCCGAGCGGCACGTATTCCCATTGCTGGATGTCGCGCGCGCTCCAGTCGTTGAGAAGCACGAAGCCGAAGATCATCGCCTGAG
>C688J18823_10002278_pt1 | contig 12022 bp, 6 predicted proteins | sample HopSoiMetagenom1_FD_18823 | JGI IMG/M metagenome (IMG submission 18823) | reverse complement strand
AACTACCTCGTGCTCCTCCTCGGCGTCCTGTTGCTCGACGACCAGCTGCTCGCGCGCGTGCACTGGCGATTGATGCTGCCGGAACGCCGTTACGTCCGGCCTCGGGCGACCTGGGCGCGACGGACCGAGCGTATCACGTTAGGCATCGTCATCTACGCCTCCGTCTTCGCCTTCTTCGACAATGTCCCGATCCTCGGCTGGCCGACGCGGTTCCTCGCTCCTCTCCGGATCGCCAACGCCTATGGACTCTTCGCCGTCATGACGGAGGGTCGGTACGAGATAGAGTTCCAGGGGAGTCGAGACGGGACGACGTGGATCCCCTATCCGTTCCGGTACAAACCGCAGAATGTGAAGGAGCGCCCGGGGATCTATGCGCCATACCAGCCGCGCTTCGACTGGAATCTCTGGTTCGCGTCGTTAGGCCCGTGGCAGCAGTCGACGTGGGTGGTGAACGCGCAGCTGCGGCTTCTCGAGGGCAGCCCGAGCGTGCTGCGCCTGTTCCGCTCCGACCCGTTCAAGGGTAACCCGCCGACGCTCGTGCGGACGATGGTCTATCGGTACTGGTTCACGGATCTCGCGCCGAAGCGGGCGACGGGGGCGTGGTGGCGGCGCGAGCTGGTTGGCCCGTTTACTGGTCCTGTGGCACTGCCGGCGGATACCACGCGTTAGGCGGGATGCGGGACGCGGGACGCGGGACGCGGGGAGCGATGACGCCAGATTGTCATCCCGAGCGAAGCGAGGGATCTGCTCTTCGCTGGCGCTCAGAGCAGATCATCTCGTTTGGAGTCGCGCGCGCTGCTCGCGCGCGCTCCTGCGTTTACAAGAGATTGTCGCCTCTCGTTTGTCACTGGCGCACCACGCGCACCGTGACGGAGAGCTGGCCGACGTGGCGCATTGCGTGCTCGGCGCCATGCACGAGGCAGCCGATGACGGTGGACGGCAGGCCGGCGCGGCCGACTTTGCGGAAGTCGCCGAGGGTTGCCGGATCGGTGGCGCGGAGCTGGGCCATCGCGGCGTCGACGCGCGCGCCTAACGCGTCCAGCACGGATGGAACGTCAGCGAGTGCAAGCGGCTCGCCCTCGCCGCGGAGGGCGGTGAACTGCTCAGGCGTGAGCGCCTCACCGCGTGCGTACGTGAAGAGTCGGTCGATGACGCCGGCGATGTGCCTGACGTGAAACGCCGCCGAGGCGATACTGGCGGGACGCGCGTTCCATTCCGTCTCCATCAGGCCGGGGACCATCTCGAGGACGCTCTCGCGAACCTGCAGAAGAATGTGCGCCACCGGCTGCAGCATCGCCGGCACGCCGTCCACGGGCCCACGCTGCCACCATTCAGTCTTGGGAGTTGTCATTCCGAGTGAAGCGAGGGCTCTGCCGGCTGCGGAGAATCTAGCTGGTCAAGGCTTTACGACGACGATGACCCGCTGATAGCGGGTAAGTGAGGGAATGCCGTCGTCAGTCGCTTCGATGACCAGCTGAATCGTCGCGCCCGGCGCCGCGTCGTTAGGCACGTGGAGGCGTGAGGTGAGTGTAGTCGCCTCCGAGAGCGTCACGTCGCCCGGGTAGGTGTCCACGTCCTTCCATCGCCACCACCGCACGGTCACCGCGTTCCCGTCGGGATCGGACACAGCGCCGTCGACGCGGATTGTCTCGCCGGCGCGCGCGGAGAGGCGATTGCCGCCGCGGATGATCACGACCGGCTCGTGGTTGGCGGCCGCGTACGTCGGCGTGATCGACCACCTGACGCGCGCCGCGAAGTCGTGCTGCGCCGCCGGCGTGAAGTTCGGCTCCGGCGACGGTGGACGCGTGGTTGGGCCTTCCGGACCGACGCTCTCGAGGCTGCGCATGAATGCCTCGAATGACGTCGCGCCCGTCTGACCGAGGCGCGAGGCCGCGCTAAGCGACGAAGGGTTCACGACTGGGTGTCCGGCCCACCCGCCGGGTGTATCGCCGCGGAACGCGGCTAACCCGTTGTCGATCAGATCCAGATAGGTGAACGTATCGCCCTCGCCGAGGAATTCGCCTTGTGGTCGAGGGGGCAGCCAGACCACGTAGCCCATCGCGCGCAGCTCGGCGGCTGTGTAGCCCGCGAGGCCGAAGTAGTCGAACCGATCGCCCTTCACCATCTGCTTGCCGTCGCCCCACACACGGTAATGGGTGCCTAACGGCCCTCGGCTGGATACGTTTGTCCGTGTCCAATTCGCGCTGAAGTACGGCGCGTTCTCCGCGGACGCGAAGACGAACGCGCCATAGCCGAGGCCGACGCCGCCCTGACCCGCGGGCAGGGAGCGGATGTCCGGCCAGTTGGGACGTATGTATGTGGCGTAGCTGTCGTCCTGATCGCCAGAGAGCGAGAGGATAGCCTTGCGCGACACCTTCGCGCGGATCGCCGGCCACTCCGCCGTAGCGTCGTAATGCTCCTGGATCGACTTCAGCGCCCGCGCGATGGTGCTCGCGCCGCCCCACGCCAGCAGATAAATCGGCTCGGGATCGTCGTCGAGCAGCAGGTCGCGAATGAGCTCGGAGCCCGGCGTGTCCTTCGAGATGTCGCCGTCGAAGTCCACGTTCCCCCACCGGATCTTCGATCGAAGCTCGGCCGGTGTGGGGTAATCCGCGCGATGGACGCGCAGGTTCGGGTAAACCCGCTCGTAGAGGTCCACCGCGTCGTCGATGAAGTGCTCGTTAGGTGCCCAGCGCCACGACTCGCACGGGCAGAGGTTCAACCCGAAGCGCGTGTACTCGCGCCCGGCGACGAACCACTTCTTCCCCGTCCCGTCGCCCTTCCAGTGGAACTGGCTGCTGGCGTAGACGAGCCCCTCGGTCCGGAAGTCGGTGCTGTAGAGGAGGTACCTGATGAGAGAGTTCGAATCATCGAGCTCGGGGTCGGTCGTGATGACGACGCGAGGCTTCCGCACGGCCGTATGTGCCGTCTCGCCGCCGAGGACACTCGGCCGATGAGGCGCACTCGTGGCGCAGCCCCCAAGTGCCATTCCAAGAAATGCGAGCCTGAAGCGTCGCACAACCTAACGAGCCGACCCAACGCCTGGTTTGTACAACGACTGAATCCGCTGCGCGCGGAAGACATATCCGGCATTGCCCTCGATGCGCCATGCGACATTGCCGGAAGCGTCGTATTCCTCCACGCGTCCCGCGGTGCCGAAGGAGACGAGCGTATGGCCATCGGCCAGGTCCTGTGTGCTTCCGCCGATCTGAGTGATCGCGCCAGGTATGGCGCCATACGACCGGGTCAGCCGCGCGGTCCGTGTTGCCTCGTCGACGACGAAACGCTCGGCCCATGATTCCGTCGGGTCCCCGAGGTTGTCGAGGAGCAGAATCCCGTGGGGAGCATACGCACGCACGCCGTGTTGATGTGCGAATGCCGGCCTCTCGGTGTCGACGAACGTGAACTGGTTCCGCCGACCGCCCATCCGCCAGATCACGGATCCGGTGTGCACGTCGATCTTGGTGACCTCGCTGAGACTCCGAAATGAGACGATGATGTTGCCGTCCAAATCCAGATCGAGTGCGTTGCCGTGAGTCCAGTTGACGTCGGCGCCAGTGCGCTCGGCGGGCTCCAGATCTGTGATTTCGAAGTGCTCGAACGGACTCCATTGAAAGAGCAGAGTGCCAGAGCCGGCGACGTGTTGCACGATTGTACCCGTCACGCGCGCCGCTGCCACACCGCCGAACTGCGTGAGGTCCATCGTGCGGGTCTCGTCGCACAGTACCCAATAGCTGCCGTCGGGCTGCAGGATCAGGTCGTGAGGCCGCGGCTGAAGGTTGCCCGCGCAGGTCAGAGTTCGCGTGACGTCGCCAAGTGGATCGAGCTCCAGCCACGGCTCGATGTCGCCGACTTCGGTCGTGGGCGGACGAACGACATACCGGCCGGTTGGCTGCGCCATGAAGTTGAGACCAGCGCCATTCTCGAACTTGCGATACCACGCGACGCGACCCGTGTTGTCGATCACCAGACCGTATCGGCCGGCGGCGAACACGACGTATCCTGGTGCCGGATTCGAGCCGCCCGCGATGAAGCGCGGAAGATCGGTTGGCAGCGCACCGGTGACGAAATTGAGAGACTCTCCGAGGGTCGCTCCGCCCATCCCGTAGGCGACGGCGCGAAAGACATACTGCCGATCGGGAATGAGCCCAAGCACCGGGACCGACACGGACGCTCCCGTGACAGGCACGGCCGGCGTGACGGTAGGGACAGCCGTTGGCTCGTCACGGAGGTTGAAGCGCACCGCAACGCTATCCGCGTCGCTGACTCCAACCGTCACCTGGGCGCTCAACACGTTGTGCTCGTCGGCTGCCGCGACTGCGGATGCGATCTGCGGCGGCTTCGGCAGAGCGATTCCGGCAGGCTCGGTGGTGCACGCGGCGAGCAGCATTCCCGCGCCGATCACTGACAGCAGCTTGCGCGCGCTGGACGTATAACGCATTGGACACGGCCTCCGTGAACGATGCGGAGTTAGTCTGGAGACGCAGCTGACGCGGTAGCGTAGACCTCGTTCGACGGGTCGGAGTAGCCGCCATCCTTGCGGCCAATGACGCGGTACTGGCGGGACTCCGAAGGGGAGAGCCCACTGTCGCGGTACGTCGTCGCGCTGCGGTCTACTATCGCGATCGTCTGGTAGTCGCAGTACGGATAGTAGTAGTAGTACTGATAGCAGACGTATCGCTGCACCTCGTACGCGTCCACGGTGGTCGAGTTGTTGTGCCAGGCCAGGTCGATCGCACCGTCGGCCCCCGTCGCCACGAGCTCAGTCGGCGCAGCGGGCGGCGTCGTGGAAGCGATATTGGATGGATCCGACGTCCCTTTCGTGTTGAAGGCGAGCACGCGATACCAGACCCGCTGCTCGGTGGTGCGACCGTCGTCCACGAACCCACGCGCTCCGCGGTCGGCGGTGCCGCCCAGAGTCCAGCTGCTCCCGTTGTCGATGGAGCGCTCGACGCGAAATCCGTCCGCGTTCTCCAGCGTGTACGTCCATTCGACGATCACGCTCGTGCTGCCGTTCGGCCTCGCCGTCGCGCCCGAGGGCGCGGACGGCGGTGTGACGACGCTGAGCGCAGTCGCGGAGTTGGAGAAGTCGGAGAATCCTCCGTCCTTGGTTGCGCGGACCAGGTACGTGTACCGTGTATCAGCCTCGAGACCCGCGTCCCGATACGTCGATGTATTTGGCGGAAGCGTTGCGACGACGCTCGATGGCCCATCGGCGGCCGAGCGTTGCACCTGATAGCCACCTTCGACGCCCGAGTTATCCAACCACTTGAGGTCGATCGTGCGATCCAATGAGGATGTCGCCTCGAGCCCCGTCGGCGCCGCCGGCGGCGCGGTGCAGTCGACGTTTGATGCGTCCGAGCTCCCCACGGTGTTGAACGCGACCACGCGGTAGCATACCTGGACGTCACTCGAGCGTCCTGCATCGCGGAACAACGTGGCGTTCGCGAGCACCGTTCCGGCAGTCTCCCACACCCCGCCGGTGCTCGCGCTGCGCTCGATGCGATAGCCACCCTCCGCGCCGGAGTTATCCGTCCAATGGACGTCAATCGCATGGCTGCCCGCTGGTGCTGCGTCCGCGCTCGAGGCCGGACGCGGCGGCGTCGTGGCGCAACTCACGGTGGAGAACGCCGAGTAGTCTGTGTTTTTCCCATTGGTTTTGAAGGCGCGGACCTTGTAGCAGTATTGCGTTTCGCCGGCGAGGCCGGCGTCGCTGTAGCTCGTGGCGTTCGCGGTCGTACGCGTCAGCAACGTGAATGTCCCGCTCGGCCCGTCCGTCGACCGATGGAGCTCGAAACCAGTCTCGTTCGGGGAGTTGTCGCGCCAGGTGAGATTGACCTGGTTGTTGGCGGCGAGTCCGGCGGTGACGTTCGACGGAGCGTTCGAGCCGCCTAACGCCGCCAGCAGCGCGTCCTGGTCGTCTGGGCCGAAGCGCCGATCCGCAGCACTGCACGAGGCAACCGCCGCGGCCATCGCGGCGAGGGCGAGCGATCTGACGGTCCCGGAACGCATTGGTCGTCTCCTGTAAAGAGTCGCCGGTCATTTCGGTGCGACTTTGCGCGACGAAAGCGCAGCAAAAACCGGCTGAGCGGGAGCCTCCCACGACGGGAGAACTCCGGCTCAGCCGGTTTCGCGATTGGCTCGGCCTGGGGCATCGGCGAACCCTTATGTGCGACTCGCCCCGGGCGTCACAGCTTCTGAGGACACCCAATGTACGCTTCCACACACTGTCGTCAATAGAAGGAGCGCTCTGCCGTTTGCAGGCGGAGGGTTTGCGTCCGGCGTTGGACAAGCTCGCCTGACTCTGCCATCGTAGGGTTTCATGGCGACCCAACTCCGCGAGCAAGCTGAGATCTCGCTCAGCGCCGTATACCGGTTCGAACGCGAGCTCGGACGGGGCGGGATGGCCATCGTTTACCTGGCCGAGGATTTGAAGCATCGGCGCAAGGTCGCCGTGAAGGTCCTGCGGCCGGAGCTCGGCGCGACTCTCGGTGCCGAGCGTTTCCTTCGCGAGATCGAAGTCACGGCCGCGCTGCAGCATCCCCACATCCTCCCGCTGCACGACTCCGGGCGCGTGGGCGAGCTCCTCTACTACGTGATGCCGTATGTGGAGGGCGAATCACTCCGCGACCGCTTGACGCGCGAGCGCCAACTGCCGGTGGAGGAGGCGCTTCGTCTGGCCTGCGACGTCGCGGCAGCGCTCGACTACGCGCATCGGCGCGGCGTCATCCACCGCGACGTCAAGCCGGAGAACATTCTTCTCCACGACGGACGCGCACTCGTCGCCGACTTCGGGATCGCGCGGGCCGTGCAGCGTGCTGTAAGCGACGACACGCTCACCGGTACGGGCGTTTCCGTCGGCACGCCATCGTACATGAGCCCTGAGCAGGCGGCTGCCGATCGCGAGGTCGACGCCCGCACCGATATCTACTCGTTAGGCTGCGTCGTGTACGAGATGCTCACGGGCGAGCCGCCATTCACAGCGCCGACAGCGCACGGTGTGATCGCGCGACTCATGACGGAGGAGCCCCGGCGCGTCGCTGACGTGCGGCCGAGCGTTCCGTCGTCATTGTCCGCCGCGGTGCAGCGCGCCCTCGCCAAGCTTCCCGCCGACCGCTTTCAGAGCGCGGCTGAATTCGCCACGGCGCTCAGCGCACCGTCCGAGACGCTTCACGGGCCGACGGAGGCGAGCGGACCGTCACCGCGAGCGGTGCCGTTAGGCAAAGCACAGCACCGATTCACGACTCGCGACCTCTCATGGGCCGCGCTGGCCGTCGTGCTGAGCCTCGCCGCCTCGGCCGTGACGTGGATTCTCACTGCGCGCGGATCACCGCGCCGGGCCTTTCACGCGCAGTTGACCCTGGCCCTTCCCGCCCACGCGATCATGAGTGCGGGAGCGCCTGGGAATACGCTGGCCATATCGCCCGACGGATCGACGCTCGCCTACACGAGTGCCGCCACCGCGCCACCGCGCCTATTCCTGCGCCGACTCGACGAAGTCGCACCGCACGTGCTGCCGGGAACCGAGACGCCGGGCAACCCCCAGTTTTCGCCAGACGGCCGATGGATCGCATTCATCAGTCGGTCGGCACTGAGAAAGATGCCGGTCGGAGGTGGTCCCGTCACCACCATTGCGCGCGATGCGGGCCGGTTTGCCTGGGGGCCTGACGGCACCATCGCCTACGCGCGAACGGTGGGCGGCTTCCTCCGTGGCCTCTGGCGCGTCGACGCGAACGGCGGAGCGCCGGAGCCGCTCACCACACCCGACAGCTCGTTAGGCGGCAGCCATGGCTCGCCTTCGTTCCTCCCGGACGGCAAGACCGTCCTCTTCACGAGCGCGTCCCGGGATGGCGAGTTCACGCTCTCGGCGGTTCGACTAGCCGACCGAAAGGTCATCCCGCTCGGCATCAACGGCACGAATCCGATCTATCTGCCTAACGGTTATCTCGTGTTCGCGCGCCCGGACGGCGTCGTCAGCGCCATCAAGTTCGACGCGAAAGCGCTGCGGGCGATGGGCGAGCAGGTACCGGTGCTCGACAGCGTTGCCCTCAAGCCCGGGGGCTCGGCCGACCTCTCGATCGCGCGGAATGGCACCATGGTCTACCTCCGCGGTGCCATCGGCGCTCAGCTCGTCGAACTCGATCGGCGAGGTGGCAGTCGCCCCGTGGTCCCGACAGTACAACAGGCGTATGCCGGTCCGCGCATCTCACGCGATGGTCGGCACATCGCGATTGGTATCGGCCAGCCACCGTACACCAGCGACGTCTGGGTCTACACCATCGCATCGGGTACGACGACGCGCTTCACGAGCGGCGGCGTGAGTGGATCACCAGAATGGACTCCCGACGGGCGGCGAATCGCGTGGACATCCGCCGCGGCCGGTCATGAGGGAGTGTGGTGGCAGCCATGGGATCAGAGCACGCCGGCCGAGCTGCTAGTGCCTGGGGCGCGTGGCGCCAATTTCACGAAAGGCGGAGACACATTGCTGGCGACGTTCGAAGTTCCGAATGGGCTCGAGCTCCGGCAAGTCACGCTTCCCTTCGACCCGCGTCAGCCACCTCATGTCGTATTGCCGCCCGCACCAGGTGATCGCCAGCCGCGCCTCTCACCGGACGGACGGTGGCTGGCGTATCTATCAGACGACACAGGGCTGCGGGAGGTGTACGTGCAGGCGTTTCCGGGGCCCGGAGGGCGATTTCAGATCTCGACCGGCGGCGCGAACTGGCCTACATGGTCGCCTAACGGGAAGGAGCTCTTCTACGTGAGTCCGGGCTGCTGCATGATTTCGGCGACGCTCGTCACAGCCCCTGAGCTCACCGTCCTTCGTCGCGACACGCTTTTCTCGGTCATTGGCACGCGAGGTGGGTACGACGTAACGGCGGACGGGAATCATTTCATCACCTCGCGGCAAGCGGGAGGCTCCGGCGTCCCGGTCGTCGTGTTCGGCTGGCTGGACGAAGTCCGCGAGCGCGTCGACGCGGCGAACAAAAAATGACGATGCACACAATCGAGCAACTCGGCACCGCGCTCGCCGGCCGTTATGCCGTCACCCGCGAGATCGGCGCCGGCGGGATGGCGACGGTGTATCTCGCCCGCGACGTCAAGCACGACCGCGACGTCGCACTCAAGGTGTTGCGCCGCGAGCTGGGCGCCGTGCTCGGGCCCGAGCGGTTCCTGGGTGAGATTCGCGTCACCGCGAATCTCCAGCACCCGCACTTGCTCCCGCTATTCGATTCGGGAGAAGCCGACGGTCTGCTCTACTATGTCATGCCGTTCGTCGACGGCGAATCGCTGCGAGCACGTCTGGAGCGCGAGCGGCAGTTGCCTATCGACGACGCCGTTCACATCGCCATCGCCGTTGCCAGCGCGCTCGATTACGCGCACCGCCGCGGTATCATTCACCGTGATCTGAAGCCGGAGAACATCCTCCTCGTCGACGGCGAGCCGCTCGTCGCGGACTTCGGGATCGCTCTGGCCGTGAGCAGAGCAGGGGGGACGCGGATCACGGAGAGTGGCATCTCCCTCGGGACTCCACAGTACATGTCGCCCGAGCAGGCGACTGGAGACCGGCAGCTCGATGCGCGCACCGACATTTACTCGTTAGGTTGCGTGCTCTATGAGATGCTCACCGGCGATCCGCCCCATACGGCGTCGACCGCGCAGGGGATCATCGCACGCGTCCTCACCGACAAGCCCCGCGGCGTACGCGCGACGCGCGAGACCGTCCCAGTGCAGGTCGCGGCCGCCGTCGATCGCGCGCTCGAGAAGGTTCCCGCGGACCGATGGCCGACGGCTGCCCAGTTCTGCGATGCCCTTCGCGCGCCAAGTACCTTGGTCCCGCCGCCACCTCGTACGCTCGAGCCGAGTCCCTCGGCCGCGGCTGCCGTCAGTGCTGCGGGGCGCCGGAACTTAGTCGTGGGTGGCGTGCTTCTCGCCGCCACGTTAGGCGCCGTTGTTGGTGCATGGTGGACCCGAGGCCATGCGCCACCCGCTGCGCCGGTGCGGTTCATGTTCACCCTGCCCGGCGAGCAGCACATCTTCGATGTGCCGGGCGGTACCATTGCCCTCTCCCCCGATGGGACGCGGCTCGTCTATGTGGGGGTGGGTCCCGCCGGACGCCAACTGTACATACGGTCGCTCGGCGATCTCGATGTGAAGCCGCTCCCCGGCACGCTTGACTCTGGAAATCCGTTCTTCTCCCCTGACGGCGAGTGGGTCGGCTTCTTCGCGGCACAGAAGCTCAAGAAGGTGCGACTCTCCGGCGGGGAGCCGGTAGTGCTCGCCGATGCGCCCGCGACCAGAGGCGCGAGTTGGGGCGATGACGATGCGATCGTCTTCGCCACCGGCGCGGGACTCCTGCGCGTGCCGTCGACCGGAGGCACTGTCGACACGATCACGCGACCCGACAGCGCGCGTGGCGAGATAGACCATTCGTACCCATTCGTGCTTCCCGGTGGGCNCGCGGTGCTGTTTACGAGTTGGAAGGGAAGCCTCCGCGAGGGGCGCCTCGCGACGGTGCGGCTCGATGGTCAGCGGAGTATTCAGCGGCTGCAACAGCCGTGTCTCAGTCCGCGCTTCATTGAACCAAAATGGCTGGTGTGTCCCCAGTACGGGGGCACTGTGCTCGTCATGCCGTTCGACGCGCGCCGTCTGACCATCACCGGCCGTCCTTCGGCGCTTGTCCAGGACGCGATCGTCAAGCCCGGCGGTGGCGTGGTCCTCGCGCTCTCGGCGAACGGGACGCTCGCGTACCCCCGTGGCCCGTTCGGGCGGCGTTTAGTACTCACTGACAGCACCGGTCTCGATAAGCAGCTCGGACACGTGGTCGCGGAGTATAGCTCACCGCGCCTCTCGCCGGATGGTCGGCGGTTGGCCGTCGCGATCGGCAGTGTCGCGAACAGCGACATCTGGATCTACGACATGCCTAACGGCCCACTGTCGAAGCTGACGTCGGGCGGGGCCAACGTCAATCCGGAATGGACTCCCGACGGTCAGCGCGTCGTCTTCGCCTCATTCCGGAAGGACAACTTCCATCTTTTCTGGCAGAGGCCCGATGGGAGCGCGCCTGCCGAGTCGCTGCTGGCCGGGCCTGGCGCGCAGGTGGAAGCGGTCGTCGCGCCTAACGGGCGAGACCTCGTCGTGCGCATGTTCAACATCAATGGCATGACCCTGCCGAGCCTCGGACTCTTTCGGCTCGGCGATTCAAAGATACGTGACCTGCTTCGCATGCCAAAAGCATCGGTCCTGATGCCCCGACTCTCGCCAGATGGCCGCTGGCTGACATACATGTCGAACGAATCGGGGCGCAACGAGATCTATGTGCGGGCCTTTCCAAGTATGGGAGAGCGTGTGCTGGTGTCCGAGGATGGTGGAGAGGAGCCGCTCTGGTCGGCGGATGGCCGGACTCTATACTACCGGACGCACGCACAGATGGTCGCGGCGCACGTCAGGACAGTGCCGACTTTCGCCGTCGTCGACCGACATCCCGTGTTCGAAGCTGGCTACAGCGTCAACTCGGCGCACACGAACTACGACGTCACGCGCGACGGCAGATATTTTGTGTTGCCGCGCTCGATCTCGGCGGATGCGCCCGTGGTGGTCGTGATGAATTGGTTGGGCAGTCTGCGATAGGGCGAACGCTAGGAGATTGTCTGCGCTGGCGCGCGCTCAATCCAGTAGCCGCTTCACGATCGCCGCGACATGGAGCGCGGTCGTGTCGAGCGCGGGGACGCCGGCGATCGTTGAATCACCGAGGAGGAGCGGGAGCTCCGTGCCGCCGAGGACAAGTCCGTCGATCGACTCGTCGGACGCGAGGCGCCTAACGATCGAGAGGACGCCCTCGCGTGTCTCGTCGCGAAAGTTGCCGACGAGGAGCTCCCCGATGTACCGCTCGTGGAGCCATGGCCGTTCCTGGTCGCTCGGCGCAACCACCGTCATGCTCCGTCGGGCGAAGACCTCTGGATAGAAGGGAGCCTCCATCGTAAAGCGCGTCCCGAGCAAGCCGAGGCGGCGCATGCCGCGC
>C688J18823_10002277_pt1 | contig 12028 bp, 9 predicted proteins | sample HopSoiMetagenom1_FD_18823 | JGI IMG/M metagenome (IMG submission 18823) | reverse complement strand
CGTGAAGAGTTATGGAGGGCGGGTGATCATCGTCGGCGATCCGAAAGACCACTCGACGAGCGCGATTCTGGAGAAAATGCGCGAGCCTTGACGCGCATCCTCATCGTCCGTCTGTCCGCCCTCGGCGACGTGATCCACACGATTCCGGCAGTCGTGGCACTCCGCGATGCGCTCGGCGGGGAGATCACGTGGGCGGTCGAGCGTCCATACGCCGAGCTCGTCGAAATCGTGACCGGCGTGACCGCCGTCCGTGCCTCGATCCGCAAGTGGGGACGTTCGCTCTTCAGCTCGCGCAACGACATCAGGATCTTCGTCAGCCGCATTCGAAGGAGCGACATCGCGGTCGATTTTCAGGGCCTGATCAAATCGGCGGCGGTGGCTCGCATTTCGGGCGCACCGATCCGGTACGGGTTTGACCGCGCGGCCATCCGGGAAAAGCTCGCAGCGTCATTCATCAACGAGCACGTCACGGTCGATCAATCGCGGCATGTCGTCGAGTGGAACATGCAGCTCGCATCGGCGGTCGCAAAGCGCGAGCTCGTGATGCCGGACGTCGACTTCTCGAAATTCGCGAGCGGCAGCGGACAGAAGAAAATCGTCGTCCTTCCCGGCGCCGGAAAACCGAACAAGATCTGGCCGCCCGAGCGCTGGGGCGAAGTCATGCGGAAGCTCGGGATCCCGGCGATCGCCGTGTGGGGTCCGAAGGAGCGCGAGCTCGCGGAGCGCACCGGACTCGAGCTCGCTCCGCCGACCAATCTCCGCGAGCTGGCGGCCTACCTCAAAGACGCCACGCTCGTCGCCGGCGGCGACACCGGCCCGCTGCATCTCGCGGCCGCGCTCGGCACGCGCGTCGTCGGCCTTTACGGACCGACCAACGTCCGCCGCAACGGCCCGTTTGGCCAGGTCGGACGCTGCATAACCGGCCCGACAATGGACGAAATCAGCATCGATTCCGTGATCGACAAAATAAAAATAAATCTGGTTTGACGGTTGTTTCACGCGGGGAGTAAACTCGCCCGATCGGTAACATCTTCATGTTCAGTCACTTCCGGAGCATTCAAGGCCGTCTATGAGCGTTCGTCTCGGTGAACTGCTGACCAAGGCAAATCTGATCACGCAGGATCAGCTCAAGGAAGCGCTGCGGGTTCAGAAAGAGTCGGGCGGAAAGCTCGGTGAGACGCTGATCAAGCTCGGATTCGTCTCCGAAGAAGACATCACCGAGTGCCTTTCCCAGCAGTTCGGAGTGCCGTCGATCAACCTCCAGCACTTCGAGATCGACCCCGCCGTCATCAAGCTGATCTCCGGCGACGTCGCCCGCAAATACAACATCCTCCCGGTCAACAAAACCGGCGCCACCATCACCATCGCCATGGCCGATCCGACGAACGTCTTCGCCATGGACGACATCAAGTTCATGACCGGCTACAACGTCGAGCCGGTGGTGGCCTCCGAGCTCGGGATCAAGGCGGCGATCGACAACTATTACGGCACCACCTCGTCGCTCGAGCTGAAGAAGGTCATGGAAGACCTTCAGACGCAGGAGAGCGCGGACCTCGAAGTCCTCGAAGACGACGAGGAGATGGACGTCAACCAGCTCGCCGACGCGTCGGAAGAAGCGCCCGTCGTCAAGCTCTGCAACCTCATCCTCACCGACGCCATCAAGCGCGGCGCATCCGACATTCACATCGAGCCGTACGAGAAGGAGTACCGCGTACGGTTCCGCATCGACGGAATCCTGTACGAGATCATGAATCCGCCCTTCAAGCTGAAGGACGCGATCACCTCGCGCATGAAGATTCTGTCGAAGCTCGACATCTCCGAAAAGCGGCTCCCGCAGGACGGCCGCATCAAGCTGAAGATCAAGCTCGAAGACAAAAACAAAGAGCTCGACTTCCGCGTCTCGGTGCTGCCGACGCTCTTCGGCGAAAAGATCGTGCTGCGACTGCTGGACAAAGACAACCTCCGTCTCGACATGACCAAGCTCGGCTTCGAGGCGGAGTCGCTGGTCAAGTTCGAAGAGGCCATCTTCAAGCCGTGGGGAATGGTGCTCGTGACCGGTCCGACCGGCTCGGGCAAGACGAATACGCTCTACTCCGCGCTGGCGAAAGTGAACTCGCCGGAAGTGAACATCATGACGGCCGAGGATCCGGTGGAGTTCAATCTGCCGGGGATCAACCAGGTGCAGATGAAGGAGTCGATCGGGCTCAACTTCGCCGCGACGCTCCGCTCGTTTCTGCGCCAGGATCCAAACATCATCCTGGTTGGCGAGATCCGCGACTTCGAGACTGCCGAGATCGCGATCAAGGCCGCGCTCACCGGCCATCTCGTGCTTTCCACGCTGCACACGAACGACGCGCCGTCGACCATCAACCGTCTGATGAACATGGGCATCGAGCCGTTCCTCGTCGCGACTTCGGTGCAGCTCATCGCCGCGCAGCGCCTCGCGCGCCGCATCTGCGCCAATTGCAAGGAGGCGGTCGACGTGCAGCCGCAGGCGCTGCTGAACGTCGGGTTCAAGAAGGATGAGATCGGAACGTTCACCGTCTACAAAGGCCGCGGTTGTGAAAAGTGCAACAACACCGGCTACAAAGGACGCGTCGGTCTCATCGAAGTGATGGTCATCGATGATGACATCCGCGAGCTCATCCTCTCCGGCGGTACGGCCATCGACATCAAGAAGAAGGCGGCGGAGATCGGGATGATCAGTCTGCGCCGCAGCGGTTTGATTAAAATCAAGGACGGCGTCACCACCATCGAGGAAGTCGTTCGCGAGACCGTGTTGTAGAGAGCTCGGAGAACACACATGCCTGTCACCCTGCACCAACTGCTCAAAACCATGGTCGAGCGCGGAGGTTCGGACCTTCACGTCACGACCAACTCGCCTCCGCAGATCCGTATCGACGGCAAGCTCGTGCCGCTCGACATGCCTCCGCTGGCGGCGCCGGAGACGAAGCAGCTCGCGTATTCGGTGCTCACCGACGCGCAGAAGCATCGTTTCGAAGAGAACCTCGAGCTCGACATCTCGTTTGGCATCAAGGGTCTCGCCCGCTTCCGCGCGAACATCTTCAACCAGCGCGGCGCGACCGCCGCCGTTTACCGGCAGATCCCCTACGAGATCCTCGGCTTCAAGGAGCTCGGACTGCCGGTGGTGGTCGAAGAGATCTGCAACAAGCCGCGCGGACTCGTGCTCGTCACCGGTCCCACCGGCTCCGGCAAATCGACCACCCTCGCCGCGATGATCGACAAGATCAATCGCGAGCGCCACGAGCACATCATCACCATCGAGGACCCGGTCGAGTTCCTCCATCAACACAAGAACTGCATCGTCAATCAGCGCGAGCTGCACGCCGATACGCACTCGTTCGCCAACTCGCTCAAGAGCGCGCTCCGTCAGGATCCCGACGTGGTGCTCATCGGCGAGATGCGCGACCTGGAGACCATCGAGTCCGCGCTGCGCATCGCCGAGACCGGCCATTTGACCTTCGGCACGCTGCACACGAACTCCGCGGCGCAGACGATCAACCGTATCGTCGACGTGTTCCCGTCGCACCAGCAGCCGCAGATCCGCGCGCAGCTGTCGTTCGTCCTCGAAGGCATCCTCTGCCAGGCGTTGCTGCCGAAGGCGAACGGCAAGGGCCGCGTCATGGCGATGGAGATCCTCGTGCCGAACGCCGCGATTCGCAACCTCATCCGCGAGGACAAGGTTCACCAGATCTACTCGATGATGCAGACCGGCCAGGCCAAGTACGGGATGCAGACGTTCAATCAGTCGCTGGCCACGCTGTACTTCAAGAAGCTGATCACGCTGCAGGTCGCGTTGGCGCGGTCGTCGAACCCGGACGAGCTGCAGGAAATGATCTCGCGCGGTGCCGGGGCGATCATGCCTCAGGGGCCGCCGGCGGCCGCCGCACGGCCGCGGCCCGCGTAATCGCAGTCTGATCCAGGAGGAGAGCAATGCCGACGTTTGAGTGGAAGGGAACCGCGCGCAACGGACAGGTCCAGACGGGCGTGCTCGTGGCCGATTCGAAAGATACCGTCATCAACATGATGCGGCGTCAGCAGATCGTCGTCACGGCCGTGAAGGAGAAGGGGAAGGAACTGGCCATCCCGAAGTTCGGCGGCAAGGTGCCGCCGCAGCTCATCGCGATCTTCACCCGCCAGTTCTCGGTCATGATCGACGCCGGCCTTCCTCTGGTGCAGTGCCTGGAGATCCTCGCCTCGCAGCAGGAGAACAAGAACTTCAAGCGCGCGCTGATCCAGATCCGCCAGGACGTCGAGTCGGGCTCGAACCTCGCTGACTCGATGCGCAAGCACCCGAAGATCTTCAGCGACCTCTTCACCAACATGGTCGCCGCGGGTGAGGCGGGCGGTATTCTCGACACGATTCTTCAGCGCCTCGCGACCTACATCGAAAAAGCGGTCAAGCTGAACTCGCAGGTCAAGTCGGCGATGATCTACCCGGTCGCCGTCATCTCCATCGCGGTCATCGTCGTCACCATCATTCTCTGGAAAGTCATCCCGGTCTTCGCATCGCTCTTCGCCGGCCTCGGCGCCGAGCTGCCGATGCCGACCGTCATCGTCATCCACCTCTCGCACTTCATCGGCGACTTCTGGTGGCTGATCGCCATCGTCATCGCGTCGACGATCTACGCTCTGCGCCGCTACCACGAAACGGAAAAAGGGAAGCGCGTGATCGACGGAGTGGTCCTGAAGATGCCGGTTCTCGGCATCCTGATGCGCAAGATCGCCGTCGCCCGTTTCTGCCGCACGCTCTCGACGCTGACCTCCTCCGGCGTTCCCATCCTCGACGGTCTCACCATCACCGCCAAGACCGCAGGCAACTCGATCGTTGAAGACGCCATCATGGCCACGCGCAAGTCGGTCGAAGAAGGCAAGACCATCAGCGAGCCGCTCGGCGACACCGACGTGTTCCCGTCGATGGTCATCCAGATGATCGCTGTCGGCGAGCAGACCGGTGCGCTCGACACGATGCTCTCCAAGATCGCCGACTTTTACGAGGACGAAGTCGACACCGCCGTCGCCGGCCTGATGAAGCTCCTCGAGCCGCTCCTGATCGCATTCCTCGGCGTCGCCATCGGCGGCATCGTCATCGCGATGTATATGCCGATGTTTACGTTGATTGGGCAGGTCCAGTAAGACGAGACACTGAGAGACGGAGAGACTGAGCTCCGTCTCTCCGTTTCTTCGTTTCTCGTTTTCGTCATGCACCCCGATGCCCGCAACCTGATCGCGGTTCGCGTCGTCGTCGTTACGACGCTGCTGATCGGTTCGCTCATCATCCAGTACACGGTCGCGCAGTTTCTGCCGATCAACTACGTCTACGTCACCGCGGGCCTGACGTACGCGCTCACACTGATCTACATCGGCGTCGCGCAGGTGATCTCGTCCCGACGCGCGAATCTGATGATCCAGGTCGCCGGCGATCTGCTCGTCGAGACCTTCCTCGTCTACTTCACCGGCGGACTCGACTCTCCCTTCTCGTTTCTCTATCTCGTCTCGATCATCACAGCGGCGATGCTGCTGCAGCGCCGCGGCGGAGTGCTGGCGGCATCGGGCGCCGTCATCCTCTACGGCGCGCTCGGCGATCTGATGTACTACGCGCTCCTGCCGATGCCGGAGCAGTCGTGGTTCATGCCGACGCCGTGGACCTCGTCGCGGCTCTACCTCAACATGGCGACGAACTTCGCCGGCTTCTACGCGACGGCGTTTCTCACGTCGTACATCGCGGAAAAACTGCAGAAGACCTCCGAGGAGCTCGACGAGAACCGGCAGAACCTCGCCGAATTGCGGGCGATCAATCAGAACGTCGTCGAATCGATTCCATCCGGACTGATCACGCTCACGCAATACGGCACGGTCTCCTTCATCAATCCCGCCGGCTGCCAGATCATGCAGGTCGTTCCTGCCTCCGTCCTCGGGCGACACGCAACCGAGCTCCCATTTTTCGATCCGAGTGAATGGGGCCGCGTGCGCGAAGAGCTGAAGGACGGCGCGGTCGTGCGCCGCGAGCAGAGCGACTTTCCGGTCGGCGACAGCACGCGCGCGATCGGTTACGCGCTCACGCCGCTGCGCACGCTCGAAGGCGGCTCGTACGGCTACACGCTCATCTTTCAGGACCTCACCGAGATGAAAAAACTCGAGTCCGAGGTGCGGCTGAAGGATCGCATGGCGGCGGTGGGCGAGTTGTCGGCCGGCATCGCGCACGAGATCCGCAATCCGCTCGCCGCGATCGCCGGATCGGTGCAGGTGCTCAAGGGCTCGAAGTCGCTCTCGTCACAGGAACAGCGGCTGATGTCGATCGTGCTCAAAGAATCGGAGCGTCTGAACAAATCGATTGCCGAGTTTCTCCGCTTCGTGCGGCCGCAGGAGCGCCAGCCGATCGAGTTCGACATCGCCACGACGCTCGCCGAAACGCTCGATCTCCTCGCCAACTCGAGCGAGCTGCGCGCCGATCACACCATCAAGCCGGAGATCTCGCCGCCGACGTTCATCATCACCGGCGACCCCGATCAGATCCGCCAGGTCTTCTGGAATCTCGCGCGCAACGCGATGCAGGCGATGCCGAACGGCGGCACGCTCGTCGTGCGCACGGAGATCGACGACGGCGCGTACAGCATCCTGTTCACGGATGACGGACACGGCATGTCGGAATCCGATCTGCGCAAGCTCTTCACCCCGTTCCGCACGAACTTCCCGTCCGGCACCGGCCTCGGCATGGCGATCTCGTATCGCATCGTGCAGGACCACGGCGGCCGCATCGATGTCCAGTCGAAGGAAGGCGTCGGCACCACGATCACAGTCTCGCTGCCCGCTACAATGACCACGGATGTCCGACGAGCGAATTCTCTCCGCGCAGCCGGTTGACGACGATCTTCAGAACGAGCTCTCCCTCCGCCCTCGCATGCTGCGCGAGTACATCGGCCAGCATAAGGTGAAGGCGAATCTCGAGATCTCGATCGCCGCGGCGCGCAAGCGCAAAGAAGTGCTCGATCACGTGCTGCTCTTCGGCCCGCCCGGTCTCGGCAAGACGACGCTCGCCAACATCATCGCGAACGAGATGGATGCGCGCGTTCGCACGACGTCCGGTCCCGCGCTCGAGCGTCCCGGCGACCTCGTCGCCATCGTGACGAATCTCGAAGAGGGCGAAGCGCTCTTTATCGATGAGATCCATCGCCTCCCCGCGCAGGTCGAGGAAGTGCTCTATTCGGCGATGGAGGACTTCCACGTCGACATCGTGATCGGACAAGGTCCGGCCGCGCGCACGATGAAAGTCGACCTGCCGCGCTTCACGCTCGTCGGTGCAACCACGCGCGCCGGCCTCCTCACCGCGCCGCTGCGCGCGCGCTTCGGCATCGTGCACCGCCTCGATTTTTACGACGTCGAATCGCTTGCCGTGATCGTCCGCCGCAGCGCGGAGATCCTCGGCATTCCGATCGATCGCGCCGGCGCGGACGAGATCGCGCGCCGTTCGCGCGGCACACCGCGTATCGCGAACCGTCTCCTGCGCCGCATCCGCGACTTCGCGGAGGTGAAGCACGAAGGCAGCGTCGACGTCGCGATCGCGCGCGCGGCACTGCAGATGCTCGAAGTCGACGAGTACGGACTCGACGAGATCGATCGCAAGATCCTGACGACGGTCATCGAGCGCTTCCACGGCGGACCGGTCGGCGTGAATGCGCTCGCATCGTCGATCGCTGAGGATCGCGGCACGATCGAGGACCTGTACGAGCCGTACCTGATCCAGATCGGCTTCCTGCAGCGCACCCCGCGCGGCCGCGTCGTCAGCTCCGCCGCATACGAGCACCTCGGATACAAGGTCGGTGCAGTGCGGCGTCAAAGCGATCTGTTCTAGACCCCCGACGTTGTCAACGTTGTCATCCTGAGCCGCGCAGACGGCGAAGGACCCGTAACCTGAAACCGCGGCGCCCGAAGCTACGGGTCCTTCGCCGTCTGCGCGGCTCAGGATGACGGATTTGGGGGCGCCGCTCACACCACGCCCAAATCCCGCAAAAACTCCGCGCGCGGCTGCTGCACATAATCCGCCGCCCGCCCGCCGCGCCCGCTCGCCTCCATGATCAAAATGTGCGAAAGCGGCCCGTAATCGAGCGACTTCTCGTGCCGCTCCAGTCCGCGCAGTGCTTCATGCGTGCTCTCGCCGTACTCGACGCGCTCGAAGTGCGAGAAGCCCGCGTCGGCAAGCGTCGCCTTCAGCGTCGTCTCGTTGTACAGAAACTGATGTCCCCATCCACGAAACGCGCGATTGAGATAGAAGCACGCCGCCACCGCTTCGTTCTCCGGCGCATCGAGTTTGTAGTGCGTGATCCACACCCAATCGAGATTTGGCGTCGAGAGCCGCAGCACGCCGTTGTCGCTCAGCGCGCGGCGGCATTCGCGCAGCAGCTTCTGCGCATCCGGATACGACAGATGCTCGATGAAATGCTCGGCGAAGATGTAGTCCGCGTTATCGAACGGCAGCTTCTTCGTCACGTCGAGCACTTTGTCGACGCCGGGATATTTCTGGTTGTCGATGTTCACCCAGCCTTTGTGAATGACCGGGCCGCATCCGAGGTGGAGCTTGGTCACGTCAATCTCTCCTGAAATGCGCGCCGCGCGACACCGGATTTTTCAGCGCCGAATCCGCGACGATCTCCGCCATCTGCTGACCGTGGAACAGCTCGACGATCGATTTGCTGATCGTCGACTCGTGGTAGTACTTCGTCAAACGATTGCCGAGCCCGCGCATGTCGGCCACCGCGCGTTTCAACCGCTCGTACGACCGCACGATCCCGACGTAGTTCCACATCGTGTGCTGAATCGTCGTCCAGTCCTGAAGGATCAGCGCCGGGTCCTCCATGTTCTCGCTGCCGGCCGCCTTCCAGTCGGGAATCGATCCGAGGCGTGTGTCTTTGATGCTGCCGGTTGCTGTTTGGAACTTCGAGAGGATCGATGCGGCCGCGTAGTAGCCCCACGTCAGCCCTTCAAGCAAAGACGTCGACGCCAGCCGGTTGCCGCCGTGCAATCCCGTGCACGACGTCTCGCCGATCGCGTACAGGCGCGCGAGCGTCGATTCGCCCGAAGTGTTCGCGAGCACGCCGCCGCAGAAATAGTGCGCGGCGGGGACGACCGGAATCGGATCGTTCGCGATGTCGACGCCGATCTCCGCGCACGCTTTGGAGATGTTCGGAAAGCGCTCGTGGATCGGCTGATGGCCCTTGTAGAAATTCGCGAGGTCGAGGTAGACGAATTCGTCCTTGCTCGCCGTCATCTCCTCGACGATCGCGCGCGCCACGACATCGCGCGGCGCGAGGTCCTTCAGTGCCGGCGAGTATTTCTCCATGAAATACTCGCCCTTCTGATTGCGCAGCCGCGCGCCTTCGCCGCGCAACGCCTCGGAGATCAGGTAGTGATTCGCCTTCTTGTCCGCGAGCGCGGTCGGGTGGAACTGCACGTACTCCGCGTTCATGATCCGAGCGCCGGCACGCTTGGCCATCACCACGCCGTCGCCGATCGCGTTCCGCGTGTTCGTCGTGTGCAGGTAGATCTGCCCGATGCCGCCCGTCGCGAGCACCGTGTAATCGGCGAAGACGGTGAAGACTTCGTTCGTGCGGTTGTCGAGCAGATACGCGCCGGCGCATTCATTCGTCAGGCGATAGCGCACCTGGATGTCTTCCGGATGATGCTGCGTCGTCAGCAGATCGATCGCCGTCATCTGCGTCAGCAGCGTGATGTTCGGCTCGGTGCGGACGCGATTCAGCAGCGAGTTTTCGATCGCGCGGCCCGTCGCATCGCCGGCGTGAATGATGCGCGACACCGAGTGCGCGCCTTCCTGCGTCAGATCGAGCTCGCCTTCGTTCGTCGTCGAGAACGGGACGTTGATCTCTTCGAGCAGCAGCTCGCGCACCACGCGCGGTCCCTCCGTCGCCAGGAACTGCACCGCCTCTTCGTTCGAGAGTCCCGCGCCGGCGTGGATGATGTCCTCGACCAGCTTCGCCGGCGAATCGTTCGCGCCCTGATAAATGATTCCGCCCTGCGCCCAGAACGTGTTGCAGTCCTTCGGATCCGCCGCTTTCGTGACGAGGAGGACGTGCACGCCCGCTTGCGCGAGGCGGAAGGCGGTGGTCAGTCCGGCGATGCCGGTGCCGATGACGAGGACGGGGTAGTGCTCTCGGTTGTTCAGCTTCGTCACGCGGCGGTCATTCTAGGCGCGCTACTTCTCGGTGAAGAGAAAAAACGAGCCGTCATTCGTCGTGTTATCGAGCTGCACGGCGTATCCGGTGAAGGACTGAATCGCGGTGATCGGCGTGACGATCACGATGATGCGGCTCACCCCCGCCAGCGCCGGGTCGCCGAAGACGTTGCCGAGTTGCACGACTTCACGCGATGCAAGGAGATGTCCGGCCGCCGAGCTCAAAGCGAACGTCTTCAGGCTCAATCCGGTCGCGGCGTCGATGTACTGGATCTTCAGGTCCATCGGTGAATTGCCGATACTGACGAAGCCGAGGTTCGCCCGCGTGTTGCCGTCGTGACCGAATGTGCCGTTGCGCACGGTCGTCATCATCCGCGTGAATGCCACCGTTGTTGCACTGTTCGGCCGTCCGGCATAGGCGATGCCGACCGTGCCGTTGCCATCCGCTCCGGGGCTGTAGGTGCGGGCTACGACCGTGACGTCCGTCGGGTCGACGATCTGGGGCATGTCGATCTCCATCGTGCCGAAGAGCGGCACCGTCTTGTCCACGGCGCGCATGGTCGAGCGGTTTTTCATGTACTCGACGATGTCATCCGAGGAGAAGCTTCCGAGCGATTCGAGGATCTCGTTCGCCTGCGTGTACTGCATCGTGTTGTCGACCGGCGAGCGATAACTGAAGTTCACCCCCATCGACGTGCGCGGACCGACGTTCGAGACGGCCAGCGACGTCCGGTAGAAGACCACTCCCTGCACCTGCGTCACGACCGGCACTTCGTAGAAGACGTCGGCGGCGGCGGAAACGGAGAGGAGGGCGAGAGTAACGGCGATGGAAAGACGGACGACATGCATGACACACGCTCCAGGCTGAGTGCGTCGCGCCTCACTCCGTTCGGCCGCCGCCGGAATTGGGACGGTCAGCAGCTCTCCCTATGCCGCCGGCTGCGCGAAGCCGGTGATCACGTACGAGCCGCTCTTGATGTCCTTCTTGATCTTGATGATGTTGTTCGACTGCGCGTCCTCGAGCAGATCGCTGAACGTGTTGTAGCCGTAGTACTCCTCGTTGAACGTCGGCTTCTTGCGCTGCATCGTCTGCTTCACCATCGAGCCCCAGAGGATCTCTTTGTTCTCGCGCATCAGCGCCTTGATCGAATCGATCAGGAGCTTGAACACCTCGCCCTGCTTCTTGTCCTTGAACGCGACGCTCGGCACCTTCTGCACGCCGCGCACGAGGTCCTCGTAAAAGATGAACTCGTCGCAGTTGTCGATCAGCAGATCGCTCGACGAGTTCTTCACGCCGACGCCGATGACGAACTTGTCGTTCTCCTTCAGCTTCGAGACGAGCGGAGAGAAATCGGAATCGCCCGACGCGATGACGAACAGGTCGATGTGCTCCTTCGACCAGCACATGTCCATCGCATCGACGGCCATGCGGATGTCCGCGGAGTTCTTGCCGGAGTAGACCCGTCCCGGGATCTCGATCAGCTCGATCGCCGCTTCGTGCAGCTCGCGTTTGTAATCGGGGAACTTGTCCCAGTCGCAGTACGCGCGCTTGACGACGATCTTCCCCTTTTCGAGCAGGCGTTCGAGCAGCAGCGCGATTTCGAATTTCTTGTACTTGGCGTCGATGACGCCGATCGCGATGTTCTCGAAATCCATGAACAGGGCGATTTTTCTCTCATTGTTCATGTTGGTTGGTGGCGATGACGACTGGTCGTCGCCTTCTGCCTCGCTATCGAAGACTGGCTTGCGTGCCATTCGTTTGATCGGCAGGCTGGGCGCCTGCCGTACAGGCCGCAGTGTACTATCGGCCGCTGAGTGAAG
>C688J18823_10002276_pt1 | contig 12036 bp, 10 predicted proteins | sample HopSoiMetagenom1_FD_18823 | JGI IMG/M metagenome (IMG submission 18823) | reverse complement strand
GGACGTCGAGCCGCCCGAGGACCTGGCGCCGCCCGCCGAGACGGAGGCCGCCCCCGAGGCTACCCCGGAGGCGGAGGAAGCACCCGCCGCAGAGGTCGCTCCAGAGGCGCCGCCGGAGGAGGAGCCGGCCCCCGAGGAGGCTCCCGCCGAGGAGCCCCCCGCGGAGACGCCCCCGGCCGAGGAGCCGGCCGCCGAGGTCGCGCCTGAGGCGCCGCCCGAGGAGATCGTTCCCGACGAGGCGCCCTCCGAAGGTCCAACGGAGGAGCCTCCCGCGGAGGAACCTCCGGCCGAGGAGCCACCTCCCACCCAGGATTGACCCGCTTCGTAGGCCTCACCGGAGGGATCGGGGCCGGCAAATCCGAGGCACTGGCGGCCTTTGAGCGACGGGGTGTTCCGGTTCTCTCGACCGACAAGGTCGCTCACGACATCCTGGATGACGATCAGGTGCGTGCGGCGCTGGTGGAGCGCTGGGGGGAGCAGATCGCACCGAGCGGAGCCGTCGACCGGGACCGGGTGGGGGAGATCGTCTTCGCCGACAGCGACGAGCTGACCTGGCTCGAGAGCGTCACTCATCCGCGCGTCGGAGCGCAGGTGCTCGAGTGGCGAGAGAACCTGGGTCCGGAGGTGGAGATCGCCGTAGTCGAGGTTCCCCTGCTCTTCGAGGCCGCGATGGAGGACGCGTTCGACGCCACGCTGGCGGTGGTCGCAGATGACGGGATCCGTGACGCGCGCCTGCGCGAACGCGGGCAGGCAGGGCTGGAGGGGCGAGAGGACCGGCAGCTCGATCAGGAGGAAAAGGTCCGCCGTGCCGACCACGTCATCCGCAACGATGCGTCGCTTGAGGAGTTGGATAGAGAGGTGAATGAGCTGATCGACCAGCTGCGCAAGGGGGTCGGCGGGTGAGCCCTGGAGCGTCCGTGAGCTCGGCGCGCTCCCGCTCGCGGAAAAGCAGCGCCCGCTCGAAGAAGCGGCGGACGACCCGAGGAAAACGGCGCAAGCCCTCCAGGCGCCGTCGCCGCGCGATGGTGATCGGCGGGACGCTGATCGTGGGCGCCCTCGGCGGATTCCTGCTCGCCAACAGCGACCGTTTCCAGCGCACTCTGGAGGAGGTCACGCTGCCCCTCCAGCACGAGGACATCATTCGCCAGCAGGCCCACGACAAGGACGTTCCGGCGGATCTGATTGCAGCGGTGATCTACAACGAGTCGCGCTTCCGCGACCAGACCTCGCACGCCGGCGCGCGCGGCCTGATGCAGATCACACCGAGCACCGCCCGGGTGATCGAGAGTCTCAGCGGGGGACAGACCTTCAAGTTCGACGATCTCTCGGATCCCGACATCAACATCCGCTACGGGACCTTCTACCTCCACTACCTGATCCAGAAGTTCGGGGACAACGAGATCGCCGCGCTCGCCGCCTACAACGCGGGGGAGACCAACGTCGCCGACTGGGGGGGATCGAGTCTCAGCTTGGACGACATTCCCTTCCCCGAGACCCGCCAGTACGTGGAGAATGTGCTCGACAAGCGCGACGAGTACGCACACCACTACCGTCACGAGCTTGGACTCGACTGAGCAGGGAATGGAGAGACGACCATGGAGCTGAGTCGCCGAAACCGCAGCCTGATCGCAGCGCTCGCCTGCGCCTCCGCGCTCGGCGCCGCCGTCCTGCCGTCGACGGCTTCCGCCGCTCCCCGCGCTCGCACCTCCGTGGTCGGTGGGGGCCGCGCCAACCCGGCGCAGTGGCCGTTCGCCGTTGCGATCTTCCGCAAGGGTCACATGCACTGCAGCGGCTCGGTCATAGGGCCGACCAAGGTCCTGACCGCTGGACACTGCGTCGACGGCTTCAACGTCGCCAACTTCCAGGTGATCGTCGGCAGGCCCACCCTTCGCGACACCGCGGTCGGCCAGTCGATCGGCGTCGTCTCCGGTCGCGTCCATCCCGACTTCGAGCAGACCGGCCTGCACGACGTGGGGGTGCTCAACCTCGCGGGCCCGGCGAACGTGACGCCGGTGGCGCTGGCGACGCCGGAGCAGAACGCAGCCACCACCGGTGTCGGCGCTCAGCTCAGCGTGGCCGGATATGGCGCGACCAACCCGTTCGGCACGCACCTCTCCGGCTTCCTCAAGGCGACCGTCGAGCAGTCCCGCACCGACAACCGCTGCCTGAAGGCCTACACGCGCGACCTGTTCGCGCCGGAGAGCATGATCTGCGCACTGGGCGCCCTCAAGAAGAAGCCCGGCCGATTCAAGATCCACACCTCAGCCTGCTCGGGCGATAGCGGCGGACCACTCGTCGCGGATACCGCCACCGGTCCCGTCGAGGTGGGCACCGTCTCCTATGGCGGCGCGCTGTGCGGACTGCCCGCCTCGCCGACCGTCTACTCGAGGGTCTCTGCGAGCCTGGATTTCATCAACGCGCCGTAACCGAGGTAGACCGCGCGAGATACTTCGCGGCGATGTCGGAGGCGAACCTTGAAAACGCGCGCCGGGTGCTCGATGCCTTCAGGGGTCCGGGGCAAGAAGCCCTGAATCTGGCTGCGCTCACCGATCCGGACATCGAGATGGACACGACGCGGTTTCCGGTCCCGGGACTCGCCGAGGTCTGGAGGGGACGGGCGGAGGTGGCTCGCTTCTGGCAGAACTGGGTCGACGCCTGGAAGACGTATGGAGTATTCGAGGATCCGGAGCTGATCGACGCGGGAGATCACGTCATCGCCTGTTTCGAGCGGCACGAGATGCAGGGGGCCGGAAGCGGTGTCGCCGTCCCGATGCCTGCGTATTTCTGGGTCTGGTTGATGCGTGATCAAAGGATCCTGCGCGCGACGATCTACATGGACAGGGCGGAGGCGCTCGCAGCGGCAGGGGTCACGGACTAGCCGATTTGGAGGAGGTCGAAGCTAGTGCTTCTTCTTGTGCTTCTTCTTCTTGGCCGTGACGACGATCCGCTCCTGCATCTGCACCGGGTGTAGCGCACAGAAGAGGCGGTAGGTCCCCGGCCGGGTGAACTTCTGGGTGTAGGTGCGGCTCCCGTCAAGGTTGTCGGAGCCGATGCCCTGGGGGCCATTGGCGAGCGTCACGTTGTGGAGCTCATGGCTCGCGAACTGCCAGGTGACGAAGGAGCCCTGCTTGACCCGGAGGTTCGGCGCTCCGAAGAAGCGGTCGCCCACGGGGACCACGGTGTTCGCGCCGGCGCTCTGCAGCCCGCCGGGGGGAGCGTCGATCACCGTCGCCTGGCCATTGGCGTCGAGTCCGGTGAGCGGGATCGTGAAGGGGATGGGGCCTGGGCGGCCCGGCTGGTTGGTCTTCAGGACCGTCCAGTTGGGGACCGGTCCGCAGTTCGTCGTGACCGAGGGGTCGGGAGCGAAGTAGGCGATCAGGATCCCCATCACCCGGACGTGCGGCTGGGAGTCGTCGTAGATGGAGTTGAGGCGGAGCGTCTCACCGGCGTGGACCGGCAGGCCCGTGGTGTCGCCGAAGGCGCTCATGTTGATCGGGCCGGGCTCGTGCAGGATCGGCTTGACGTTGTAGAAGGGGTGATCGGGGAGACCCCAGGTCGGATCCGACTCAGCCACCTGGCGATTGCCGCAGTCGGGCTGGGTGAGGGTCTCCTTGATCGCGCCGCCGTGGACGTGTCCGGAGCCGGCGATCAGGCGACCGCTCTCGTGGAAGGTGACGTCCTCGGTCTCGTCGGTCGTCGGGGCCACCGCCTTCTTCTTCTTGCGCTTCTTGCCCTTCTTGCCGTGGCTCTTGTGCTTGCTCGCGGCTGAGGCCTTGCTGTCCCTCTTACGCTTGTTTGCCTTCTTGGCCAGCTGGGCCACGCCGGGGACGTTGTAGATCGGGTCCGCGCGGCAGTCGCGCACGTCGAACCAGTACGGCGTGACGGGCGCCAACGGGCTGCTGTCGACGGTCACCTCGTAGTGAATGAAGGCGTGATCTGGCGCTGAACGGTGGTTCATGACCATCGCGACAACGGCCCAGAAGTCGCTCGCCTTCGTCCTGTAGCCGTAGCCGGCTGGAAGCGACATCTTCGCCCGCTCCTCGCCGGCGGCGTAGAAGCGCTGCGGGGCGAAGGTATTGCCGAAGTCCTTTTGGCCGCCGAAGCCGAGATATCCCTTGCCGGCGCAGGTGGCGTCCTGATGGTTGGCGTTGATGAAGACGATGTGGTGGAGCATCAGCCGCTGGATGGGCACCTGCTCGCCGGTGACGTCGTCGATGACGTCNGTCTCCATATGCGTGATGTAGCCGTCCTCGGCGGGTGTCGGGACCGGGAGCTCCCATTGCCTGACCTCGTAGCCGCCGATCGTCCCGGTGGGGACGTTGCACTTGTAGGTCGTCAGGGTGCCGCCCGCGGGCGTGCCTGCGTCGCAGCCCTGGGAAGGAGCGAACCCCGAGGCGCCGGTGGGCGCGAACATCGCGACGGCCGCGATCGCAGCCAGCAGGCCAGCGAATCTCGTGCGTGCACGCGCTTCCCTGCGCCGGGTTCCCACTCTCTCCTCCTTGCGACACCGAGACTGACTCGGAGTCAACGACCGAAGCCACGGTACCAACGGCCCACCTCCCCCGGACACCCACTAGTGAGTGTTGACTCAGAGTCAACCGGAATTAACCTGACCCATCGCCTCGCGTCCTCTGACAACCGAGAGAGCCGGGGAGCGCCGGCTTCAGCTGCTCTCCGCCGCACTCGAGGTGTTCGGCGATCGGGACTACGACGAGGTCTCCGTCGACGAGGTCGCCGAGGCCGCCGGCGTCTCCCACGGACTGGTCTTCCAGTACTTCGGCAGCAAGAGGGGGCTCTACGTCGCCTCACTTGAGCCCCTGATCGAGGGCTTTCGCGCCCGCGTCGAGCCGGACCCGGAGCTGCCCCAGGTCGAGCGGCTGCGCGCGGGTCTTCGGAACTTCGCCGACGCGATCAGCGAGCACCCGGCGGGATATCGCAACCTGATGACTCGAGCGTCCGGCTTCAGTGAGGTCCGGGAGGCACTCGAGCGCGCGCGCTGGTGGCGGGTCAACAACCTCGCCGACGCGATGGGGCTCGATCCGGACGACCCGGCGGTCCGCGTCGGCCTGCGCGCCTGGACCTCGTACGTCGAGGCGGCGATGCTGACCTGGCTCGAGGAGGGCTCGCCCGACCGCGACGCCCTGGTGGAGATGCTGGTGAAGGCGCTCGGCGCCACCGCCGAGGGGATCGCCCAAGCGCGCTGAAGGCCCGCCCTGCGCCCCCAGTACGCTGGGGCTCATGCCGAAGTTCAAGCTCAATCCTGCCTACACGCCGACCGCCGACCAGCCGAAGGCGATCGAGGGCCTCGCCGAGGGGCTCGGCTCCAAGGAGCGGGTCCAGACGCTGCTCGGCGCAACCGGCACCGGCAAGACCTTCACGATGGCGGCGACGATCGAGCGTGTACAGCGCCCGGCCTTGGTGATCGCGCACAACAAGACGCTTGCGGCGCAGCTNTGCAACGAGTTCCGGGANTTCTTCCCNGACAACGCCGTCGAGTACTTCGTCAGCTACTACGACTATTACCAGCCCGAGGCCTACGTCCCGGCGCAGGACCTCTACATCGAGAAGGACTCCTCGATCAACGACGAGATCGACCGGCTCCGGCACTCCGCCACCGCCTCGCTCTTCGCCCGGGACGACGTGATCATCGTCGCCTCGGTCTCCTGCATCTACGGGATCGGCTCGCCCCAGCTCTACAAGGAGCAGATGCAGCTGTTCAAGGTCGGTGACTGGATCGACCGCCAGGACGTCTTCCGCAAGCTGGTCGGGATGCAGTACCGCCGCAACGACCAGAACCTGGCTCGCGGCGCCTTCCGGGCTCGCGGCGAGGTCCTCGAGATCTTCCCGGCCTACGCTGAGTCCGCCTACCGGATCCAGCTCTTCGGTGACGAGATCGAGGCGATCCAGCACTTCGACCCGCTCACCGGCGAGATCCTCGACGTGATCGACCACGTCTCGGTCTGGCCCGCGAGCCACTACGTCGTCAAGGAGGAGACCATGGAACGCGCGGTCGACGAGATCGAGCGCGAGATGCGCAACCAGGTCGCCCACTTCGAGGAGCACGGCAAGCAGCTCGAGGCGCACCGGCTCCAGCAGCGGACCCGCTACGACATGGAGATGATGCGGGAGCTCGGCTTCTGCCCGGGCATCGAGAACTACTCGCGCATTCTCGATGGCCGTCCGCCGGGCAGCCCGCCATACACGCTGATCGACTACTTCCCCGACGACTTCGTCCTCTTCATCGACGAGTCCCACCAGACGATCCCGCAGATCGGCGGGATGTACGAGGGCGACTTCTCGCGCAAGTCGACGCTGGTCGACTTCGGCTTCCGGCTGCCGAGCGCGGTCGACAACCGCCCGCTCAAGTTCGACGAATTCCTCGACCGGGTGAAGCAGATGGTGCTGGTCTCGGCGACGCCGGGGCCCTGGGAGCGAGCCGAGTCCACGCGCATCGTCGAGCAGATCGTCCGCCCGACCGGGATCGTCGATCCCGAGGTCGAGGTCCGCGAGACCAAGAACCAGATCGACGACCTGATGAACGAGGTCCGGATCCGCGCCGAGAAGGACGAGCGGGTGCTGGTCACGACGCTGACCAAGAAGATGGCCGAGGACCTGACCGAGTACCTGCTCGAGCACGGCTTCCGGGTCCGCTACCTGCACTCAGAGATCGACACGCTCGAGCGGATCCAGATCATCCGCGAGCTGCGGCTGGGCGAATACGACGTGCTCGTCGGCGTCAACCTGCTGCGCGAGGGCCTCGACCTTCCCGAGGTCTCGCTCGTGGCGATTCTCGACGCTGACAAGGAGGGCTTCCTCCGTGGCGAGACCAGCCTGATCCAGACGATTGGCCGCGCCGCCCGGAACGTCGAGGGACGGGTGCTGATGTACGCGGACAAGGAGACCGACGCGATGCGCAAGGCGCTCTCGGAGACGGACCGTCGCCGCGCGATCCAGCTCGCCTACAACGAGGAGCACGGCATCACCGCCGCGACCGTCGTCAAGGGCATCTCCGACATGGCGGAGTTCCTGGCGATGGAGTCCAACGCCCCGAAGCGCCGCAGGCGCCGCCGCGAGGAGACAGCCACCAAGACTCCCGAGGAGCTCGAGAAGATCGTGATCGAGCTCGAGGAGGAGATGCTCGCCGCCGCCGACGACCTCCGCTTCGAGGAGGCGGCGCGGATCCGCGACGAGCTCAAGGAGCTGCGGGCGGACCTGGACGCGATCCGGGCCTAGCGCCGAGCGATGCGAATCCGGTCGCTGGATCACCTGGTCCTGACGGTTTCGGACATCGCCGCAACGGTGCGGTTCTATGAGGCGCTCGGCATGCGCCGCGAAGAGTTCGGGGATGGTCGCGTCGCCCTCCGCTTCGGAGATCAGAAGCTCAATCTCCATGAGGCGGGCGGGGAGATCGCTCCCCATGCGGCCCGTCCCGCTCCCGGTTCCGCCGATCTGTGCTTCCTCGTCGCCGATGACCTTGATCAGGTGGCCGACTCGCTGTCTCGCATGGGCATCCCTGTGGAGCTCGGACCGGTGCCTCGCACCGGCGCGACATCGACTCTCAGCTCCCTCTACGTGCGCGACCCGGACGGCAATCTCGTCGAGCTGTCGCAGAGCCAGCCACCAGATGCGGGGACCTAGGCCTGATCCGGACCGAGCGCGGTGTGGATTGAGCGGACGACCAGCGCGCCGTCCCCGACGGCCGCGGCGACGCGCTTCGTCGAGCCCCTGCGCACGTCGCCGATCGCGAACACGCCTGGACGCGTGCATTCGAGCAACAGCGGTTGCCTGTCGGCTCCGTTCCAGTGCCGAGCGAAGTCCGGGTGGCGACTTGCCTCTTCCCCGGTGATCACGAAGCCCTTGTCGTCCTGGCCGACGAAGTCGACCAGCCCCTCCGACCTGGGTGAGGCGCCGATCATCGCGAACACCGCCGAGGTCTCGACACGCTGATCGGGCCCGGCGCCCGAGATCCGCACCGCCTCGAGCTGGCCGTCGCCCTCGAGTGCGCTCACCTCGCTCCCGACCCAGACCTGCACGTTCGACTTGTCCTCGATCTGATCGACCAGGTAGCGCGACATTGCCGCCTCGAGCGGCCGCCGCGCAACGACGTGGACGTGGCGCGCCGTGGCGGCGAGCTTGACGACCGCCTGGCCGGCCGAGTTCCCTCCCCCGACCACGACGACGTCCTCCGCCGAGCACTGCTGCGCCTCGATGTGCGTCGCCGCGTAGTACAGGCCCAGGCCCTCGAACCGCTCCGCATTCTCTGCCGGCAGCCGGCGGTAGTCAGCGCCGGGAGCCAGCACGACGATTCGGCCCTGCACGCGCTGGCCGTCCGCAAGCTCTATTGCTCTCAGCCCGCCGGACTCAGGCTCCGCCACGCGAGACGCCTCGTGCACGCTCGAGATCACGGCGCCGAACTTGCGCGCCTGAAGGGTCGCCCGCCGAGTGAGGTCGGAGCCGGTGAGACCGGTGGGAAAACCGAGGTAGTTCTCGATCCGAGCGCTGGTCCCCGCCTGCCCGCCGGGAGCGAACCGCTCGACCACCAGGGTGCTGAGCCCCTCCGAGGTGGCGTACACCGCCGCAGCCAATCCGGCGGGACCACCGCCCAGCACCACGACATCGAATGTCTGACCGTCGACCTGCGCACGCAGGCCGAGCTCGTCCGCGACGGAGGCGACCGTCGCCTGCCGCATCACCTCGTCCGACCGGACCAGGACGGGACATTCCTCCTCCCCGATGCCGAGCCCGTCGAGCAGGATCCGGCTCTCCTCGTCGGTGGACAGGTCGTGCCAGGTAAAGGGAACGAGATTGCGCTCCAGCAGCTCGCGCACCGCGAAGGCCTCGCCTGACCAGCGCGACCCGATCAGCTTCTGCTGGCCCAGGCCGCGGCCCATGAGGAAGTCGCGGCGAGCGATCATCGTCCGCAGCAGGAGGTCGCCGAGCTCGGCGGGAGCGGTGGCGACCACCCGGCGCACCTCCTCGGGGGGCAAGGCGATCAGGGAGGTCGGCTCGGCTGCGAACCCGGCGGCGAGCGTCGGCTCGCCGGTGAACATGGAGAGGTCGCCGATGAAGGTCCCCACCTGGCACTGGGTGAAGTACCGGTCCCCCTCCGGCGCCTGATCGATGATGTCCACGGCCCCGCTCTGGACGATGAACAGAGAGGTCTCCCGCTGGCCGTGTGCGAACACCTCATCGCCGCGGGCGAACGTCAGCTGAGTGCCGATCTCCGCCAGGTAGGAGACCTGCTCCGTGGTGAGGCGGGGGAACATCGCCGGATCGTCGGGATCCAGGAAGTCCTCCACGGGTGTGGGTGCGTAGTCGGGCGTCATGTCTGCACTCCTTAATACATGCCCGCCGCGATGGGCGTAGGGTGGCTGCAAGGGAAAGGTGGCTACCGGCCCACCAGTCGCGTCCGATAAGCAGCCCGGCTCAGCAGCGGCCCAGGAAGGGGCCACATGGAGAAGAGGAACCTCGCGGCGCGCGCCGGTCACTGGAGCGCGACGCACCGCAAGACGGCCATCTTCGGATGGCTCGGATTCGTGGTTGTGGCATTCATGATCGGCAATGCCGTCGCTCCGAAGGAAATGCACGGCGCCGACGATTTCTCGGGTGAGTCAGGACGCGCGGAAACAGCGCTATTCGACTCCGGGCTGAGGCCCAACGACGAGAACGTGATGGTCCAGAGCGATTCCCTGAGGATCCAGGATCCCCGATTCCGCAGCGCCGTCACGCAGGCGTCAAACGAGCTTTCGAAGGCCCAGTACGTCGTGAACGTCAAATCCCCGATCGGCGGCGGCGCACCGGTCTCGGACGATGGTCATGCGGCGCTGGTTCAGTTCCAGATCACGGGCGACGATCTCCAAGCGGCGGACCGACTCGCCTCGTCGAAGGCCGTCGTCGCATCGGTTCAGGACGACCACCCAGACCTTCGCGTGGAGCAATTCGGCAGCGCCAGCACCAAGAAGGAGCTCAACACGATCTTCCAGAACGACCTCTTCAAGGCCGAGGGGCTCTCCTTCCCGCTGACTCTTCTCATCCTGATCGTCGCCTTCGGGGCGCTCGTCGCGGCCCTGATCCCGCTGCTACTCGGCATCACCGCGGTGATGGCAGCCGAGCAGCTGCTCACCCTCCCCAGCCAGCTCTCGCCGGTGGACGGCAACGTCTCCTCGGTGATCCTGTTGATCGGCCTCGCGGTCTGTGTGGACTACTCGCTCTTCTACCTGCGGCGCGAGCGCGAGGCGCGAGCGGCCGGCAAGGAGATGGGCGACGCATTGGATGTGGCGGCCGGGACGTCCGGCAAGGCCGTGCTGATCTCCGGCGTGACCGTGATCGCGGCGATGGCGGGCATGTTCCTGAGCGGGGACAAGACCTTCATCTCCTTCGCCGAGGGCACCATCCTCGTGGTCGCGATTGCGATCGTGGCCTCGCTGACCGTGCTGCCGGCAGTTCTTTCGTGGCTCGGCGATCGTGTGGAGAACGGACGGATTCCGTTCATGCGCAAGCGCCGACCCGCCGGGGAGTCGCGTTTCTGGTCTCGCGTGGTCAGCGGCGCCATGCGGCGGCCGTGGCTGTCGATTGCGCTCGCCGGGGGCGCCCTCGTGGCTTTGGCGATTCCGGCGTTCGGCATGAAGATCGTGACCAGCGGCCCCGATGACCTGCCCCAGGACCTCGCGCTGATCAAGACCTACAACACCATCAAGGCGGCCTTCCCCGAGGAGACCGTAGTTGCCGACGTCGCCGTCGAGGCGGACGACGTCCGCAGCGGGCCAGCCGCCGCCGGAATCGCCCGGCTGCAGCGGCAAGCGGCGAACTCCGACCAGGTGCGTCCAGGTACAGAGGTGACCTACAGCAAGGACGGGACCGTCGCCCTGGTCTCGATCCCCACCGTCGGCGGCGGTAACGACGCCGAATCCGAGGCTGCCCTCGATCAGATTCGGGACGTGCTCGTCCCCGCGACGGTCGGAGCCGTGCCGGGCGTCACCGTCAACGTCAGCGGTTCGGCGGCCTCATCGGTTGACTTCCGGGACCAGCTCAAGAACCGTCTGCCGCTGATCTTCGGGTTCGTCTTCGCGCTCACGTTCATCATCATGCTCTTCACGTTCCGATCGATCGTGATCCCGATCAAGGCGATCCTGCTCAACCTGCTCTCGGTCGGAGCCGCGTACGGCGTGCTCGTGCTCGTCTTCCAGAACGGCTGGGGTGAATCGCTGCTCGGCTTCACCTCCAACGGCGGTGTCACGAACTGGCTTCCGCTCTTCCTGTTCGTGATCCTGTTCGGGCTCTCCATGGACTACCACGTGTTCATCCTGTCCCGGGTTCGCGAGAACTACCAGGCGGGGATGACCACGGAGGAGGCGGTCAGGCGCGGAATCTCTGCCACGGCCGGCACCGTGACCAGCGCCGCGATCGTGATGGTGGTCGTCTTCTCGGTCTTCATCACCCTCTCGTTCATCGACTTCAAGGAGATGGGGGTCGGATTGGCGGTCGCGATCTTGATCGACGCCACCATCATCCGGGGAGTTCTGCTGCCCGCGTCGATGAAGCTGCTCGGGGATTGGAACTGGTACCTGCCGCAGTGGCTCGGGTGGATTCCCGAGCGCGGAGAGCGGACCCTGCCGGCTCCTGAGCCCGCCGTGAAGCCCCGGCCCGCCGAGGGCTAGGCCGCTCCGTCTGATCCGGGCCGTCCGACGACCCATAGATGAGCGCTGGGATCAAGATCCCGGGTCTTCGACGTCGGGGTCACCGTCGGAGCGACCGTCCTCGCCCTGGTGCTGGGCGCCGTGACGTTGCGGCGCCGCACGGCCTGAGCCGAGGTCGGCCGTTTCCTACGATCTGACGAGCGTCCATCGAAACGAAGGGGCTCGGAATGAAGATCGGAATCGTTGGAGCCGGGCGAATCGGCGGCAACTGCGCAGTCCAGCTCGCCAAGGGCGGCCATGAGGTGAAGCTGAGCGGACGCGATCCCTCGAAGCTCGAGCCGCTCGCCGCCGAGATCGGCGACTCGGCCAGCGTCGGAACGCCGGCCGATGCCGCTGATTT
>C688J18823_10002275_pt1 | contig 12038 bp, 11 predicted proteins | sample HopSoiMetagenom1_FD_18823 | JGI IMG/M metagenome (IMG submission 18823) | reverse complement strand
CAAGGCGCTGGCGCTGGGTGCGACGGCGGTGGGAATCGGCCGCCCCTACGGCTACGGCGCGGTCCTCGGCGGCACGGCCGGGGTCGAGTTCGTGCTGTCCTGCCTGCTGGCCGAGGCCGACCTGACGATGGGGCTCAACGGCTACGCGGGCCTGGCCGAGCTGACCCGCGACGTGCTGGTCCGGGTCGGGGGCTAGTGGTCACCGTGCTGGTGGTCTCGCGCTTCCGCGTCCCGGTGGACGATGTCGAACCGTTCCGTGCCGAGCTGGCCGCGGCACACGCCGTGCTCGCCACCCGCGTCGGGTACGTCGCCGGCCAGGTCGGCCGCAACCTCGACGACCCGACGCTGTGGACGCTGGTCACTCGGTGGGAGAACGTCGGCGCGTACCGCCGCGCGCTCTCGTCGTACGACGTGAAGCTGACGGCCGTACCGCTGCTCAGCCAGGCCTTGGACGAGCCGAGCGCCTACGAGCTGGTCGAGCCGGGGACCGACCTCAATATCCAGTCGCCCAGGTCGTTAGGCTGAGGGTTCACCTCCCCACCGGACAAGACGCCAGACCGGCAGCCAGCCGGCCGTGACCATCGGAGCAGTGTTGTGGCCAAGCCCCCCGCGTCCACCGTCGACCTCGTCGTCTCGCTCGCCAAGCGGCGCGGCTTCGTCTACCCGTCCGGCGAGATCTACGGCGGCACCAGGTCAGCCTGGGACTACGGCCCGCTCGGTGTGGAGCTGAAGGAGAACATCAAGCGCCAGTGGTGGAAGGCCATGGTGCAGCAGCGCGAGGACATGGTCGGGCTCGACTCCTCGATCATCCTGCCGCGCCAGGTGTGGGAGGCCAGCGGCCACGTCGACACCTTCACCGACCCGCTCACCGAGTGCCAGTCGTGCCACAAGAGGTTCCGCGCCGACCACCTCCAGGAGGCCGTGGCCGAGAAGAACGGCATCGACAACCCCGACGACGTCGACCTGGCCACGCTGGCCTGCCCCAACTGCGGCACCCGCGGGGCCTGGACCGAGCCACGCCAGTTCTCCGGTCTGCTGAAGACCTACCTCGGTGTGGTCGAGGACGAGTCCGGGCTGCACTACCTTCGTCCCGAGACCGCGCAGGGCATCTTCGTCAACTTCGCCAACGTCGTGACCAGCTCGCGCATGAAGCCGCCGTTCGGCATCGCCCAGATCGGCAAGAGCTTTCGCAACGAGATCACCCCGGGCAACTTCATCTTCCGGACCCGCGAGTTCGAGCAGATGGAGATGGAGTTCTTCGTCAAGCCCGGCGAGGATGCCGAGTGGCACCAGTACTGGATCGACGAGCGAACCCGCTGGTACGTCGACCTCGGCATCGATCCCGACAACCTGCGCCACTACGAGCACCCGACGGAGAAGCTGTCGCACTACTCGACGCGAACCGTCGACATCGAGTACCGCTTCCGCTTCCAGGGCTCGGAATGGGGTGAGCTCGAGGGCATCGCCAACCGCACCGACTTCGACCTGCAGACGCACGCCAAGCACTCCGGGCAGGACCTGTCCTACTTCGACCAGGCCGCCAACGAGCGCTACTACCCCTACGTCATCGAGCCGGCCGCCGGCCTCTCGCGAAGCCTGATGACCTTCCTGGTCGACGCCTACCAGGAGGACGAGGCCCCCAACACCAAGGGCGGCGTCGACAAGCGGGTCGTGCTGCGGCTCGACCCGCGGCTGTCGCCGGTCAAGGTCGCGGTGCTCCCGCTGAGCCGGAACGCCGACCTGTCGCCGAAGGCGCGCGACCTGGCCACCGAGCTGCGGCGCAGCTGGAACGTCGACTTCGACGACTCCGGCGCGATCGGCCGCCGCTACCGCCGGCAGGACGAGGTCGGGACGCCGTACTGCGTGACCGTCGACTTCGAGACGCTCGACGACGACGCGGTCACGGTCCGGGCCCGGGACACGATGGCACAGGAACGGGTGCCCATCGGAGGGATCACCGCCTACTTCTCCGAGCGATTCGTCGGTTGCTGATGCCCTTCGCCTTGCACAATGGCCGGGTGTCGGTGGGACGGGCGTTCGTCGGACTGTTGGCGGCTGCTGCGCTGCTGGCCGGCTGCTCGGACGACGGCAAGGAGCCGGACGTCGGTGCGGGCGTCTCGTCGTCGAGCACGTCCGGCTCGACAGGGACCGTGAGCGCGTCGGCCACCCCGTCCCTGCCCGTGCCCGCCGGAGTGGAGCTGAGCCCGGAGGGCAGCCAGCTGGCGGTGGGTGAGACAGCGACCGTGGCCTACCAGCTGCGCCAGGGCGTCGTCGGCGTCCTCGACATCAAGGTCACCCGGCTGGAGAAGACGTCGTTCAAGAAGTCTTTCGTCGGCTGGGACCTCGACCAGGCCCAGAAGAGCTCCAACCCCTACTTCGTCCGGGTGACCCTCACCAACCGAGGTGACACCGATCTCGGCGGCAAGCACATCCCGCTCTACATGGTGGACGGGAACAACACGCTGGTGGAGGCCACGACCTTCGCGAGCGCCTTCCCGCCCTGCCAGCCCGGCGTGTTCCCGAAGAAGTTCAAGTCGGGCCACAGCATGAAGGCCTGCCTGGTCTTCCTTGCGCCCAAGAAGGGCGAGCTCACCGCGGTCAGCTTCCGTCCCACCCAGGAGTTCGACCCGATCACGTGGACCGGCGAGCTGCAGAAGCCGAAGCCGCCGAAGCCGGACAAGGGCAAGGGCGGCGAGGGCAAGGGCGGCGACGGCGGCCAGCCCTCGAGCAGCGCCTCACCCTGACCAGTATTTCGGCGAATACCGACCCGCCCGGGACAATGGGGGCATGACGTCCCTCGCTCTCGGCTCGCTGCAGGTGGCGACGCCCGTGGTGCTCGCGCCGATGGCGGGGATCACCAACGCGGCGTACCGCCGTCTGTGCGCCGAGCAGGGCGCCGGGCTCTACGTCTGCGAGATGATCACCAGCCGCGGCGTGGTCGAGCGCGACCGGCACACTCTCGACATGCTCGTCTTCGACGAGGCCGAGACGGTCCGGTCCGTCCAGCTCTACGGCACCGACCCGGTCTACGTCGGGAAGGCCACCGAGATCCTGTGCGCGGAGTACGGCGTGGCGCACGTGGACCTCAACTTCGGGTGTCCCGTGCCGAAGGTGACCCGCAAGGGCGGCGGCGGGGCACTCCCATGGAAGCGCAAGCTGCTCGGCGAGATCCTCGAGCAGGCCGTCGCTGCAGCGGCGCCCTACGACGTACCGGTGACGATGAAGACCCGCAAGGGCATCGACGACGAGCACCTGACCTACCTCGACGCTGGCCGGATCGCCCAGGAGTCGGGGTGTGCCGCCATCGCCCTGCACGGCCGCACCGTTGCGCAGGCCTACTCCGGCGCGGCCGACTGGGACGCGATCGGGCGGCTCGTCGAGCACGTCGACATCCCGGTGCTCGGCAACGGAGACATCTGGGAGGCCGCGGACGCGCTCCGCCTGGTCGAGGAGACCGGCGCGGCGGGCGTGGTGGTCGGGCGTGGCTGCCTGGGCCGGCCGTGGCTGTTCCGCGACCTCGCGGCTGCCTTCGACGCCCGTGGGGCCTGCCGCGAGGAGGCGAGGGACGAGCCGTCACGAAGGGTAGCGACGCTCCCGAGCCTCGGCGAGGTGGCCGCGATGATGCGCCGCCACACCGAGCTGCTGGCCCAGCACCTGGGCGAGGAGCGGGGCTGCGTCGAGTTCCGCAAGCACGTCTCGTGGTACCTCAAGGGCTTCGCCGCTGGCGGTGACCTGCGCCGGGCCCTGGCCATGGTGACCTCGCTGGCCGAGCTGGACGCGCTGCTGGCCCGGCTGGACTGGTCCGAGCCGTTCCCGGTCTCGGAGCTGGGTGCGCCGCGGGGCAGGCAGGGCGCCCCTCGCGACAAGGTGGCCCTGCCGGAGCACTGGCTGGATGACATCGACGGCACCGACTGGTGTCTGGCGGAGGAAGCATCGGGTACCAGCGGCGGGTGAGATCCCGCTCACCCGGGGCGGCGCGCTCGACAACGAGATCCACGCTCCGCAGCTGCGCTGGACGTGACCGGGGACACGCCGACCCACACCTTGGGGATTGGCTGGCCGCTCGACCTTGTGGTTGAGTCTTGAACCGCGTCGGCCCGGAGCCACCATTCCGGCCGGCGCATGACTGTGTAACCGACAAGCAGAGGAATCAGCGCCGTGGCAGACCACCGCCACAAGCGGGAGCCCGAAGCCCGCCGCCCGAAGCCCAAGCCCGTGGCCGTCATCGGCCCGCTGGCCGTCCTGGCGACCGCCGCGTCCGTGACCATCGGCGTGATCGCCGCCGACCCGGCCGCCTCCGACCTGACGCCTCTGGCGTCGATCTCGAGTGTCGCCAGCGCGTCCGGCGTATCGGCCGAGCGCGGCGAGGACCCGATCACCCGCTCCGAAGACCGCGTCAAGGCCACCACGTCACGCGACCTGCCGCCGCCGGCGTTCATGTCCAAGACGGCGATCGGTGCCGCTATCAAGGCTGCGAAGACCCAGCAGTGGACCACCGAGGACCTCAACATCTGGAACCAGCCGGGCGACAGGGCCAAGCAGCTCGGCGAGCTCGACTCCGGCAAGAAGGTCCTGGTCACCGGGCGCGAGATGTGGGGTCGCACCGAGATCGTGCTCAAGGGCGAGTCCCGCTGGGTGACCGACGGCTACCTGTCCGACGACAAGCCACTGGCCGCCGCGGCCGGTCTTTCCATGGAACCGTGTCCCGACGGCAGCGTCGAGAACGGTCTCACGGACGGTGCGGTCTACGTCTACCGGTCGGTCTGTCACGCCTTCCCGCAGATCACCTCCTACGGCGGCTGGGACGCCCACGGGGAGCATGCCAGCGGCAAGGCGCTCGACATCATGACCAGCGACGTCGAGCTGGGCTACGCGATCGCGGAGTTCCTGCAGGCGCACGCCTCCGAGCTGCACCTGTTCGACATCCTCTGGCGCCAGCACATCTGGACACCGGTCCGCGCCTCCGAGGGCTGGCGACTCTTCCCCGACCGCGGCTCGGCGACGGCGAACCATTTCGATCACGTCCACGTCTCGGTCTACTGAGCCGTCACGGTGGCTGAGGCGCGAAGGCGCCCCGGCGCCTGAGACTCGAAGCCTGGTCAGCCGAGGCTGGGACCGGAGCGGGTTGTCTCGCTGAGATGGCTTCGAGGGCTCCTCGCTGGAGCTCTTCGCACCTCAGCCACCGACCTGGGACCTGCTGACCTAGAGTCACGATCGATGGACAGCACGGACCTGTACGACGAGCACGACCGCGAGCGGGTCGTGGCGGAGCCGCCCAAGCGCGTCGAGGCCCCGGAGCGGACGCCGTACGAGCGGGACCGGGCCCGGGTCGTGCACGCCGCCGCCTCGCGCCGGCTGGCGGCCAAGACCCAGGTGCACGGTCCGCAGATGGACGACTTCGTCCGCAACCGGCTCACGCACAGCCTCGAGGTGGCCCAGGTGGCCCGCGACCTGTCTCGGGCCCTGGGCTCGCAGCCCGACATCGCGGAGACGGCCGCGCTGGCCCACGACCTCGGCCACCCGCCCTTCGGCCACAACGGCGAGCAGGCGCTGCACGAGGTGGCCGAGCCGTGCGGCGGCTTCGAGGGCAACGCCCAGACCCTGCGACTCCTGACCCGGCTCGAGGCCAAGACCGTGGACGAGTCGGGCGCGTCCGTCGGGCTCAACCTCACCCGGGCCACGCTCGACGCGTGCACGAAGTACCCATGGCCGCGCACCCCGGGCACCCGCAAGTTCGGCGTCTACGCCGACGACCTGCCGGTCTTCAGCTGGCTGCGCCAGGGCGCACCGGACGGCTCGCGCCGCTGCGTCGAGGCCCAGATCATGGACCTGGCCGACGACGTCGCCTACTCGGTGCACGACGTCGAGGACGGCGTGGTGGCCGAGCGGGTCGACCTGGCCCGGCTCGACCGGCCGGCGATCTGGCAGGCGGTGCGCTCGTCCTACCTTCCGGAGGCCGAGGACGATGCCCTGGATGCCGCGCTGTCGGGGCTGACCGAGGTGGACAGCTGGCCGGACGCGCCGTACGACGGGAGCCGGCGCAGCCTGGCCGCCCTGAAGAACCTGACCAGTGACCTGGTCGGCAGGTTCTGCGGGGAGGTCCAGGCCGCGACCTTCGCGGCCGCGGAGGGGCCGTTCGTGCGCTACCGGGCCGACCTCGTGGTCCCCGACCGGACGCTGGTCGAGATGGCGGTGCTCAAGGGGATCGCCGCCCACTACGTCATGCAGGCCGACGACCGGGTCGAGCTCATGACCCGCCAGCGCGACCTGGTCTCCGAGCTGGTCGAGGCTCTCGTCGCCCACGCCCCGGCCTCGCTGGAGCGTGCCTTCGCCGACGACTGGGACGCTGCGGCGGACGACTCCGAGCGGCTGCGGGCCGTGATCGACCAGGTCGCCTCGCTCACCGACGCCAGCGCGGTCGTCTGGCACGAGCGGGTGGTCCTCCAGGGTTCGGATGCGGCGTCAGGCTGGCGCGCATGAAGCCCTTGGTCTGGCTCCCCTTCGACCCCTCGGAGCTGGGCGACCCGCCGGACTCACTGCGCTACGAGGTCGTCGCGTCGCTCGAGGTCGTGCCAGACACCGTGGCGGACGTCGAGGTCTTCGTGCCGCCCTACTCGGTCGGGCCGGAGGTGCGCGAGGTGCTCCCGCGGATGACCTCGCTGCGGATCGTGCAGACCCTGACCGCCGGCGTCGACAACCTCCGCGACGCCGTCCCGGACGGTGTCATCCTCTGCAACGGCCGCGGCATCCACGACACCTCGACTGCCGAGCTGGCGGTCACCCTCGTCCTCGCCTCGCTGCGCGGAGTGCCGCAGTTCGTGCGCGAGCAGGACCGGCGCGAGTGGAACCAGGGATGGCACCCGGCCCTCGCCGACAAGACCGTGCTTCTGGTCGGGTACGGCGCGATCGGCGAGGCCATCGAGGCCCGGCTGACGCCGTTCGAGTGCTCAGTGGTCCGGGTCGCGCGCTCGGCCAGGGACGGCGTGCACCCGATCTCCGCGTTGCCGGAGCTGCTGCCAGAGGCCGACGTCGTGGTCCTCGTCGTGCCGCTGACGTCGGAGACCCGCGGCCTGGTCGACGAGAGCTTCCTGGGCCGGATGAAGGAGCGCGCCCTGCTGGTCAACGTGGCCCGCGGCGCCATCGTGGACACTGACGCCCTGGTCGCCGCCTTGAAGATCGGGCGCATCACCGCCGCCGTGGACGTCGTGGACCCCGAACCGCTGCCGGCCGACAGCCCGCTCTTCGAGGCGCCGGGGCTGTTGATCTCGCCGCACGTGGGCGGCGCCAGCAGCGCGATGTGGCCTCGCGCGTACCGCCTGGTCCGCGACCAGCTGAAACGCATCGCGGCCGGCGAGGAGCCTGTGAACGTCATGAGCGGCGACTACTGAGCTCCACCTAGGATCGACACGTGGCAGGCCGGATCCGCGAGGAGAGCATCGCCGAGGTGCGTGAGAAGGCCGCCATCGACGAGGTCGTGTCCCAGTACGTCACCCTCAAGAACGCCGGCGGCGGCTCCCAGAAGGGGCTGTGCCCGTTCCACGACGAGAAGACGCCGTCGTTCAACGTCAACCCGTCGAGAAATACCTTCCACTGCTTCGGCTGCGGTGAGGGCGGCGACGTCATCTCGTTCCTGATGAAGATCGACGGGCTCAGCTTCGCCGAGACCGTGGAGCGGCTGGCGGAGAAGTACGGCGTCGAGCTCAAGCGCGAGGACGGCGACGTCCGTGACGACCGCCCGAAAGGGCCGTCCCGCGGCAAGCTGGTCGAGGCGCACCGCGTCGCGCAGGAGTACTACGCCGAGCAGCTGCTCACCCCGGAGGCGGCGCCGGCCCGGCAGTTCCTCACCGAACGCAGCTTCGACAGTGCGGCCGCCGAGACCTTCGGGGTCGGCTTCGCGCCGCGTGACGGCGACGCGCTGTTCAAGCACCTGCGCAGCCGCGGCTTCAGCCAGGACGAGCTGGTCACTGCGGGGCTCGTGGCGATCGGCCGCTCGGCGTACGACCGGTTCCGCGGACGGCTGCTGTGGCCGATCCGCGAGGCCAGCGGCGAGACGATCGGCTTCGGTGCGCGGCGGATCTTCGAGGACGACCGGATCGACGCCAAGTACCTCAACACCCCCGAGACACCGATCTACAAGAAGAGCACGGTCCTCTACGGCATCGACCTGGCCCGGCGGAACATGGCGCGCTCGGCGCAGGCGGTCGTGGTCGAGGGCTACACCGACGTGATGGCCTGCCACCTGGCCGGCGTCGGCACGGCCGTCGCGTCGTGCGGGACAGCGTTCGGCGACGACCACGCAAAGGTGCTGCGCCGGTTCATGGCCGACCACGAGGAGTTCCGCGGTGAGGTGATCTTCACCTTCGACGGCGACGCGGCCGGGCAGGCGGCCGCGCTGAAGGCGTTCCAGGGCGACCAGAACTTCACCTCGCAGACCTACGTCGCGGTGGAGCCGGACGGCCTGGACCCGTGCGACGTGCGGATCAAGAAGGGCGACGCGGCGGTGCGCGAGCTGGTCGCCCGCCGGGTGCCGCTCTACCGCTTCGTGCTCACCAACATCGTGGCCAAGTACGACCTCGACCGCGCCGACGGTCGCGTCGACGCGCTGCGCGAGAGCGCCCGCCTCGTGTCCAGCATCCGTGACCGCTCGAAGGTGGACGCCTTCGCCCGCGAGATCGCCTCGATGCTGGGCATCGAGGTCGAGGAGGCGCGGGCCGAGGTCCGGCGGGCGTCGACGCGGCGTCCGTCGCGGCCGGGCGGCGCGCCCGCGCGGGAGGACCTGGCGGCCGAACGGCCGTCGCGCCAGGAGCTGCCCAGCCTGCGCGACCCGCGGTTCGCCATCGAGCGGGAGACACTGAAGGTGGTGCTCCAGCATCCGATGGTGATCGGCCGGACCACGGCCGACGTCGGGCCCGAGGACTTCATGCACCCGACCTACCGCGCCGTATGGGAGGCCATCGAGGCCGGCGGCGGGCCGGCCGCCGGTGCGGGAGACGCGTCCTGGTCCGGCCGGCTCCGCGACGCTGCCACCGACCCGGTCGTCGCCTCGGCCATCAGCGAGCTGAGCGTGGAGCCGTTGCCGACCGCCAAGGCTCCCAACCCCGACTACGTCCTCCAGTACGTCGTCCGGCTCCTGGAGCTGACTGCCCTGCGCCGCATCGACCAGGTGAAGTCGAAGATCCAGCGCACCAACCCGGTCGAACAGGTGGATGCCTACAACCGGATGTTCGGCGAGCTCGCTGCGCTCGAGGAACACCGGCGCAAGCTGCGCGACCGGATCGCCGGGGCGCAGTGAGGCTGCGGCGTACCTCTCCCCGGGTCGAGGTGGCGACGGGGGAGAAGGTGCTGGCCTGGGCCTCGGCCGCTGGCGAGGTCGTGGCCGGCACCCGCGCGGCGCTCTATCTGCCCGGAGGCCGCCGGATCCCGTGGGAGCAGGTCGAGGCGGCGGACTGGGACAGCCGCTCCGACACCTTCAGGGTCAGCGAGGTCGGCTCGTGGGGTGAGCCCCGGCCGACGTACTCCTTCGTGCTGGGCGATTCCGGTCTGCTGCTGCAGTTGGTCCGGGAGCGGGTCACGGCCACCGTGGTGCTGCAGCGCCACGTCCCGATCCGCGGCAAGCGCGGCGTGCGGGTGATCGCCCGCCGGGCGCTCACCGGCGAGCGTGGCCTCACCTGGCTCTTCGAGTACGACGAGGGCATCGACCCCGAGGACCCCTTCGTCGAGCACGCGGCCCAAGAGGCGCTGGCCGCCGCGCAGGGCGAGATCGACGTCTGAACTGTCCCGGCCGTCGAGCCGTCGTCCGAGTTTTCGCGAAAAGGACTTGACCGGTACAGAGCCGCGGGCTACTGTATCGGTAAAGATGATCTGTACCGCTACAGAAGGCACCTGAGGAGGAGCCATGACCTACGAACCCTTTGCCGCCGGCCTCGCCGTCGAGCTGACCCGCCGTCACGTGGGAAGCGCTCGACCGGACGCTCCCGTGGTGTCCGACGAGCGGGTCCGCCCGGCCCGGATCGCTGGAGCCCGTCTGCGGCTGGCCGGCAGCCTGCGCGCGGTCGCCGCCCGGGTCGAGCCGCGCCCGGCCAAGGTCTGCCAGCCCAGTTGAGCAGCCCTCGGGCTGGGGTGACCCGGAATACTGGGTCTCCCATGGCCAAGGTGACGCTCCAGTCGATCGCGGACCGCGTCGGTGTCAGCCGGATGACGGTCTCCAACGCGTTCTCGCGTCCCGACCAGCTCTCGGCCGAGCTCCGCGAGCGGATCCTGGCCGCGGCCGACCAGCTCGGGTACGCCGGGCCCGACCCCGCGGCCCGCGCGCTCGCCCGCGGCCGGACCGGCTCGATCGGGCTGCTGCTCACCGACGAGCTGTCCGAGGCCTTCCAGGACCCGGTTGCGACCGAGTTCATGAGCTCGGTGGCCGACGCGCTCACCCGCGAGGGCATGGCCTTGACCCTGGTGACGTCGGGCGACGACACCGGCGCGCCGCCCGACTATGTGCCCGCGCGGGACGTGGCGATGGACGGAGCAATCGTCTACATCTGCGACCCGGCGTCCCCGGAGATCGCGATGCTGGAGCGGCGCGGCCTGCCCCTGGTCTCGGTGGACCACGACCCGAGCCCAGACGCACCCAGCGTGAACGTCGACGACCGGACCGGCGCCCGGGCCGCCGCCCAGCACCTGGTCGACCTCGGGCATCGCCGGATCGGCATCGTCGCCCTGCAGAGCAACTACGAGAAGGACGGCGTTCCGAGCTGGAACTGGCCCGCCCGCGAGCGGATGACGGGCTGGACGGAGGCGCTCGAGGCGGTCGGCATCGACCCGGTGGTGACGGCCGCCCAGTGGCGCCCCCGGGACGCCGTCGAGTCCACCGCCAGGGCGCTGCTCGACCGACCGGACCGGCCCACCGCCGTACTCTGCTTCTCCGACGCCTTCGCTGTCGCGACCATGCGCGTCGCCCAGTCGCTGGGGCTGCGGGTCCCCGAGGACCTGTCGGTTGTGGGCTTCGACGACTCGCCCGAGGCGGTCTCGTCGAACCCCCGGCTGACCACGGTGCACCAGGAGGTGGCGAGCAAGGGCCAGAAGGCGGTGCATGCACTGATGGGTGTCATGAGGGACCAGGCTCCGGACCAGGTCGAGCGGATCCTGCTGCCCACCTCCCTCGTCGTGCGCGCGAGCACGGCACCCCCGGCCTGATCGGAAGCTCGAGGATTACAAGACGCGGTCGCGCCTTGCTAGTGTTCAGCGCTGCAACCCGATCCCCTGTAGCTCAACTGGCAGAGCATTCGGCTGTTAACCGAAGGGTTGCTGGTTCGAGTCCAGCCGGGGGAGCAAAAAGAGGCCTCTGACCTGGGGAAACGTCCAGGCAGGGGCCTTCTCAGATTTGAATGTGGCGCCCAAACTGTCCACAAACCGTCCAAAAACGCCGGCGCCTTCGGGCTCTGGAGGTTCGCCCGCAGCCCTGGATGAAGCCCCGCCTGTGCGTGCACTCGGCGGGGCGTCTCGTTGGCAGATGACCGGGGTCAGGTCGCGGGCCGGAACTGCTCGAGGTACGCGGTCAGGTCCGGCGCGCCGACCTCGGCCCCGCCCACGCCACCGACCGTGCCGCCGAGGACATCGACCGGTATGGCCCCCAGCTCACCACCGCGGCCCTTACCCAAGCCGCGGCGCTCACAGCTCAGGCCCCCGGAACCCAACGTCGTCACAAGCTACTGTCAGGCCAATCCCGGCCAGGCCCAAGCATCGGCCGCTGACGAATGGTGGAGGGCATCAAACAAGCGCCGCTCCAGCGGCTCGGGATCCGTCCACACGAACACGGCCGGGGACTTTCCCGCGTTGCTCAGAGGTTGAGGCACCTCTTCCTCGGGAAGCATGCGTGCCGTCGAGCCGGAATGCTCTTGAGCGCGGTTTCGGGGTCCCGTTGGTGAGTCGCGAACCGTCGTCGAGATTCGTCGATAGCGCAGGCCCGTTGACTCGGACGTTCACGGTGAACTTCTCGGGTGGGTCCCGCCGGTCTCAACCGACGATGGCTCACCAACCCGGTTGCG
>C688J18823_10002274_pt1 | contig 12041 bp, 14 predicted proteins | sample HopSoiMetagenom1_FD_18823 | JGI IMG/M metagenome (IMG submission 18823) | reverse complement strand
CACAGCCACAAGCCCTCGCCTCATCCCGCCGGCCTCGCAAGGTTTGCCCCTCAGGCCCATACGATACCGATCCGGATCGGCCCGTCATCGGATGTTGTGCTAATTCGCGGATCGACCGAGTGTGACCCTTTCCAGACACGGCGGTGTCGCTCGTGAGCCGACGCCTCAGGGACATCTCGGTCAGGATGCAGGGGAACCCCTGGAAGCAGCCAACCAAGCCTTGGCCGACAGCCTTTGCCCGTTTGCGTTCCCAGTCATCGACACGGGAGGATAGCCCATGAAGATCGTCGTGATCGGCGGCACCGGCCTGATCGGCTCGAAGACTGTCGCCATCCTGCGCCAGGGCGGCCACGAGGTCGTCGCCGCATCGCCCCGGAGCGGCATCAACAGCGTCACCGGCGAGGGGATCAAGGAGGCCGTGGCCGGGGCGCAGGTGGTGATCGATCTCGCCAACTCGCCCTCGTTTGAAAACAAGGCGGTGCTGGACTTCTTCGAGACCTCCGGCCGCAACCTTCTCGCCGCCGAGGCCGCGGCGGGCGTCGCGCACCATATCGCGCTCTCCATCGTCGGGACGGACCGCACGCCCGACAATGGCTATTTCCGCGCCAAGGTCGCCCAAGAGAAGCTGATCGAGAGCTCCGGCATCCCCTACACGATCATCCGCTCGACCCAATTCTGGAGTTCCTCGGCGCCATCGCCGATTCAGCTGCGGATGGAAACAGGATCAGGCTTTCGCCCGGCCTGTTCCAGCCCATCGCGGCGGACGACGTTGCGGTCCTCGTCGCCGATGTGGCGCTCGCCGCGCCGCGAAACGGCATCGTCGAGATCGCCGGCCCGGAGCGAGGACCGTTCAACGAGATCATCGCCCGCTATCTGAAGGGGCTCGGCGACCCGCGTGAGGTCGTGAGCGACCCGGAGGCCCGATACTGGGGCGGCCGGGTCGAGGAGCACTCGCTCGTGCCGCTGGGCGAGGCGCGCCTCGGCCGCATCGGCCTCGACGAGTGGCTCCGCCGCTCACGGCCGGCAGCCTGACCTGCCTCGGAGGGATCCCAGGGAGCTCACCCTGGCACGAGCCGATCCACGGCCACGAACGACGGAGGCGACCATGACGATCAAACGCGTTGCATTGGTCCTGCTATGCCTCATGAGCGGCACGGCAACGGCCGAGGAGCCTAAGGTCACGCCGCTGATGTCCAAGGATCTTGCGGAGAGCCCTGGCAGGGAAGTTCTGATGCTCACGGTCGAGCATGCGCCCGGCGGGTCGAGCGCGATCCACCGGCACAATGCACATGCGTTCGTCTACGTGCTGGAGGGCTCCGTCGTGATGCAGCTGAAGGGCGGACAACAAGTATCGCTGACGCCAGGACAGACCTTCTATGAAGGCCCGGAAGACGTTCATGTCGTCGACCGGAACGCAAGCGCTACCAATCCGGCGAAATTCCTGGTGTTCCTGATCAAGGACAAGGGGCTCCGGCGCTCGTGCCGGTCCAGTGACTGTCCGTTTGCCCGAGAGATGCTGTTGCGATCAGTTGGAACGAGGCGTCTCCCATCCGGTGAGGCGCGCCGGCTGCAGCGGGAGTCGTTCCGGCACACTTCACCCCCGCCCGCGCGTTTGGTAGGGTCGAGCATCCCAAGTGCAAAGGAAGTGCACGGTCCCGTAGCTCAGCAGGACAGAGCAGCGGTTTCCTAAACCGTTGGTCGGAGGTTCGAGTCCTCCCGGGACCGCCATTTACTCCCTTGAATCGCTTCATGTTTTCCTCTCACTGCTCCCCTGCTGGGGGGAGGTTTGACACTTTCAGGTACCCGGTTTGACAACTTTTGTACTGCGTCTGTTCAATTCGGCGTCGAAGCTCTTAACGACGCCACGCATCTTCGCCGCTAGGTCGGCGCCCTTTGCGTAGTGTCGCGCCATCTCCACCGTCTTCTGCCCAAGCGCATCGGCAATGGTCCGCTCGTCGAAACCTATCTCTCGCAAAATCACCGCCACCGTGTGGCGAAGCCCGTACAGCGTCAGCCCTGGCCCGACCCTACCCTCGCGCTCGAGGCTCAATCGGATTGCTCGCCAGGATGCGCGGAAGCCGCTATCGGTCCATGGTAGGCCGTGAGAGTTGGCGCAAACCGTTGTCGCCGCGTGACGAGGTGCTGCATCGAGTATCGCAGCAAGCGGCGCCGGCACAGGCCAGAATACCGGCTCGCCAGTCTTAGAACGCTTGGTCGCGATCTCGCCGCGTGGGTAGAAGTTGCGCGGTAGCGTGAGCGCGTCCTTTGGGCCGAGTCCGGTGAACATCATCAGCGCGAGCGCCGGGAGCATGTGCGCCGGTATCGCCTGAATCACTGCGTCGCGTTCTTCATCGCTCCATGGCCGGTTGGGGTCCGGCAGGCCCTTCTTGCGGCGAATGTCCTTGATCCCGGCCGCGACATTCGAACCGATGTACCCGCGCTCCGAGCCCCATGCGAAGAGACCGGAGAGCCGAGCTTTCACGTCGTTGGCGAACTTTCGACCCTTGCTCGCCGCGGCCTTGTCTCGAATGCCAACCACCCTGGGCTTGTTGAACCACGCAAGCGGCAGGTCAGCGATTGGCTGCAAATAGTCGAACCCCTTCTGGTAGTCAGAGCGTGTGCGTGGTGCCAGATCCGTGAAAGCGGGGTGTTTTTTGTAGTCGGCCATTAGCAGCCCAAGCGTTGCGGGCTTTGGCGCCCGCACCGTTAAAGCTGCAACGATCCGGTTGCACTCCGCGAAAAACTCGGCAGAGCCAACCCGTGCCTTTGTGAGGTCAATCGGGATTCCGCTCTTCCGGTGATAGCAGCGCCATTTGCCGTGGCGGTCACGAAAAATCTTGAAGCCTGTATCCGAGCGAACGTCATCCGAGTCTCGCAAGAATAGCCGCTACGTCGCGGTCACCCGTGCCGGCCTTCAGGTTATCTAGCCAGGTGTCGAGCTCCTTCACGTCCCAGAGCAGATCGCCATTCGGGAACCGAATTGGTGCTACTGGGCACTCGATTTCGAACCGCCTAACTGACCGCCCGCAGTGTTGCGCGGCCTCTGATTTGGTCAGCATCCGTTTAGGAACAATATTGAGCTGCAGAGTGGCTGTCGACACGATCAAGCCCTACCCTCGAGTTCGAGCCAAAGTGGTCCAGCTAAATCGAGGAGTCTTCGTGCAAGAGCCTTTAGATCGAGAACTATCGCGACTGCATTACCATCCTTGCCGAGAGCAGCATGTAGGTTCGAAACAAACCGCGGCTCTGTACCGGAGAATACCGCGTAGCGCGGGAGCGCCTTCGGCACTTGGAAAGTCTTTTGCCTCCGACGTGGCAAGTCTGGATCGGACATAACTGAGCCTGGTAGCCGAAGTGCCCATGCAGTCAGAAGTGCCGCAGCCGAGCCCGATTCCGTGGGCTTCATCGCCAGTTTCGCGCTCGACGGCGTAACTCCTCGCCGAGAGAGCTGATTCATAATCAGCAGGTCAGCGAGATCTGGAGCGGTGTAGCGGGCCCACCCCCGGCCGAACTTTGGCAGCAAGCCATGTCGGCGGTAGTTCCGCTGCTGCACGGCCGTGAGGCCCGTTATATCCGCTGCTTCACCAGCGGTGTACTCCACGGGTTCCAGGTGCGTCGAGATCATACCGTGCCATTTAGCACGTTTCTCGGAATCGTGCAACATGACACGAAATAGGATTTAACAGCCTGCTGCCACTGAGGCCTCTCGCCTTGCTTCCCGAGCTCAATCTTCCCGAGTACGTGAAGGTCGTTGGCGCGCTCTCGCAAACCGCCCTTCTGCAACTAAGCCGATAAAGGAGCACTGAAGCCGAGTCAGGAGATAGCTTTCGACGAACAGGGGAGGACGCAACAGCCCGCTCATTACGGTTCTAAGTGGGGGGCGGGAGCCTCAGAGGTTGGCCAAAGACCGCCAACAGCGCCGAGCTCGGCGAAGCGGCCCTCCGTGCTGGCGAGAAAATCTAACCAATCGCGCGCCTGAGGTGCTCAGGCGTTGTCGCGGGACGGCGCCTGAACCGGAATATTCTCGCCAGCACCGCACCTGTTTGCATCATGGCGATCTTCGTGGTTGCTGAGTGGCTCCAAACAACAGGAGGCGCGGATGGCGCTCGCAAGGAAAAGTACGGCTTCGGACCTATTCCGCGACAAGCTCCAGCTAAACAGCAGCCCGTTCCGCGTAGCCGAGATCTATAACCCGACAACCCCGGCGTGTACGTAAGGGAGATGTCTCTGCCTGGCACATGGAAATGGTGGCCATTTCAAAGGCTTACCGGGTCTCTGAGTCTCCTGTGGGCGCCCCGGCGCCACGTAAATACGGCCGCGATCACGGCCGGTCTCGCCCCCTCGAAGGTGAGGAAAATGCTCTAAGAGAGCCGCTCCATCTACGCTGCGGAACGAGTCGCACAAGCGAATTAACATGCGATAAGAAACGCCCCGCCAGCCTGGAGGGCGCTGACGGGGCCTCTGGGGACTCAATCGTTGAGACTAGTGCCGTACCAGCCCCCTCAACCCGCGATCTGAGGCTTGGTTCCGGGCTTAGACGGCGCGTGATGGGCGAACGTAGCCCGGGTTCTTGACCTTCCGCCAATGGTGACAACGCCCCGAGCTGTAGGGCTTGTCGAGGCGCTTCGATACGATGCCCTCCAGGCCGAGCGCGCAGGCGTGCCGGAACATGCGCTCGCCATGCGCTGCGTCCATGTTGGCACGTCCTGGATCTCAGCGCTGCAGCCTACCCGCTATCAACTTCAGATTGGCCAATGGAGAATGCGCTCGGTGCGCAGAACCCTTTTGTTGCGCTTCCAATTGGCCCGCGACAGCTGTTCATAGGTACTCACGAGGAAACGACGATCAGAAATCTCCGGCAGCGGTCGCCCGACGAGATCGTCGCGACTGTCAACGGGTTTGTCGTCTCACGTGCCCGAAGGTACGTGTGGGCGGTCGATACCTCGCAAGCCCGCTTCATCCAGAATCACATGTCTCGCCAAATGGTCCGCCCGCCATTCTTCCCTAGCATGGGCCGCGCGCACTTATCAGACGCCGCCTAAATGTGGGCTCCCCCCGACCTCATCCTGGCACGTCGATGCCGTTGCAGGGGCCGTCCACCCCATCAGTTTGAATAAGGCAGCGCGCCCGGATCGTGTCGCGCTCCGGCCGGCGTTCCTATATGCTTGGCGCAAAGCACGGGGCGTGAATGCCGCGATTCTTCTTTCATATGGTTCACGGTAACGACCGGCTCGACGATGTCACCGGCGTTGATCCCGCTGGTGAGTAAACCGCCTTCGACCACGCGGTTGACATCCTTCAGAGGCTTCTACGGACCGCCGCCGGCCAGGAGCTGTATTCAACCTACTTATTGAAGGTGGCGGACGCCCACGGGAACTACCTGTTCCCGGTCTCCATGGACTTGCCCATCATCCAACAAGTGAACGGGGGCGGGGGTAGTGCCAAGCGGCGCGACCTCTACCGAAACCTCCGGTCGAGCGGCCCCGAGCCCGGCGGCGGCGTCGAGCGGGGCTTTCCTTTGTTCTGCCGTGACGTAAGCTGACCCGTCCCGGTCGGCTCGGTCCTTCTTCGGTGCCCTGCCGCGTAAGCTGCTGATACTCCTCCAGAGCGCGAGGCGGGCCGGGCGCTGCCATATCCAGGCTGGCGGGGCTTTCGTTTCATGTTAGGAACGAAGCGGAAGGTGACTTTCCACCGCCTTCCATTTTGACTGCAAGCCGGCCCCGTCAGCACCTATACCGCTGGCGGGGTTTTTCTTTTGCCGCCCCGCCGACAAGAAGGTCTTCCGAAACTCTCGAGGCGGGAGCCGTCGAGGACGAAGAAAGTCGCCGCCAAAGAGGACCCCTCGTTGCCGTCGCCGCCGTCGATCAGGTCATCCCCGGCGCCGCCGAGTATGAGCTAAAAGGGCTTTCAGCGCCGTTGGCGAACCCTACCATCATCGGGCCGCCCGGCCGGAAAAGCGAAGCCCCCGGCATCGCGGGAATGATCCACGGGGCGTCACAACGCATGTCCTGACTTGGTCGAGTTCAGACGAACACAAAGTCGTCGCTGATCAGGTTGGCTTTGACGACGTTGGCGAGCGTTAACGTGTGTCCGCCTGTGTCAGTAATGACGGTGTTCGTCGCGCTTTGCGCGGCGTGGGACATGAGATCGGCGAAATTCGTAAAGATGCCGCCGGTGAATTGGATTACGTCGTGGTGGGCGACCGTCCCAGGCTCGAAATCGATGATGATGCTCGTCTGGAAAGTCCCATCGAACACGAAGAAGTCGTCGCCGGCGTCGCCCTGCAGGTAGTCGCTGCCCGCACCGGCAAACAGGGTGTCGTTGCCATTTCCACCGACAAGGTTGTCGTCGCCTGCACCGGCGCTCAGATAGTCGTTGCCCTCGCCGCCGATGACCGTGTCGTTGCCGCCGTCGCCGAAGACGATGTCATTGCCATTCTCCCCGTTGAGGTAATCATCGCCATCCGCGCCAAGTAGCGTATCAACGCCATCGCCGCCGAAGACCAGATCGTTGCCAGCTTCCCCGTTGACGTAATCGTTCCCGTCCGCGCCGAGGACCGTGTCGTTTCCGGCGCCGCCCATCACGAGATCGTCGCCGGCGCCTCCGTCAAGGTAGTCGTTCCCAGTATCGCCAAGAAGGGTGTCGGCGCCCTCGTTGCCGACGACGAGGTCATCGTCGGCGCCGCCATTGAGGTAATCGTCGCCATTGCCGCCGATGACCGTGTCATTGCCGGCCTCGCCGAACGCCTTGTCGTTGCCGTCACCGCTGCTGATGTAGTCTGCTCCACCGCCGCCGAGAAGGACATCATTGCCGCCGTTGCCTGTGATGGTGTCTTCGCCAGCTCCACCCACGAACACGTTATCCTCGGAGCCGCCCGTTAGCACCGCTCCCGGGACTGTCGCGATCAAGTCCACTGCCTTATCGCTGAATGAGAGGGTTTCGATATCGAAGAGCGTGTCAGTACCATCCGCGCTGCCGCTACGCAGATCTGTGACGGTCCACGTGCCGTCAGGGTTTTGATGCCAGCTAAAATCGGTGGACACCCCGCTATAGAGCGCGGTGTCTGTTCCTACACCCCCATCGAGATTGTCGTTTCCAGGACCGCCCTGGACGGTGTCGTTGCCACCGAAACCCTCAATGAAGTCGTTTCCGGCTCTGCCGGCGATGATGTCACTGATGTCCTGGCCTAGGTAGAAGGCGCCCGTTGCTTCTCGACCGGGTGTGATGTCCTGCACCAGCCCGAGGTTCGCATCAAAGATGACGACCGAATCTGGGCTCATCAATGGATAGAAACGGGACTGCGCAAGACCCGAGAGAGCGGCAAAACTGAGCGCGACGTCGTGAGCGTAGTCATCAAGCGGATGCTGACCATCGTAATTGCCGGCCATATATTCGGCCGTTGCAACGACGAGATTGTCAGTGCTCGACACAAAATCGGCATATCCATTCAGAGCCTTGAAGATCGGGTCGTTTTCGAAGCCAAGATTAAGGATATGACTTGCCTCAGTCACGACCGGGGAAGCGAAGGCGACGAAGGTGGCAGATGCGAAACGGCCGCCGAATTGCGATGCTGCGATGTCGGCCAACTCGTTCGTGGCTCCCCCGCCCAAGCTCGCTCCTGTAAAGGAGAAAATTGAGCCCGCGGGAGCGCTGGCGCTCAAGGCACTGAGCAAGGGCTGAAAGTGATTGATGTAGGTGTTGGTCACCAGCTCGGGGTAGTGCACGACATCAGACGAGCCGTCGGTGCCCCGGAAGGAAACTATGTAGTTCATCCCCTGCTGCAACACGATGGCGCTGGCACCGGAATCCGGGTCGGTGAAGTACGGCCCATCCCAATATTTGGATGGAAGGCCCAGTTGAGCTGGCGTCACAACGCTCCACCCACTCGGCACGGGAGCACCGGCGAAAGAGGCTATCGCAGCTTGGGCGAGGAGATTTACCTGGGGTAGGGTGACGTTGAAGCCAGTCAGAAGCGACATTGTTTTCTCCGGCCCCGAGTTAAATCTGACCCAGCAGCGCGAACTAACTCCCCGCTCGTCTTTTGGTTCCGAGCTGTCGATTTAGGGGCCTTACTGCGGGAGCAACTGCGTCCCTCGGGCGATTCGAGTGCATACATCGGCCATGCGGTGCGGTGCACGGGCTGCGGCCGGCGCGGCGGCACGAGCGCCAATCCCGAGGCGAGGCTGTGGGTCGCGCACCAGCGGCAGACAGGGCAGCGGCACCGCCTGCCTTACTGGACGCCGTTCATGCGCGAGGCGGATGACGCCGCGGTGCTGGCGGCGTTCGCGGCACGGGCGACGCGTGACTCGGACGCGGTGACCGGCGTACCTTCGTGCCTTGGCTTGCGGGCGAGGTGCTCATGAGGCGCCGAGAGTTCATCATGGGGCTGGGTGCCGTGTGCGCTTGGCCGCACATCGGGACAGGCTCAGGTGCGGACCCCTCTCCATGGCTCAGCCGCGGCCACGCGTGAGAGATTGCACCTTATGGGGACGAGCCCGGCCCGACCCTCCGGTGGCCGAGGGCGCAATCACGGTTGGCGCCGGTGCCCGGTGCGTTCTCGAAAGTGCAGTTGATCGTCGGTGGTACCCCGCACACCTTATCTAGCTGCCGGAAGCCGACGCACTGACCGTTAGGCCCGCGATAACCCGGGCCGCCCTTGCAGCCGCAGCCCTTGCATTGCGGGCGCTCCGGACAGCGTGCCGCTTGGGCGGCGCTCGCGAGCCCTGCGGCGAGGAGGCCAGCCACAAATACACTGCCTGCTAGGCGAGATTTCGAACGTACCACGACGGGTTACTCGTAGCGGCTGTCAGCAGGAGGACCTATGACAAAACCCTTGCCAGCAGCAGTTCAGGCGGAGCGCCTCACAGAGGTGCTCCGCCGAGCTGGCCTTGGCAACGCTCACGTGAGCGATGTCTCGGTAGAGAGTTCCCGCGACACCATCTTGTCTCGCATCATCCGCTTGCGCCTCACGTACAGCGGTCCTGCTTTCGACGCGCCGCGTTCGATTATTTTTAAGACAGGACATCCTGAGCGCATCGGCGATTCACTGCATGCGGGCCGTCAGGAGGTCGCTTTCTATAGCCAGGTTGCGCCGTTGATGGCGCCTAACGTCATCCCTTATTGCTACGAGGCTTATCGAAACGCAGAGACGAGCGGGTGGCACCTCCTCCTTGAGGACCTGACGGAATCCCATGCGGTCCCGACACAGTGGCCGTTGCCACCCACGAGGCAGCAATGCGAATCAATCGTTCGAGCACATGCTCGCCTCCACGCCTTTTGGTGGGACGACCGACGTCTCGGTGTCTCTGTAGGGACTTGGCTCGATCCCGATGCCATGGATAGGCAGATGCAACTTGTGGCGAGCGACTTCCAGCGCTTCGCTGATCGCGTTGGTGATCTCTTGTCGCTTGAGCGACGCAGGCTCTATGAACTGTTGCTCGGCTCGGCACCTCGCCTGCTTCAACGCTACCATTCACATCGCGACGCTACGATCACCCAGGGCGACGCACATGTTTGGAACACGTTTCTGCCGCGAGACCATGACTCCGACGATGTTCGACTGTTCGACTGGGATAGTTGGCGTCTCGATTTCGGATCGCGTGACCTTGCCTACATGATGGCCCTCCACTGGTATCCTGACCGCCGACAGGAGATGGAGCGTTCACTTCTCGATAAATACCATGAGTCGCTCGTAACCCATGGGGTTCAGGGCTACGACCGACGCGCCCTCGAAGACGACTACCGTTGGTCGGTGCTTTGGCAAATCACGACACCCGTGTGGCAGGCTGTGAACAATATTCCCGCCGTGATCTGGTGGAACGGTCTCGAACGCATCATGCTCGCCGTTGACGACCTCGATTGCAGGTCGCTGCTTACCTGAGCTCCAGGTCAGACCCGCGGCCCGGAGTGGAGCGAGGGCGTAGAGTTCCGACGCGGGTACGCGGCACTCTGGTGACAGGTTCGCCTCCGCATTCTCCGGAGGGACCGACTGGGGCGGCGAGTCGCCGGATTCTGCATGAGCAGGGATCGCGAGCAGGAACATGCTCAAGGCAAGCGGAACAAGAGCCTGAAGGCCGGGGCCAGCGCCCCTCAATGATCGGCAGCAACCGCTAAGAAGCCCCAGGCGGTGGCCTGGGGCTGTGCACGTCCCTGCTTCCGTCAGTAGCGCGAGTAGCGCCTCGGGTGCCGGTAATGTCGATGGTAAGCTACTCGGCGGTAAGGACGGTATACCCGGTAACGGCGCGGCTCCGTAGCCGCTCCAACCGATCCACCGACTACCCCGCCGACAACCGCGCCAACCGGGCCACCCACCACAGCGCCGGTCACAGCGCCCGTCCCGACACCAATGGCCGTATTACTCTGAGCAGCGGCAATGCCGGGGAACAGCGCGAGTCCAAGGAGCGACGCGAGGCCGATCAGAGTATTTCGCATAACTGCCTCCATCCAGGTCGCCTCTTCAACGCGACCCCCTGAGGCGAGTTCCGGGATATGGACGCTCTCGAAATCGGGCCGATAGGGATAACCGTCAGCCTTACACAGGGAGTGGACTTCTCTCCAAGCCCTCTTCGCTGCAATGATCGGCGATGGTGCGGTCAAACTCAGAGGTCAGCTTCGTAGCCAAGCTCCACGTCGCAGCGTTTCTGTTCAAGATTGCTGCTCGTGACCCCGCCTTCGGTCGGTGGATGCGGATCGCCTTTGTGATCGCGATAACCAGAGAATTCGCCAAGACTCGCTTCTGGCTGATAGCGGCGTGTGCCGCGCTCATGGTGATCGCGTTCAATGCCATACGTTGAGCCTCGGCTCACAGTTCGACGCTGGTTGGCGAGCGTCCTGATCAAAACCGCTCGTGCGGTCTTGCCGGGGCAATCACGTCTGGCGAATGCGCTTCGGCGAGTTGCTCGCGACCTCACTAAGTGAGATCATGGTTGGGGGCGACGAGGCGGCGGTTCCTCAGCGCGCCGACGAGCCCTCGTCCACCGCTCGCGCCAGGGCCACCATGCTCACTGGCGCGCTCTCCCAAAGCTGGTGAGCGAGCTTCACGACGTACTTGGCCGCGAACGCCATGGCTGGGCGAGCGTCCAGAGGCCGATGACCGCTACCGGGTCCATAAGACCCTCCATGAACAGCATGACCGTTCTGACGTACAAAGCCCGGGAGTGGCGCAAGTTCCGGACGACCGCACGATGGTTGCCTTCAGGTCCGGTCGGCTTGGATGATCCTCTTGAACTCCTGAGGGTCAAAGACTCGGCCCTTCGCATCTTCGATCTTGATGTCACGAACACCCATGCCCGCCCATTCAGTGGCAAGCCGCAGGACATCCTTCGCGTCCACGACCCTTGTTGCCATGGAGCTTCCCGCCAAGCTGCCCATAAGCCAGTACGGCGGCGTCATGGTCGGCATGTGGAAAAGCATATAGGAACGCGAGCCGGAGCGCGACGCGGGCTCGGGCACGCTGCCTTAAAATCTCAAAGCCGAAGATTCACTCGTCCCAGATCGCATGTTTGAGCGCATCCATGGGTATTTTGAGATACCGTCGCCCGTTGCTCTCGGGCTCCGGCAGACGACCGCCAGCGATGTTCACTTGCAGCGCAGCCAGGATGAGTTTCGGCATCGCTAACGTGCGATCTCGCGCATCCCGGAGCGAGACGAATTCCGCCTCTGTCCTGGCCTTCAGCAGGTGAATGTTCTCGGCTTTCTGCCGCGCGACCGTGCTCTCCCATTGCGGCTCACGACCGCCCGGCATGTAGTCGTGTCCGGTGAACAGGCGTGTGTCGTCAGGCAACGCAAGGATGCGTTGGATGGTGTGCCAGAGAGCTTTCGCGCTGCCGCCTGGGAAATCGCATCGGGCAGTTCCGCCATCCGGCATGAACAGGGTATCGTGAACGAAGGCGGTGTCACTCACGACATAGGTGATCGAGGCGAGAGTGTGCCCTGGGCTGAGCATGACCTCGCAGGTGAGGTTTCCGATGTTGAATCGCTCTCCATCGCTGAAGAGCTTATCCCACTGCGAGCCATCAGTTCGGAAGCTGTCTGGGAGATTG
>C688J18823_10002272_pt1 | contig 12044 bp, 14 predicted proteins | sample HopSoiMetagenom1_FD_18823 | JGI IMG/M metagenome (IMG submission 18823) | reverse complement strand
CGGCGCGAAGAAGTAACCAAACCCCTCACCCGGCCTTCGGCCACCCTCTCCCCGCAACGGGGAGAGGGTCACGAAACAAACTCACTTCCGGCCGTTCATTTCCTTCAACAACCGCGCGTACTCGGCCATCGGCTGCATTCCCATCTTCGCGCGGCGCTCCTCGACATGCGATTCATCCTCGATCGGGAACGGCACCAATTCGCCGTTCACTTCGTGGAACTGCGTGCCGTAGAGCTGCGGCTTGTTCTGCGCGGTCATCAGCCGGTCGTAAAACGTTGCGTAGAGCGCCGCCTCGAGATCGCCCGCCTGCATCGCTTTCTCGAGCATCGGTTGATAGCGGACGTGCACCGGGAGGTCGTTGTGTTGGATCACCGTCCACGCCGCGCCGACGCCCTTCGTGCCCACCATCGCCTTCGTCGGAAAGCCATGCTTCGCGACGATTGCGTCGAGCTCCGCCAGACTGTCGTGATCGATCTTGTGGATCTCCGGCGTGTCGTCCTTCCCCATCACCGCATGCCGCGCCTGCTGATCGCGGTCGCGCATCGCGAGCAGCTCCGCGCACAGCGCCTTGTCGCTCGCCGACGCGCAATCGACCGCCGGATCGGCGTTCTTCCAGCCGAGCTTCTGCGTCGGCGCAACGTCCATGAGGATGTCGTAATGCTTCAACGTCCCCGGCGCATCGATCAAAAATTCGCGATCGCGCGGCAGCTCGTGCACCTTCTCGATGTCCGCGCCTGCGTACGCATGAATCGCATCGCGATTCGGCCAGTACGAGATGACCACGAACTCCGTGGCATCGCCTTCATCGCGACGAAACACCTGCACGCCCATGTTGTTCGGAATGGCGCGCAGCTTCTGGATGCCCGCTTCATCGAGATACTTCTGATACTCGTCCGCCCGCGCGCGCGGCACGCGGCCACGCCACATGCGCGCGACCGCACGTTCCGCCGCAACCGCACTGAACGCGCACATCGTCAACAGCAACGCAAGAGCAATACGCTTCATCGCACCGTCCCCCTGCATTCTCCGAATCCGAGCCGTAACCCGTCGCGCTCGCACCACGCGCGCATCACCACTTCGTCGCCGTCTTCGAGAAACGTCCGCTTCTCTCCGCTCGACAACTCCACCGCTTCGCTGCCGCGCCACGTCAGCTCGAGCAGGCAGCCGCGCGACTCCTTCGTTGCATTCGACACCGTCCCGCTCGCGAGCAGATCGCCCGATTGCAGGTTGCAGCCGTTCGATGTGTGATGCGCGACCATCTGCGCGAATGTCCAGTACATATCGCGGAAATTGCCGCGGCTCACGCGCTGCGGCTTGTCCATCTTCGCGCTCCGGATGGAGACCTCGACGTTGATGTCGATGCCCATCCCCGCCGGCTGCAGATACGGCAGCGGCTCCGGATCGCCTGCGTCGCGCGCGAACGGCGGCACGCGGAACGGTTCGAGCGCATCGAGCGTGACGACCCACGGCGACACTGAGGTCAGAAAGCTCTTCGCGAGGAACGGACCGAGCGGCTGGTACTCCCACGTCTGAACATCCCGCGCCGACCAGTCATTGACGATGCACAACCCGAACACATGCTCCTCGGCTGCCTCGATCGCAATCGGCTCGCCGAGGCGATTGCCCGGACCGATGAAGGCACCGATCTCCATTTCGTAATCGAGACGGCGCGACGGACCGAACACCGGATCCGCCGATGCATCGTCGCGCGTCTGTCCGCACGGACGGTGGAGCGGCGTGCCGCTGATGACGATCGACGATGCGCGGCCGTGATAGCCGATCGGGACGTATTTGTAGTTCGGGAGCAGCGGATTGTCGGGACGGAACATCGAGCCGACGTTCGTCGCGTGATGGATCGACGCGTAGAAATCGGTGTAGTCGCGGATCACGAACGGCAGCAGCATCTCCGCGTCTTTCCGGGGGAGCAGATGCCGTGCGGCGCGATGGCGTTCCGGCGCTCCGTCCGTCAGCAGCTCCGTCACGCGTGCGCGGAGTGCGCGCGTCGCCTCACGGCCCCGCGACGCGAGCTGGTTCAGCGTCGACTGCGTGCACGCATCGTCCTGAACCAGCCCGTCTTCAAAGCATGCTGCGAGATCGAGGATGCGATCGCCGATCGCCACGCCGATGTGGTTCTGCCGGCCGGCGCGGAACACGCCGAACGGAAGATTCTCGAGCGGAAAATCGCTCGCGTAATTCGCCGATTCCACCCACGATTTCAAAGCCACCCGAGCTCCTTCAGATCGGCCACCGGCTCTTCAAACGAGCAGGAGCCGAACGAGATGGCGAAGTCACTTCTGATCCGCGCGAGATCCTCCGTGCCGATCGAGCGCCCGCGCCAGGAAGCAGCATCATCTCCGAATTCGAAGGCGCGCGCATCCGTCTCCGTGAGAATCGTTGCAGCATGTTGCGGCAGCGCGGCGGCCATGAAGACATTCACGAAGCCATGCATGGTGCCGGTCGGCGCGTCAGGCTCGTACGTCAGCGGTTTGATGCAGCGGATCGGATGATGCAGTCCGGCCGTCGCCTTGAACGGTACGCCCTTCTCCGCGCAACGTTGAATGAAGCGGGCGACTGTTGACGCATCCGGAAAGGCGTCGTTGGTGACGCCGCCGGTGCGGATCTTCGCGCGCAATCCGCGCACGGCGAGCGTGTCGATGTCGTCGGATTCGATGTAGACGTGGTCGCTCACTTCGACGAGTGGCGCAACGAAGGTGATCGGAAAGTCGTCCGGCACCTCGCCGATTTTCGCGATCGGCACGACGAATCGCCCGAGCATCCACGCGTGCTCGCCTTTGCGATACGCGTCGTAATTGCGCACCGCATCCGCCATCGGCAGCGCCGCCGGCGGAAACAGTCCCGCGTAATCGATCAGGCCGGAGAAAAGTGCTTTCGCAGATCTTGCCAGCATGTCCAGTAATCGCGTTGCCGCTGCGGCGCATCGAGCGCGGATTTCGCCGGACGCAGCACGAGGCGCGTCTCGAACATGAACGCGAGCGTGTCGGCGAGATAGCGCGGCTGCAGCTCCGCGTTCGATGCCTGATCGAAGGTCGCGCAGTCCGGCCCGTGTCCCGACATGCAGTTGTGCAGACTCGCGCCGCCGGGCACGAAGCCCTCGGCCTTCGCGTCATACACGCCGAAAATCAGCCCCATGTACTCGTTCATGATGTTGCGATGAAAGTACGGCGGGCGGAAGGTGTGCTCGCCGACCATCCAGCGCGGCGGAAAGATCACGAAGTCGATGTTCGCCGTGCCGGGTGTGTCGCTCGGCGACGTGAGCACGGTGAAGATCGACGGATCGGGATGATCGAATGAGACGGTGTTGATCGTATTGAAGCGGCGCAGATCGTATTTGTAAGGAGCGTAGTTGCCGTGCCACGCGACGACGTCGAGCGGCGAGTGATCGATGCGCGCTTTGTATAGTTTGCCGAGGAATTTGTTGATGACTTCGAAGTCGCCGTCGCGGTCTTCATATGCCGCGATCGGGGTAAGGAAATCGCGTGAATTCGCGAGTCCGTTCGCGCCGATCGGGCCGAGGTCGGGCGGACGCAGCAGTGCGCCGAGGTTCTCGCAGATGTAGCCCCGCGACGGGCCGTTCACTTCAACGCGGAACTTGATCCCGCGCTGAATCACCGCGATCTCCCCCGGCTCGCACTCGATCACGCCGAGCTCCGTGCGAATCGTCAATGTGCCGTGCTGCGGGACGATCAGCAGCTCGCCGTCGGCGTCATAGAAGAACCGGTTCTCCATCGAGCGATTCGCGGCGTAGACATAGACACCGATTACGTCGTTCGCGCAGATCGGAATCAATCCATCGACGAAATCGATGTCACCGGAAGGAATGGGAAACGGATCCCATCGCAATTGATTCGGTGTTTCTTCGAATTCACCCCACATCGCGCGCACGAATTCGAACGGCTCATGACAGACCGACGGACGAATCCGATACAGCCACGAGCGCCGGTTCGCCACGCGCGGCGCCGTAAAAGACGTGCCGCTCAGCTGCTCCGCGTATAAGCCATGCGCGACGCGCTGCGGCGAGTTCTGTCCGACGGGCAGCGTGCCGGCGATCGCCTCAGTAGCGAATTCATTTCCGAATCCCGATTGATACTGCAATTACAAATTACCTCGTTTGGCTTGCTCCGCCTCAATCGACTCAAACAGTGCGCGGAAGTTCCCCTTGCCGAATCCGCGCGAGCCCTTACGCTGGATGATCTCGAAAAACACCGTAGGCCGATCTTCGAGCGGCTTGGTGAAGAGCTGCAGTAAATAGCCCTCGTCATCCTTATCGATGAGGATCCGCAGCTCCTTGATCTTGTCCATCGGCTCTTCGATCTCACCGACGCGAGCGGCGAGCTCTTCGTAATACGAGTCCGGCACCGACAGAAACTCGACGCCGTTCGCCTTCAGCCGCGACACTGCTTCGATGATGTCGCCGCACAACAGCGCGACGTGCTGCACGCCCGCGCCGCCATACCACTCCAGGTATTCGTCGATCTGGCTCTTCTTGCGCCCCGGCGCCGGCTCGTTGATCGGAAACTTCACGACGCGATTGTCGTCCGACATCACGATCGACATCAGCGCCGAGTATTCGGTCGAGATGTCCTTGTCGTCGAACGTGATGTAGCGCGAGAAGCCCATCACCTTCGAATACCACTCCGCCCACTCGTTCATCTTTCCGAGCTCGACGTTGCCGACGATGTGGTCGACGATCAATAGTCCCGCGCTCTCGCCCGGAATGTCCGCGGGCGCATAGCCCGGCAGGAACGGTCCCTTGTAATCGGTGTAAGAGATGAAGGTGTGCAGCGTGTCGCCATATGTGTGAATCGATGCCCGGCGAATCGTCCCGAGCTCATCCTTCACATCGTGCGGCTCGATCGCCGGCTTCGCTCCGCGCCGCACGGCTTCATGGAACGCGAAGTCGGCGTCCTCGACTTGCAGCGCGATATCGATCACGCCGTCGCCATGATTGCGGATGTGCTCGCTCCATGGATGATCGGCGCGCAGCGGCGTCGTGATCACGAAGCGTATCTTTCCTTGCGCCAGCACGTACGAGGTCGCCTGCCGGTTGCCGGTCTCCAATCCCGAGTACGCCACCTGCGAAAAGCCGAACGCCTTCCGATAGAAATACGCCGATTGCTTCGCGTTCCCCGCGAGAAACTCGACGTGGTGGATCTTCTTCAGTTTCAGCGGGTTATGACCCGCTTTCGGCTCGTGGACGGCGGCGTTCGCTTCAGTGACGGTCATGGTCTGTTCCTTGTAGCACAATCGGCACCGCCTCGGCGCGGCGCTTGATCGCCTGGAGCCAGCCGCGCCGGATGATGTCGCTGCCCGGATGAATGATGCGCCAATAGACGGCGAATCGCCGGCGCGCTGCGGCGTCAGTGCCGTGCACGCGCGTCTCCGTAATCAGCGTGCAGGTGCTTCCGCGCTGCACGACGCGGAAGTTCATTGCCGCAATGGCGCGATCGGGCCGGATCACAGTCGTGCCGAAAACGATCTCCCGTGGTGCATCGTCCGCCATTATGAAAAATCCGCGACGCAATGCGACCTCGAGAATCGGCGCGCTCTGTGACGGATTGAGGATGCTTTCCTGCGTCCTGCGCCCGCCTCGTCTTATTGCAGTCAGGCTATTGAAGAATCGGATCTCGTCTGCACGGACTGCGCGAATCGCGTCGAATATCTTCTCAGGCGTTGCAGCGATTTCCGTTTCGTGCCGCTCATCGAATTCCCATACCGGCATGACCTTGTCGAGTTGCGCTGTTTCCGTCGCACGCGTTTCGGTCGTCGGCCATAAGAGCGCCACAACCATACCAGCCAACCCCGCCGCTGCGACTCGCGCTCCCGCCCTGCGCGTGCGTTTGCGCAGGAGCATCCCGAGCCCAGCGATCGTTGTGATTCCGCTCAAGTACAGAAAGACTGAATCCATCATCACGAATCGAGCGGATCGGACTGCGAGATCCGCTTCCTCAATTTCGCCGACTGGTATCCGAAATCCTGATCGCACCGCTTTGCAGACGCGTCGCTGAACCGAACCGGTAGTGATCAGCGCGTCCGCGCGACGCCGCCCGCAGCGCATGACTATAATCCCTGCAGCCATGGACCGCGCGCCTGTCGATTCGTCCGCAATCGCGAGCATCGGCTACGCGCCGGAAGACCACCTTCTCGAGGTCGAGTTCTGCAGCGGCCGCGTCTACCAGTACCTCGACGTCCCCGCCGCCGAATACGAAACCCTCATCGCCGCCGACTCCATCGGCCGCTGGTTCAACAAGCACATCCGCGAGCTCTACGACCGGAGAGAGGTGCCCCCCGAGGAACGGGACTGACACGGCGCCCTCGGCCTGCCTTCGCCACTCGCGTGACTAGGCGCTGTTAGGCCGCCGACTGGTAGCTTCCGTCAGGAATGAACCAGTTCGAGAATCGCGGTCGCAATGTTCTGCGGAAGTTCGATGGGCAGGAACCAATCTCGCGGGTAGAGATAGTCTTCGCCTTCTTCATCAACCACGCGCACCAAGTTGTGCTTCTCGGCCGAAGCGTCCTCGAGCACCTCGTAGATCTTGCGAAGCTCGAGCGATTCCTCATGCTCTTCATTTCGGATGCAGACAGCGAACTGTTTTTCTATTTCGTTCATGACCGCGCAGAACCCGTTTTCTCTCGGAGAAACTGATGTCGGCCAAACGAGCGCCTGGGCCGCGCTGCTACCGGTGGGTGTTCGGCAGCTGGGTCTCCCGCCCGATATAGATTTTTTGTGACGCGAGGCGGGCGGGGGAAAAGTGCGGCCGCGAGATTCGTGGTCGGCCTAACAGAGTAGACGTTAAGCTGGGCGGCCAAGGCCCACAGGCCGAAGCCGCAGCGGCGCACGGCGTGCACGCATGTGAGTCGCGCGATGCAGGCCGCGCGACGCCGTTCAGGGTTTGATTGTTCGAGGCGCTTCAGCGCCGGGCCGAAGCCGGGCCGCGTCGGTTTCGGCGTCGAGTTAGGCGGCGCGCATTGCCTTGATACTCAGCGGCGGAGTAAGTTACCGCACATGGCACTCTCGGCCGAGGACATCAAGCGAGCGTTCGACGCTCTCGCGCACGAACTCCGGCAAACAAATACGAGTGCCGAATTGGTTATCATTGGTGGCGCCGCGCTGGTGTTGCTTTTCAATGCCCGCGAGAGCACAAAAGATGTTGATGCATTTTTCGTGAAGCCAGAGGCAGTGACGGTGCGTACGGCAGCCGAGCACGTAGCAGAGAAGCTTAACTTGCCTGATGACTGGCTGAACGATAGCGCGAAAGGTTATCTCGTAGGACTGACCAAAGGTGACTTGCTCTACAAATCGGAGTCCCTCACGGCCTACGCAGCAAGTCTTCCGCAACTTCTAGCGATGAAACTCTCTGCGTGGCGCGATGCCGTCGACCGCGAGGACGCGAAATTACTTCTGCAGAGGCTAAACGGCAGCCGTGAGCAGATATGGGCTGCCCTGGAGCCATTCATCACGAGGCACTTGCTTGACAAAGCTTCCTACGCATTCGAGGATTTGTGGGAGGTACTGCATGGACGTTCGTGAGCTCGTGCGAGCAATTCTCGATGGCGATCTTCTGACCGCCCGTCAGTGGGTATCCGACGCCCGACGCCAACATGTGGTGTGGAATGTCATTCCGCAGCCAGACGACGTGAGCGCCAAGGAACTGACTGTGGCTGCTGCCCTGTTGGAACTGCTCGCCGATCGTTCTGGAGATCAGCCGCCATCATGGACCTCGACCATCGGAGCAGCTCAAGAGCTTGTCATACTCGATCCCGGGCTCGAAAAGATGCCGCGTTCCTTCGCGCGGGCAAAGGTCGATGCACCCGCCCCTCTGCGGCGCCGAAATCTGGTGGCGCTGCCAGATTTTCTAGACGTCGCGTAATGTGCACACTCCGCAAGGCAGATGTGCCTTAGGCGCAACACGCGCACGCGCCGGGGCTGAGCGGGGGAAAGTGCAACCGCCGAAACTGTCGTCCGCCTAACGGATCAGACGTTAAGCTGCGCGGCCAAGGCCCTCGTGCCGAAGCCAGCGCGGCGCGACGCGTGCTGCATGTGAAGCGCGCGCTGCACGCGGCGCGCCGCCGTGATGGTTTTGGCTTCACGAGGCGGCTCGGCCGCCGGACCGAAGCCGGGCCGCGTCAGCTTCTACGGCGAGTTAGGCCGTTACGCGATTTTTCGAAGCACTTGCTCGACAGATTGTGGAAGTTCGACTCGAACAAAATAGGTCGAAGGATACAGATAGTCTTCGCCCGACTCGTCGATCACACGAAGCATGTCGTGTTTCGTGGCGAATTCGTCCTGCAGCACAACGTACAGCTTTCGTAACTCCAAGGACGCACGGTAGTCATCGTTCTTAACGCACACCGCAAAATGCGAACCGCGTTCAGGGCGTAGGGACTTGCTGCCGACGGTTCCACGAGACGCCGTCACGGTGCGAGACGAGACACGCTTATTCGTCGCTGATCGGTCTCTTGAACTTGATTTCTTTCTTGCCGATGCCATGCGCTTCGTACCAGTGAAGTTCCGCTTCGCAAATCGTACCATCTGCCAGCCTCACGGTGGCGATGCCCTTCAACTTTCTCCACTTTCCTACGCCGTATTCACGATTCAAGCGTCTGCGATCGCGAACGCCGGCTCCTGCGGCGATCGTCTCGACGATTCGGATCGGACTGAGAAGCTCGAACTCCACACATGGAGCTTAGCCCATTCGACACCAAACCGAAGCAATGGAACCTTTACGAGGCGCTTCACCTATGCCGCATCGCCGAAGGGCGAAACTATCCGACATGATCCAACGCACTGCTACTCGTCAGAGGTCGCAGCCTTCAAGCGGGAGCGTGCTTGCTGCAGCAAAGCTGGATAATCCGGCGAGAAGGGTTCCGCGAGGTGGCGCTCAAGTTCAGCCTGAAGATTCCACAAGACATGAGCTTCTGCCTCGTCCGTTATGGCCAATCCTTGGGTCTGGTCCCATCGGCTGAGAAATGAGAAAAGGACCAGCGCCTCGTCTGATGAAATCTCGAGTGTCATGTTCACAAAATAGTACTTCAGCCGCATGATGGGCCGAAGAGGGTCAGGTTTAAAGATCGTCAGACGCGTCAGCCGTAACGCAGGGCGGGAGGGGGAACGTCATAGCCGTCGAGATCTATGGTCGGCCTAACGGATCAGCCGTTAAGCTGCGCGGCCAGGGCCCACGTGGTTACGGCAGAGCGGAACGCCGCCTGCCTGCATTTGAGGCGCGCGATGCGGGCGGCGTGCCGCCGCGCAAGTTGCGCTGAACGGCGAGTTAGGCCGCTCGCGGTTTTTCGCCGACTCAATTGTGAAGATTTACGAGCGGCGACGTCAAGGCGCTCTCGATGTGGACGTTACTGGTAAACGCCGGCCAGCGGAGTTACTATGTGCATGACAGGATCTCGTTTTGAATAGATTCGGCATTTGGTCTTTGAGCGCCATAATTGACCGAATTACTGGCGGCGATCCTGCCGCAAGAATCTGCCACGTCGCTGCGGAACTCGGGCTCATACCGCGCTTGGACACCCGCGACGGATATTTATGGAATGGGTACCCGGTTTCGTTCCGAATTGTTAGTGCCGGCGAGAGTGCCGAGCCCTCGTGGGTCGTCGTTGAGACGATGGGCGCACGATTTTCCACGCAAGCCGGCGGCGGGACGGCAGCGCCGCGTCGGTCCAAGCGATGGAGGTAGGGATATGGGCTTGTTGAAGCACTCCTAGTGCAGGAGGGGAGTTATGAGTGATAGCTGGAAAGCATCTGTGATGACCGTAGCTGGCAAACCAGTCGTCGCACTCGATGTGAATATCAAACGTTCGTTATTAGTGAATCCGGAAGACTTTCTGCTCATGATCGAGGCGTTGGAGAATGCAGGCTTGAAGGCTGCAAAGACATTCATTGAGGCCGCGCACGACGTGCCGGAGGACATTCGAACGTTCGTAGTGGTGCCAGTGACACAGGTCGATAACGTGAAGATCAATCTTGAGCCATTCGGAAAAATTGTGGACGTTTTCAACGACCGCAATTTTGTGCGCGTGACCGGCGATGCAACGCTGGGGTTCGAGGGGATTGCAAATATTGGCGGTATAGAGAAATTTGTGGACATGTCACGCACCAATCTGCCCTCGCTGAATAGACAACTCGACGACGAACGAACGAAAGCCAAAGACGCAGCCACGCGCGGCGAAATCACGCGAGAACAGGCCGAAATTATAGATGCGTATTGCAAAGCCTTCGGTGACCGTTCGGTCGGATGTGAATCGCTTTATGCCGCACACGAACAGATGCTAAAGGAGAAGACAGCGCCCGAGCGTGAACGACAACGGCTTGAGCTCGAAGCGCACGAGAGAGATAATCGGGGAAGAGCAACGGAACATCGCGGGTCTATCGGCGACAAAGTGACCGGATTCGCGACAAACAGGTTCTGACTCGTCGCGAATTGGTGCAGCTTGATGCGTGACGAGAGGAGACATTACGCATTGGCTTGTGCCGCACCAGACGTGCGGGAAGCGAGGAATCTCGGAAATCCTTCGTCGCGGACTTCAGGTGCGCCTAACAAGGGGTTCGGCCGCACCGCTACCGGCGTGGGTGCAGCCGCGGAACCTTCCCTGCCGACAAGGATCTTCCGTGACGCGGAGCGTGGCGGGCGGAGGGAAAGGTGCGGCCGCGAAACTCGTGGTCGGCCTAACGGATCAGACGTTAAGCTGCGCGGCCAAGGCCCGCGTGCCGAAGCCGCAGCGGCGCGCGGCGTGCACGTATGTGAGTCGCGCGATGCAGGCCGCGTGACGCCGTTCAGATTTTGACTTCACGAGGCGCTTCAGCGCCGGACCGAAGCCGGGCCGCGTCGGCTTCTACGGCGAGTTAGGCCGCGACCTGCATTCGCGCGAGCGGCAGAAGCAGCTTGGGTCGAAGCTACGACTTCGGTTTCCACAGCCCTTTTACACGCCTAAATCTTTCCTGCACTCTGAGACCATAACCGACTCCATCCAAACCAGGAAAAAGGGTTCGCCGATTGACACTTAGTCTATGGAGCTCGTCGAGGATCTGTGGCTTGCGGTGACCGGGCACTCGCCATGAGTAGATTTCGAAGAGATCGAGCGTTGGCTCATCAAAATCTTCGCCTGCACGTTTCAGGAGACAGAAACGGGGATCTTGAATTGTGAATCCACCACTTTGAGCAACGAGACGGTCAACAAGTAGCAGTGGAAAGACAATCTTTATACCCTTAACCGTTAGTGGCTTCGGTACGGACGCCTGCTGAGGATTCTGCCCACGGAACATGCTGACGTGATATTGCCAGAGCTTTCGGGGACGATAGCAAAAGACGCTGCCATCCCTATCATCGTGAGTCTCGGCCGCAAAAAACAATGCGACGAGAGGGTTCGACGTCCAATCCAACAGCCGGGTGGGAAGTTGGTGATGCTGACCTAGCGTAATAGCTTCCCAATCGGTAAGCACGCGTTGAACAAACGGGTAACCATCGCGCTTGAACCTTTGAAGCAGAACACTCTCCGTCTGATAGAAGTCATTAATATCCGCCGCGGGGTCATACAAACCGCCCTGGCTGACCGATCTGCCGATCGACGGTTTCAACTCCCAGCCTGAGTCCGCTTGGCCGCGAAACCATAGTGCACCGGTGCCACCAGCCGGTACCTTGCCGGCCAACTTGTGGACGTACCTCGCAAAACCGAAGGCGCTGGATATGCGACCGCGAGCATTGTCATGAACCGTGAGTGTCAACGTGGTGCCCACACGTTCATTTTGCCAGAAGAAGGTCTTCGCTACAGCCACGATCCACTAAGAACACCGGGTGCTTCGGGGAATGGTGTTTCGTCGACCCAGAGAGCCGCGAGTTGATTGCGGCGTGCCGTCATCGACGAGCAAGCAATCCGGCAGGTTGGGTGGTTGTTCTTTGCGGTCACGAGATGGTCGGCCTAACGGATCAGACGTTAAGCTGCGCGGCCAGGCCCTACGTGGCTACGGCAGCGCGGCGCACGGCCTGCCTGCATGTGAGTCGCGCGATGCAGGCCGC
>C688J18823_10002270_pt1 | contig 12053 bp, 7 predicted proteins | sample HopSoiMetagenom1_FD_18823 | JGI IMG/M metagenome (IMG submission 18823) | reverse complement strand
GCCAACGTCGTCATCATGATCGGGCGGAAACGTAAGAGGCAGGCCTGCACGATGGCCTCATTCGGCGACATGCCCTGATGCCGCTCCGCCTCCAGCGCGAAGTCGATCATCATGATCGCGTTCTTCTTGACGATGCCCATCAACAGGATGATGCCGATCAGGCCGATCACCGAGAGGTCCTGCCCGAACAGCATCAGCGCCAGAATGGCGCCGACGCCTGCGGACGGCAGCGTCGAGAGAATGGTGATCGGGTGGATGTAGCTCTCGTAGAGCACGCCCAGCACGATGTAGATGGTGACGATCGCCGCCAGAATGAGCCATGGCTGGCCGGCCAGCGATTTCGAGAACTCGGCCGCGTCGCCCGCATAGACGCCGACGATACTGCCGGGCATGCCGATACTGGTCTCGATCTTCTTGACGGCGTCGACGGCATCGCCCAGCGCCTCGCCGGGCGCGAGGTTGAAACTGAGCGAGGCGGCTGGAAATTGCGCCAGATGCGAGATCGCCAGCGGTGCGGTGGTGCGGGTCAATGTCGCCACCGCCGACAGCGGCACCTGGGCGCCGGGCGTGCCGGCGGTCGTACTCGCGGCCCCCGGCAGATAGAGCTTCGAGAGGATCGACGGATCGCGCTGGTACATCGGCATCGCCTCAAGCACCACGCGGTACTGGTTGGCCTGGCCGTAGATGGTCGAAATCTGCCGCTGCGCGAAGGCGTCGTTGAGGGTGTCGTTGACCGCCTGGATGCTGACGCCGAGCTGGCCGGCGCGCTGTCGATTGATGTCGAGCGCGGCGCGCAAGCCGCCCTCCTGCGCTTCCGACGAGACGTCGCGGAACAAAGGATCGCGGCGCATTTCGGCGACCAGCTTCTGCGACCACAGCGCCACCTGCGCCGCGTCGGTGCCGGTCAGCGTATACTGGTACAGCGAGCGGCTCGACTGGGTCGAGATCTGCACATCCTGCACCGGCTGGAAATAGATGGTCATGCCAGGGATCGAGGCGGTGCGCTGCTTCAGCCGGTCAACGACTACGGAAATATCGTCGTGCCGTTCGCCGCGCGGTCGCAGCGTCATCACCAGGCGACCGACATTGGTGGTCGGATTAACCGAGCCCGCCCCGATCACCGAGACCACGCCGATCACATCGGGATCGGCCTGGATCGCGGCAGCGGCCTCCGCCTGTCGGCTCTGCATCTCGGCAAAGGAAACATCCGCGCCGGCTTCGGTCACCGCCGTGATCGACGCGGTATCCTGCAGCGGCAGGAAGCCCTTCGGCGCGATCACGTACATGACCAGCGTCGCCGCAATGGTCAGGAACGTGACCGCAAGCGTCGCGCGCTGATGGCGCAACACCACCAGCAGCGTGCGGTGGTAGGCCTCGACCGTGCGGTCGATGAAGCGGCTGACGGCGGCGAGCCCCGGGACCCTCATCTCCTCGCCGACATGCTTCAAGAGCCGCGAGCACATCATCGGCGTCAGCGTCAGCGACACGATCGCCGAGGTCACGACCGCGATTGTCAGCGTGAGCGCAAATTCGCGGAACATGCGCCCGACCAGTCCGGACATGAACAATAGCGGGATGAAGACGGCGATCAGCGACACCGTCAGCGAGATCACGGTGAAGCCGATCTCGCTGGCGCCCTTCAGCGACGCCTCCATCACGGACTCGCCGTTCTCCATATGGCGGACGATGTTCTCGATCATCACGATGGCGTCGTCGACCACGAAGCCGGTGCCGATCGTCAGCGCCATCAGCGACAGATTGTCGAGGCTGAAGCCCGAAAAATACATGATGCCGAAGCTCGTGATCAGCGACAGCGGCAGCGCCACGCCCGCGATCAATGTCGCGCGCAGCGACCGCAGGAACAGCAGCACCACCAGCGTCACCAGCACCACGGAAAGGATCAGCGTGAACTGGACGTCGCGGACCGAGGCGCGAATGGTGACGGTGCGGTCGGAGACGATCGTGAGATTGACGCCGGCCGGGATCGCGCGCTGTACCTTGGGGATTTCCGCGCGGATCTGGCGGACCACCTCGATCACGTTGGCGCCGGGTTGCCGCTGGATGTCGATGATCACGGCCGGCGTGCCCTGATACCAGCCGCCGGTGCGATCGTTCTCCAGCCCGTCGATGATGATGGCGACATCGCCGATCGTGACCGGCGAACCGTTGCGATAGGCGATGATGATCGGCTTGTAGGCCTCCGCCGCCGCGATCTGGTCGTTGGCGGCGATCGTGTAGGCCTGTTGCGAGCCGTCGAGCGATCCCTTCGGCCCAGATACATTGGCGCCCGCGATGGCGTTGCGCAAATCCTCCATCGAGATGCCGTAGGCGGCGAGCCGCGCCAGATCGGCCTGCACCCGCACCGCGGGCTTGAGCCCGCCGAGGATGGCAACGCGCCCGACGCCGGAGATCTGGCTGAGCCGCTGGCCCAGGATCGTATCGGCGATATCGCTCATGGCGCGCAGCGAAATCGTCTCCGACGTCAACGCCAGCGTCAGGACCGGCGCATCGGCCGGATTGACCTTGGCGTAGGTCGGCGGATACGGCAGGTTTTTCGGCAGGATTCCGGCGGCGGCGTTGATCGCGGCCTGCACGTCCTGGGTGGCACCGTCGATGTCGCGGTTGAGGTCGAACTGCAGCGAGATCTGGCTGACGCCGAATGACGAGGTCGACTGCATCGACGACAGCGACGGGATCTGCCCGAGCTGGCGCTCCAGCGGCGCCGTGATCAGGGACGCGATCACGTCGGGGCTCGCGCCCGGCAGTTGCGTCGTCACCTGCACGGTCGGGAAGTCGACCTGCGGCAGCGCCGATACCGGCAGCGCCCAATAGCCGAGCGCGCCGCCGATCATCAGCGCAATCCCCAATAGCGAGGTCGCGATCGGCCGGCGGATGAACGGTTCGGAGACGCTCATGGTTGCGTGCTCACTTGCGAATTCATTTCAGGCGTGCGGGCCGCGTCGATCACGGCTGCGACTTCGCAGCGCCGCCCGATGGCTCGGCCGATGCCGGGCCGGTTTGTCCCTTCTGATCGCCCTCGCCGCGCTCGCGCTTGCCGCGGTGCTCGCCATCCTTGCCCTGACCTTCCCGGGCTTGACCTTCCTTGGCTTGGCCGTCCTTGCCCTGCCCGCCCTTGGCATCTCCCTTGGCATCGGGGCTGCGGCTGCGCTTGCGCGGCGCGAGGTCGGCGGTCGGCGCCCGAGCATCGGTGCCGATCAGAACTTTGGCGCCGTCGGACAGGTTAGCAAAGCCCGTGGTCACGACGCGATCCGACGTCGTGAGCCCGCTCGCGATCACGGCGTCGTTTTCGTTCTGCTGCGTCACCACGACAGGCTTCGCAGTGGCGACGTTGTCGGGGCCGATCACGTAGCTGAACGTGCCGGCCGGGCCGCGCTGCACCGCCGAGGTCGGCACCACGATCGCCTTCTCCAGCGTTTCGACTTTCAGCCGCACATTGACGAACTGCCCCGGCCAAAGCTGGAATTTTGCGTTCGGAAATTCAGCCTTCAGCTTCAGCGTGCCGGTGGTCGGATCGACCTGGTTGTCGATGCCTTTGAGCGTACCGGTATCGACGACGGTGACGCCGTCATTGCCGAACACGTCCACCGCCAGCACGCCCTTGCCGGCGGCGGCGTTGACCCGCACGATCTGCTGCTGCGGCAGGCTGAACTGCACCGCGATCGGCTGCAACTGGGTGATGATGACGAGGCCGGTTACGTCGGCCGCACGGATGATGTTGCCCTGGTCGACCTGGCGCAGGCCGGCGCGCCCCGACAGCGGTGCGATGATCTTGGTATAGCCGAGCGTCGCCTTGGCGTTGTCGATCGCGGCCTGGTCGGCATTGACCAGCGCCTCCTGCTGGGCGACCACCGCGCGCTGCGTATCGGCCTGCTGCTTGGAGCCGGCGTTCGATGCGGCAAGCTGCTGATAGCGCGCCAGATCGAGCTTCTGGTTGGCAAGCAGCGCCTCGTCCTGCGCCTTCTTCGCCACCGCCTGGTCGTACTGCGCCTGATAGATCACGGGATCGATCTCGCCGAGCACGTCGCTCTGCTTGACGTCCTGGCCCTCGACGAAATTCACCTTGATCAGCTTGCCATCGACCTGGGCGCGCACCGTCACCGTGTTCAGCGCACGAACCGAGCCTACCGCGTCGAGATAGACCGGGACGTCCTGCGTCCGCGGTGTTGCCGCCAGCACCGGCACCGGGAGGTCGGGGCGCGCGCCAGGGCCGCCACGGCCGCTCTGTTTCTGCTGAAACGCGTTCCAGCCGAGATAGCCGAGGCCGCCCAGGATCAGCAGCGTAACCGTCAGCGACACCATCCGCCGGCCAATGCCGCGTGCGACGCGCTTGCCCGCCGTCCTGGCGTCGTCCTTCAATTCCGGCTTAAAGAGCATCGACCGGCCTTTCCATCCTGGGCTCCCAGCCGCCCCCCAGCGCCTGATAGAGACTGACGATCGCCAGCAGCCGGGCCAGCTGGGCCTGCGACAGCGCATCTTCAGCCTGGAACAACGTCAGTTGCGTATTTAGCACAGTTACGATGTCGGCAGTGCCGGCCCGTAGCTGCTGTTCGGACAATTGAAACGCCCGCCGCGACGCCGCCACCACCTCGCGCTGCAACCGCAGCTTCTCGGTGGTCTGGCGGATCGACATCAGGGCATTGTCGACATCGGCAAAGGCCTGCACCACCGTCTTGCGGTAGGTCTGCAGCAGTTCGTCCTGCCGCGCCTTGGTGAACTCGAAATTGCCGAGGATCCGGCCACCGTCGAAGATCGGCTGGGTCAGGCTGCCGACCATGCTGAAGAACGCCGCGTGCGGCTGAAACAGCGAGGTCAGCGCCGAGCTTTGATAGCCGCCCTGCCCGGTCAGTTGGATGCTCGGAAAGAACTGCGCGCGGGCGTTGCCGACATTGGCGGTCGCCGAAGCAAGCTGCGCTTCCTGGCGGCGAATATCGGGCCGCTGCGTCAGCAATTCCGACGGCAAGCCGGGCGTGACGCGCGGCGAGGCGATCTGGTTCAGCGATCCGCCGGTGACGCGCACGGCTTCCGGCGGCCGTGACACCAGCGTCGCCAGCGCGTTGATGTTCTGGTCGAGCGTCTGGCGCAGCGGCGGCACCAGCGCGCGCTGGTTCGCGAGCACGCTTTCCTGTTGCGCCACATCGAGGTCGGTGCCGGTGCCGGCTTTGAAGCGGTCCTTGATGGCGTTGAGGATGCGCTCGGCGCTGGCGATGTTGCGCTGCGCGGTACGAATCCGGTCCTGTGCCGCCAGCACCTGGAAATAGGCGTTGGCAACCGTCGTCAGCGTTGTCAGCGCAACGACGTCGCGATCGAACCGGTTGGCGACCGCGGTCTCTTCGGCCGCCTGCGCGGCGTCGCGGTTCTTGCCCCAGAAGTCCAGCTCGTAACTGGCGCTCAGTGAGGCCGAATAGTTGACCACCTCGCGGCCGCCATTGGTCAGGCCGCTGGCGCTGGAGCCCGAGGTGCGGGAATAGGTCTCCTGGCCGGTGCCGCTGAGGCTGGGCAGCAGCGCCGCGCCCGCAATCCGCGCCTGCGCATCAGCCTGCCTGAATCGTGCGGTGGCCGCCGCAATGTCCAGATTGACGGTCTGCGCCTCCTCCATCAGGACCGTCAGCTCCCGCGAACGGAAGCCGCGCCACCAGTTGAGCGTCGGGGCTGCGTCCGCGGCCTTCGAAGACCGCGCCTGCTTGTAGCCTTCGGGGATGTCGAGCGCAGGATCGGGAAGATCCTTGGTCAGGATACAGCCGGAAGACGCGGCGACGAGGCCAAACATGGCGAGCGACCGGGCCAGCCGCCTGCCACCGGGAATGAGCGCAGGCCAACCTCCGAACGCCGAAATTGCAATTCGATGGGTCACACCCGTTCTCCACCGGGCAAATCCCGGCCCGGCGCACGACGAACGCTCTTCCTGATGGCCTGCGACACGTTCACGGGGGTGATGCTTCCGTTGGAACCAAACCGGATACTAGCCTTGCGACTCGGGCGCGGACAGCCCTGCGCGGCCTTCACGAAGCGTCGGTTCAGACAAGCAAAACAGGCGGCAAAGTGTTCACTTCCCCTTGTTTTATAGGGTTTGGCGCGATGTCGGGCCACCGCATGACCGCCGAAATCTTACGAAGATTTCATGGGGCTTTTCCCCTGTTCTGACGTCCCGAATCGCCTGTTTTGCAGCGAATCCGCGCCTGTGGCCGATTTGAAACCCCGGGAACAGCCCCCCGTATCTCGCAACGTGCCATGGAGGGCCAAAAATGCGGGTTGCGGTGGTCGGGACGGGAATCAGCGGCAATGCCGCGGCCTGGACCTTGTCGAATCAATATCCGGTCACCGTCTACGACCGCGAACTCAGGCCCGGCGGCCACAGCCACACCGTCAGCATCGACTATGACGGCGCGCGGCTTGCGGTCGATATCGGCTTCATCGTCTACAATGAACTGAATTATCCGGACCTGACGGCGCTGTTCGCCCATCTCGGTGTCGAGACGGTCGAAAGCTGCATGAGTTTTGCGGTGACGGCGGACACCGGTCGCTTCGAGTGGAAAGGCGGCGGCAACAACTGGTTCGAGACCGCGCGCGGCCTGTTCGCGCAAGCCAGCAACCTGTTGTCGCCCTCCTATCTCTGGATGCTGCGCGACATCATCACCTTCAACCAGCAGAGCATCGAGGATTACGCGGCCGGCAGACTGGCTGGGCTTACGCTCGGCGACTATTTCCGCACCCGCCACTTTGCGCCGCGGCTGTTGACCGACTATCTGGCGCCGATGGGCGCTGCGATCTGGTCGGCGCCGTCGAGCGAGATGCTGGATTTTCCGGCCGAGAATTTCGTCGCCTTCTTCGCCAACCATCGCCTGCTGCAATATGACCGCCCGGTCTGGCGCACCGTGAAGGGCGGCAGCCAGCGCTACGTCGAAAAACTCACTGCGTCGTTCCGCGACCGGATCAGGCTTGGCTGCGCCGTCACGGCCATCGAGCGCACGGCGCATGGTGTCGTCGTCCACGACAGTCACGGCCATACCGACAGCTACGATCATGTCGTGATTGCTTCCCACAGCGACCAGGCACTGGCGATGCTGTCGGATGCCGACGACCGCGAGCGCGCCATACTGGGCGCGATCGGCTATTCCCCCAACACGATCTATCTGCACCGCGATGCCGCGCTGATGCCGAAGCGCCGGCGCGCCTGGGCCTCGTGGAATTTCCTGCGCTGGCCTCGTCAGGGAAGCGTCGACAACGACGTCTCCGTGACCTACTGGATGAACGAATTGCAGGGCATCGATCATGACAAGCCGTTGTTCGTCAGCCTCAACCCCCCGGTCGCGCCCGACCCCGCGCTGACTTTCGGAAAATACCTTTGCGAGCATCCGCAATATAACGTTGCCGCCTTTACCGCCCAGAAGCGCCTGCCCGAAATTCAGGGCAAGCGACATACCTGGTTCTGCGGCGCGTGGACCGGATACGGATTCCACGAGGACGGATTGCGGTCCGGCCTTGCGGTCGCCGAAGCGCTCGGCGCGGTCGCGCCATGGCGCCAGCCGCCACTGGCGGAAGCTGCGGAGTGACCATGCGCGCAACAGAACGACCTGTCGCTCCCGCCGCGCTTTACGTCGGCTGCGTCATGCATGCGCGGCTGAAGCCGATGGGCCACCGCTTCAGCTACCGAGTGATGAGCCTGTTGATCGATCTCGACCAGCTGGCGGAGGCGGACCGGCTATCGCCGCTGTTCGGCGTCAACCGCGCGGCGCTCTACAGTTTCCACGAGGCTGACCATGGCAGGCGGGACGGATCATCCTTGCGCGCCTACGCACAATTTTGCGCTGCCGAGCGCGGCATCGACCTCACGGGCGGGCGGGTGCTGCTGCTCTGCTATCCCCGCCTGCTCGGCTACACCTTCAACCCGCTGTCCGTCTATTTCTGCTATCGCGCTGACGGTGAGCTGGCGCTGCTGATTTATGAAGTGCGCAACACCCTTGGCGAGATCCATCCTTACGTCCTGCCGGTGGCACCCGACGAAATCAGCGACGCCGGCGTGCGGCAGCAGCAGGACAAGCTGTTCTACGTCTCGCCCTTCATCGAAATGGCGATGCGCTACCATTTTCGCGTGCTGCCGCCGGGCGAGCGCGTGCAACTGCGCATTCTGGAAACCGACGGCGAAGGCCCCTTGCTCGCTGCAACCTTCAATGGCCGTCAGCGCATGCTCAACACCAAGGAGTTGCTGCGTGCGTTTTTCGCCCTCCCGCTGGTCACCATGAAGATCATGGCGGCGATCCATTGGGAGGCGCTGCAGCTCTGGTTAAAGGGCGCTCGGCTGGTGCCGCGGAACGACGCAGCCCGTAATACCGGCTTGGCGACCGGGAAAAGCAACGATTATACTTCACCGGCGTTGTCCACCCGTGCCAGGAATTGAAGCAGGGTCGATCGACCATGCGAGGCCGGGTAAACCGACGTTCGATGGATCGCACATGCCCGAGTTGATTTCGGTTACATCGGAAACCGTAGACGCGGTGTTTCCGGAATTGCCCCGCCTGGTCCGGCTGGCGCTGGGCTTCGGCTCACAGCTGCAACACGGCACGCTCGACGTGACACTGGCCGACGGCCGCGTTGTGCGGCTGGGCGGCAATGCGCCAGGTCCTGCCGCCGCCATGAAGATCTACGATTACGGCTTCGCCTCGCGGCTGCTGCGCGGCGGCGACATCGGCATTGCCGAAGCCTATCTGCGCGGCGAATGGGACACGCCCGACCTCACGCAATTCCTCTATCTGTTCTGCGTCAACCAGGAATGGATGCAGACCATGCTGGTCGGTAACCCGCTGACACGTACCTTCCAGGCCGTCAGGCACTGGCTCAACCGCAACACCAAGCGGCAGGCCCGCCGTAACATCTATGCGCATTACGACATCGGCAACGCGTTCTATTCGGCCTGGCTCGATCCAAGCATGACCTATTCGTCCGCGCTGTTCGAGGATGACACCGCAGACCTGACCGCAGCCCAGCACAACAAGTACCGCCGGCTTGCCGAGGCGATCGACCTGCGGCCGGGCCAGAAGCTTCTGGAGATCGGCTGCGGATGGGGCGGCTTTGCCGAATACGCCGCCAAGACGTTCGGCGCCAAGGTCGTCGGACTCACCATCAGCAAGGAGCAGCGCGATTTTGCCCAGGCGCGCATCCACAATGCCGGTCTCAGCGACAAGGTCGAAATCAGGCTGCAGGACTATCGCGACGAGCGCGACCGCTATGACCGGATCGCTTCGATCGAGATGATCGAGGCGGTCGGCGAGCAATTCTGGCCGAATTATTTTTCACAGTTGCGCGACCGCCTGCTGCCCGGCGGGCTGGCCGGCATCCAGGCCATCACCATCAAGGACAGCCTGTTTCAGACCTATCGCCGCGAAGTCGACTTCATCCAGCGCTACGTCTTTCCAGGCGGCATGCTGCCCTCGCCGCAGATCCTGAAAACGCTCGGNGAGCGCTTCGGCGTTCCCGTCATCCGCGAGCGCATTTTCGGGCAAGATTATGCCAGGACGCTTGCGATCTGGCGAAGCAATTTCCGCGCGGCCTGGCCCAACCTGACGCCGTCAGGCTTCGACGACCGCTTCCGGCGGCTGTGGGAATATTACCTCGCCTATTGCGAGGCTGGGTTCCTGTCGGGAAATATCGACGTGCGTCAGGTGGTGTTTGCGAAATCGGGCTGAGCGCCCCTGCCGATTCGCTGGCTTGTATGGCTAGCGGCGGTCCTTTAGGGTCGCTCAACGATTGGGCAAACAAACCGGCAATTTCAAAACATGGCCTTCAACAAAGACGTTATCGAAGCGATCGGCAACACGCCGCTGATCAAACTCAAGCGCGCTTCCGAGCTGACCGGCTGCACCATTCTCGGCAAGGCCGAATTCATGAACCCGGGCCAGTCGGTCAAGGACCGCGCGGGTAAATGGATGATCCTGGAGGCCGAAAAGCGCGGCGAACTCAAGCCCGGCGGGCTCGTGGTTGAATCGACCGCGGGCAATACCGGCATCGGTCTCGCTGTCGTCGCCAGCGCCCGCGGTTACCGGACCTTGATCTTGATCCCGGAAACCCAGAGCAAGGAAAAGAAGGACATGTTGCGGCTGTGCGGCGCCGAGCTGATCGAAGTACCGATGCTGCCCTTTTCCAATCCCAACAACTATCAGCATGTCGGACGGCGGCTGGCCGCCCAGCTTCGCAAGACCGAGCCAAACGGCGTTCTCTTCGCCGACCAGTGGAACAATCTCGACAACGCCAAGGCGCATTACGAATCCACCGGTCCGGAAATCTGGGAGCAGACCGGCGGCAAGATCGACGGCTTCATCTGCTCGGTCGGCACCGGCGGCACGCTGGCCGGCACCAGCCGCTATCTGAAGGAAAAGCACCCGGGTATCGTCAACGCCTGCGCCGATCCGCATGGTTTTGCGATGTACGAGCTGTTCAAGAATGGCACCGCCAAATCGACGCCGGGCGACTCGATCACCGAAGGTATCGGGCTCGGCCGCGTCACGCCGGTCATCGAGACCGCGAAGGTCGACGACGCCTTCCTGATTTCGGACGAGGAAGCGGTCACGGTGATCTACGATCTGCTCGAGCACGAGGGCCTGTGCCTTGGCGGCTCGACCGGCGTCAACGTCGCCGGTGCAATCCGGCTCGCCAAGCAGCTCGGACCCGGCAAGACCATCGTCACGATCCTCGCCGACTCCGGCAACCGCTATCAGTCAAAGCTGTTCAATCCGGACTTCATGCGCTCGAAGAATCTGCCGGTGCCGGAATGGCTGGAGAAGCGCACTGAGATCGAGGTGCCGTTCGAGAAGGTGTGAGGACGGCTGTGCCGTAGGGTGGGCAAAGGCGCGCTTGCGCCGTGCCCACCATTCCCTCAACGGCGATACTGTTGGTGGGCACGCTGCGCTTTGCCCACCCTACGGCACTGTCAGTGCCGTAATATCTGGCTCAGGAACAGCTTGGTCCGCGCGTGCTGCGGGTTGGCGAAGAATTCCTGCGGCGTGTTGGACTCGATCACCTGCCCCGCGTCCATGAAGACGACGCGGTTGGCGACTTCGCGGGCAAACCCCATTTCATGGGTGACGACCAGCATGGTCATGCCTTCCCTGGCGAGATCGACCATGGTGTCGAGCACTTCCTTGACCATTTCGGGATCGAGCGCCGAGGTCGGCTCGTCGAACAGCATCACCTTCGGGTTCATGGTCAGCGCGCGGGCAATCGCCACGCGCTGCTGCTGGCCGCCTGACATCTGGCCCGGATATTTGTTGGCCTGATGCGGGATCTTGACCCGCTCCAGGAATTTCATCGCCGTCGCCTCGGCATCCTTTTTCGGGATGTTGCGCACCCAGATCGGCGCCAGCGTGCAATTCTCCAGCACGGTCAGATGCGGAAACAGGTTAAAACTCTGGAACACCATGCCGACCTCGCGGCGGACTTCGTCCACCCGTCGCAGGTTCGGACCCAATTCGATGCCCTCGACGACGATCTGACCTTCCTGGAATTCCTCCAGCGCGTTGATGCAGCGGATCAGCGTCGACTTGCCCGAACCCGAGGGGCCGCAGATCACGATGCGCTCGCCCTTGGCGACGTCGAGGTTGATGTCCCGCAGCACGTGAAAGTCACCGTACCACTTGTTGAGCGCGTTGATGCCGACGATCGAGTTTGCGGTCATGGTCCTGTACTCAGTTGCGACGATGGGCGTTCAGCCGGTTCTCGACGAACAGCGAGTAACGCGACATCCCGAAGCAGAAGACGAAATAGATGATGCCGGCAAAGGCAAAGCCGGTGAACAGCGTCGTCGGCGTCGCCCAGACCGGATCGGAGAACGACGCCCGCAACTGTCCGAGCAAATCGAAAAGCGCCACGATCGAAACCAGCGAGGTGTCCTTGAACAGGCTGATGAAGCTGTTGACGAGATTGGGGATGACGTGGCGCAACGCCTGCGGCATCACGACCAGCGCCGTGGTCTTACTCCAGGACAGGCCGAGCGCGCTCGCCGCCTCGCCCTGTCCGCGCGGGATCGCTTGCAGGCCGCCGCG
>C688J18823_10002269_pt1 | contig 12053 bp, 15 predicted proteins | sample HopSoiMetagenom1_FD_18823 | JGI IMG/M metagenome (IMG submission 18823) | reverse complement strand
CCTGCCGATCGAAGTGTCGCTCGTCGTGCAGCCGGAAGAAGCGGCGGGCCTCGTGAACGAGGGATTCACCTGGTACGCCGCGAAGAACTGGACGCTGCGTCAGCTCGCGAAACCGTACATCGCGTGGAAGCGCAAACCGGCCAGGCTTACGGCTTGACCTGAATGTTTCCGCTCCCCTGCGCAAGATCTTCGAGCGCGTACGACACGAGCGGGAAGCTGTGACAGTCGATCACCGACGAATGACTGGACGGGATTCCCGCGTCATCGGTCCGTTCGGCGTCAGTGGCGATCCACGTCAGGCCTACGCCCGGATCGAACTCCAGCTCCGCGTCGCTCGCCGTCCACTTCGGGTTGCCCGAGTGATACTGGCCCCACGTGTAGCGATCGGCCGCGGCGTTCTTGCCCTCGCCGCCGTCTTCCACGGTCAGGACCATCTGCCGGCCGACGAAAGCGCTGATGTTCGAATCGGTGACCAGTCCGGAAAGCGCCGCACGATTGCCGTCGATGCGCAGGCAGTCGACGTCGACGCGCAGCGATACCGTCGTCATCGTCATTCCGACATCGCCCGAGCCGTCGTCATCGACGTTCTGATCCGGAATGGTGACCGGCCCCGAAAACTTGATCTCACCCGAGGTGGCGCCGCCCGTGCTGACACGAGCGTTGAATTCGATGTTGCGAGTGCCGTCGTCGGTGACGACATGGAATCCGCCGGAGGCGCTCTGCGCCATTGCAAACGGCGCCACGAGCCACGTCGCGAGCACAAGTGTGCAGAAACGGAATTGCGCGTTCATGGAAACCTCCTGAGTGCTGAAGTCCGGGGGTATGTCATTGTTTAGGTCCGCCCATTACTTCTTCCCGTGACGCGCGTCACATTTCGCTACTTCTTTCCTCGTAATCGTCGGCGCTGGCCGGATCGAGCTCCCATCGATGTAGATCGCGCTCGCGCTCTTTCTCGCCGAAGCGGAGGATCTCGTCCTCGCCGTAGCTGATGCCGAGCGCTGCGCTGAAGTCGTCGACGACGTTCTGATCGGGAGTCATCAGATCCTCTTCCTCATCGATCAACATCGGATCTCCCTCAATGATCGCGCTTCATCAAGGTAGCCTGGTGTAGGACAAGCTCTCAGCTTGTCCTCCTCCACGGACAAGCTGAGAGCTTGTCGTACACCGATCCGACGTGCGGATCGACGTGCGCCGCGTCAGCTCGCCGAACTCGCGATTCGTCATGCGGCGCCCGAGGTCCGACTGCGCCAGCATGCCGACGATCCGCCCATCGGCGGTGATCACCGGCAAATGATGGATGCGGTTCTCCTGCATCAGCTCCGCCGCCGTGTCGAGCGGATCGTCGGGTGCGACGGCGATGACCGGAGACGTCATGTAATCGGACACCGGCAGGTCGGGCGCATTGCTCGCTTTGGCCACCGCGCGGCAGGTGATGTCGCGGTCGGTGATGATGCCGACCAGCGTGCCGTCGTGGGCCACAGGGATTGCGGCGCAATCGTGAACGTCCATCAACTGCGCGGCCACGCGCAGGCTCGTCGTGGGCTCGCACGCCGCCGGCGCCTTCGTCATCGCTTCGTGAACTTTCATGCTCTTAATGGTAGGTCCGCGTGCATTGCGCCGCGCTGCCGCAAGTCGCCGCTCCGTGTGCGCCGCATCACAGGGCGGAGTGCGCACAGTCATCGGCCGATCGCTTGCCGCGAATTAACGTGTAAGCGACGGAGGTGACTATGTGTCTCGGACTGCCAGGCCGCATCGTCGCGATCAACGGAAAGACGGCCCGCGTCGACTTCTGGGGAAGCGTGCGTCCGGTGAAACTCGACGCACTCAAGGAAGCGATCGTGCCCGGTGACTACATCATCGACCACGCCGGTTACGCGGTCCGCCGCATTCCCGACGAAGACGTCGCGGACACGCTCGCGCTGTACGAAGTCATCCTCTGCGAGGCCGGCGGCGATCCGATTGCCATGGATGCCATCGCCGCGCTCGAAAAGTCGGAAGAAGAGCTCGTCCTGGCCTGACGCCATGATCCGCGTGGCCCTTGCCGGCGTCGAGCTTCAGGCAAAGCGCGACATCCTTTTCGAGGTCGTCGATGCGCCGGAGTGCGACTACCTCTTCACGACCGATCGCTGCACCTCCATCGATCCGCGCCACACGCTCGTCCTCGACGCCGGCGACGTCCTCGGCGCGCTTTTCGACGGCGCGACGGAGACACGCAGCACGATGTCACTGCTCGACGGACCGGTGTTCCTCGTGAGCGCGCCGTTCCCGGTGCCGCCGCTGGTCGAGCACGCGCGCGCACGCGGCGACGCGGAGACGATCGAGACGTACGCCGCGCTGCATCGCAAATGGATGATCGAGGCGTCGTTCACGTCGATGGTGGAGAAGGCGATCGAGTTTCTCGCCGCGGGCGAGCTGCAGATCGTGGGAGATGTGGTGTGGATCGACGGCGTGCCCGGTCCGTGCCGCATGGGCGATGCGCCGTCGTTCTGTCGCGAGGCGGAGAAGAGCGGCGTGCCGGTCACCTGCCCCTTCATCGCAACATAAAAAAAAATGCGGCAGCAAGCTGCCGCATTTCGATGTTGTCGATCGCGTTCGATCAGATGATGAATACGTTCGAGGCCTGCAGACCCTTCGGGCCGCGCGCCACTTCGAATTCGACCTGAGCGCCTTCGGCGAGCGAGCGGAAGCCCTGGCTCTGGATCGCGCTGAAGTGGACGAACACGTCGTCGCCACCCTCAGTCGTGATGAAGCCGAAGCCCTTCGCGTCGTTGAACCACTTGACGGTACCGGTTGTCTTCATTTGGTGTATCTCCTTTCTGCTGTGCTGCCAGATCGGAGACAACGCTCCACTCGAGGCAAACAACGGAATCGATGACGGAACGATGGCTAAGCGACGCTAATTCCTCGACACGAGCTGCACGTCGGCGGACGAGACCGTGCCGTGATGCTCGTAAACGAACCGCCGCAACCCGGACCTCGGAACGAGCTCCATCGATTCGTAACTCGGATTGCTGCGGTACACGATTGCTGATCGGTGTCCTCATCGATCGCGCAAACACCGCCATGTGCGGCGCATCACAAGCAGATGTGCGTGCAGTCATCGGACGCATTCCCCTCGCATGCTCTCATGACAATGTACGACAACCTCTCAGGTTGTCGTGTTGTCGAGCGCGGACACGAGGTGCACGATGGAATCCTTGCAATCACCGGTCGTAACGTGGGAGCTCACCCGGGCCTGCCGTCTGACCTGCGCTCATTGCCCCGCCGGGGCACAGGCGAAACGGAGTCCGCTCGAGCTGTCGACTTATGAGGCATACAAGACGATCGATCAGATCGCCGCCATGCATCCGCAGGAGCTGATCGTCACGGGAGGCGACCCCCTCGAGCGCAGCGACATCTACCAGCTCCTCGATTACGCCCACCGTCGCGCACTCGCGCCGACGCTCACGGTTACGGCGTCGCCAGCGCTCACCGGCGCCGCGATCGGCACGATGAAACGCAACGGCCTCACGCGCATCGCCATCGCCCTCGACTCCGCCAAGCCCGATCGCCATGACGCAGCGCGCGGCGTCGGCGGACTCTTTGCCTCGACACTCCTCGCCATCCGCTGGGCGCGCACAGTCGCACTGCCGGTCGAGGTCAATACACTCGTCACGAAGACAAACATGGACGAGCTCAGGACGATCGCCGCGTTATTGGGCGACCTGCACGTCGAGCGCTGGAATCTCTATTTCGTCGTGCCGATCGGCGACGCAAAGCACATCGGCACGCTGACCGCGGACGAAGTCGAACAGGTATTCGGCCTGCTGTGGGATGTGTCGCAGAAAGCGCCGTACAAGATCCGCACGTTCGAAGCGCCGCACTATCGCCGCTTCGTCATCCAAAAGGCGGCCGCCGCGCGCACGCTCGAGGTCAACGACTATGCCGATCTCAGCCCGGTTGACTGCGCGGAACAAGTGTTCATCTCGCATACGGGCGAAGTCAGTCTCAGTCCGTTCCTGCCATTGACCGCCGGCAATGTGCGCTATCAGCCCCTGTCGACGATCTATCAGCGTTCCGATTTATTCGCCGCCGTCCGCACGACCGCGAATCTCAAGGGAAAGTGCGGCAAATGCGAATTCCGCAGCGTCTGCCGCGGCTCCCGCGCCCGCGCCTTCGCGATGACCGGCGACATGTTCGCGTCCGACCCGCTCTGCGCCTACCACCCCGGCGCCTTCGTCGCCGAAACCCCGATCCTGCACTAGGAGTGCGGCGGCAAGCCGCCGCCCTCCTGGCGCGTGAAGTTACCGGGCGGCGAGATAGCTGTACATCTTCCACCGTGAATCCACATCCCGCTGCGCCTCGGCGAACAATTCCTTCGCCGCATCGTCCCCGCTCTTGAGCAGCTGATTGAAGCGGTTCTCCATCCGCAGGAACTGCTCGACCGGGATCTTCGGCTCGCGTGAATCGAGCTGCAGCGGCTTCTCCTTCTCCGGGTTGTAGCGATACAGCAGCCACTGTCCCGCGTCGACCATCGCCTTCTGATGCTGCAGCCCCTTCGACATGTCGAGGCCGTGCGCGATGCAGTGCGCATACGCGATGATGATCGACGGCCCTTCATACGCCTCGGCTTCTAGCATCGCGCGCAACGTGTGCTCGTCTTTCGCGCCGAACGCCACACTCCCGACATACACATTGCCGTATGTCATCGCGATCAGCCCGAGGTCTTTCTTTGCGGCCGGTTTCCCGGCGGAGGCGAATTTCGCGACGGCGGCACGCGGCGTCGATTTCGATGCCTGCCCGCCCGTATTCGAATAAACCTCCGTGTCGAGCACGAGGATGTTTACATTGCGGCCGCTGGCGATGACGTGATCGAGTCCGCCGAAACCGATGTCGTACGCCCATCCGTCGCCGCCGACGATCCACACGCTCTTCTTGACGAGGTATTTCGCCAATACGAGCAACTGCTGCTCGTCGGTCGCATCGAGCTTGTGCATCCGCGTTTTCAATTCGACGCGGCGCAGACGCTCTTCGAGTAATGCGATGCGCTCCCGCTGCTCGGCGATCTCCGCTTCGTCCTTCTGCGGACAATCGAGAATTGCCGCCGCGAGCTCCTCGCCGACCTGCGGCGCAAGTCTGCGCAGTAATTCCGCGGCGAAATCGCGCTGCTTGTCGATCGAGACGCGGAACCCGAGGCCGAATTCTGCGTTGTCTTCGAATAGCGAATTACACCAGGCGGGACCGCGGCCGTCGGCGTTCTGCGACCATGGCGTCGTCGGCAGATTGCCGCCGTAAATCGATGAGCAACCGGTGGCATTCGCGACGATGAGCCGATCGCCGAACAACTGCGTCAGCATTTTCAGGTACGGAGTCTCGCCGCAGCCGAGACACGCACCACTGAACTCGAACAACGGCTGCATGACTTCCATGTGGCGGATGAGACCCGGCGTCAATTTCCTGCGATCGAATTCCGGCAGTTTCAGGAAGTAGTCCCAGTTCTCTTTTTCCGGTTCGAGCAGCGGCTGCTGCGGCTCCATCCAGAGCGACTTGCGGTCGGCAACTGTCTTCGATTTCGCGGGACAGACGTCGACGCAGAGCTTGCAACCGGTGCAATCTTCCGGTGCGACCTGGATCGTGTAAGAGTAGCCTTTCCAGTCCTTATGCACCGGCTGCAGCGACTTGAATGTGGCCGGCGCTTCGTTTTTCAGGTTTTCGTCGTAGACCTTGATGCGAATCGCCGCATGCGGACAGACGAGCGCGCATTTCCCGCACTGAATGCACGACTGCGGATCCCACACCGGGATCTCCTGCGCGAGATTGCGTTTTTCGAATTTGGCGGTGGCGGTGGCGAAGGTGCCATCGCACGGAAGTGCGGATACGGGGAGGTCGTCACCGCGGCCCGCGAGGAGCATGTGTAGGGCAAGCTCTCCGGCTTGCCGGGAAAAGTTTCCGACTGGGATGGACAAGCTGAGAGCTTGTCCTACACTCGGCGGCGCGGAGGGCAGGTCGATTTTGTGCAAGGCGCTTACGGCGGCATCGACGGCTTTTAGGTTCTTCTCGACAACGGACTTGCCTTTCGATGCGTAGGTTTTGCGGATCGCCTTGCGAATTGCCTCGAGTGCCTGCTCGACCGGCATCACGTCCGCCAGTGCGAAAAACCCGACCTGCATGATCGTGTTGATGCGCGAGGCCATGCCGGCTTCGCGCGCGACCTTGTTCGCATCGATGACGTACAGCTGCGCTTCCTTTTCGATCAATTGCCGCATGACACGCGGCGGGATCATCGTTTCGTCGCCGTTGAAAAGGAACGTGCCGCCGTGCGCGAGCTCTTTGACGATGTCGTAGCGATCGATCAATGAGCGCTGATGGCAGGCAATGAATTGCGCTTCGCTGATGAGGTACGTCGAGCGGATCGGCCGGTCGCCGAAGCGGAGATGCGAGACCGTCGTGGCGCCGGCTTTTTTCGAGTCATAGACGAAATAGCCCTGCGCGTAATGTCCGGCATCGCCGAGGATCTTGCAGGAGTTCTTGTTGGCACCGACGGTGCCGTCGGAGCCGAGGCCGTAGAACATGGCGCGGACGACACCGGGTGATTCGGTCGAGAACGATGGATCGAAATCGAGCGACGTGTGCGTCACGTCGTCGTTGATGCCGACCGTAAAGTGATTCTTCGGTTCCGGCGCGGCGAGATTGTCGAACACCGCCTTCACCATCGCCGGCGTGAATTCCTTCGACGAGAGGCCATAACGGCCGCCGGCGACGTTCAGGAAACGGCGCGATTCGTACAATGCATTGACGACATCGAGATAGAGCGGCTCGCCTTGTGCGCCCGGCTCTTTCGTGCGATCGAGCACGGCGAGGGAGCGCGTGGAGAGCGGCAGCACGGACACGAATCGCTTCGCGTCGAATGGGCGATACATCCGCACCTTCAGCACGCCGATCTTTTCGCCGCGCGCGGTCAGTGCATCGACCGTCTCGTGCACCGCTTCGCACCCCGAGCCCATCAGCACAATGACGCGCTCCGCATCGGGCGCGCCGTGGTATTCGTAGGGCAGGTAATTGCGTCCCGTAATGCGGCCGAAGCGCTCGAACGCATTCGCCACGATGCCGGCACAGGCGTCGTAGAACGTATTGGAGCGCTCGCGCGCCTGGAAGAACACGTCGGGATTCTGGGCGGTGCCGCGCAGCACCGGATGATCGGGCGACAGCGACCGCGCGCGGTGATCGAAGATCAGCTCGAGGTCGATCATGCTGCGCATTTCGTCGTCGGACAGCAGCGCGAGCTTCGCTACTTCATGCGAGGTGCGGAAGCCGTCGAAGAAATGGATGAACGGAATGCGCGATTCGAGCGTCGCCGACTGCGCGATGAGCGCGAAATCATGCGCTTCCTGCACGCTCGCCGACGGGAGCATCGCCCAGCCGGTCGAGCGCACCGACATCACGTCACTGTGATCGCCGAAAATCGACAGAGCGTGCGTGGCGAGGCTGCGCGCCGCGACATGGAAAACCGCCGGCGTCAATTCGCCCGCGATCTTGTACATGTTCGGGACCATCAGCAGCAGTCCCTGCGACGACGTGAACGTCGTGGCCAGCGACCCGGTCTGCAACGCCCCATGCACCGCCCCGGCCGCCCCCGCCTCGGACTGCATTTCGATCACCGAAGGGATCGTCCCCCACAAGTTCGGCTTCTGTTCGGCCGCCCACGCGTCGGACCACTCGCCCATCGGCGAGCTCGGTGTGATCGGATAAATGGCGACGACTTCGCTGAGCTTGTAAGCGACGCGCGCAACCGCCTCGTTGCCATCGAGCATCGCATGAGTCACGGACATGTTCGGCCTCCAGCAATGAACATAGCGATGTGATGAACAAGCGATTAGGACGGGGGATACGGGAGGGTGTGATGGGGGTCACGTGGGGAGTGATAAAGGGAAGGAGTGATAGAGGGGAAGAGTGATAGAGGGAGTGAGTGAGAGCGTAAAGCTCTATCACTCTATCACTCAATCCCTCAATCCCTCTATCACTTTTAACGTGTCAGCGTCTTCATACAGTCATAACACGAATTGATATCCGTGCTCAGGATCTGCAGGATGCTCCACCACAATGACGGCTGTTCTTCGAGCAGGGCCGTAAAACGGTCCTTGTCGATGAAGCCGGTAACCGCGGGGGTGCGGGCGGTGGCGGAACAATTGTGCGCTTTGGCGGATACGACGCAGCTCAAACCGAGGATCTGGCCAGCGCCGGCGGTGAGGAGCGGCTTGGCGTGGCCATTACGGGAGGAGAAGAGCTGGTCGATCTCGCCCGAGTGGACGATATAAACGCCGCGGGGCTGCTCGCCTTCGCGGAACAGGACACTGCCGGTGGGCCATCCTTCCGCTTTCTCATAGCGAGAGAGTGCGCGGATGACCGATTCGCTCACTACACCGTCATTCACTTCGCATTCGACGTTCATGAGTCACACATTACAAACAATCGGTTGTGATGTTCTGTGAGTCACGCGACTTCACCACGTGTGTAGCGTCACACGCTGACCATGGATTCAAGATCGATCTGGTTCATGACGAACAGCGTCGAGCCCTTCACGTCGATGATCTTCCTGCGCTTGAAATCGCTCAAGAGGCGGGTGACCGTCTCGCGCGTCGTGCCGATCATCTGCGCAATCTCTTCATGCGTAAGCAGTACTTTGAGGCGCGTTCCCTTCGGCGTCGCTTCGCCGTCATTGGCGCACCAGTCGAGCAGCAGGCGCGCAAGTTTCTCCGCGGTCGTCTGGGACAGACCGAGCGAACGCATCTCCCGCTGCGCGGAGTGATATTTCTCACTGAGCTGCTGTGCGGTATGCATGCAGGCTTCGAGATGCGTATTGAGGAACTTGAGGAAATCGTCGCGCTTGATGAAATTCAGCTGCGACGGCTCGATCGTTTCGGCCGACACCTCGTAAGGACGGCCGAGGATCGTCGCACTGGCGCCGAGGACCTCGCCCGGTTCGGCGATCTTGACGATCAGCGTCTTGCCTTCCGTGGAGGAGGTGGTCAGTTTCGCCCGGCCGCTGCAGAGAATGAACACGCCGCGCGGATCTTCGCCTTCTACGAACAGCAGCGAGCCTTTGGGATAGAGACTGGTGAACTTCACGCCGTCGAGTGCTCGAACGACCGGTTCGCTCATGTTGCAGAACAGTCGCTCCGCGCGAACGCTGCACTCATTGCAGTTGTATTCGACTTCGAGGTTATACGGTGACGGCATAAAGCCTCCTGCTCACGTCACACAATGTAGCGGCGCAAGTCTCTAGCGCGCACTGGCGGGGGTCACAAGCGAATGTGACATCGATCACCCGGCGGAGTGCGGCGCCGTACCGTTCGCGACTGCAGTGAGGCAATACATTTCGCAGCGGAGCCGCTCAAAGTGAACGTGAACTGGACATCACCGACGCATGTGGCGCAGACGCTCCCGTCTGCGCCTGACGGCTCCGTTTCCCTCCACTCCCTCCTGTGCCGCTCCTCGTGCGCAGACACGCGTCACGCGATTCCGTTCGCGTATGGGGAGAACCTCCCTCTTACGCCTGGGCCAGTTCGTGACCGTAATTCGGCCGCATGCGATTGAAGCGCAGAAAACGCGCGCGCTCGTCGCTCGTGCTGGCCACCGTATACGGACGATCGGTCATCAGCAGCATCGCGTCGCCGCTCTCGAGCATCCGCTGATCGGAGTCGAAGCTGACGCAGATCGCGCCCTCCACGACGTACAGCATCGCCGTCGAGCCGCGCGGCGCGACCGGCACATCGATGCGCTGCGGTCCGGCCACGGTGCAATCATCGAAATCGCGGATGTGCCGGCCGACCGCGATCACCTGCGACTCCTCCGCTTCGACGAACTCCGCCAGCGTCATGTCGAACGCCGACGCGAGCCGCTCCACCATCGCCACGCTCGGCTCGACACCGTTCGTCTCGATGTAGTGCAGCATCCCCTTGCTGATCTTCGCGTGCTCGATGAAGCGCCGCCGGCTCCAGTTCTCGCGCAGCCGGTATGCGCGCACTCTCGCGCCGATCGCCGCCGACATCGCCGCGGGATTCAGATACCGCGCGACGATCGCCGATTCGCCGGGCAGCTTCGTGCGATCGAGCTCGTCCCCGGTCAGCTCGCTGAGCGACAGGCCGGCCGCATTCGCCAGCCGCACGACCGCGCCGATGCCGGGATTCGAGCCATCCTTGAGCAGGTGCTTGACGATATTGACGGTGATGCCGGCGCGCTCCGCGATCGCGTTCAGCGACCAGCCGTAGTGCTCGCGCAGGATCTGGACATTTCGGGCAATTCGATTGGTGATCATTGGGCCTCTCTCCGGGAAAAGGACTGCGTTGACGTGCGCAGCAGAGAGGGCGGTATCAGATGCGGAGCGGCGTGACGAGCTCGCAGGAATTGGAAGACAGGAGCTGTCCGCGCCGGACATGCTCGCCATACATCACCGGCAAATGCGTTTGGCCGCCGATGGGATCGCCGAGCGCGGCGAAGTCGAGTCCGTGACGCGCGCCGGCACGGATTGTCGCGCGGTGCACCGTCTGGTGATGATGCGACGGCCCGAAGGTCAGCGGCTCGTCGAGCACGCAGCAGAAGACCGTCAGCGCGAGGACGGCGATCAGCCCGACTGCGATCGCGGCGCGTTTCATGAACGCGATCATTCTACCGATGATGAAACGCGCGGTCACAGCGATCGTCGCCGTGCTGATCGTCATCGTTGCGCTCGATCGCGATCGGAAGGAGCTCGGCGCGATGGAGAAACTGAATCCGAAGTCGGAGGAGTGGAAAGAAATGCAGGCGGAGGAGTCGTTCCTGCGGGGCAAATGAAGAGACTCCTCGCATTCGCACTGTTTTTCGTCGCCGTGAGCGCGTTCGCGCATGCCGGACACATGCACACGTACATGGGCACCGTCACGATGCTGCACGGCGACGGCGTGTTCATGATGAAGACGACGGACGGCCACGATGTCAGCGTCGAGACCACAGCCAAGACGGCGTTCACCGATGTCGACAATCATCCGGCGAAGCTGGCGGATGTTGCGGTCGGGACGAAGGTCGTGGTGAAGATGAACGTCGACCGAAAGACCGCGGCGAGCGTGAAGCTGGCGAAGTAGAATCGGCGTGCTTGCGCCGCTGCCCACATCTCGCGCTGATCGTGCTGCTGCTGTTCGGATCGACGGCATGGCCCTCGATCTGCGAGCGGCGAGCGGACTGCTGCCGCAAGGGCGCGTGTCCGATGCGCACGATGCAGGCGAGCGGCTGTCACGATCAGCACGATGAGGTGAAGAGCGTCGTCGTGCACACCGAGCGCGCGACGATGATCGAGCTGCCGTCGATGGCGATGCCGCGCGTCGTCGACGCCGCGTTCGCAGCGACAGACCGGCACCCGCTCCGTGGCGTCGTTGCCGCGCCCGAGCAGCCTCCGCGGGTGTAGGTGTAGGACAAGCTCTCAGCTTGTCCCCCCCGGCAACCTGAGAGGTTGCCCTACACCAGCAACCTGAGAGGTTGCCCTACACCGGCAACCTGAGAGGTTGCCCTACACCGGCAACCTGAGAGGTTGCCCTACACCGGCAACCTGAGAGGTTGCCCTACACCATAAGGAGAACATCCGTGCGATTTCGCAGCATCGCGGCGATGGCCGTGCTTCTGCTGTTTCCGATCTGCGCGAGCGCGAGCTGCGGCTCCGCATCGTGTCCGCTCGATCTCAATTCACTCGACCGGCCGCATGAAGGCGGGTTCTCGCTCGACCTCTCGTTCGAGTACATCGATCAGGATCAGCTGCGCGGCCATTCGGATATCGTCCCCGATCACACCGAAGTCCGGACAATCAATCGCACGGCGACGATGGTGCTGCGGTATGCGCCCAAGGAGTGGCTGCAGCTGAGCATGACGACGCCGTACATCGCGCGCTCGCATCAGCATCTGCATGACGACGAGCTCGAATCATGGCAGCTCGATGGCGCGGGCGACGTGCAGTTGCAGGCGCGCGGACGCGTTGCGCCGCATGTGTGGCTGATCGGCGGCGTGAAGCTGCCGACCGGCGTCGACGATGTCCGCAATGACGATGGCGA
>C688J18823_10002267_pt1 | contig 12057 bp, 6 predicted proteins | sample HopSoiMetagenom1_FD_18823 | JGI IMG/M metagenome (IMG submission 18823) | reverse complement strand
CGCTACGGCATCATCGGGCCGATTCCGCCGGCGCAGCTCGAGCCGGACGCGATCAAGAAGGCCATCGCCGCGAACCCGCTCGCGAAGTCGGCGGCCAGCAAGCGGCCGGTGTACGCCGTGGTCACCAACTGCACCTACGACGGGATGTGCTACAACGCGGCGGACGCGGAGGCACGGCTGGCGAAGAGCGTGGACCGGATCCACTTCGACGAGGCGTGGTACGGCTACGCCCGGTTCAACCCGATGTACCGCGACCGCTTCGCCATGCGGGGCGACCCNGGCGAACACGCGGAGGACGGCCCCACCGTGTTCGCAACGCATTCGACCCACAAGCTGCTGGCGGCGCTCTCCCAGACCTCCTACATCCACATCCGGGACGGCCGGGGCGCCATCGATCACGGCCGCTTCAACGAGGCCTACTGCACCCAGGCGAGCACGTCCCCGCTCTACGCCCTAATCGCCTCCAACGACGTCGCCGCGGCGATGATGGACGGGCCGGCCGGCACCGCGCTGACTCAGGAGGTGATCGACGAGGCCGTCGCATGCCGGCTCGCGGTGGCCCGGGTCCGCCAGGAGTTCCTGGCCAAGAAGGACTGGTTCTTCGCCCCGTGGAACGCGGACGAGGTCCGCGACCCCAAGACGGGCAAGCGAGTCCCCTTCCACCAGGCGCCGGCCGAGCTGCTGGCGACCGACCCCGCCTGCTGGGTGCTGCGTCCCGGCGAAAGCTGGCATGGGTTCGAGGGCATCCCCGACAACTGGTGCATGCTCGACCCGATCAAGTTCGGCATCGTCTGCCCGGGCATGAAGCCGGACGGCAAGCTCGACGAGAAGGGCCTCCCCGCCGACATCGTGACCGCGTACCTGGGCCGTCACGGAATCGTGCCGTCCCGCACCACCGACCACATGGTGCTGTTCCTCTTCTCGGTGGGCATCACAAAGGGCAAGTGGGGGACGCTGCTCAACACGCTGCTGGATTTCAAGAACGACTACGACCGGAACGCCCCGCTCAGCCAGGTGCTCCCCGGCATCGTAGCCGCGGCTCCCGATCGCTACGCCGGCATGGGGCTCAAGGATCTGGGTGACCAGATGTGGGCCCACATGAGGCAGAGCCGACAGGGGCACTGGCAGGCCCAGGCCTATGCCGGCCTGCCCACCCCGGAGATGACTCCGCGGCGCGCCTTCCAGCAGCTGATGGCCGGGAACGCGGAGAAGGTCCCGCTCGACGAGATGGCTGGCCGGGTCGTCGCGGTCGGCGTGATCCCGTATCCGCCGGGGATTCCCATCGTCATGCCGGGTGAGAACATCGGCGAGGAGGACGGGCCCTGGCTCACCTACCTGCGCACGTTGCAGGAGTACGGCCACCGGTTCCCCGGATTCGCCAAGGAAGTCGAGGGCACCGAGGAGCGGGACGGGGTCTTCCACATCTACTGCCTGACGCCGGCGGGGACCAAGCAGACGACCGCGGCGCGACAGGAGGAAACCCAGACCCGGCGCGCTTCCCGGCCGAATCGCGTGCCGCACGGCAAAGAGGTCGGGGTATGACCCCGAGGATCGACGCACGCAAAGAGTCGTTCAAACGCTATCCGGGTTTCACCTACGAAGTTTCGAGCGTCTATCAGGAGCGGATCGATGACCGCATCAAGTTCTTCACCTACGCGGTCCAGCGGTGACGTGAGCAGCGCCACCGTCAACGGGCTGACCGCGCCGGCGGCCAAGAAGATGAACGTGGTGCAGCTCACGTTCATCGTCGCCGTCAACATGATGGGCTCCGGCATCATCATGCTCCCCAGCAACATGGCCCAGGTCGGCGCGATTTCCCTGCTCTCGTGGATCGTGACGGCGCTCGGCTCCATGGCCATCGCCTGGGGCTTCGCGCAGGCCGGGCTCTTCAACCAGCGCGAGGGCGGCATGTCGGCCTACGCCGAGGATGCCTACGGGAAGCCGGGCTACTTCATCGTGTTCTTCCTGTACTTCCTCTCGCTCGCCATCGGCAACGTGGCCATCGCGATCTCCGCGGTCGGCTACCTGGCCTCCTTCTTCCCCTGGCTGTCCTCGACCGCGGTGGCGACCACCATCGGGGTCATCGGCCTCCTCTGGGTCACCACCATCGCGAACTTCGGCGGCCCCAGCCTGACCGGGAAGATCGGCTCCATTACGGTCTGGGGCGTCATCCTGCCGGTGGGCTTCATCTCCTTCCTGGGATGGCTCTGGTTCAAGTCCGACACCTTCTCGGCGGCCTGGAACCCCCACGGGCTGAGCCTGGGCGCAGGGATGGGCTCGAGCATCGCCCTCACCCTGTGGGCCTTCCTCGGAATGGAGTCCGCCGCGCAGAACTCCGCCGCGGTGGAGAACCCGAAGCGGGACGTCCCGCTGGCCTGCATGTTCGGCACCCTCGGGGCCGCGGTCATCTACGTCCTGTCCACCGCGGTGATCCAGGGCATCGTGCCGAACGAGGAGCTGGCGAAGTCCACCGGCCCGTTCGGCCTCGCCTATAGTCACATGTTCAATCCCGTCGTGGGCTCGATCGTGATGGGGCTGGCCGTGCTCGCCTGCCTGGGCTCGCTCCTGGGCTGGCAGTTCACGATCGCCATGACCGCGAAGTCGGCCTCGGACCAACGCATGTTCCCCAGCTTCTTCTCGAAATTGAACGGGATGGGCGCGCCGGTGACCGGCATGATCGTGATGGGCGTGGTCCAATCGCTGCTGGCGCTGTCCACCGCTTCCCCCACGCTGAGCGAGACCTTTGGCGTCCTGGTGGGGCTCGCGGTCGTCACCAACGTGATTCCCTACATCATCGCCCTGTCGGCACTCCCCCTCATGATGCGGACCGCCGGAGTGGACCCGGGCAAGTACCGCGTGAACGTCGCAGTCGCCGTGGTGGCGATGCTGTACAGCACCTACGCGATCTTCGCCTCGGGCGTGGACGCCGTGATGGGCGGCACGCTGGTCATGGCGGTCGGCTTCATCATCTGGGGATTCATCGCGCACCGCTTCGTGGTAACCCGGCGCGCGGCGGCAACGGCCTGAGGGACCAGACGTCAAGGAGACGCACCATGCGATATGTAGCGGGCATCAGCGCGATCGCGCTGCTTGCGGTAGCCCCGGCGGCCTACGGGCAGGCCAAGAAGGCGGCGCCGCCGGCGCCGAAGCCGGCGGCTACCACTCTGGAGCGGGTCAAGTCGAGCGGCAGTCTCAAGCTGGGGTATCGCACCGACGCGCGCCCCTTCTCCTTCAAGGACGCGTCGGGCAGCCCCGCGGGCTATTCGGTCGACCTGTGCAATGCGATAGCCCAGGCGGTCAAAGCCAAGGCGGGAGTGACCGACCTCAAGGTGGAGTGGGTCCCCGTGTCGGTGGACAACCAGCTGCAGGCGGTGGAGCAGCACGATGTCGACGCCCTGTGTGCCGCGGTCACCGTCACCTTGGGACGCCGGGAGCAGGTGGACTTTTCCTCCCCGATCTTCCCGGGCGGTGTGGGCGTGGTGGTGCGCTCCGACGCCCCCAAGCGCCTGCGCAACATCCTGAACGGAGAGGCGACCCAGTACACGCCCACCTGGAAGGCCGTCGCGCTCAACGTCCTGCGGGAGCAGGTCTTCACCGTGGTGCCGGGCACGACGGCCGAGCAGTGGGTCAAGGAGCGTGGGCGGGAGTTCCAGGTCGAGTTCGCGCTCACCCCCGCGTCGAGCTACGAAGCGGGGATTCAGGCCGTGCTGGACCGGAAGGCGAGCGCCTTCTTCGCCGAGCGGGCGATTCTCCTGGACGCGGTCATGAGCCACAAGGGGGGCGACGACCTGACGGTCCTGGACCGCCAGTTCACCTACGAGCGCCTGGGCCTGCCGATCCAGCGCGGGGACGACGACTTCCGACTCCTGGTGGACCGGACCTTGAGCAAGGAGTTCCAGTCCGCCGGCTATCGAAGCACCTACTCGAAGTGGTTCGGCGAGCCAAACGAGAAATCCGAAGTCTTCTTCCGGTGGAATTCGCTGCCGGAGTGAGCCCAGACTGGTGGAGGCAGTGACATGATCCAGCGAAGCATCAAGCGCCTGAGTTGGCGGGCGCTCGTGGTGGACGACGAGCTCCCCGCCCTGACCGCCGAGGGCCGGGCGACCCGGGCGCTGGTGCAGGAGCTCCAGGGCCGGGCCATTGACGTGGTCGAAGCCGCCTCCGCCGAGGACGGGAGCTCCGTGGTCGTCTCCGACTCGGCCATCCACGCGATCCTGGTGGACTGGACCCTGGGCGATCACAACGGCGGCCCCGCCAACGGCGATCACGGGCGCGCGCACGATTTGATCCGGCAGGTCCGCTCACGGAACGACAAGATCCCCATCTTCCTCATGGCCGAGCGGGGCGAGGCGTCCTCGATCCCGGTGGACGTCATGGAGATGGTGGACGAATACATCTGGACCCTGGAGGACACGGCGGCCTTCGTCGGAGGCCGGGTGGCGGCGGCGATCCGCCGGTACGTGGAGGTCATGCTCCCGCCCCTGGCCGCGGCGCTCATGAAGTTCAGCCAGGAATACGAGTACTCCTGGCACACCCCCGGGCACACCGGCGGCACTGCGTTCCTCAAGTCTCCCGTGGGCCGGATCTTCTTCGACTACTTCGGCGAGAACCTGCTCCGCTCCGACCTCTCCATCAGCGTCGGCGCGCTGGGGTCGCTGCTGGATCATACGGGGCCCATCGGCGAGCACGAGAAGTACGCGGCCCGGGTGTTCGGTGCGCACCGGACCTACAGCGTCACCAACGGCACCTCCATGTCCAACCGCGTCATCTTCATGGCCGCGGTGGGGCGGGACCAGATCGCGCTCTGCGACCGGAACTGCCACAAGTCGATCGAGCACAGCCTGGTGATGTCGGGCGCGATCCCCCAGTACCTGGTGCCGCTCCGGAACCGGTACGGCATCATCGGGCCCATCCCCGGCGATCGCCTCAAGCCGGCGGCGCTGAAGGCGGCCATCAAGGCCAATCCGCTGGCGACCAAGGGGATCGACCCCAAGCCGGTGCACGCCATCATCACCAACTCGACCTACGACGGCCTCTGCTACAACGCCCGCCGGGTGCAGGAGCTGCTGGACCCGAGCGTGGACCGGATCCACTTCGACGAGGCCTGGTACGCCTACGCCCGGTTCAATCCGATCTACCGGGACCGGCACGCGATGTTCGGAGACCCCAAGGACCACACCGGCCCGACGATCTTCGCCACCCACTCGACCCACAAGCTGCTGGCGGCGCTCAGCCAGGCCTCCCTGCTCCACATCCGCGACGGCCGGAACCCGATTCCGCACACGCGCTTCAACGAGTCGTACATGATGCAGGCCTCCACCTCGCCGCTCTACACCATCATCGTCTCCAACGACGTGACCGCGGCGATGATGGACGGGCCGGGAGGGGTCGCGCTCACCAACGAGTCGATCGAGGAAGCGGTGGCGTTCCGGCAGACCATGGGCCGGGTGCACAAGCAGTTCTCGGACAAGGGCGACTGGTTCTTCGAGACCTGGAACGCGGACCGGGTCAAGGAAGGCAAGGGCAACAGGACCACGGCCTTCGAAGATGCCTCCCCCGAGTTCCTGGTGCGGGAGCCGGACGCCTGGGTCCTGCACCCGGGCGACGCGTGGCACGGGTTCGGGGACCTCGAAGACGGCTACTGCATGCTGGACCCGATCAAGGTATCCGTCATCACCCCGGGTGTGGCCGACAAGGGCGGCCTCGACAAGCGAGGAATCCCGGCGACCCTGCTGACCGCCTACCTGCACCGGCGCGGGGTCGAGGTGGAGAAGACCACCGACTTCACCATCCTCTTCCTCTTCTCCATCGGCATCACCAAGGGCAAGTGGGGCACGCTGCTCAACGCGCTGCTCGATTTCAAGCGCGACTACGACACCAATTGCCCCCTCGCCGAGGTGCTGCCGGACCTGCCGAGCAGGAACCCCGAGGTGTACGGCGGACTGGGCCTGCGCGACCTGGCCGACCGGATGTTCGCCACGCTCAAGGAAACGCGGCAGACCCACTGGCTTTCGGAGGCGTTCTCCACCCTACCCGACGCGGTGATGACGCCGAGCGCCGCCTACCAGCATCTCGTGCGCGACAACATCGAGCACGTGCCGCTCGCGAAGCTGGCCAACCGCGTCCTGGCCACCAGCGTGGTGCCTTACCCGCCCGGCATCCCGATGCTCATGCCCGGCGAGGCCACCGGCCCGGCCAATGGTCCGTACCTCGGCTATCTGAACGCGCTCGCCGAGTGGGATGAGCGCTTCCCCGGCTTCGGCCACGACACCCACGGGGTCGAGAACCGGGAGGGCGTGTATTACGTGCAGTGCCTCAAGAAGGGGGCGAAGGCGACCGCCCAGGCCTGACGAATGTCCGCTCCCGGTAAGAAAATGGGCCTGAGCCAGGCCACGATGCTGGTGGCCGGCAACATGATCGGCACCGGGGTCTTCCTGTTGCCGGTCAACCTGGCGTCGGTGGGCGGGATCGCCGTGTTCGGCTGGGTCGTGGCCACGGCTGGGGCGGCGGCCCTGGGGCTGGTCTTCGCCAAGCTGGGGGAGCTGGAGCCGAAGGAAGGCGGCCCCTACGCCTACGCCCGCGACTTCCTCGGCCCGTACGTCGGGTTCCAGACCAACTACATCTACTGGTTCGGCAACTGGATCGGCAACATCGCGATCGCGATCGCCGCGGTGGGGTACCTGGCCGAATTCTTCCCCTCGATCGGCCATCCGCCCGCCAGCGTCTTCGCGACCGCCGGGGTGATCTGGGTGCTCACCTTCGCCAACATCCTGGGCCCGCGGGTCATCGGTGCGCTCGAGACCTGGACCATGAGTCTGGCGCTCATCCCGATCCTTGCGGTGGCGTTCCTGGGCTGGATCTGGTTCGACGCCGACACCTTCCGCGCCGCCTGGAACGTGAGCGGCGGCTCCAACGCGCACGCCATCTCCCGTGCAGCCTCCATGGCGCTCTGGGCTTACATGGGGATCGAGAGCGCGGCGGTTTCGGCGGGGGTGATCGAGAACCCCAAGCGCAACATCCCGCTCGCGACCCTCCTGGGGCTCGGGCTTTCGGCAGTCGTCTACGTCCTGAGCTCGACCGTGATCATGGGACTGCTGCCCAACGAGGAGCTCCGCCGCTCCCACGCCCCCTTTGCTGAGGCGGCCCGGATCGCGATCGGGACGCCGGGGGTGATCGTCATCGCCATCTGCGCGGTGCTCAAGTCGGTCGGCTCGCTGGGCGGCTGGATGCTGCTGGTCGGGCAGTCGGCCAAGGCCGCGGCCGACGATGGGATGTTTCCCCGGGTGTTCGCCCGGCTCAACCGGCATGGGGTACCGGGCGTCGGGCTCGTCATCGTGGGCGTGCTGATGACCATCGTCCTCTTCGCCACGATGTCACCCACCATCGCCGGCCAGTTCAGCCGGATCATCGACCTCGCGGTGATCCTCATCGTGATGCCCTATATCTACTCCGCGGTGGCGCTGGTGAAGGTCGTCTTCGACCACCGCCTGCCGCGGCGGACGTTCCAGACCTACAAGTGGATCGCCATCGCGGCGGTGGTCTACTGTCTGTGGGCGGTCGTCGGCGGAGACCCCGAGACCGTCGTGAACGCGATGGTGGCGCTCCTCATCAGCGTGCCGCTGTACCCGTTCTTCATCCACTCCATGGAAGCCGCGGCGGAGCGGAAGCGGAGCCGGAGCGAGCCACCCCTTCCCGCCACAAGACCGGAGAGTGCCGCATGAGCGCGGAGCAGAATCGGCTCGAGCAGGCGCGCGAGCAACAGCAGCCCTGGAAGAAGTGGGGTCCCTACCTCAGCGAGCGGCAGTGGGGCACGGTGCGCGAGGACTACAGCGAATCGGGAGACGCCTGGAACTACTTCAGCCACGACGAGGCCCGGTCCCGGGCCTACCGCTGGGGCGAGGACGGCCTCGCGGGGATCTGCGACGACCGACAGCTGCTCTGCTTCGGCATCGCCCTGTGGAACGGGCAGGATCCCATCGTGAAAGAGCGGCTCTTCGGCCTGACCAACAGCGAGGGCAATCACGGCGAGGACGTGAAGGAGTACTACTTCTACCTCGACTCCACGCCGACGCACTCGTACATGAAGTACCTCTACAAGTATCCCCAGCTGGCCTACCCGTACGACGATCTGGTGGAGACCAACCGGGGGCGGCGGCGGGACGAGCTGGAATACGAGCTGCTCGACACCGGCGTGTTCGACCAGAACCGCTACTTCGACGTGGTCGTGGAGTACGCCAAGGCCGCCCCGGACGACATCCTGGCCCGGGTCACGGTGCACAATCGCGGCCCCGACTCCGCGACCCTCCACCTCCTCCCGACGATCTGGTTCCGGAACACCTGGTCCTGGGGTCAGCCCGCCGGCGAACGGCCTGGATTGCGGGTGCTCCGCCCCGGTCTGGTCGAGGCCTCACACCCCGAGCTGGGGCGGCGCTACCTGCACGCGGAGAACGGGCCGACGCTGCTCTTTACCGAGAACGAGACCAACATCGCCCGCCTGGTGCAGGTCCCCAACCGCACGCCGTACGTCAAGGACGGGATCCACAACTATCTCGTGAACGGCCAGGCCGACGCGGTGAACCCGCTGCAGACCGGGACCAAGGTGGCGGCGCATTACCTCCTCGAGGTCAAAGGCGGCGGGGCGGTCACGGTCCGACTGCGCCTCTCCGACAGCGAGAACCCCGACGCCGCCTTCGGCGGGGCGTTCGGGAAGACGTTCGACGCGCTCCTCGCCACCCGAAGGAAGGAGGCGGACGAGTTCTACGCGTCGGTCATTCCTTCCTCCCTCACGGCGGACGAGCGCAACGTGATGCGCCAGGCGCTCGCCGGCATGCTCTGGTCCAAGCAGTTCTTCCACTACGACGTGGATCGCTGGCTGGAGGAGCGGGGCGACAGCCCCTTCACCTCGCGCCGGAAGGGGACCCGGAACGCGCACTGGCACCACATGCAGAACGCCGACATCATCTCCATGCCCGACAAGTGGGAATACCCGTGGTACGCGGCGTGGGACCTGGCGTTCCACTGCCTCGCGCTCACGCTGGTGGACGCCGACTTCGGCAAGGCCCAGCTGGACCTCATGCTGGAGTCACGCTACCTCCACCCGAACGGCCAGCTTCCGGCCTACGAGTGGAACTTCGGCGACGTGAACCCGCCGGTGCACGCCTGGGCCACCATCTTCACCTACCGGCTGGACAAGGCCCGGCGCGGCGAGGGCGACATCGACTGGCTGGAGCGCTCGTTCCAGCGGCTCCTGCTCAACTTCACCTGGTGGGTCAACCGGAAGGACCGGGCCGGGAGCAACGTCTTCGAGGGCGGCTTCCTCGGGCTCGACAACATCGGGGTGTTCGACCGCAGCGCGCCGCTGCCGACCGGCGGCTATCTGGAGCAGGCCGACGGCACCGCCTGGATGGCGCTCTTCTCCCAGAACATGCTCGAGATGGCGGTGGAGCTAGCGCTGACCCGGCCCGCCTATGCCGGCATGGTCGAGAAGTTTATCGAGCACACCCTGTGGATCACCTCGTCGATGCTGAATGCCGGCGACGGCACCGGCATGTGGGACGAGGAGGACGGCTTCTTCTACGACGTGCTCCGCCTGCCCGACGGCACCGCCCAGCGCCTCAAGGTGCGCTCGATGGTGGGGCTGCTCCCGCTCTGTGCGGTGACCATCTTCGAAGGCGAGGTGCGGGGAAAGTTTCCCGCCATGGAGCAGCGGCTGCGGCAGTTCCTCCAGGCGAGGCCCGAGCTGACGCGATCCATTCACGACCCGGTCAAGGAAGGCAAGGCCAGGCGGCGGATGAGCGCTCCGCTGAACGAGGAGCGGCTCCGTCGAGTGCTCACGCGCATGCTGGACGAGAACGAGTTCCTGAGCCCCTACGGCATCCGCGCGCTGTCGCGCTATCACGCCGATCACCCGTACGTGTTCCAGGCCGGCGGCCAGGCACACGCCGTATCCTACCTGCCGGCCGAATCGGACAGCGGCATGTTCGGGGGCAACTCCAACTGGCGCGGCCCGATCTGGATGCCGGTGAACGGGCTGATCATCCGCGGCCTGCTCCAGTACTACCTCTTTTACGGCGACGACTTCACCATCGAGTGCCCGACCGGCTCCGGTCGGCTCATGAACCTCTACCAGGTCGCCGAGGAGATCGGCCGGAGGCTGGCGGCCATCTTCGTGCGCGGTCAGGACGGCCACCGCCCGGTGTACGGCGGCACGGAGAGGTTCCAGGAGGATCCGCACTGGCGCGACCTCGTGCTCTTCTACGAGTACTTCCACGGTGACAACGGCGCGGGCCTCGGCGCGAGCCACCAGACCGGATGGACCGGGATCGTCGCCCGGATCATGCACTTCTTCGCCACGACGACCGCGGAGCAGGCGCTCGAGGCCGGGAAGAGCGCCGTGAGCCTGGACCTCGAGCAGATGCCCGAGCCGGCGGGCGCCGGCAGCGCAGCCCGAGCCTAAGCACCATCACGTCTTCGACCTGGCCCCCGTCGCGGCCGGCAAGGTGAGATCATGAGCGATTCGCGTCCGGCCGTCGTGCTCGACTGGGCCCGTGGCTACCCCAAGGGATGGCTCAGGCCCGACGTGGTCGCGGGCCTCACGGCCGCGGCCGTCGTCATTCCCAAGGCGATGGCGTACGCCACCATCGCCGGACTGCCGGTCCAGATCGGGCTCTACACGGCCCTGGTGCCGATGGTGATTTACGCGGTGCTGGGAACCTCCCGGGTCCTCAGCGTGAGCACCACGACGACGATCGCGATCCTCACCGCCGCCGAGCTGGGACAAATCGCCCCGGACGGCGATCCGGCCATGCTCCTCAGGGCCACCGCGACCCTGACCCTCCTCGTCGGCGCCATCCTGGTGCTCGCGTCGGTGCTCCGCCTGGGCTTCGTGGCCAACTTCATCTCCGATCCGGTGCTGATCGGGTTCAAGGCCGGCATCGGCCTGGTCATCGTGTTCGACCAGCTTCCCAAGCTGCTCGGCGTGCACATCGACAAAGGCAGCTTCTTTCACAACGTCCGCGCCACGCTGGCGGAGGTTCCCCACACATCCTTCCCCACGCTCGCGGTGGGTGCGGGCACCCTGCTGATCCTGCTCGGCGTCGAGCGCTTCTTTCCCCGAGCCCCCGCGCCGATCGTGGCGGTGGTGGCCGCAATCGCCGCCATGAGCCTCCTCGGCCTGCAGGCGCTGGGTGTGGAATCGATCGGCGAGGTGCCCCGCGGACTCCCGACGTTCGTGGCGCCCGATGCGAGTCTGCTCGCGGTGCTCTGGCCCGGTGCCATGGGCATCGCGCTGATGAGCTTCACCGAGACGATCGCGTCGGCCCGCGCGTTCGCAGCCGGCGGGGACCCGCCCCTGGTGCCGAACCGCGAGCTGCTGGCGACCGGGCTCGCCAACGCGGGCGCGGGCCTGCTCGGGTGCATGCCTGGCGGAGGCGGCACCTCCCAGACCGCCATGAACCGCCTCGCCGGCGCCCGTACCCAACTGTCCGCGCTGGTGACGGCGGGCGCCACCCTGCTCACCCTCGTCCTGCTCTCCAAGCCCATGGGACTGATGCCCCAGGCCACCCTGGCGGCGGTCGTGATCGTCTACTCCGTCGGCCTCATCTCCCTCGAGGGGTTTCGCTCGATCCTGGCGGTGCGCCGGACCGAGTTCCTCTGGGCCGTCGTCGCCCTCGCCGGAGTGCTGTTGCTCGGGACGCTGCAGGGCATCCTCGTCGCAATCGTGGTCTCCGTGGTGGCGCTGGCTCAGCAGGTGGCGAATCCCCCGGTCTACGTGCTCGGTCGGAAGCCGGGCACCAACGTCTTCCGGCCGGTCTCGGCCGAGCATCCGGAGGACGAGACCTTCCCTGGCCTCCTGATCGTCCGGCCCGAGGGACGGATCTTCTTCCTCAACGCACAGCGAATCGGCGAGCGGATCCGGCGGCTGGTAGACGAATATCACCCCAGGGTCGTGGTCCTGGACCTGAGCGGCGTCTTCGACCTGGAGTACTCCGCGCTCCTTGCCTTCACGGAGGCGGAACAGCGGCTCCGCGAGAACGGGGTCAGCGGATGGCTGGCGGG
>C688J18823_10002266_pt1 | contig 12057 bp, 9 predicted proteins | sample HopSoiMetagenom1_FD_18823 | JGI IMG/M metagenome (IMG submission 18823) | reverse complement strand
AGCTGGCCGAGAGCCTCCGTTACGAGGAGGCGGCGCGTCTGCGTGACCGGATCGAGGCCGTGGAGCAGCTCGTCGAGCGCCTGCGCCGGCTCGACCGCCTGCGGACACTCGAGGCCTGTCTGCTCGTGCCGGCGCTCGAACCGGGCTGGAAGACCGCGTTCTTCGTCGCCGGTGGCCTCTGCTCGGTTCGCCCGCTTCCGCCGGGCGCGGGTGCGCAGGTCGAGATCGAGGCGGGGCTCGCGGCGTGCCGCGACCGCGAGCTCAGCGAGACCCTGACGCCCGAGGAGGCAGAGGACCTCCTGCTCCTCGACGGGTTCATGGGCCGACCGCCGGCGGAGCTGCGTGTGCTGCCGCTCGAGCGGGCGGCGATCGAGCGCGAATCGCGACGGCCGTAGTTTGCGACGCTCGCCCCTGGCAAGACTCGGAGCGTGCTGCGCCTCATGCAGCGAATCGCCCAGCGCTCCCCTGGGATCGTCGGCTCGCCGTGGGCGTTCCTGGGCGTCCTCGGCGCCGTGATCCTGTGGCTCGCGGTCGGCCCGGTGTTCGACTTCAACGGCAACTGGCTGCTGATCCCGGCCACGGCCACGTCGGTCAGCGCGGTGATCCTCGTCGTTCTGCTGCAGTACACCCAGAACCGCGACACGCGGGCGGTCCAGCTCAAGCTCGACGAGCTGATCCGCGGCCTCGGGGAGGCGCGAACGCACCTGGTGCGACTCGAGCAGCTCTCGGACGAGGAGCTAGACGAGCTCGAGCGGGAGTTCCGACGTCTCCGCGAAGCTAGCTAGCTCGAAGCCGCCCGGCCGCTACGTGGTGAAGCGCGGCCGCGCCGGAACTGGGCGGCGGTAGTCGAACACGCGCCAGATCAGCTTCGCCATCGCAGCCTGCTGGTGCGGGTGCTCACGCGGGACCGTCTGCGGCGCGACGGGCGTCACCGGACGCTCAGCGCTCCGTAGGCCGGCTGGTAGCCAGCGCGCGTCGCGGTGAACACGAGCTTCCCGCGCTTCCTCGGCTTGAGCTTGAACGTGGTCTGGCCGAGGGCGTTCGTTGCCTTCGCCGTCGCACGCACCCCCGCGCCGGTGACGCGGACACGGACACCGCGCAGGCGCTTGCCGCTGCCGTCGAGGACCGAGACGCGCACCGAGCTCGCCCGCTTTCGCCGAGCGAGTCCGCTGACGCTGACCCGCAGCCGCGGCATGAGGCGAATCTGCTGCACCTGCGTCCAGTCGCCCTGGTTGCGATCCTCGTCTACGCCGGCGACGCGCCAATAGAGCGTGCCCCCGGACGTGTAGCCGTACTTGGTCAGCGTCGGCGCGTAGCTCGTGTTGTCGGTCGTGACGGTCTCGACGGTGCGGCTGAAGTCGGACGCGGAGGCGATCTGCAGCTTGTACTCCTTCACCCCGAGGCGCGGGTCCCAGCTGAGCAGGACATGGTCTTTAGAGCTGTCAGTCTTGGCGTTTCCGGGCTCACCCATCGTGCGGGTGTACGACTGGGTCGCGGAGTAGGGGCCGGGCGTGTCGCCGGCGCCAGCCTTCGGGAAGACCGCTCGGACCCGCCAGTGCCAGACGCCGGTACCGGTGAACTTGATGAAGGAAACCGCGGGCGTGCGGATGTCGCCAAAGTCGCGGTGGGTCCCATCCGGCTGCTCGACCGAGAGGTCGTACGACTCCGCGCCCTGCACCGCACTCCAGGACCAGACTGGGAGCGTCTCGCCCTTCGTCGCGTTCGCCGCGGACGGCGTCGGCGCTTCGAGCCGCTTCTGGAACGTGCCCGTCGCCGACCAGGTGAGGCCGGTCAGATTCTCGTCGTCGGCCCGCACCCGCCAGTAGAGGACGGTGTCGGCAGGGTAGGTCGTGTCGCTCGAGTACGACGTCGCGTCGGTGACGACATCGTCGAGCGGATCACCGAACGTCGGGTCGGCGGCCACCTGGATGCGGTAGCGCCGTGCGCCGAGCGTCGGAGTCCAGCTGAAGGTCGGCTGATCGAAGAATGTCTGCACCGAGACGGGCGAGAGCAGCGTGGGCGGCGTCGACTGCTTCTGGAAACTGCCCTTGGCCGAGTTGGGCAGGTCGAGCGGGAGCCCGTCACTGCCACTTGCGAGCGAGGCAGGAAGGATGGCCCAGTAGTAGGTGGTGGTCTCGTCCGGGTAGGTCGTCGGGCGAAGCGAATTGCGTGGTGCGTACGCCGGGATGCGCGTGAAACCTTCGTCCACGATGTTGCTGAAGTTCGCGTCCTTCGACACGACAACGAAGTAGCTGTTCGCGCCGGAGAGCGGCTTCCAGGTGAAAAGCGGCGTCCGGGTCGTGCTCGAGCCGACCACCGGCCCGAGATAGTCGCCGACGCACGGATAGCCGAAGGCGCACGGCGCCGACGCGCTGCCGGCGCCGGGGTTCGGGTAGGCCGTCCACGTGAAGGCCGGGCCTACGGGGGCGGTCGAGTCGGTGGCGCCGTCCTGCAGGTACGTGTAGTCGCCCCAGACCTCCTGGCTACCGGCGGCGCGGTCACTGCGCGCGCGGACGCGGAAGCAGTAGGTGCCGGGCGTGATCAACCCTGGCGGGCTGTCCGTGGCTAGCGTCCCCTGCCAGACGACGGGGTTGCCGCCAGCCGGGGCAAGCGGCGTCCACTCCGGCAGGGACGTCTTCTTCAGGTAGTCCGACGTCGCCCACCCGCACGTCCCTCCGGTCCAATCGGCGATCTGGACCTCGTAGCTCGCAGCCCCCGGGACCGGGTCCCAGCGGACGACCGGCACCTCGGTCTGGTACCCCGTCGTGCCAGGGAGAAGGTCGGTACCCGGATCGACCAGATTGTCGCGCATGCGCAGGTTCTTGATGCTCGTGCCCGTCACCGGACCGGCCGGCGGAACCTTGTCGAAGGTCTTCGTGAACGACTCGCCGGCATTCCAGACGCCCGCGTTGCCGTCGGGGTCGAGCGCACGCACGCGCCAGTAGTAGACGTTGTCCTTCAGAACCTGCGTCGGCGAGAGCGAGGTCGCGATCGTCGGGTTCGTGCAGCAGACCTTCGAGCCGGGCGCGAAGTCGACGGATGGGTTGATCTCGACCTCGTAGCGCGCCGCGCCGGGCACCGGGGTCCACGAGAAGCGGGGGTCGTACGCCTCGGCTGCCGGGTTTAGGTCTTCGAGGTGCGTCGCCGTCGAGGACGGCCACGACCAGTTGAACGAGGCGACCGGCGTCGCAACCCCACGGTTGCCCTGCGCGTCGACCGGGGTGACGCTCCAGAAGTACGAGCCCGGCGCCAGCGCGGACGTGATCGCGGCCGAGGTCGCGGCGACGTTCGGAGCGCCCTTCGGGTCGTCCTGGTTCGAGTAGTGCAGGACGAGTGAGCCGAGCGTCGGATCGCTCGCGACCGAGACGAGGTAGTGCGCGGCCCCCGCCACGCCCGACCATCCGAGCACGACCGCGCTCGCGGGGTACGTGAGGGCCGAGCCAGAGGCAGGCGCCTGCAGCGCGGGCTGCAGGTTCCAGCGCTTCACGAACGAGCGCGGCCGCGTCCACGCTGAGGCCGTGCCGGCTGCGTCCGTCGCACGCACGCGCCACCAGTAAGTGCCGTTCGGAATCGTCTTTAGCAGCGTCGCGCGCGTGTTCCGCGAAAAGAAGTCGTCCTTGCCGGTGCCGAGCACCGGCGAGTTCATGCCCTCGTCGGCGCTGATCTGGAACTCGTACTTGTCGGCGCCGGCGACCGGCGTCCACGCGAAGGACGGGACGAACTGAACGACCGCGCCGGCGGCGGGCGCGGTCTGGTCGGGACGTCCTACGGCGCCACGCGCAGGCCCCGCTGTGAGGAAGGCGATGGCCGCAAATGCGGCGGCGAGGAGTTTTCGGTCTGCGGCCATGGAGTCGGGTGAGAGGAGCTCGGCCGCTGAGCTCGGAGTTCGTCCGTATGTCTCGCAAGCTCCATCGGGGTTGTTCGCGAATCAGTCATCCCTCGGATGAGGGGACTTGCCCTCGCGGCCGAGGAAAGCGCGCACGCGACGCGTCTTCAGCGACTCCACGTCCTCGGGTCGCACCGGTGCGTCCTGGCGCGCGCGCTCGAGCTCGGCAGTGCGCTCGGCGAGGCTTCGCAGCTCCTCGCGCGCCTCGGCGAGCGCTCGCTCGAGCGCGGCAGCCCGGGTAGCGGCGGCTTCGGCGGCGCTCATCGCAGCCTCGGCCCGTCGCGCGGTCGCCGCCTCGACGCGCACGAGACGCGCCAGCTCCCGCAGCGGCGCGTCGACCGGCTCGCGACGCGGCTTCACATCGTCGAAGAGCGCGATCAGCTCCTGCGCGTGGCGGCGCGCATCGTGGGGCTGCGCGAGCTCGCGGTTCGCCGGGCCCATCGCGGAGTCGTAGGCGTCGAGCTCGCGCCGCATCGTCTCGAAGTCGGTCGCGCCCGCCTCAATTCGGCCGGAGAAGCCGTCCGCCTCGAGCAGCGCGTAGCGCTCGGGGGTGACCCAGCCGTCGCCACCGTCGTCACCGTAGACGTACGCCGGCAGGCCGGACGCCATCGCCTCGAGCACGGCGAGACCGCGGCCGACGACCAGGTGCGCCTCCCCGCCGTCGCTCTCGAGCCGTGCGTCGGCGCAGGCTCGCTGCACCATGCCGCGGCGGTAATCGGAGAGGCCCTCGAGCTCGAGCCGCGCCCGTGCCGGCCGCTCCGGTAGCGGCCCGCGTGGCTTGAAGCGCGCGAGATCGACCGGTCGACGCAGGCGGACGACGTCGTGCGGCAGCGAGGCTGCGCTCACTCGCTCCGCCGTGCGGTCGTCGAAGACGACGACGCGCGCGACGATGCCGGCGAGCTGCGGCGGGAGCCAGGCGTCGTGGCCGTCGCCGTGCGAGGCGAAGACCTGCGCCGTCAGCGGGTAGAGGTCGGCGAGCAGCAGCGCGGCGTCGGCGTCCTGCGAGTAGATGACGTCGGGCGCCAGCGGCAGATTGCGCTCGACGCCAACCACGCGCAGCTCCTCCGGCGACGCTGTCGGCTCCGCCGAGAAGACGCGCACGTCGTGGCCTAGCCGCTCGAGCTGCTCCGAGACGGTGACGAGGTACGCGCGCGGCTCGAGCGCCTGCGTGCCGAGGAGGATCTCCACCGCGCTCGATTATCGCGTGCCGACCGACATGCGCAGGAGCCGCGGCAGCGCAGCGCCCACGCGGGCCGGCAATGAGGCGCGGCCGCCGTCCTCCTCGGCCTCCTCGCACGCCATGATCGACGCGCGCACGACGCCTCCGCCCAGGCGACGGAACGGCTCCGGCGGCAGCTTCGGCACCGTGCGCGTGACGAAAGGCAGGCGCGTCAGCTCGTCGTCCTCGCGAAGCGCGAGCCGGGCGAGTATCTGGCCGCCGAGCCAGCTCGGGCCGACGCCATGGCCGGAGTAGCCGGCGCCGTAGTGGATCCGCGTGCCAGGGACGGTCCCGAAAAACGGCAGGTGGTCGGAGGAGACGTCGATGGGTCCGCCCCAGGCATGCGTCACCTTCGCTTCCGCGAGCTCAGGCAGCAGCCGCCGCAGACCGCGCTCGGCCCGCGCCGCGGTCGGCTCGTCCTGCGTGAAGCGCTCGTCGAGCTTGCCGCCGAAGCCGATCGGGCCCGAGCCGCTGCCCATCAGCACGCGGCCGTCGTTCGTCGCGCGGAAGTAGTGCAGGAACATCCGCCCGTCGATCACCGCCTCGCCCCCGGTCCAGCGGATCCGCTCGAGCAGCTCCGGCACGGGCTCGGTGAGGACGACGTAGCTGCCGAAGACGGTCAGGCGCCGGCGCAGCGGCTTCCACCCGGCGGCAGCCGCATTCACGCCGACGACCACCTCCTTCGCGCGGACGCGGCCACGCGCCGTGGTGACGACGCCGTCGCTGACGTCGATCACGCGCGTGTGCTCATGCAGCCGAACCTGCGCCTGGGCGGCGCGGCGCAGCGAAAGCACGAGCCGAGCGGGGTGCACGGTCGCGCCGTCCCGCAGGAAGACGCCGCGCCGAAAGCGCGGCGAGCGGATCCGCCTCGCGAGCTCGTCTTGCGTGAGAGGCACGGCCTCGTCGGGGACGCCGAGCGCCCGCGCCGCCTCGACCTCCTCGTCCACGGCCGGGTCCTGGGCGGGTGCAGCCGAGACGCGCAGCATGCCGCCATCGTTGAGCCAGACGTCGGCCTGGTGCGCCTCGCTGAAGCTCCGGACTCCCGGCACGATCGCCGCGCTCGCGCGGGCGACAGCGAGCGCGCCCTCATCGCCGAACCGCTGTCGCAGGCGGGGCAGGTGGCTCCAGTACCCGTGCAGGAAGCCACCGTTGCGCCCGCTCGGACCGCGGCCGCACTCGTCCGCCTCGAGCACGACCACGTCGAGATGGGGCGCACGCTCCTTCAGCGCGAGCGCGGTCCAGAGCCCGGTGTAGCCGCCGCCGACGATCGCAACGTCGGCGTCGGCGTCACCCTCGAGCGGTGGCGCAGGCTCGCCGCCGAAGCCGGCGGCAAGCGCCTCCTCCAGCCACCAGACGGGACCTAGAGGCGCTGCCAGGCCTCCGCCAGAACCTCGCCGAGGATCCCCACGAGCTCGTCCCACTCGGCGTCACCGGCAATCAGCGGCGGCGAGATCTGGATCACCGGGTCGCCGCGGTCGTCGGCGCGGCAGATCAGCCCAGCCTCGAACATCCTCGGCGTCAGGAACCCGCGCAGCAGCCGCTCGCACTCCTCGTCGGAGAAGGTCTCGCGCGTCTCCTTGTTCTTGACGAGCTCGAGCGCGTAGAAGAAGCCCGTCCCGCGGACGTCGCCAACGATCGGCAGCTCGAGCAGCTGCTCGAGCTTCGCGCGCACCGCGTCCTGGTGCTCGTCGACGTGCTCGACGATCTTCTCGCGCCGCATGATTTCGAGGTTCTTCAGCGCGATCGCCGCCTGCACCGGATGGCCTCCGAACGTGATCCCGTGCGTGTACATGCTGGCGCCCTCGAGAAACGGCTCCATCACCTTGTCCGTGGCGATCACGGCGCCGATCGACGCGTACGCCGAGGAGAGCCCCTTCGCGCAGGTGACGAGGTCGGGCCTGATGTCGTAGCGCTCCGACCCGAACCACTTGCCGAGGCGGCCGAAGCCCGTGATGACCTCGTCGGCGCAGAGCAGGATCTCGTAGCGATCGCAGAGCTCGCGCACGCCGCGCCAGTAGCCCTCTGGCGGTGTCAAGGCGCCGCCGGCGTTCTGCACCGGCTCCATGATCACCATGCAGACCGTCTCCGGGCCTGTTGCCTCGAGCGTCTGCTCGAGGTCTTCGAGCAGGAACCGGGTGAAGTCAGCCTCGGTCTCGTCGGGCGGGCGGTGGTAGCGGTTCGTGTTGCGCACGTGCAGCACCTCGGGCACGAGCGGCTCGAACGGCGTCCGCAGGGCCGGGATGCCGTTGATCGAGAGCGCCCCCATCGTCGTGCCGTGATACGCGACATGGCGCGAGATCGCCTTCCAGCGCCGCTCGCCGGTCAGCCGGGCGGCGCGCTCGGCGTCGTACTGGACGCGCGCCTCCGGCTCGCCGGGCGTCGATGGGATGCGTGCGACCGTCGCCCGCTGCTCGCCGCGCGCCGAGTAGTACTGCCGCGCGAGCTTCCAGGCCGCCTCCACCGCCTCCGAGCCTCCCGAGCAGAAGAACACGCGGTTCAGGTCGCCGGGCGCGAGCTTCGCCACCTCGACGGCGAGCTCGATTGCCCGGGGGTGCGCGTACGACCAGTTCGTGTAGAAGGGGAGCTCGCGCATCTGCGCCGCCGCCGCTTCGCCGACCTCGTCGCCGTACGAGTAGCCGATCTGCACCGCGAACAGCCCAGCGAGTGCGTCGAGATAGCGCTTCCCGTTCGAGTCCTCGAGGTAGCAGCCCTCGCCACGGACGATGATCGGCACCTCTCCGTCGCGATAGCCGCCCATGCGCGTGAAGTGCAACCAGAGGTGGTCGCGCGCGGCCTGCTGAAGCTCGGCGGGCGAGAGCCCGGTAGAGACGGAGGTCATGCGGCTCCTTTCGAGCGGCGGGCCTGGAGGAGGACGTTTACGAGCATCGCGGTGAGCGCGACGACGAAGATCGCCGTGCCGATCACGTTCACCTGCGGTGGCGCCCCGATTCGCGCGGCGCCCCAGACGAAGAGCGGGAACGTGACGCGGTTGCCGGAGTTGAAGTACGTGACGACGAAGTCGTCGATCGAGATCGCGAAGCACAGGAGCAGCGCGGCCAGGATCGCCGGCGCGATCAGCGGCAGCGTCACCTTGTGGAAGGTCGTCCACTCGTTCGCGCCGAGATCCATCGCGGCCTCCTCGAGGTGACGGTCGAACCCAACGAGCCGCGCCTTCACGGTCACGACGGCGAAGCTGATGCAGAACATGATGTGCGCGATCAGGATCGTCCAGAGGCCGAACGTGACGAAGCTCAGGTTGAGGAAGAGCGTCAGGAGCGACGCGCCGAGCACGATCTCGGGCGTCGAGAGCGGCAGGAAGATGAGGATGTTCGTGGCAGCCCGGGTGCGAAAGCTGTAACGGACGAGGGCGAGCGCGATGAGCGTCCCGAGCGCGGTCGCGACGACGCTCGCGATCAGCGCGACCTCCAGCGAGAGGACGATCGCGCTCCGGATCCCGGGCACACCGTCCCAGTGGATCCAGTTGTTCCAGGTGAAGCCCTGCCAGACGTAGTTGAACTTGCCGCTCGGGTGGTTGAACGAGAAGACGACGACGACCCCGATCGGCAGGAGCAGGTACGCGAAGAAGAGGAGCGAGTAGACCGTCAGGACGTGCCGCTTGGCGAACGCCAGGGCCGCGACGAGCGGGTTCCGCCGGGGCGCCTGCTGGTCGACCGCAACGGCGCTCATACCGCGGTCCCCGTCAGCTGCTCGGTCCCGACGAGGCGTGCGTAGACCATCACGGCGACGAGAATCGCGGCCATCAGGATGAACGACATCGCAGCCGCCGCCGGGTAGTCCGTCAGCTCGAGGAACTTCGACTGGATCACGTTGCCGATCATGTGGTTGTTCGGCGAGCCCAACAGCTGGGCGTTGATGAAGTCACCCGCGGCCGGGATGAACGTGAGCAGCGTCCCGGCCACGACTCCCGGCAACGAGAGCGGCAGCGTGACCCGTAGGAATGCGTGCAGCTTGCTCGCATAGAGGTCCTCCGCAGCCTCGATCATCCGTCCGTCGATCTGCTCGAGCGAGACGTAGAGCGGCAGCACCATGAAGGGGAGGAAGTTGTAGGTGATACCCGCCACCACCGCGACGGACGTGTTCAGGAGCCTGCCATCCGAGCCGAGCAGGTGGAGCTGGTGCAGGGTCCGCACGACGAAGCCGTTGTCCGACAGGATCGACTGCCACGCGAGCGTCCGGATCAGGTAGGTGACGAAGAACGGCGCGACGATCCCCAGGAGCAAGAGGTTCTTCCAGCGCCCGCCGCGGAACGCGATCCAGTACGCCACGGGGTAGCCGAACACGAGCGCCAGGAGCGTTGCGATCCCCGCGTACTCGAGCGAGCGGATGAACTGGGGCCGGTACTGGCGAATCGCGGTCGAGTAGTTGCCCCATGCCCAATTGAACGCGTAGCCGAAGTCGATGTTGCCCGTCTCGAGCGACTGGTACGCGAGGAAGCCGAGCGGGACGACGAAGAACACGGCCAGCCAGAGGATCCCCGGCGCGAGCAGCAGGTACGGGGTCAGACCGCGGTGACGGTGGAAGAAGCCCAAGCCTCCGCTATCCCGAGATCAGGTTCTGCCACTGCTCGAGGTACTTCTGGTTGTTCAGCGCCTTGTCGTCGAAGAGGTGGACGCTGTTCAGCATCGCCTCCGACGGGAAGATCAGCTGGTTCTTCGCGACCGTCGGATCGAGCTTCAGCGCCTCCTCCTTCGCTCCTTGCACCGGCGGGATGTAGTAGATGCCCGTGATCTTCCGCTTCGGGTCGCCGGCCTCCATCAGCGCCTGGACCTTCGGGTCGTAGACGTAGTTCATGTAGACCGACGCCGTGTAGACATCGCCACCCTTCGGGATCAGCATGTTGTCGGTCCAGAGCGCGCCGCCGTCCTTCGGGACGTTCCAGTGGATGTGCTTGTTACCGATCTGCGCGATGTCGCCGGACCAGGACATCGCCGCGGCGAGGTCGCCCTTGGCGAGCGTCGGGGCGTAGTCGTTGCCGGTGAACTGGCGGATCTGCTTGTTGTCGACCGCCTTCTTGACGCGGTTGAAGGCGGCATTGAAGGACTTGTCGGTCACCTTGGTCGGGTCGTCGCCGTTCGCGAGCATCACCAGGGTGAGCGCATCGCCCATGGAGTTCAGACAGGTGATCTTGCCCTTGAGCTTCGGGTTCTCGAGCAACTCGTCCACCGACAGCACCGGGTCGGTGATCGTGTCGTTGTAGGCGATGCCGGTCATGCCCGACTGCCACGGGAGCGTGTAGTCACGGTTCGGGTCGAAGCTCGGATGCTGCTGGACCTCGACCAGGTTCTTCATGTTCGGGATGGCCGACTTGTCGAGCTTCTCCGCCCAGCCCTTCTTGATCATGAGCGAGAGGTACCGGTCGTTGTCGGTCAGGACGACGATGTCCCGGCCGGTCGACTGCCCCCGCGAGAGCTGGCCCTGGATCTTCCCGAAGAAGGACGCGTTGTCGTTGATGTCCTCCCGGTAGTCGACGTGGACGCCGGAGCGCTTCTGGAACTGGTCGAGCGTCGGATTCGTCTGGCCTTTCGTGTCGATGTAGAAGGTCCAGTTCGAGAAGTGCAGGGTCTTGGCGAGCGTGTGCTCGACGCTCGTCGTGCCACCCGCCGCCTTCGTCCCGCTGCTACCGCCACAGGCGGCGAGGATTCCGGGGAACGTGATCGCGGCCCCTCCCATCGCTGCTCGTTCGAGCAGCTGGCGCCGGCTGAGCTGGTCGGTCATTCGGCTTCCTCCATCGAGTCGACGACGAACGTGGAGTCGGGGCTCCACGAGATCTCGCTCGGCGCCTGGTCGCGCGCACCGGGCTCGCTGTTCTGGACGTACACACTGACGTTGCCAGTCCTGGTCTCGAGCACGTACTGCGTCGCGACGCCGACGTACGCGGTCTCGAGCAGGCGGCCCGTGAGGCGGTTCTCCTCGCCGTGTCCCAGCCGGATCTTCTCCGGCCGGACGCCGACGGCGACCCTGCCCGTGCGGTCGTTGAGCACCCCGCGCGGCACGCGCACCTCGGTCCCGTCGTCCAGGCGGACACCTTCCGGCCCGGTCACGGTGCCGGGCAAGAGGTTCGAGATGCCGAGGAAGCTCGCAACGAACGCCGTGCGCGGACGCTCGTAGAGCTCAGCCGGCGCGCCGAGCTGCTCGATCTTGCCGGCGTTCATGATCGCGATCTCGTCCGCCATCGTCATCGCCTCTTCCTGGTCGTGCGTGACGTGCACGAACGTGATGCCGACGTCGTGCTGGATCGCCTTGAGCTCGAGCTGCATCTGCTTGCGCAACTTGAGGTCGAGGGCCCCCAGTGGCTCGTCCAGCAGGAGCACGCGCGGCTTGTTCACGAGCGCTCGCGCCAGGGCGACACGCTGCTGCTGCCCGCCCGAGAGCTGTCGCGGCTTGCGCTTGTCGAGCCCGGCGAGACCTACCAGCTCGAGGATGGACAGCACGCGGCCGCGCACGTCGTTGCCGCGCACGCCACGGCGGCGCAGGCCGAAGGCGACGTTCTCGAAGATGGTCAGGTGCGGGAAGAGCGCGTACGACTGGAACACCGTGTTCACGTCCCGCTTGTAGGGCGGCCTGCCGCTGACCGGCTCGTCGCCGAGGTAGATCGTTCCTTCGGTCGGCTCCTCGAAGCCGCCGATCATCCGCAGCGTGGTCGTCTTGCCACAGCCAGACGGGCCGATGAGCGCAAAGAAGCTCCCGTGCGGAATCTCGAGCGAGAGGTCGTCGACTGCGACCACGTCCTCGAAGCGCTTGGTCACCGCCGCGAGCCGCACGTCGATCTCCCGGCGCGTCGCGGGTGTCGCCTCCGCGTGCTCGAGCTGGTGCTCGACGGCCACTAGCGAACCGCCACTCGCACGCCGTTCTCGATCCGTGCGCCCCAGTCGTAGAGCTGCTTCCAGAGCTCGAGGTAGAGGAAGCTCTCGGTCGAGACGACGCCGTCCAG
>C688J18823_10002264_pt1 | contig 12062 bp, 8 predicted proteins | sample HopSoiMetagenom1_FD_18823 | JGI IMG/M metagenome (IMG submission 18823) | reverse complement strand
TGATTCGCGTATTTCGCGTGCACCGCCTTGAGATGTGGCTCGAGCTCGCGGCAGTTCGGACACCAGGTCGCCCAGAACTCGATGAGCACCGGGCCCTTCCCGACGTACTGCGCGAGGTCGACCTGCTTTCCGTCGAGCGTCTCGACCGCGGCACCGGGTGCCGCCGCTCCGATCTCGATCCCGCTGTCCTGCGCGCGCGCGTCACGTACGGGTGCGAACCCCAGCGTCGTTAGGCTCACCGCCAACATAGCAATCCACAATCGCATCGAAACCTCTCGAGTCACCAGCCACAATCACCAACCACCACTCAGATCCAGAGCTGGCCGCCCTTCACGAGGTAGTACTCGGCCACCACCAGCATCACGAGCGCGAAAATCCGTTTCACCCACACCATCCATATCCCCGCGCGCGGCAATCGCGTCAACGATCCCGACGACAAGCCCACGACGACGAGCAGCGTGCACATGCCCAACGAGAAGACGAACAGGTACACGAACCCCAGTGCCGCGCTGTGCGTCGTGGACACCCACGTCAGCACCGCCGCCATCACCGGCGCCGAGCACGGCGCCGCAACGAGACCCGACAGCGCGCCCATCACCAATGCCCCCGAGTAGCGCCCGGCCGTCCCCGCCGATGATGCACGTGCCAGCAACACCGACGGCACCCGCACCGGAATGACGTCCAGCATGGCGAGCCCGGCGACGATCAACACGTTCGCCATCAGGAAATACAACCACGGGTTGGTACTCACCGTTCCAAAGAGCGTTCCCGTGAGCCCCGCAAAGAGACCCAACGCGGAATAGACTAGGGCGAGGCCAAACACATACGTGAGCGTCAGGCCCAGCGGCCGCCAGCGGGCGCGGGTTGCAACGCCGCCTTCGACAGTCGCCTCCGAGCCGCCGACGATCGCCGCGGTGATCGGGATCATCGGATAGATGCACGGCGTGAGACTCGTGAGAACGCCGCCGGCAAACACCAGTGGAATGGCGAGCACCGGGTTGCCGGACAGAGTGTCGCGAAGTGTCGTAAAGTCGACCATCGTCATGCGCGTGACCAGCGTCACGAAGCGGCCGTTGCCGACCGATTGCCGGTTAACAGAGCGCTCACGGACGCGTCTTTCAGGTATGCCGGTGAGGCCCCGCTCGCTCACGGCTCTTCATTGCTCAGGAGAATAGTATGTCGCGCCAATCCTCGAGGACATGGCTCGCCTCCCTCGTCGCGATAATCGCCGCCGTGGCCTCGCTATCGGTCGTGGCCGGCGCGCAAACGCACGACCATCAGACGCCGCCGGCCAAGTCTGACGACGACCACATGGTCGGCATGGCCGATCACGCGATGGGCGCCATGGCGATGGACTCCATGATGAGTCGGCACATGGAGCTCTCGCCAGCACGGGTGGCGACCCACGACGATTCGGCGCGCGCCCTTGCGGTCGTGAGCGATCTGCGGCGTGCAATCGCGAAGTACAAGGACGTCTCCGCCGCCGAGCGTGATGGCTTCCGCATGTTCGCTCCGAATGTGAAGAACCAGCGGGTCTATCACTTCACCAATTATCGCAATGCCTTCCGCGAGGCGTTCCGATTCGATCCGGAGAAGCCGACATCGCTGCTCTACAAGCGCGCGCCCGATGGTCAGATGATGCTCATCGGAGCGATGTACACGATGCCGAAGCGCGCCGACCTCGGTAAGCTGGACGAGCGCGTTCCACTCGGCATCGCGCGGTGGCACAAGCACGTAAACTGGTGCGTGCCGCAGCGGGGAGAGACATCGCGCTGGACCGAGCGCCAGAATAGTCTGCCGGTCTTCGGCCCCGAGAGTCCGATCGCGACGAAAGAGGCGTGCGATGCGGTTGGCGGCAACTTCTTCGCCTCACCCCTTGGCTGGATGGTTCACGCGAACGTCTTCGCCGGCGACGATCTCGGATCGATCTTCGCCGATGATCATGGTGCGCATGTCGAGCACGCGGGCCACCAGATGTAGGTGATCTCCGTCAACGCGCCCCACCGCGCCGCGAGGTTACAACAGTCGGAGATTGGGGGTCCTCATACGGACTCACGCCGAACCCTCCGATGCCACTCTCCCGATTCCTTCTCCTCCTCATGATCGTGCCCGGCGCACTACTGGCGCAGGACACCTCCGAGGTGAAGCTCGCCGGCGACCAGCGACCGGATGCGGTGCTGCCCGTGACGGCCGGTGTGACCACCGGCTCGATGTCGTTTGCCGATCATCGTGTGCAGCAGGGCGTCACCGGCGTCGTGCGGTGGCACCTGAGACGTTCGGTGTCTGTTGCCGTGTCGCCGACCTATGCCCGATTGAGCTACCCGGCGTCGTTAGGCGGCGGTTCCGTCAGCGGGCTCACGGATCTCCCGGTCGAGCTCGGGCTTGACCGCGCCTTCGAGCGTGGCTGGTCGCCGGCGGTAGGTTTGTCGTTAGGCGCGACGATTCCCGTTGGAGACGAGCAGGCCGGCCTCGGCAGCGGTACGATGGGCGCGACCATCGGTGCCGGCTTCGGGCTCTCTCCCAACGACGAGCTCTCCCTGCATCTGGGCGCCGGCAAATCGCTGACTGACTACAGCATGTTCGGCGCGCTCGGTGCGTCGGACGCGGTCTGGGGCGACGCCGAGGTGAGCTATCATCTCTTCGATCGTCTCGAAGCGACCCTCGGCTTCGACGGGGACTTCGCGTCGAGCGACTCGCTTGGCGCCGCGCGCGCCATCGCCCTCTCGCTCGCCGCGGGGCTCGCCGGTCCGTTCACGCTCACCGTGAGCGGCGGCCATGGCGTGAGCGGCGCGGCAGCGCGGTGGACTGTCGCGTTAGGCTTCGGAACCGACTTCGCGGGCCTTCAAGCGATCGGCTCGTCGTCGCCGATCCAGCGGCTCATGCGGTCGGTTGGCGGCGGTTCTCACCGCGGACCCGGCTCCGGGAGTTCCGGAAGCGGTCATGGACGTGGTCCCTGAAGCTCCAGATCATTCCGTGATCTCGCGAATCACACGGCATGGATTGCCGGCGGCGAACACACCGTCGGGCACGTCGCGGGTCACAACGCTGCCGGCGCCGATCACGGCGCGCGAGCCGATGCGAACACCCGGCAGGATGATCGCACCGCCGCCTACCCAGACGTCGGAGCCGATCTCCACGGGCTTGCCGAACTCCTCCTTGCGACGGAGTGCCGCGTCGAACGGGTGCATCGGCGTGTAGATCTGCACCGCCGGCCCGAACAGCGTGTAGTCACCGATGTGGATCGGACAGACGTCGAGGACCACACAATTGAAGTTGAAGAAGACCCGCTCGCCAAGGAAAATGTTGGTGCCGTAGTCGCAGAAGAACGGCGGCTGCATCCACACCGTGTCCCCGCCAGCGGCGAAGAGCTCGCCGAGAATACGACGACGGGCGTCCTGCTCGCCTTCACGCGTCGCGTTCAGCGCCTGACAGAGGTCACGTGCGCGCTCCCGGCCGGCAACGAGCTCCGGATCGAGTGGGTCGTACAGCTCACCGGCGAGCATCTTCGCGCGTTCACTGCGCACCGAGCGCCTCCGTCTGAGGAGGCCGAGAGTCTAGTGACCTTCCAGAGACGAGCGCAATTGAATAGAGAGGGGTACTAAGTTAAGTACGTCCTCGTACGCGGTGCGAAGGAGCGCTGTGATGGGTCCCGAATTTCTCGAGTTCTTCGACGTCTCCGGCGTGCGTTGGCGGGTGACTGAGCGCGACGCCCGGAGCGACCCCGGTGCGCTGCGATCGCAGTGCCTCATCTTCTCCTGTTCGGAGACGGTGCGCCGCGTGTGGGACTACCCGACTGAGTGGCGCGGGCTCGACTCGGATGCACTCATCGCATTGAGCTGGCAACGGTAGGGCATCCGGCCCTCCATCGACGGTCAGACACCCAGCTCCGCAGGCGGCGCGCGTGTTGCCGCTCGGTAGCCCCGGTGGTACCTTATCTTGGCGATACACGCGCCGGGCGCGTGGACAAGTTCCGATCTCATTTGGGGCCTGCCGATTCGAGCAGGCCCTCGTCGTTTCGCCTCGTTCGTTCGCAGGGCGCCGGAGGTTGCGTCGCCCCTCGAGCGCACTCCAAACCACCCATCCGGGGGCATTAGATGACCGCAGGCACCTTCCCCGAACGCGTTGGCGATTCGGACCACCGATCGTTTCTCACGTCACCGCGTGCCGCTTCGGCATGCCGGCGAGAGCTCGATCGGTTGAACGACGAGCTGTCGCGTCGGCTGAGCGAGCTGCAGGTCGCGGAATCACTCGAGCCATTCAACGTCCGTGCTGCGCTCGATCGGTGGATCGTGCAGTGGGGCCCCGTTTCGCTCAGCGTCGTTTGGCTGCAGACGGCCCGAGATACGGTTTCCGATGGCGAGCTGCTCGTCATCGCCTGGCGTGGAGTGGCTGGCCGACGGTTGTCGCAGAGCCCCGAGCGTCCGGAAGCCGCGCGCTCGCCCTCGGCAGTCGCACTGTGGGAAGAGATTCTCACTCCGATCGCGCCTGATGAGGCGGGCTGGGCCTGGATGCCGAAGAGCGGCGGGGATAACGGGTCGCTCTGGTCGTCGGCGGAGCTCGCCGCGTATTGCGTGCAGCGGCTGCACTCGGAGTACGGGCGCGCTATGGCGGAGGAGCCGCAAGCAGGCTAACGCGCGAAGACGAGCGGGTTCCGTCACTCCTCGATAAAGAAAACAGGTTTACTTTCCGCCGCGTGATTTGACTTTCATCGCGGGCGCTTACGTCGCGCCCGCGATCTCGCGTCATCGATACCCGTTTCGAGGCATTCTCAGTGGCACCTCAGTTCATTTACGTGATGAAGGGGCTGCGCAAGGTCGTTGCACCTTCGCGCATCATCCTCGACGATATCTGGCTCTCGTTCTATCCCGACGCGAAGATCGGCGTCCTCGGCGCAAACGGCGCGGGAAAGTCCTCGCTTCTCCGGATCATGGCCGGCGTCGACCAGGAGTTTCAGGGCGAGGCATGGGCGGCCAAGGGCACGCGTGTCGGCTACCTCGCGCAGGAGCCGCAGCTCGACGCGACGAAGGACGTCCGCGGCAACGTGGAGGAGGCGGTTCGCGCGCAACGCGCACTGCTCGACGAGTTCAACAACATCTCGATGCAGTTCGCAGAGCCGATGGACGACGACGCGATGACGAAGCTGCTCGACCGTCAGGCGAAGGTGCAGGAGCAGATCGACGCGCACGACCTCTGGAATCTCGACAACAAGATCGAAGTCGCGATGGACGCGTTGCGCTTGCCGCCAGGCGACGCGGAGGTGACGAACCTTTCGGGCGGTGAGAAGCGCCGCGTCGCGCTCTGCCGCGTGCTCCTCGAGGAGCCGGACATGCTGCTTCTCGACGAGCCGACGAACCATCTCGACGCCGAGAGCGTCGCCTGGCTGGAGCGGCACCTCGCCGAGTTCAAGGGCTGCGTCGTTGCCGTGACGCATGACCGCTATTTCCTCGACAACGTCGCGGGGTGGATCCTCGAGCTGGATCGCGGCCGCGGCATCCCGTACGAAGGGAACTACACCGCCTGGCTGGATCAGAAAAGAACGCGGCTCGCGCAGGAGGAGAAGTCGGAGTCCGCGCGGCAGCGCACGCTGCAGCGCGAGCTGGAGTGGGTGCGGATGGCGCCGCGCGCTCGTCAGGCAAAGTCGAAGGCACGCGTGCAGAAGTTCGAGGAGCTCGCGCAGCGCGATACGGCGGAGCGGGTGATGCAGCACGAGATTGTCATTCCGCCGCCACCGCGGTTAGGCAACGAGGTCGTGAACGCGAAGGATCTGCGCAAGGGGTACGGCGACAAGCTGCTCGTCGATGGATTGTCGTTCTCACTTCCGCGCGGCGGCATCGTCGGCATTATCGGGCCTAACGGCGCTGGCAAGACGACGCTGTTTCGGATGATCGTTGGCCAGGAGCAGCCGGACGCCGGCGACCTCGATCTTGGCGAGACCGTTCAAATCGCGTATGCGGGTCAGCAGCGCGAGCTCAATCCGGGCAAGAACGTGTGGGAGGAGATCTCCGGTGGGCTCGAGACGATCAAGGTCGGCGCGCGCGAGATGAACTCACGCGCGTACATCTCCGCGTTCAACTTCCGCGGTCCGGATCAGCAGAAGAAGGTGGGCAATCTCTCGGGCGGCGAGCGCAACCGACTGCATCTTGCGAAGACGCTCATGTCCGGCGGCAACCTGCTCCTCCTCGACGAGCCGACGAACGATCTCGACGTCGACACCCTGCGCGCGCTCGAGGATGCGCTCGACGATTTCGCGGGTTGCGCGGTGGTGATCTCGCACGATCGGTGGTTCCTCGACCGCCTCGCGACGCACATACTCGCGTTCGAGGGGAATTCCGAGGTGGTGTGGCACGAGGGGAACTACCAGTCCTACATCGAGGACCTCAAGAAGCGCAAAGGTCCGGATGCCGACCAACCGCACCGGGTCGCGTATCGAAAGCTCGTCCGGGCATAGCTCGCCAGGGCCGCTTGGCGTCGCGCGCCGGCCAGGCGCTCGGCGTCAAGCGCCGCTGCCGAGCTGTCGGGTGTATTTCACGACCAGAGATCGCGACTGTGGAGCGCGCCAGCGAAAATAGCCGTCGGCTTCCTCCCCATCGTTGAGGACCACGAACAAACCAGTGCCGGCGGTGTTCAGCCACGCGAAGCGGGCGTTCGCCGTCCACACCCGCGCCTGGTTGTTGTATTGCACGAGTGACTGCAGAAAGACCCGTGGTGTGAAGAAGTAGGCCAGACGTGTCCCCACGAGCCGCCTGATGAATCGACCTTCGGTGAGCCGCACGTCGTTGTAGTCGAGCAATAGCGACGACGAGATCGTCGCTCCACGGCGCATCGTGACCGTGGCCGTGCCGCCATTGCGGATCCCGTCGTAGAACTTCCCGAAGTCGCCCCGTACAACCAGCGACGCCGGACTGCTCGGATTAGTGCTCCAATCGAAGCCTAACGAGCCAAAGTCGTACGAGCCCGCCGGGATCGTCACTCCTTCGGCGATGGTGAAGGGCGTCGTCAGGCCTTCGTGATTGATGTTGTACTCGGGACCGAAGATACCGCCACTGGCGAGCTCCAGCTCTGTCAGATCGACGTGAATGCGGCCACTGGAGTACGAGCCGTCGAGATCGAAGTAGCCCCGGAAGTTGCTGTGCGGATTCCAGTCCTTGAGCCAGTGCCACTCCGGCCGGCGCACGAACCGCATCGCGGAGAGTTCGTAGAAGCGATACCCGCCGCGACGGTCGAGAAAGCCCACCTGCGGATCGAAACCACGACCCACCTGAATGATTCGCGCGCCATTGTTCCAGTCGGCGGTCTGGTAACCGAGGCGGGCACTGTAGCCCGCGTCGTCATGACCGACCGGCACTGCAGGCGCCGATGGCCCGAGCGTCTTCGTTGTCGCAGCCCACCAGTCCATCGTCCACGCGTCGCCAATACCCACCCGGCCATCCGCGCCAAAGGTCCCGTTCCGGTCCCGAGTATCGCCGGTGGCGATCCGCTCGACGCCGAGAACGCCGATCCGTGAACGCCGCGAGAGCTCCCGCATCACCCGCAGCACCGAGTACGAGTTGCCCGGCTGAGTCCCGGCAGCGCTGTCGGTGACGATCTCGAGTGCGCCAACAGTGAGCCCGGCCACCCGTCCGGTCACGCGCCCACCGGCGATGATCGACGCGGGCTTGCCTAACGAGTCGATGCCGATGCGACGGCTGAAGAAGAGCTCGGCCGTCTGCGGCGTACCCGCCGAGAACACCCCCGCGTTCTCGAGGAAAAAGGGACGCTTCTCCGGGAAGAACAATGGGAAGCGGGTGAGATTCGTACGCTGCTCGTCGACTTCGACCTGCGCGAAATCGGTGTTGTAGGTGAGGTCGAGGGTGAGGCTCGGCGTCAGACCGACCTTCGCGTCTGCTCCCGCCTCACGAGTCTGACGGAGGGTCGGACCGAGGGTGAAGTCCCGTTGCGAGCCGGCGAGCAGGTATGGCGTGATCGTCGCCATGCGTCGCGCCGGCACGCGAAGGCCATCGAGCGTGCCGGCGTAGGACAAGCGATAGAGATTGAACTGTCGCGGAATGAACGACCAGTACGCGTCCTCGTTCTTGCGGCGAATGCCGCGCACGAAGTTGATGCCCCACCGCTGCTCGCCACCGCCAACATAGCGGAGCGTCGAGAAGGGGATCCGCATCTCGGCGTACCAGCCTAACGAGTCCACCGAGGTCGCGACCGTCCAGCTCCCATCCCAATTCAGGTTGAAGCCACCCATCGATCCCGATTGGGCCCGCGTCTGACCGGCGAGTTGTACGCCGCCGCCCTCTCCTTCGCGCGACACTTGGCCGTCATACTCGACCGACGAGGGTGTCGTGGCGAAGACGAAGCCATTCTGCCGATCGAGGTACGTGTCGAGAATGACGCCGAAATAATCGCTGTTCTCCAGCGCGACGTCCCGCACCTTGTCACCGCGAATGATCGCCCCCGGCTCGCGATCGAAGAGCCACGCGCCGATGTACAGCGCCTCGCCATCGGACAGCATGCGTACTTCCGTCCGCTCCGACACCTGCGCGGCCTCATGCAACTCGCGCTGGAGGAAGCCGGCGAACACCGGCGCGCCGCGCCAGGCAGCGTCGTCGAGTCGGCCGTCAACCGAAGGGGGAGTGGCGACGAGCCGCACCGTACCGACGCGCGCGGACTTGATCGCCACTCCTTCCGGCGTGATCTGCTGGGCAGGAAGGACAGTGCGAGTGAATGCGAGCAGCGCGACCGCGGTACGGAGCAGCACGGGCGACAACCTACACCCGGCGCGGCCACCAAATCAAATTCTGCTCGTCAGGCGAGGAGCAGCTCGAGTTCCTCGCGGCCGATCTGGGCGAGCGCGCCCTGATCCTCGCTGAGGATCGCGTCGGCGAGATCGCGCTTCGAGCGCTGGAGCTCGAGAATCTTCTCCTCGATCGTCCCCTGCGCCACGAGTCGAGTGGCGATCACGTTGCGCTGCTGGCCAATCCGGTGCGCGCGGTCGATCGCCTGCGCCTCCACCGCGGGATTCCACCAGGGGTCGAGCAGAAAGACGTAGTCGGCCGCGGTGAGGTTGAGGCCGTGGCCACCTGCTCTGAGGCTGATCAGAAAGAGCTTGCAGTCCGGATCCTGCTGAAATTCTTCGACAACCGCCTGTCGGTCGCGCGTGTCCCCGTCGAGATAAGCGTAGCGAACCGAGTCCGCGTCGAGACGCTGGCGCAGGAGTGCGAGGAAGCTCGTGAACTGTGAGAACACGAGCGACTTGTGCCCCTCGCCCGCGGCCTCGGCGAGCTTGGGCAGCATGACATCGAGCTTCGCGCTCGGGGCGTCGGTCTGGGTGCGCGAGATCAGCGCCGGATGGCAGGCCGCCTGCCGCAGCCGGAGCAGCGCTTCGAGCACTTTCATTCTCGACTGCTCGATTCCCATACGATCGACGTACGGCAGGAGCGAGCGCCGATAGTGATCGAGCAGCTCGTCGTAGATACGCCGCTGGGCCGGCTCGAGCTCGACCATTAGTGTCTGCTCGAGCTTTGCCGGCAGCTCCGGAGCCACGCGCTCCTTGGTCCGGCGCAAAATCACGGGCCGCAGTGCTCGCGCTAGCAGTGCGATCTCCCCATTATCGTTAGGCTCGGCGTCTGTCGACGCGTCCGTGGCGAGACGCGCGCGCGAGAGAGACCTGAACGTGGATGCCGCGCCGAACATGCCTGGATTCAGAAACTCGAACAGGCTCCACAACTCCTGGACGTTGTTCTCGATAGGTGTCCCAGAGAGCGCGAGCCGATGCCGCGCACGAAGCAGCCGCGCGGCTTTCGAGGCGGCCGTCGTCGAGTTCTTGATCGCCTGTGCCTCGTCGAGGATGACGTAATCGAACTCGATCTCTCGGAGGGTTGCGATGTCGCGCCGGAGCGTTCCGTAGGTGGTGATGACGAGATGCTCATCCGTAAGGCCGATGCTGCCGCGGCTCCGCTCGGCGCCCGTGTGATCGAGAACGCGCAGCGCCGGCGTGAATCGCGCTGCCTCCTGCTTCCAGTTGAAGATCAGCGACCGCGGCGCGACGACGAGTGACGGACCCGCGTTCTCGAGGCGGCGCGACTCGAGGAGAGCGAGCGCCTGCACGGTCTTCCCGAGCCCCATGTCGTCTGCGAGACATCCGCCCAGTCCGAATTGGCGCAGGAACGAAAACCAGCCGAGCCCCTCGCGCTGGTATTGCCGGAGCTCGCCGAGGAAGGTCGGCGGCTCCTGGCATGCTTCCACGCGATCGAACTTCTGAAGCTCGGCCTTCGCACGCTCGAACCGTTTGTCCGTCTCCGTCGACGGAATGAGCTCGAGCAACGCGTCGAGCAGCGCGGTCTGCGAGCGGCGAAAGCGCAGCTTCTTCGCGGCGCCGGCCATCGCCAGGAGCGGCGCGAGCCGTCGCTTCACGTCGGCCGTGAGCACACCGACGCCTCCACCCTCGAGATCGACGGTCGATTCCTTGTTCTTGAGAGCCTGCAGGATGCGCGGCAACGGGACAGCGACGTCGCCGAACGACACCTCGACTTCGAGGTCGAACCAATCGACGCCCGAGCGGACGCGCGCCTTGACGTCCGTCGTTATGCGGTGCGCGATGCCGTCGACGACAACATGCCAACTCGCGGCGGTGAGCTCCCGCAGCAGGGACTCGAGATGGCCGCTCGCGACAACGTGCGCGGTCCCATTGCTCCGCCAGTCGTGCTCCTTGCGCACGCCAACCCGTGAAAGGAGTCGGCGGGCTTCGACTTCGGCGCTCCGGTCGCGGCGCACGATGCGATTGCTTTTCGCGTCGAACAGCATGGTGCCGGGGCGCGATTCGCTCACGTCGACGCCGTCGTAATCGAACGACAGTGCCGCGTTCAGATGTCCGCGGCGCCATCCGTCGTTAGGTCGGGTCAAGCGCAGCACCGGAACCGGCCGCGGGGCCACCTCTCGCACGTCGAGACCTTCCGCCAACTCGAGTCGCGGCGCGCGCGGAAGCTCCGCGAGCGCGCCGACCACGGCGGCAAGCTCGGTGCTCTCGAAGCTGATCGGCCCATTCGAGCGCATCTCGTTCAGGAGCGCGAACGGACCGTCGATCTCGACACCAGCGATGGTGTCGCCCTGGACGAGAAAGCCCGCGTTGTGAATCAGCTCGGCACGATCGAGAGGCATTGTCTCGTTGCCTCGCTGGAGCGTGGCCGCGAGCTGCAACGCGTCGCCTCGATGGCTGACGGCGTATTGAACCTTCCACGATCCTCGATCATCCCAGCGCGCCGGCTCCGCGGGACGGTCGTGCGCGTCGCGACGGATGCGCAGCCGACCCGTCTCGCTCATGAGACGAAGCACGGGATCGAAAGCCCCTGGCTCGACGACGAAGCTGCCGATCGGGTCGGTGCGGTGCCACGAGAGGGAGCGGCGTGCGCCGCGCAGCATCTGTCCGATCTCTCGATCGAGCTGGTCGGGGACGTTGAGCCAGCTGTCGACGGCCGCTCGAAACAGCTTTGGCGGACCCCAGCTCCCGTCGCGCTGTTCCTTCTCCGTCGCGAGCTCGATGACCAATCCCTCCGCCGAGCGGCTCGCGGCCAAGTCGGCGAGATAGACGAGCCGTCGATCGTTAGGCCATGGTGCCGCGGCCTGCGACGGCGCTTCATACCGCGCATTGCGCTGCGCTTCCTCCAGCGCCCGGCGCCATGCGGGGGTCGATGGACCCGTGTGCTTCGGCGCCGGGGAGGATGACGACTGGCGGTGATGAGCTCCTGGTAAGAGCTCGTCCAGAGCCGATCGCTCGCCATTCGTTCCGACTGGTCGATCGTCGTTGCCGGAGCGCTCGACATAGACGCCATCCGCGGCCTCAAGGAGAGGCTTGAGTAATCGCTGCTCGTCCGCGATCCGGAGCGTCGCCCACTCGTGCTTGCAGTAGCCGCGATCGGTGGCAAATGGGCAGGCGCAGCTCAGCGCCAGACCATCGGCACGCGCGTCCAGCACCACCATCCACGGCGCGCTGCCGCGGGCGATCGCCTGTACGAGCAGGCCATCGGTCGCGAGGAGCTGAATCCGGCGCTCGGCGACATACTGCTCGCCACGCG
>C688J18823_10002263_pt1 | contig 12064 bp, 11 predicted proteins | sample HopSoiMetagenom1_FD_18823 | JGI IMG/M metagenome (IMG submission 18823) | reverse complement strand
CTGCGGCCGGTCCACTGCGGCGCCGCGGCCAGGTCGGCAACGGCGGCGGGTCGGCGTCGATGATGAACGGCGGCTCGAGCTCGAACAGTCGCCGGTACAGGTCCAGCCGCTCGGCGATAACGCTCCGGAAAGCGGCCGGCTCGGCGACGTAGCTGTCGAGCTCGTCGTCCACCAGCATCATGACGTCCTCGGACGCCGCGTAGAGACCGGCCGCCACGCCTCGCCGGCCGAGTTCGCGCACCGCCATCCGGACCTCGTTGATCGTCGTCACGGCAATCAGTTTCGTCACCTCGCGCAGCGGGATCGTGTGCGCGGCCGAGCGCAGACCGGTGTCGAAGCCCTGGCGTGCGGTGTCGTCCGGAAGCGCCGCGCGGATCTGCTCGGCGCTCTCCTTGCGCCGCGCCTCGAGCACGGCGTGCCGGGCGTCCGGCGAGGCCTCGTCGGGCATGGTCCGCATGCTGTCGACCAGAGCGAGGACCTGGCGCGGATCCGCCTCCCACGACAGAGCGCGGATGTCCCACTCGTTCGGGCCGCGCTGGCCGTGCGCCCGCACGAATTCCGCCACCGCGGCGCGGAACTGCTCCGAGTCCCCGTCGGCGTTGGCCAGCCGGGACAGGCTCCACAGTGCCCAGGACGGTGACGCGGACGGCACCTCACCGAGTCCGGAGATCAGATCCAGCAGGGCGTCTGGCCGGCCGGCAGCGGCACAGAGCTCTGCCAGCATCGCCGGGCCGACTGCCGAACCGAGCGTCGAGTAGTCGTGACGTGCGAAGGCGTTGTCGAGCTCGGGGAGGAAGGAACGCGCGTGCGCGACGAGTTCGGCGTCGGTCAACGTCGCCAGGTCGGGCCGCTGCGCGCGCCGCTGGAGCACGTGCCGCAGATCGGCATCGATCTCGGGGAACGACGTGCGGCCGAGGATGTCGGTCACCGTCTCGGCCACCTTCGCCGAGCACTCGGCGCACTCGTCGTCCGGATGCGGCTGGTACGGCGGAGCGACGGTGGCCGAGCCGAGCAGAGCTGCGTCGAACGCCTCGACGCTCATGCCCATCCGGATCGCCATCAGCCGGCAGTGCGACAGGTTGATGTAGAAGTAGCCGCCGAACAAGCCGGCCACCGGTGGATGGTCGGTGGGCAGCTCGCCGGGCCGGTAGATACCGAAGTCGACCATGCCCTGCAACCAGCCCGGAAGCAGCCCGCGTTCGAACACCAGCGTCCAGCCGAGCGGGCTGGCCGGGTCGGGCAGTACCTCGCCGGCGTTCGCACGCGTGTAGAACGGCAGGCGCTGATAGCGCTCCCAGTCGGTGAACCAGCGGTCCGGGAGAGCGGTCACTCCCTCACCACTGCGCGGTGCCGCCATCGACGTTGATGAGCGCGCCGGTGATCCCGCCGCCCACGTCGGTGGCGAGCAGGGCGGCCATCGCGGCAACCTCCTCCACCGTGTTGAGACGCTTGATCGCCGACTCCTGCGCGTAGTTGTCCAGGAACTGTTCGTAGGTGATGCCGGCCATCTCGGCGGCACCGGGCCCGGCCTCTTTCATCATGTCGGTCTCGACCGCGCCCGGGCAGATGGCGTTGCAGGTGATCCCGCGCGTCCCGTACTCGTGCGCGATCGCCTTCGTCAGGCCGTTGATCGCATGCTTGTTGGTGATGTAATGGCTGACCGCCGGCTTGTTGGCCTGCTTGCCCTCGACCGAGGAAATGTTGATGATCCGGCCCCAGCCGCTGTCGAGCATGTAGCGCAGGGCGCGGCGCGAGGCCCAGAACACCGCGTTGATGTTCCAGTTCAGCGCCTTCTGCCATGCCTCGTCGGAGAGCTCGTGCACCAGCGCGAAACCGTCCGTGCCGCCGGCGTTGTTGACCAGGATGTCGACGGTGCCGTACCGCTTGGCGGTCTCGTCCACGAGGTGCTCGACCTGCTGCTGATCGCGCACGTCGCACGCCAGGAAGCTGACCCGGTCGCCGCCGCCCATCTCCTCGACGGCTTGGCTGCCCTTCGCCGCGGACTTGCCGCTGACGACCACCGCGGCGCCTTGGGCGAGGAAGGCCTCGGCGATACCCCGACCGATACCTCGGGTGCCACCGGTGATGACGGCGACGCGCTTGTCGAGCGTCCCGTGCCCGCCGACCAGCGCCTCGACCGCTGCCGACTCCTCGAGATCCGTTGCGCCGCCGCCGCTCATGGCGTCATCTCCTTCAGGATGCGGTGGAACTGCTGGACACCCGGCTCGTTCCGGCCGAAGACGAACTCCTTCTCCTCGAGCGCTTCGAGCCCGCGCTGCACGCCGTAACCGGTGAGGTAGTCCTCGTCCATGACGACGTCGTGGAACCAGTCGCGGGTGTGCTCGGCCGCCTTGCGTTCGTCGTCGTCGTGCGGCTCGTGTCGCAGCGCGAGGATCTGCTGGGTGCGCGAGGTGTCCCATGTGGTGCCGGGCAGGACCAGCGAGACGACGACCTGCGAGCGCCAACCCCCGGCGATCGCCATCCCCGGAAACAGCCAGTAGATCGCGCCGACGCACAGCGCCGGATCCCAGGTGTCCTCCGGCATCTCGGCGGCGTGGGCGATGGGCCGCAGCGCGAAGGAGTTGCGCTGGTGCGTACCCCACGCGTCGAAGGCGGCCATGTTCGAGAAGTTGGTCCGGAACACGGTCGTCTTGTGCAGCGACGCGAAGTGGTAACCCTCGAGGTAGCCGTCGACGACGACCTTCCAGTTCGGCCCGTCGAGCCAGCGCGTCGAGTAGTGATACGTGCGGTCGAGGGCCATCGCTTCGAGCAGCGTGATGAGCTCGGAACCGAGCCAGGCGTCAAGATCGATCGTGGCCTTCGGGTCGAGTGAGACGAACACCAGGCCGGCCCGCTCGGCGACGGGCAGTGCCACCAGCCCCATCGTCGGCTTGTCGACGCCGCCGAAGGTCTCCTCGCCGTAGACACCGGTCAGGCAGCCGGCGAGGTCGTAGCTCCAGGCGTGGTACGGGCAGATCAGGCGGTTGGCCTTCCCGGTGCCCTCGCCGACCAGTTCGGCGCCGCGGTGGCGGCACACGTTGAGGACGGCGTGGGCCTCGCCCTTGCGGTCGCGGGTGACGAGGACGGGAGTGCCGGCCACATCGATCGCCTTGTACGTTCCCGGCTCCGGGATCTCGCACGACATGGCCAGCGGCAACGGCACGGTCTTGTGCACGGTGTCGAGCTCGCGGCGGAAAAGGTCTGGGTCGCGGTAGTTGCGCACCGGTTCTCGCCACTGCGTTTCGGCCTGGTCGGTCGACTTGTTCTTGTAGTGCTCGATGAGACGAGCCATCACGTCGAAGGCGTCCTTACGCACCGATGGGTTGAAGTCGATTCCGGCGACGTAGGAGGGTGCGGCCATGGTCTGCTCTTGCCTCTGTTCTCAGCTCGGGGGGATCGAGGTCAGTCGTCGGCGTCGAGCATGTCCTGCACGACACGGTGAAAGTTGGTGATCTTGCATTCCCGGTTGTTGAACACGTTGCGAGTGTAGGCCGACGACTTCGAGGCGGCCGCCCACTCCTGGTAGATCTCGACGTCCTCCAGCACGACCCCCTTCAACCGCTCCCAGTGCGCGCCGGTCTTCTCCTGGTACTCGTCGTCGCCGTCCTTGTACCAGAGCTCCCACGTCTCGAAGCGGGTCCGGTCGACCGACAGCGGGACCGAGCGGAACAGCTGGAGATGGGCCGGGTTGTTGTTGAAGACTGCGGTCGGAAAGATCGTGTAGTGACAGATCGCCAAGCCCTGGTGATCGCCGGTCTGCTGGAGCTCGGGCAGCACGCCCTTGTAGGGGATGACCATCATCCCGTTGCGGCCGAAGGTGAAGTAGGTGCTGAACCGGCCGTCCTTGACGTCCTGCGGCGAGATCGTATGCAGGTGCGCCGCGTGGTAGTTCTCGTTGAAGCCGTCGATGACGACCTTCCAGTTGGCGTCCAGTTCCCAGGTGAGCTTGTCGTGCAGCTCCATGTCCTCCATTCGGTAGGCGCCGAGGTCGCCGACGATCTCCGGACCGATCCAGTCCGGCAACGTCCCGGCGACGCCCGGCCCGGCGAGCACGGCCCAGACCCAGCCGCCCCACTCGGCACACTCGACCGGCGGTGCGCACGCACCGGCAAGCTGCTTCTCGTCGAAGTCCTCACGGTCGGGCACGCCGACGAGCGTCCCCTCGAGGTCGTAACTCCAGCTGTGCCAGCGGCAGGTGAACCGCCGGGCACCCGTTCCGGAGTGCGGCACGATGCGAGCGCCGCGGTGCTGACAGACGTTGTGGAACCCGCTCAGGCCCCCGTCGCGGCGCCTGCTCACCACGATGGTTTCGCCGTGGCCTTCCCAGACCGCGTGATCGCCCGGCTTCTGCAGCTGCTCCGAGCGGCAGACGATCTGCCAGCTCTTGTTGAGGACCTTGCGCCGTTCCAGCTCGAACCGCGCCGGGTCGGTGTAGACCGACGCGTCCAGCTCGGCGGGACCGATGTCGGGAATCAGCGGCACACCGGGACCGATCCGAGCCGGCAGATCGCCGCGATGCGGGACGAAGACCATGGGTGTGTGCTCCTATCACGTCTCGACGCCGCGCACGCGCTCGAGCGGTTTGATAGATAGTGGAACCTGTCTACTGAAAGTAGGCCATCGCGGGGCGGGCGGCAACACCTCTGGAGAGAGAACACACACACCGTCCGGCCCGACCCGGTTGGCATAGCATCTTGGCCCATGCAGCCGCACCCGATCCCGGCGTCGCCCTCGACTCCTTCGCCGCCCCGGGAGCCTCCAGCGCCGGCTCCGTCGCCGACCTCGCTCGACAAACCGTTCCTCACCAACCGGCCGGACGCCCTCACCGTCACCTTCGTCCGGCACGGCCAGCAGGAGGTCCGGAGCGCGACCTTCACCCCGGCTTTGTGGACGGACGCTCCGCTTTCGGAGCGCGGCATGCGGCAAGCCGAGACGGTCGGGCAGGCGCTGGCGTCGGAGAAGATCGATGCGGTCGCCTGCAGCCACTTGCAGCGCGCACGAGAAACGGCACGACAGGTCGCCGAAGCCCAGGCGCTGGAATCGGTGGTCTACCCGGAACTGCGCGAGGTCGAGACGTATCGGGACGTCCCGGACGGCCAGGCGCTGGAGGACGTCCTGTCGCCGGTGATCTGGCTCGGTGTGCAGGAGCGCTTCTGGCAGGAGCGGCGGTGGGACGTGTCCCCGTTCTCCGAGGGCAGCGCCGAGTTCCGGCACCGCGTCGTCACGGTGGTCGAAGGGATCCTGGCGCTCTCGCGTCAACAGGACGTACACCACGTCGCCATCGTCTGTCACGGTGGCGTCATCAACGCCTACATCGGACACATCCTGGGCATCCAGGAGGACATGTTCTTCCGCCCGGCGCACGCCTCGATCAGCCGGGTGCTCGTCGGCGACGGACGCCGCGTCGTGCACACCCTCAACGAGATGCACCACCTTTCGGCCGTCTCACCCGACCTGGTGACCTTCTGAAGGGAGCACCCAGTGACCGACACTCTGGCCGCGGGCTTCGAGCGCTTCCTCGCCGCCGCCGAACCTGACCGCGCGGGCCGGGTCACCAGCTGTGAGGAGATCACCGGCGGTTACAGCCGGATCAGCGCGCGGGCGGTCGTGCAGTGGCAGGACGGCGCCGAGGAGATGTTCATTCTGCGCGGCGATCCGCCGGCCGGCCGCGGTGTCTTCGTCAGCGACCGGGACGCCGAGGTGGCGCTGCTGCGCAGCCTGCAGGGTGTGGCTCCCGTCCGCACCCCCACGCTGCGGGGATACGACGCCACCGGCGAACATCTCGGCTCCAAGTGCATGGTCGTGGAGGCTGCCGTCGGCGCAACGGACCTGCAAACGCTGATGGCGCAGGCCGACGTCGTCACCCCGTGGACCGACCTGTTCATCGACACGTTCGCCGCCCTGCACTCGACCCCGCTGGATGTTCTGCCGCCGTCGATGCCGCGGGCATCGGACTGGCGGTCCTACCTCGATGGCGTGCTGGACGGCTACGAGCGGATGGCCGACCGCTACCCGAGCGCAGCACCCGTGCTGCGGCACGTCAGCCGGTGGGCGCGCGGGCACCGGCCGCCACCGGTCCCCCTCGGGCTGACGCACGGCGACTGTCAACCGACGAATGTGTTGGTGACGCCGGGGGCACCGCCGCTGGTCATCGACTGGGAGTTCGCGCACATCGGCGACCCACGCGAGGACCTCGGCTACTACACGCAGAACCCGCTGGCCCCCAACGTGTACTGGGCCGATCCCGAGTACTTCCTCGCGCGGTACCGGGCGGCATCGGGACTCAGCGCGGACCAGGTGAACGCGGAGGTCGTGGACTACTTCCTGCTGATCGGCATGGCCGGCTTGCTCGAGCAGCTGTTCGTCGCGGCGCAGGCGATCGGCCACGACGATCGGCCCGGCATCCTCGCGCCCTATCTGATCAACGCGATCTCCCACCAACACGACATGTTCCTGTCGATCTGCGACCGACTGTCCTGACCCTATGGAGCGATCATGATCTCCCGTCCCCTGACCGACCAGTTGGTGCGGGACTGCTGCCGTGAGCTGACCGAAGAGGTCCTGCCGGCACTCGCGGACGAGACCCTCAAGCTGCGCTTGATCATGGCGGTCACGGTGCTCGAGAACGCCGCGGTCCGCGCCGCCCACGAAATCGCGTGGATGCGCAGCGAAACGGGGACCGCGGTCGCGTTCGCACGGGAGGTGGCGGCCTTTCGGGCCGACGAGCGCATCGAGGTTGCCCTCGCCGAGGTCGAGGCCGGGCCGCACGCGAGTCTGCACCTGGTGGACGTCGTCGACGTGTACGAGCGCGCCTCGCGCGCTTTCGACGTCGCCGTGCAGGTCGCCCACGAGGCACAGGCGGAGCACCTGATCCGGCGCGCCGCCGATCTCCTGCGCGCCCGGGTGGACGTCGAGCGGACCGTCATGGCCATCTACGCCGTCGTCGGACGGTGACGCTCGGGCGCACCGGCGGCGCTCACGGTGCGGGAGAGTAACTCGTCGGGCGCACCAGTTCCAACGCCTCGTCCTCGATGGACTCGGCGAACGCGTCGTGCCAACGACGGGCGCTCGGGTGCGCGCGGACCCGGTCCAGCGCGCTCAGGACGCCGTCAGCCGAGGGGACCCGCCAGACGTGATACACCGCGCCGAGGCGGCCGATTACCGGCGTAAATCCCCCGATCAGTCGCCATCCGTAGCTCTCCAGGGCCGGCAGCATCTCACCCATCGCGGTCATGAAGATCCGGTGTTTGCCGCGGACCAGTTGGATCTTGACGTGCAGGTACACGGCTGCGGAATCCGGCATGCGGCGTCCTCCGTCTTGTGTCGAGGCCCATAGTTTTTGTACTAGCATGCCAGTAACTCATTCGGGCGGTTCGGACGCACCGGCTGGTCGAGCGGGTCGCTGCGTGCCCGGCAGCACTGCCCTCGAGCGGACGGAGCAGCACATGCGGTTCGAGAACAAGGTCCTGCTGGCCACCGGTGGCGCGTCCGGGCTCGCGGCCGCCGTCGCCACCCGCTTCACCGCCGAGGGCGGCAGGGTCGCCGTCGTCGACCGCGACGCCGACCGGGCCGAGACCGTCGCCGACAAGCTCGACGGCGCGATCGCGCTCGGTTGCGACGTCGCCGACGAGGACGCCGTCACAGCCGCCGTGCGCCTTGCCGAGCAGCACTTCGGCTCGATCGACTGCGCGTTCAACGCCGCGGGGCACGCCGAGTTCGGGCCGATCGAAGAGTGGTCGTTCGAGCGCTGGCAACGCATGCTCACCGTGCACGCCGGCGGCACGTTCCTCGTCTGCCGCGAGATCCTGCCGGGCATGCGCACCCGGGGCCGCGGCTCGATCGTGAACGTCGCCTCCGTCGCGGCGCTCGCCGCGCAGTCGGGCAATGCGCCCTATGGCGCCGCGAAGGGGGCGATCCTCGCGTTCTCGCGGCAGCTGGCCAAAGACGCTGCGCCGTCGGTGCGGGTCAACACGGTGGCGCCCGGTCGCACCCGCACCGGCATGACCGAGCCGCTGATGGTCCAGCGCGGCGGCAGCGTCGAGAAGGGGTCGGAGATGTTCGGTCAGGGCAACCTGCAGAAGCGGGTGGCCGAACCGGAGGAGATCGCAGCTCCGGTGTGCTTCCTGCTCTCCGACGACGCCAGCTTCATCACCGGGACCGTGATCGTGGCTGACGGCGGCGAGACCGCGGTCTGACGGCCCTCCGATCGCACATGGGCTCCGACGACCTTGTTCTCAGCCACTTCAGCGTCCGCCACGCCGACTTCACCCAACGTGCAATGGCCGCGACGGCCGGCGGTTACGTCGGCATCGGGCTGTACCTGCGCGAATACGAACGCCTGCGGCGCGAGGGTCACACCGACGCGTGGCTGGGCGCCACGCTCGACAAGCACGGCCAACGGGCGCTGGAGTTCGAGGCCGTTCGCGGCTGGGCGTCCGGCGGTGCGGCCCGCGCGAGCTGCCTGCAGGATCTCGACACGCTCGACAGAATGGCCGAAGCCCTCGGGCCGGCCGATCACGTGCAGGTGATCGGACCGTACGAGGGCGACCTGGACGACGCCGCCGCGGGCTTCGCCATGGTGTGCGACCGCCTGGCCCAGTACGGCACCCGGGCGGCACTCGAGTACTTCCCGGAAATGTCGAACATCCCCGACGTCGGCACCGCGTTGGAGATCGTGCAGCGGGCCGGCCGGGACAACGGCGGTCTCTGCGTCGACTCGTGGCACCACTTCCGCACCGGTGACAGCTTCGGCCAGCTTGCGGCGGTACCCACCGAGCGGGTGACGAGCGTGCAGATCAACGACGGGCCGTTGCGGCCGACCGTGGCCGACTACTACACCGACTGCACCAGCTATCGGCTTATCCCCGGCACGGGCGAATTCGACCTCGTCGGGTTCGTGCGGACGCTCGACGGCATGGGCGTCGACGTCCCGTTCGAGGTCGAGGTCATCTCGCTCGACCTCGACCGGCTGCCCGTCCGGGAGGCAGCGCGCCGGATGGCCGAGGGCACCCGAACGGTACTGGCCCAAGCGCGCGCCACGAATTGAGTGACCCAGAGTCGTTGACAGCGGACGACGTAGCGATCAGCGCCGCCGTCGACCCCGCGAAGTGCGCGGTCGCTCATCGGCGAGCATCGCGTCGACGATCTGGTAGGCCCGCACCGTGGCGGCGTCCGCGGCGGCGTTCACGTCGCGTCCGGCTCCGCCCGGGGCGGCCTGGATCGCTTCCAGGAGCGGTTGGTCCTCGAGCATCGTGCCCTCGTGCACCTCGCGCAACCGCGCGGTGACGGCGTCGTCATCGAGGGCGTAGTTGCGTGCCGCGCGCCACACGATCGCCGTGTGCGACGGATCGATCGGCGTGAACGCCCGGATGAACTGGCTGCGGAACAACGCCCCGTCCGGCCCGATGATGTCCATTTCGTCGATGTGCAGCGCCGGCGACACGAATGTCCCCCGCTCCCGTTGAACGTACTTGCCGTCGGCCGGCAGCCCGGTCGCCTCGACCTGCCAGTCGGTCAGCGGGGCAGGCGCGAACGTGCGACCGTAGGCGACGGTTGTCTCGGTGAGCTCGATCTTCAAGGGCGGCGGCCCCTCAACGTAGCCGCGGTGGATGCGGTGCGGGTGCACGAACGGGAAGTGCGTCCGGTCCAGGGCGTTGTCGTGCAACAGCAAGTAGTTGGCCGCGACCTCGCCCACGCCGCCCTGCACCGTCCAGCCGGGTTCGCGCAGCGCCGGCGCGTCCGGCGGTTCCACCCCACGCCGCCGGGACGGATCACCGAGCCACACCCACACCAAGCCGGCAACCTCGAGGAGCGGATGGCTCGCCACCTTCGCGCCGTAGGGCACGTGCGCCTGCGACGGCACGCTCACACATGCACCGGACGAGTCGTAGCAGAAACCGTGGTACGGGCACACGACGGTGTCATCGCTCAGCGTCCCCCGCGACAGCGGCGCCGCCCGGTGGGCGCACCGGTCGTCCAGTGCCACGGCGACGCCGTCGACCCGGCGGAAGAGGACGATCGCCCGGTCGAGGACGCGGCGGGCAAGCAGCGACCGGCCGATCTGCTCGCTCGCCGCCGCGACGTACCAGCAGTTGAACGGGTAGTTCTGCTCGATCGCGCTCACAGGTCCAACACCAGCCGTTCGGAGAGGCACCGGGACACGCAGATCATCATGTACTCATTGGACTCGCGCTCCTCGTCGGTCAGCAGCGAGTCGCGGTGTTCGGGAACACCCTCCAGCACTGCCGTCTCGCACGTTCCGCAGACGCCCTCGAGACACGACGACAACACGCTGATGCCGTTCTCCTCCAAAGCCTCGATGATCGACTTCTCCGGTGGGACGGTGACTGTGACACCCGACCGTTGGCAGACGACCTCGAAGCCGCTCGCAGCGCCGGCGCTGGCGGGGTCCTGCGCCTTGGCGGCGAAGCGCTCCAGATTGAGCACGCCGGACGGCCACGCCGCACACTTCTGCTCGACGGCGGCGAGCAGCGGCTCCGGCCCGCAGCAGTAGACCAGCGCCCCGTCGCGCGGCTCGTCGAGGATCTCATCCAGCGGCAAGAGGCCGCGTTCGTCGTCGGGCCACAACGTCACCCGGTCGCCATAGGCTGCCAACTCGTCGCGGAAGGCCATGGATTCCAGGCTGCGCCCGCCGTACCAGAGGTGCCACTCGGCGCCGGCGGTCTCGGCCGTGCTCATCATCGGCAGGATCGGCGTGATGCCGATGCCGCCGGCGATGAACACATATTGCTGCGCCGGGTGCAGCGGAAAGTGGTTGCGCGGCCCGCGCACCGCCAGTGTGTCCCCCACCTGCAGCGTCTCGTGCAGACGTCGGGAGCCACCGCGGCCGTTCTGGTCGAGCAGGACACCGATCCGCCACCTGTGCTGATCCCCCGGCGGGCCGCACAAGGAGTACTGGCGTACCAGGTCGTCGGCCAGCAGCACGTCGATGTGGGCGCCGGGCGTCCACCCGGGCAACTGCGCCCCGGACGGGTCGGCGAGCGTCAGGGCGACGACACCGTCGGCCCGCGTCTCTCGGGCCGTGATCGTGAGATCGCTGCGGCGCTCGGAGAACACCGTCGCCATGACGGTGTTCGACGACTCGGCCGTCGACATCGGCATTCCTCCCGGAGGCTCCGATCAGGGGACGATGACGGCGCGACCCGAGAGCTGACCCTTCTGCATCAACTCGTACGCATGCATGCCGTCTTCCAGCGCGAACCGTTCGACGTGCGGGGTCACCAGGCCACGCTGCGCCATGGCGATCACTTCGTGCAATTCGGGCAGGCTGCCCCAGAAGGACGTGGTCAGGTTGACCTCGTACGGCAGCGTATAGAAGTTCCAGGCCACGGAACCGCCGGCTGCGCCGATCACCATCAGCTCGGCGGCCGGCCGCACGACGGACACACCCAAGGCGATTGTCGCCTCTGCGCCGACGAAGTCCAGCACGGCATCGGCCTTCGCGCCGCCCGTAGCGTCCACGATCTGCGCCGCCGTGTCGGCACCCGTTGCCACGGCGGCATGCGCGCCGACCTGCTCGGCCAGCGCCAGCGCCTCGGGACGGTTGTCCACCGCGATGACGCGGGCCGACGTCATGGCGTTGAGCAACTGCACGGCGAGGTGGCCGAGCCCGCCGACGCCGACCACGACGACCGACGAATCCGGGTTCAGCTTCGGCAGTATCCGCTTCACCGCGCGATAGGGCGTCAGGCCCGCGTCGGTCAGGGGGGCCGCGGCCACTGGGTCGAGCTCTCCGATCGGCACCAGTCGGCGCGGATCGCTGACCAGCATGTATTCGGCCATGCCACCGTCGATGCCGAAGCCGACGCCGGGCGGGCCCTCGTAGCCCCGGACACAGAAGTTCTCGGCACCCGCGGCACACGGCTTGCAGCGGCCGCAGCCGTTGAGCCCATAGACCGCGACCGGTTCGCCCTGCTCCAGCCCGCGTACGCCGGCGCCGATCGCGTGCACCCAACCCGCGTTCTCGTGACCTATCACGAAGGGCGGCCCCCACGGCGCCGCACCCTCCTGGAACTCGTGCATGACGTGCAGGTCGGAGTGGCAG
>C688J18823_10002262_pt1 | contig 12064 bp, 10 predicted proteins | sample HopSoiMetagenom1_FD_18823 | JGI IMG/M metagenome (IMG submission 18823) | reverse complement strand
TTCAGCTGGTCTGGACCCGCTCGTCAGTATGCCGATCTCTACGCCCGCCACGCCAGGTCGGGGCGCTGACCTCGCCTTCCTCCTCGAGCTCCTGCACGCGGCCGTGGATCGGCCAGCGCGGGTTCCACAGGTTGAAGCGCGGGCGCACGCCCGCCGCGTCCTGCTGCGCGGCGGCGAGCGCCGCCAGCGTGCCGACGTCGCGCCAGTAGGCGCGCTCTTCGTAGTCCTGCAGCCCGGGCACGCGGTTCTCGGAGAAGTCGTAGGCGTAGACGCGATCGCTCGTGCACACGCGCGGCAGGATGTCGCGGCCGAAGTCGACCTCGCAGCGATCGCGCGCCTCGAGCAGCATGCGCTCGAGCGCCTCCGGCTCGAAGACGTAGTTGCCCATCGAGGCGTAGGCGAAACGCGGGTCGCCGGGAATCGGCTCGGGCTGCTTTGGCTTCTCGCTGAACTTGTGCACGCGGCCGTCCGCGCCGGCCGAGAGCACGCCGAAGCCGCGCGCCTTGTCGAGCGGCACGGCCACCGCCGACACGGTGACATGCGCATGGCGGCGCCGATGGAAGGCCACCATTTGCCGCACGTCCATGCGGTAGATATGGTCGGCGGCGAACACCAGAACCATGTCCGGCGAGTGCGACTCGATGAGCTGCAGATTCTGGAACACCGCGTCGGCGGTGCCCTTGAAGGGCTCGCCTGAGCGCGGCAGTAGCACCTTGATCATGCGCTCGGCGCCATCGAACGAGGGCGCCCACGCCGACTCGATGTGCTTCACCAGCGACTCGGGCTTGTATTGGGCGGCGACGTAGATCGTGGAGATGCCGGAGTTGACCAGGTTGCTAAGGACGAAGTCGACAATGCGATAGCCATTGGCAAAAGGAAGCGCCGGCTTCGCATGCTCGGCGGTCAGGGGGTAGAGCCTTGTGCCTTCCCCACCAGCGAGGACCAGGGCAACGATTTTCATTAGTGGCGCACCTTCTTTTTCGGATCAAGGTTGTTGTCGGAACTGCCCGACGGATCATAGGAATGAGTAGTGGTCCGCACTATCGGCCGGATGTTGATTTGGGCTGTAACAGCGACCCCACCCGGCGTAGTCGGTTCGCGACACGAGATTCAAGTGGCGGCGATATCCCGGCCTCACCACGCGCCCTACCATGCGTCGAGCCGAGGTGCCGCCGACCATGCACCACCGATCCCAACCCGTTGTTTTTGCCGTGGCCACGGCCGCCGTGATGTTCACGCTGGCGGCCGGCGACGCGTTTGCGCCCGAGCCGCCGTGGTCCGAGCTGGGCGCTTGCGCGCCGGAACCGGCGAGCGTCACGGAAGCGCCGGACCCGTCGCAGGCTGCACTATCGCGCTACCTGTCGCGCCGCTTTCTGATCGCGGGCGAGGCGACCGCGCGCATGGTGGGCGCCGCCTACAGCGCGGCGCACGAAGTCGGCCTCGATCCGCTTTTGCTGCTGGCGGTGATCTCGGTCGAGTCGCGCTTCAACCCGATCGCGCAAAGCGTGGTGGGCGCGAAGGGCCTGATGCAGATCATCCCCAAATACCACCAGGCGAAGCTGGTGCAGCTCGGCGGCGAGGCGGCGCTCTGGGATCCCGAGGCCAACATCCGCCTCGGCGCCTTCATCCTGCAGGAATACGTCTACCGCACCGGCACGCTGGAGGCGGGGCTGCAGTACTACAACGGCGCGTTCTCCGACGGACGTGCGCAATACGCCCGGAAAGTGCTGAGCGAGCGTGCGCGCCTCCTCGAAGTCGTGCAGCAGGACGCCGGCGCATGATTCGGGCGCTTCTGCTTTGTATTTTCCTTACACCGACGTGGGCGCAGGCCGGCGTGACCGCCGACGACCTCGCCGAGATCCGCGCCGTGATCAACCGCCAGATCGACGCCTTCAAGCGAGACGACGCGCGCAGCGCGTTCGCGCTCGTATCGCCGGACGTGCAGGAGGCGTTCGGCACTCCCGAGCGCTTCCTCGACGTGGTGCGCGTGTCTTATCGCGCGGTGTATCGCCCGAGCGCGGTGACCTTCCTCGGCCTCACCGCGATCGGCCCCGACGCCGTGCAGCAGGTGCAGCTCACCGACCGCTCGGGCGTCCGGTGGCACGCGTACTACGCGATGCAGCGCCAGAAGGACGGCAGCTGGCGCACCAACGGCTGCCGTCTGGTGCCGCCGGCGAAGACCATTCCGACGTAAGCTCGCCTCCAGTGGAGGCGCCTGCACGATCCCTCGTCGCACCGAGCACCGTCTGGCGCGGGCGGCCGTATCCGCTGGGCGCCACGTGGGACGGCGCCGGCGTGAACTTCGCGCTGTTCTCGAAGAACGCCGAGCGCGTCGAGCTTTGCCTCTTCGATCCGCGCGGGCGCCGGGAGATCGAGCGCGTCGAGGTGCACGAGCGCACCGACTTCGTCTGGCATTGCTACCTGCCCGAGGCGCGCCCGGGTCTTCTCTATGGCTATCGCGCCTACGGACCGAGCGAGGGGCCGCACCGCTTCGATCCCTCGCGCGTCCTGCTCGACCCGTACGCGAAGCTGATCAGGGGCAAGATCGGCGCGGGCCTCGCACGTTGCCAAGTGGTGGACACCGCCTTCAGCTGGGGCGACGACCGGCCGCCGCGCACGAGCTGGCGCGACACGGTGGTCTACGAGCTGCACGTCAAGGGTTTCACGCAGCGCCATCCCGACGTGCCGGATCAGCTGCGCGGCACGTATGCCGGCCTCGCGACGGCGCCGGTCATCGAATACCTGAAGCGGCTGGGCGTCACCGCCGTCGAGCTGCTTCCCGTGCATGCGTTCGTGGATGAGCGGCGCCTAGTGCAGCACGGCCTGCGCAACTACTGGGGTTACAACTCGATCGGCTTCTTCGCGCCGGAGCTGCGCTATTCCGCCTCCGGCACGCTCGGCGAGTTCAAGACCATGGTGAAGACGCTGCACTCGGCGGGCATCGAGGTGATCCTCGACGTCGTCTACAACCACACGGCCGAGGGCGACCATACCGGGCCGACGCTCAGCTTGCGCGGCCTCGACAACGCCATCTACTACCGACTCGATCCGGCCAACCTGCGCCGGTATCTGAACTTCACCGGCACGGGCAACAGCCTCAACAGCGCGCACCGCGTGGTGCTCGGCCTGATCATGGACAGCCTGCGCTACTGGGTGCAGGAGATGCACGTCGACGGCTTCCGCTTCGACCTCGCGCCGACGCTCGCGCGCAATGCGACGCACGCGTTCGACCGCAACGGCGCATTTCTCTCGGCCGTGCGCCAGGACCCCGTGCTCTCGCGCGTCAAGCTGATCGCCGAGCCGTGGGACATCGGCGAGGGCGGCTACCAGCTCGGCAATTTCCCGCCCGGCTGGGTGGAGTGGAACGACAAGTACCGCGACGCCGTGCGCAGTTTCTGGCGGGGCGATGCCGGCACCGTGGGGGAACTTGCCTCGCGCCTCGCGGGCTCGAGCGACATCTTCGAGCCCGCCGGGCGCAGCCCGCGCTCCAGCGTCAACTTCGTCACCGTGCACGACGGCTTCACGCTGCACGACCTCGTGTCCTATGAGGGCAAGCACAACGAGGCCAACCTCGAGGGCAATCGTGACGGCAGCGACAATAATCGCAGCGCCAACCACGGCGTCGAAGGCCCGAGCGCCGACCTGGCGATCCTCAAGCTGCGGGCGCGCCAAAAACGCAACCTCCTCGCCACGCTCTTTTTCTCGCAGGGACCGCCGCTGCTGCTCGCCGGCGACGAGATCGGCCAGACACAGCAGGGAAACAACAACGCGTACTGCCAGGACAACGAGCTCACCTGGCTCGACTGGGACAACGTTGATGGCGAGCTCACCGAATTCGTGCGCGCGCTGATCGCGCTGCGTAAGCGCCATCCGGGATTTCGCCGCCGCAGCTATCCGAAGCCGGAGGACGTGTCGTGGCTCACGCCGCAGGGCGTCGCCATGTCGCAGGCGGAATGGACCAATCCCGGCACGCGCACGCTCGGCATGCTGCTTCTCGGCAAGCAGCTCGCGGAGCGCGACGACCACGGTACCCCGGTGGAGGACGACGACCTGCTTCTTCTTCTCAACGCGGGCGACGAGGCGGTGGACTTCGCGCTGCCGGGCGAGGGCTGGAAGCTGCTCGTCGATACGGCGGCGCCGCAACGCCTCGTCACTAACCCCTACGCGCTAGAAGCGCGCACGCTCGTCCTGCTCGTTAAAGCCAGGTAGCGAGTCCCAGCTCGTGCGGGTGGGTCAGAAGCTCGTGCCGCGGATAGATGCGTACGCGGTAGTCGAGCCTTCCGGCGAGCGCCGGCTTGAGGTCGAGGCGGAAGCGATGCTCGCCGTCGCGCGCCTCGCCGGCGGCGCTGAGCTCGTGCGTATGCGATACCGGCGCGCCTTCCCGTAGCGCGCGCGTGACGATCAGCTCCACACATACGTCCGCGGGCGTAAGGCCGTTCAGCGTCGCCGCGATCTCCACCGGCAAGCTTTCGCCGAACTGGATGCGGCGAGCCGGCGTGTCGACGCGACGCAGCGCGACGCCCGGCCACGCCGCGCGCACGCGGGTTTTCCAGGTCGCGAGCTGCTTTGCCGCGTCGTAGCCGCGCTCGGTATAGCGGTGCCCCTGGCGCGCGGCGGGCACGTAGTACTTGGTCAGGTATTCGCCGAGCATGCGCGAGGCGTCGTACTTCGGCAGCAGCGACGCCATCGAGCGCTTCGCCATGCGGATCCACTGCGCGGAGTAGCCGCTTTCCGAGCGGTTGTAGTACGTCGGGATGACGTTGTCCTGCAGCAGCTCGTACAGCGTGCGCGCTTCCTCGCGGTCGCGCCGGTGCTGGTCGAGCTGCGGGCTCGCCGGCTTGATCGCCCAGCCATTCTGGCCGTCGTAGCCCTCGTCCCACCAGCCGTCCAATATGGAAAGGTTGATGGCGCCATTCATCCCGGCCTTCATCCCGGAGGTGCCGGAGGCTTCCAGCGGATGCACGGGGTTGTTGAGCCACACGTCGACGCCGGCGACCAGGCGCCGCGCGATGTGCAGGTCGTAGCCCTCGACGAAGAGCAGCCGCCCCATGAACTCCTCCTGCCCGGACATGTGCACGAGCGTGCGGATCAGCTCCTGGCCCGGCTCATCCGCCGGGTGCGCCTTGCCGGAGAATAGGAACACCACCGGCCGGTCCTTGTCGCCGACGATGCGGCGGAAGTTGTCCAGGTCGTTGAAGAGGAGCGTCGCGCGCTTGTAAGTGGCGAACCGGCGCCCGAAGCCGATGGTGAGCACGTTCGGCTTCGCCGGATCGCAGTAGCGCAGCATGCGCTCGAGGTGCGACTCGCTGCCGTGGTTGCGCAGGTGCTGGCGCGCGAGGCGATGGCGCAGCATGTGGAGCATGCGCGCCTTGATGTCCTGCCGCACGCTCCAGTAGATGTGGTCCGGGATGTCGCGGATCTTTTCCCAGATGCCGGGCTGCCCCAGCCGGTGCATCCAGCCCACGCCGAGGAAGCGATCGAGCACCTCGCTCCACTCGGGCGCGAGGAACGTGGCGACGTGCACGCCGTTGGTGACGTAGCCGACCGGGTTCTCCTCCGGCGTCACCTGCGGCCAGAAATCTTTCAACAATCGCTGGGAAACCCCGCCATGGATGCGCGACACGCCATTGTGAAAGCGCGAGCCGCGGATCGCGAGCGCCGTCATGTTGAAGTCGCCGCCCGACGGTGGGCGCGCGAGCGGCATGACGTTGAGCTCGCCGTAGCAGGACTTGAGGTAAGGCAGCACCGTGCCGTCGTTGAACTGGTCGTGGCCGGCCGGCACCGGCGTGTGCGTCGTGAACACGGTATTCGCGGCGACGGCCTCGAGCGCCGCCTCCATCGACATCCCTTCTCCGACGAGCGCGCGCACGCGCTCGAGGATCAGGAACGCCGCGTGGCCCTCGTTGATGTGCCAGACCGCCGGCTTGATGCCCATCGCTTCGAGCGCGCGCACGCCGCCGACGCCGAGCACCAGCTCCTGCTCGAGGCGCGTCGTGCGGTCGCCGCCATAGAGCCGGTGCGCGATCGCACGGTCGCGCTCGTTGTTATCCGGCAGGTCGGTGTCGAGCGTGAAGAGCCGCACGTGGCCGATGCGCGACTGCCACACCTTCACGTGCAGCTTGCGGCCGGGAAAATCGAGCGCCACCACGAGGTCGTTGCCGTCCTTCTTCACCGGCTCGATCGGCAGGTCCTCGAAATCCGAATCGTGGTATTCGGCGCGCTGGCGGCCTTCGGCGTCGATCGTCTGCACGAAGTAGCCCTGCCGGTAGAGAAGGCCCACCGCCACGAAGGGCAGCTTGAAGTCGCTCGCCGCCTTGCAGTGATCGCCGGCGAGGATGCCCAGGCCGCCGGAGTACAGCGGCAGGCTCTCGTGCACGCCGAACTCGGCGCAGAAATACGCGATCAGGTCGCCGGGCTTGAGCTGGGCCGCCTGGTTGCGAAACGGCGGCTCGGCGAGGTAGGCGTCGAAGGCGGCGAGCACGCGCGTCAGGCTGTCGAGGAAGGCCGGATCGGACGCGGCATCGACCAGGCGCTGCTCGTCGATGCGCTTCAGCATCGCCTTCGGGTTGTGCCCGACGGCGTCCCATAGCTGCGGATTGAGGCGCGCGAAGACGGCGCGCGTCGCCCGATCCCACGAATACCAGAGGTTGCCCGCCAGGTCTTCGAGCCGGGCGAGGCGCTTCGGGAGTTTCGGATTGACTTCGAGTGAGTAGCGGGTACCGGGCGGCATTGGGTCAACGCGCGACAGCGTTCACTGCGGGTTCACGACTCGCTGTCACGAAGCGGCGGATTCTACCCAAACAAAGTTGCTTGGCTAGCGGCGGCTCGACTGTGAATAACTTCTGTCGCCAAACGGCTACTTGTCGATCTGCGCTAGCGCTTCGGCGATCTCGTTCGAGCTCGCGGGGCGCACCACGCGGGCCGTTTCCTTTCCCTCACTTAGGAACACCAGCGTGGGCCAGAGCTTCACGCGGAACGAACGGCCGAGGCGACGGCCGCTAGCGTCGGCGATCTTGAGGTGGCGCACGCGCGGGTGGTTCGCCAGCTCATCGGCGATCAGCGGCTGCGCTCGCCGGCACCATCCGCACCAGGGGCTGCCGAACTCGACGAGCGTCGGCCCGCGGAGCGCGTCGACCTCTTCTCGCTTCGGTTCCTGTTGCAGGTAGTCGGTCACTCCACGAAGGGCTCCACGCCGGCCCGGCGCAGCACACCCGCTGCCGCCGGCGTCGTCATGAACCGAAGCAAGGCACGCGCCGCCTCCGGCTCGCGCGCCTTTGCGCTGACGCCGCCCGCAAAGCCGATCCAGGTCTGCAGCTCCTTCGGGATGCCGCCGAGGAACTGCACGCCTTTCACGCCGGCGATGCGCGAGGCGACGACCACCACCATGTCAACCTCGCCGCTCGCGACGACCTCCACGTTGTACTCGGCGGGCATCGGCCGCATCTTGGGCTTCATCTCTTTGGCGATGCCCAGGCGCTCGACCACGCTCACGAAGTATTTGCCGCTCGCGCCTTCGCCCGGATAGGCGACCGAGTTCATGCTGAGCAGCGTGCGCTTGAACGCCTCCACGGTGGAGATGTCGGGCTTCGGCGCGCCTTCGCGCACCGCGGCACCGATGCCGGCGCGCCCCAGGACGCTGCGCGTGTCGCGCCGCACCTTGCCTTCCTTGATCAGCGCGTCGAGCACCGGCGGATTGAGGATCGCCACGTCGAACGCTTCGCCGGCGTCGATGCGCTTCTTCACTTCCGGATTGACGGCGAAGTCGATGGCGACCTTGTGGCCGCTCGCGCGCTCGAACCTTTCCCCGAGCTCCGCCACCGCCGCGCGCGCGCCGTTGCCGCTCAGCACCTTGATCTCGGCCGCATGGGCCGCACCGCATATACAGAGGAGCGCCAGAAGGATTTTCATGGCGCCATGCTAGCAATGACTAGGGAATCGGCACCGCGGCGAGGAGCTGCGCGCCGACGTCGATGCGGCGGCCGGAGTCGTGCGCCGGTCGCAGGCGGTGCGCGGCGACGCCGGGCAGGATCGCCTGCACGTCCTCGGGGATGACCTTGTCGCGTCCTTCGAGCATCGCCCAGGCGCGCGCCGAATGCACGAGCGAGAGCGCCGCGCGCGGCGACAGGCCGGCCATGTAGTCGGGCGAGCGCCGCGTGTGCTCGACGATCGCCTGGACGTAATCGAGGAGCGCCGGGGCGATGTGTACCTTCTGCACCGTGCCCTGCAGCTCCATGAGCTCGGCCGGCGTCATGCACGGGTCGAGCGTGGCGAGCATGTCGCGCCGGTCGGTGCCGCTCAAGAGCGCGCGCTCGGCGCTGCGGTCGGGATAACCGAGCTCGATGCGCATGGAGAAGCGGTCAAGCTGCGATTCGGGCAGCGGAAAGGTACCGACCTGCTCCGATGGGTTCTGCGTCGCGATCACGAAGAACGGCTCGGGGAGCTTGCGCGTTTCGCCCTCCGCGGTCACCTGGTGCTCCTCCATCGCCTCGAGGAGCGCCGATTGCGTCTTCGGCGTGGCGCGGTTCACTTCATCGGCGAGGATCACCTGCGCGAAGATGGGGCCCGGGTGGAACTTGAAGCTGCCGCTGTCGCGCTCGTAGATCGACACGCCGATAATGTCGGCCGGCAGCATGTCGCTCGTGAACTGGATGCGCTGGAAGTGAAGCCCGAGCGAGCGCGCGAGCACGTGGGCGAGGGTGGTTTTGCCGACGCCGGGCAGGTCTTCGATCAGCAGGTGGCCGCGGGCGAGGAGGCAGGCGAGCGCGAGGCGCACCTGCTGCTCCTTGCCGAGGATGATGCGGCCGGCCGACTCGATGACGCGCTCGATGGGGCCGCGAAGGACGCTGGAGGCCGAATTTTGCACTGATACCTCGGCCTTCTTGAGGAGCATGCGGCGATTGTAGCCGATGGAATATGATCACCGTCATGCGCACCGCTCTAGTGACGCATGCCGATTGCCTCAGGCACGACATGGGCGCCCACCATCCTGAGCGCCCGGCGCGCCTCACCGCGATCGACGATCAGCTGATCGCCGCCGGCATCGCCCAATATCTCGAACGCTACGAGGCGCCGCTCGCCACCGACGAGCAGCTCGCGCGCGTGCATCCGCCGGAATACGTGCGCGCCATCCGCGACGCGGCGCCGGAGCACGGCACCGTGCACCTCGATCCCGACACGGCGATGAATCCGCATTCGCTCGACGCCGCGCTGCGCGCGGCCGGCGCCGCGGTGCTCGCCACCGACCTCGTGATGCAGAAGAAAGTGGACAGCGCGTTCTGCGCCGTGCGCCCGCCGGGACACCACGCCTGCCGCGCGCGCTCGATGGGCTTCTGCATCTTCAATAACGTCGCCGTCGCCGCGCGCCACGCCGTCGAGGTGCACGGCCTCGATCGCGTCGCGATCATCGATTTCGACGTGCACCACGGCAACGGCACCGAGGACATCTTCGAGGACGACGAGCACGTGGTGATGGCGTCGATCTTCCAGCATCCGTTCTATCCCTACAGCGGCACCGATAATCCGGCGCCGAACATGTACAACGTGCCGCTCGCTGCCGGCTCGGGCACGCGCGAGCTGCGCCGCGCCGTGCAGGATGTGTGGCTTCCCGCGCTAGAGGAATTCAGGCCGCAGCTGGTGCTCTTCTCGGCCGGCTTCGACGCGCACGCCGAGGACGACATGGCGATGCTGCGCTTCACCGATGCCGACTATGGCTGGGTGACGCAGGCAGTGGCCGATGTTGCGCGCCGCCACGCCGGCGGCCGCATGGTGTCGATGCTCGAGGGCGGCTACGCGCTCTCCGCGCTAGGGCGAAGCGCGGTTCAGCACATTCGCGTCCTCGCGGGCCTGAACGCCTAGCGGCTAGGCGGCCTTGGCGGCGAGGTACTGCGCCGCCGCCACGTCGAATGCCTCCGCGCTCGCGCCGCTCACGCGCAGCCGCGGCGCGAGGCTGAGCTGCGCGTAATTGCGCTGCGAGGAGCGCTGATACGCCGGGTCGTAATGCTCGGCGAGGAGCCGCGCGACGAACTCGCGCCAGCGCCCCTGCGCCGCGAGCGCTTTCCACTGCGCGATCTTTTCGCGCCCGTGCAGCGCCGCGAGGCAATCGATCTGCGCATCGAGCGCCGCGCGATCGTTGACGAAGTGCTCGTATTCCTCGAGGAGCAGCGTCACGCGCGCATCGGTCTCGGTCTCGAGCACGATGCAGGGCGAGGCGCGCATGCGCGCCATCAACGCCTCGGGCACCTGGATGTCGCCGATTTTCTTCGATTCGCCTTCGACGAAAACCGGCCGGCCGCGATCGAGGTTCTGCAGCTGCGCGAGCAGCTGGCTCTCGAACCATTTCTGAGTCGGTTGCGGGGCGTGCGGCAAACCACCGAGCACCGAGCCGCGATGCGCGGCGAGGCCCTCGAGGTCGAGCACTTGCGCGCCGGCGCGCCCGAGAGCCGCAAGGAGCCGGCTCTTGCCGCTGCCCGTCGGCCCGTGGATGACGATCAAGTCGTATTCGAGCGGCACGGAAGCGAGCTGGTCGACCACCCAGCGCCGATAGGCGCGGTAGCCGCCTTCCAGCGTGCGCGCATCCCAGCCGATCTCGCGCAGGATGTGCGCCATCGCACCGGAGCGCTTGCCGCCGCGCCAGCAGTACACGAGCGGCCTCCAGGCCTTGTCTTTTCCGCTGAAGAGCGCCTCGATATGCCGTGCGACGTTCTGCGCGATCAGCGCGCCGCCGAGCTTTTTGGCCTCGAACGGCGACACCTGCTTGTAAAGCGTGCCGACCTCGACGCGCTGCCGGTCATCGAGCACGGGCGCAGAAACCGCGCCCGGAATATGGTCAAGCTCGTACTCCGCCGGCGTGCGGGCGTCGATCAGGGTGTCGAAATTCTTGAAATCCATGCACGCCTACTATAACGTCGCAGGTCCCCATGTTCCTTCTCCAGCGCCTTGTCTCCGCGAGCTGTCGTTCACTCGCCGCGATGATCGGTTGTGCCGCCAGCGGACGCCGGCGCGGGCGAGGAGGGCAATCCGGTAGTCCCGACGACGCCGCGTTGGCCGTTGCACCGGTCGCGCTCCGCCGTTCGGTTTCCCCCAGGAGCGATCCATGAATAGACGCCATTTCCTGCAGTCCTCCGCCGCCGTCCTCGCCGCGCAGTCGCTTCCCTGGAGCAACGCATGGGCCCAGGATGGCTGGCGCATGTTCGAAACCGTGACGCGCGTCGAAGTGAAGGATGCGTTCGGCGTGGCGCGGGCGTGGGTACCGCTGCCGCTCGAGGCGGACACCGACTGGCAGAAGACGATCGGCAACTCCTGGAGCGGCAACGCTCGGCAGGCGGCGATCGCGCACGACGGCAAGTACGGCGTCGCCATGCTGTACGTCGAGTGGCCCGAGCGCGAGATGAATCCGGCGATCGAGGTGACGAGCCGCTTCATGACGCGCGACCGCGCCGTGGATTTTTCCCGTGCGGGCGACATCGATCTCGCCCCGGCGGACCGCAAATTCTTTACCGCGCCGACGCAGCTCATCCCCACCGACGGCATCGTGAGGAAGACGGCCCTCGGCATCACGAAGGGCGCCAAGACCGACGTCGAGAAGGCACGCGCGATCTACGAATGGGTGGTCGACAACACCTTCCGCGATCCGAAGACGCGCGGCTGCGGCGTCGGCGACGTGAAGTCGCTCCTCGAAAGCGGCAACCTCGGCGGCAAGTGCGCGGACCTGAACGCGCTCTATGTGGGTCTCAACCGCGCCGTCGGCGTGCCCGCGCGCGATGTCTACGGCGTGCGCGTGGCGCCGTCGAAGTACGGATACAAGAGCCTCGGCGCCGGCACGCCGAACATCACCAAGGCGCAGCACTGCCGCGCCGAGTTCTTCGCCAAGGGCTTCGGCTGGGTGCCGGTCGATCCCGCCGACGTGCGCAAGGTGGTGCTGGAAGAGCCGCCGGGCAATCTCGCCGTGAAGGACGAGAAGGTCATCGCGGCGAGGAAGCGCCTCTTCGGCAGCTGGGAGATGAACTGGCTCGCCTACAACAACGGGCACGACGTGAGGCTGCCGCACGCCACTAAGGCGCCGACC
>C688J18823_10002261_pt1 | contig 12066 bp, 11 predicted proteins | sample HopSoiMetagenom1_FD_18823 | JGI IMG/M metagenome (IMG submission 18823) | reverse complement strand
GCGAAAGCGGCCGTTGCGGTCCGAGGCGTTCGGCGAGATCGACGAACTGCAAAATCTGCGACTGAAGCGCTCGGCCGCCAGCGGAGGTGAGATCGACCGCGGGTTCGAACTCGACTGCGCCCGCCGGCCGCCCCGACAGCGCCGCAGCCCGTTGCTCCAACAGACGGCGGTCGACCAGCAGAATGAGCTGGGCGCAATTCCCCTGCCAGGTCATTCGCGTGGGAATCGTCGGCGACAACAGCGAAGCGCTGGCGCCGGGAGCGGTTGCGATGTCGCGCGAGGCGGTTTGGATCCGCGACGCGCCGTGCACGGGGATTTGCAGCAGGAAGAAGCGTTCGAGGCAGCCGGGGTCGATCGACACCGATCCGCCATAGGCGACGTAGTTGACGGAGAAGCCGGCAAAGACCGCACTGTTATGCAGCGCAAAAAAGTCGGGCGATGATCGCGTGGTGGGCTTCAATTCATGCGGGCAGAAGATCCGCCCGACCGCATCGGCGGCATCGTCGACGCTGCCGGTCGAAACGCGGTTGAACGCCGCGAGCCGGACGGCGCGGTCATGCAGGGGAATGCTGGTAGCCCTCGCCACGGCCCGGCCCTTCGCATTATTTGAAGCCTATAATATCGGCGCGGTCTGTTATTGGAAAGGCGATTTGTTGGCGTTTGCTTGCCTGATCCAGAGGCAAGAGCCGTCTTTTCGCGCCGCAACAATCAGAAAAACTTCTGTCCGCGGGCGACGGATTCGTTTTCTGGCTAGACGGTTGGGCCGCTGGGCCGCAGCCTGCGCGAACGAGTTCGACACCAAGAACCACCAAACCGCGACAGAGGAGATGGCAACATGGCAGCGCTCGAAAAAGGCATCACCGCCAATGGCAAGGGCTACGGCGGCAAGACCTGGAATATCCTGGGTCAGGTCTACTTCCCCAAGGCCGTGACGGATTCCACCTTCGCCTTCGAGACCAACAGCGAGCCCGGCCAGTTCGTGCCGGTGCACATTCATCCGACGCAGGATGAATTCATCCTGGTGCAGGAAGGCGTGCTCGACCTCAAGCTCGACGGCGTCTGGGTGCAGGCCAAGGCCGGCGATCTGGTTCGCCTGCCGCGCGGATTCCGCATGGCTATTTCAACAAGTCCGACAAGCCGGCGCGCGCGCTGTTCTGGGTGTCGCCGATGCAGAAGCTCGAAGCGCTGTTCAACCAGCTCCACAATCTGACGGACCCCGCGGAAGTAGTCCGGATCTCGGCGCTGCACGAGGTGGATTTCCTGCCGCCCGAAGCCAACGAATAACGCCGCACCCACCGAGCAACTACGCCGGAAATCGCAACGCGTTGAGCCCTCAGTTCTGGGGCCGATCCCTGCTGGAGAATTGTCATGGTCAGGCAAAAACAGGTTTGTATCATTGGCGCCGGTGTATCGGGGCTCGCAGCGGCAAAAGCCTTCGCCGCGCGCGGACATCAGATCACCATCCTCGAGCGCAGCGGCGGTCTCGGCGGCGTCTGGGAGCCGGCCCGCTCCTATCCCGAGGTGCAAACGCAAAGCCCGAAGGATCTCTATCGCTACACCGACAAGGCGATGCCGGATTCCTATCCGGAATGGCCGAAGGGACCGCAGGTCCACGCCTATCTGACCGAGTACGCCAAGGACAATAATCTCCTCGGTGCTATCAGCTTCAATACGGCCGTGGTGCAGATGGATCGCCGGCCCGATTCCGCGCCCGGCTGGCGGCTCGAGCTGCGGGGGCCGGATGGCGGTATCCGTCACGAGGATTTCGATTTCGTCGCGGTGTGCACGGGACAGTTCAACGAGCCGCAGACGCTCAGCCTGCCCGGCGAGGAATCCTTCAAGGCGCAGGGCGGGCGCGTCATGCACTCCTCGAAGTATAGCGATCCTGTCATCGCCAAAGGCCGCAAGGTCGTCGTGCTCGGCGGTTCGAAATCGGCGACGGATATCGCGGTCAATGCGGTCAATTCCGGCGCGGCCGAAGTGACGCTGGTGTATCGCGAGCCGGTGTGGCGGATTCCCTATTTCATCGGCGGCCTGGTCAATTTCAAACGCATTCTCTACATCCGCGCGCAGGAGGAGATGTTCCGGAGCTGGGGCATCGGCGCGATGTCGCGGTTCGCGCATGCGGTTGCAAAGCCGTTTGTCTGGGCCAACTGGCGCGGACTGGAGAGCCTGCTGAAAATTCAGCTCAAGCTCGGCAAATGCGACATGGTGCCGAAAGAGCGGATCGAAGACGGCGTCAACTGCTCGGTGCCGATCGCAACCCCGGGATTCTTTCCGATGGTCGCCGACGGCCGCATCAAGGCCATCAGAGGCAGCTTTGATCGCTACGACGGCAAGTCGATCGTGATGACGGGCGGGCAGCGCGTCGAGGCCGATGTCGCTGTACTGGCGATCGGCTACAAACTGGGCGTGCCGTTCCTGCCGCAGGCATACCGCGAAAAACTCGTCGATCCCGACGGGCAATATCGGCTGTATCGGCTGATCGCCAATCCGGACCTGCCCGAGATGGGGTTCGTCGGCTTCAATTCCAGCTTCTGCACGGTGCTGTGCGCAGACCTCGCGGCGAACTGGCTGGTGCGCTACGCCGATGGCCAGCTCGCCCGTCAGCCGACGACCAACGAGATGCGGGACAACATCGAGATGATGCTGCATTTCAGGCGCGTCGAGCGGCCGGCGGCCGGCGTCTATGGCGGGCTGTGCGTGGCGCCCTACCACTTCAAGCATTTTGACGAGTTGATGTCGGATATCGGCGTATCCGGTCGCCGGTCGAACCCGCTGGTGGAGAAATTTACCCCGCCCGATGCCGCGGCCTATGGCCGTTTCCTGGCCTCGGCGCCGGCCTACCGCGCAGCCTGAGGACGGGTTCCTCTGGCGGTGCCGCCGTCAGGCTGATTCCGGGGTGGGGAGGCCGGATTCCGCACTTGCGAAAAATTGTTTTAAGCCTAAAATGGTTTGCGAGACGGCGTTGCCGGGCGTCCTCGATATTGATCTCGAGCCTTTCATTGCTGAAAGCGAGGGGAGATGAAAATGTCAGGTAGAACTCCCAGCCAATCTCTTGGCCCGTCGGGCCATGTCGACGACTTTGCGCGGCGAAATCTGCCGCCATCAGAACAATGGCCGGACCTGCTGCTCGATCGGCCGGAGTTTCAATATCCGGAATATCTGAATGCCGCGGTCGAACTGACCGACCGTATCGTTGAAAAAGGCTGGGGTGACCGGATCGCGCTGATCGGCAACGGCCGCCAGCGCACCTACAAGGAACTGGCCGACTGGTCCAACCGCCTGGCGCATGCGTTGGTCGAGAACTATGGCGTCAAGCCCGGCAACCGAGTCCTGATCCGTTCGGGGAACAATCCCGCGCTGGTCGCGGCCTGGCTCGCGGCCACCAAGGCAGGCGCCGTCATCGTCAACACCATGCCGATGCTGCGCGCCGGCGAGCTGAGCAAGATTATCGACAAGGCCGAGATCGCGCTGGCGCTGACCGACAGCCGCATTGCCGATGAACTGGTTGCGTGCGCAAAGACCAGCCGCTTTCTCAAGCAGGTGGTGAATTTCGACGGCACGTCAAATCATGACGCCGAGCTTGATCGGATAGCGTTGAACAAGCCGGTGAAGTTCGATGCCGTGAAAACGGGACGCGACGACGTCGCCTTGCTTGGATTTACCTCGGGCACCACGGGCGAACCCAAAGCGACGATGCATTTCCATCGCGACCTCATGATCGTTGCGGATGGTTACGCCAGGGAAGTGCTCAATGTGACCGAGGACGATGTTTTCGTCGGCTCGCCGCCGCTGGCCTTTACGTTCGGGCTCGGAGGACTGGCGATCTTTCCCCTGCGGTTCGGCGCTACCGCAACATTGTTGGAAAACGCGTCGCCGCCCGAAATGGTGAAGATCATCGAGACTTACAAGGCGACGATCTGCTTCACCTCGCCGACCGCGTATCGCGCGATGATGGCCGCGATGGACAAGGGCGCCGACCTGTCGTCGCTGCGGATCGCGGTTTCGGCCGGCGAGACGTTGCCGGCGCCGGTGTTCGAAAGCTGGACACGCAAGACCGGCAAGACCATTCTCGACGGCATCGGCTCGACGGAATTGTTGCACATCTTCATCACCAACCGGGTCGGCGACGCGGTTGCGGGGACGACGGGGCTTCCGGTTGCGGGATACGAGGCGAAGGTCGTCGACGACGACATGAACGAATTACCTGATGGTACCGTCGGCAAGCTTGCGGTGCGCGGGCCGACCGGCTGCCGCTATCTCGCCGACAAGAGGCAATCGAACTATGTGCGCGACGGCTGGAATCTGACGGGCGATTCGTTTGTTCGCGATGCGACTGGCCGGCTGTCCTTTGTCGCCCGTTCGGACGACATGATCGTCTCCTCCGGCTACAACATCGCAGGTCCCGAGGTCGAGGCGGCGTTGCTGTCGCATCCTGCCGTCGCCGAATGCGGCGTGGTCGGCGCGCCCGACGAGGCGCGCGGCCTGATCGTCAAGGCCTATGTGGTTCTGGCGGGTGGCGCCAAGGGCGACGCCGCGCTGACGCAGGCATTGCAGGATCACGTCAAGCAGGCCATTGCGCCGTACAAATATCCGCGTGCGATCGAATATGTCGCGCAACTGCCGAAGACCGAAACCGGCAAGCTGAGGCGCTTTGCGCTGAGGCAGATGGCCGCGGGCGGCCCGGCGTCGCCAGGCATCGCCGCGGAATAACGCTTGAATCTGATGGAGAATGCCGGTGACCGCCCCCAAGGGCCCCACACTGAGTGTGGTGCCTAATCCCAAGACCGATACCTCGTCGTCGGGCCCGCAAGTGTTGCAGCCGAGCGGCTGGCCGATCCCGAAAGGGTACGCCAACGGCATGGCGGCCGACGGCCGTCTCGTGGTGACCGGCGGCGTGATCGGCTGGGATACGCAAGGGCATCTGGAGCCCGATTTCGTTGCGCAGGTGCGTCAGACGCTCTCCAACATTTCCGATATCCTCGCTGCAGGTGGCGCTGGACCTCAGCATCTCGTGCGCCTGACCTGGTATGTCGTCGACATCGAGGAATATCTCGCGAGCCTGAAGGAGCTCGGCCGCGTCTATCGTGAGATTTTCGGCGCGCATTATCCGGCGATGGCGCTGGTGCAGGTGGTGCGTCTGGTCGAGAAGGCGGCGCTTGTCGAGATCGAGGCGACGGCGGTGGTGCCGCGCTGAAACCCGCTTATCGGGTGTCGTCTCAAAGCTCTGTTCTCAGTTTCCAGAGTTCTGGAAAAAGTTCGACCTCGAGCATCTTGCGCAAGTAGGAGACGCCTGACGTGCCGCCAGTTCCACGCTTCAGGCCGATGATGCGCTCGACCGTCGTGACGTGGTTGAAGCGCCAGCGGCGGAAATAGTCCTCGAAATCGACCAGCTTTTCCGCAAGCTCGTACAGCATCCAGTGTTTCGCCGGCGACGCATAGACGGTCTTCCAGGCCGCCAAAACCTCGTCATTTGGCGTGCGCTTGATGCGCCAGTCGGTTCGGCGTGCGTCTTCGCCGATGTCAAAACCGTTGCGCGCCAGGAGCAGCAGCGCTTCGTCATAGAGGCCCGGTTCAGCGAGAATTTCCTCGAGCTTGGCCGTGATGTCGGGGCGGTGGGCGTGCGGGCCAAGCAGCGCCAGATTGCGATTGCCGGCGAGGAACTCGATCGCGCGGTACTGGTACGACTGGAAGCCCGAGGACTGCCCGAGCTGATCGCGAAACTCGGTGTATTCGCTGGGTGTCATCGTCCGCAACACGTCCCAGGCGGTGTTGAGTTGCTCGAAGATCCGGGCGATGCGCGACAGCATCTTGAAGGCGGGCTGCAACTGGTCGTGATGGATCGCCTTGATGGCGGAACGGAGTTCGTGGATGGCCAGCTTCATCCAGAGTTCGGAAGTCTGGTGTTGGATGATGAATAGCAGTTCGTCATGCGCGTCCGAGAGCGGCTCTTGTGCGTCCAGGAGGCGTTCGAGATGCAGATAATCGCTGTAGGACATGCGCCCGTCGAACGACATCTGGGCTCCCTCACGCGAGGCGTCGTCGGGCTTGCCGGTCATGTTACGAGCGCCTTTTTGCGGTATTCCGCGCTATCCCAGCGGCGATTGGTCAGGACGTCCGCGATGATTTCGACTGCCGCGCGAACCTCGGCTTCTCCGATATAGAGCGGCGTAAAGCCGAAGCGCATCATGTCTGGCGCGCGGAAGTCGCCGATCACGTCGCGCGCGATCAGCGCCTGCACGATCGCGTAGCCATCGGGGTGACGAAACGAAACCTGGCTGCCGCGCAGCTTGCCGTCCCGCGGCGAAGCCAGCGCAAGCTCTGGACAACGTGCTTCGACTTCGCGGATGAACAGGTCGGCGAGCGCGATCGATGCGTTGCGCACGTCGGTCATGCTGACGTCGTCCCAGACGTCGAGGGCGGCGTCGAGCGCGGCCATCGCAATGATCGGGGGCGTACCGACCCGCATTCGCTCAATGCCCGGCCCGGCCCGATAGTCGAGGTCAAAGGCAAACGGCGCGTCATGACCCATCCAGCCGGAAAGCGCTGGCCGCGCCGTATCGGCGTGGTCAGGCGCGACATAGATGAAGGCCGGCGCGCCAGGGCCGGCATTGAGATATTTGTAGGTGCAGCCGACCGCGAAATCGGCCTCAGTGCCTTCCAGGTCGACCGGAATAGCACCCGCGGAATGCGCCAGATCCCAGACCGTCAACGCGCCGGCGGCATGCGCCCTGCGCGTCAGCGCGCGCATGTCGTGCAACCGGCCGGTGCGATAGTCGACCTCGGTCAGCATCAGAACCGCGACCGTCTCGTCGATGGCGGCTTCGACGCCTTCGGGATCCACGACCTTCAACGTGTAGCCACGGTCGAGCGATTCAAGCAGACCGCTGGCGATGTAGAGATCGGAAGGAAAGTTGCCGGTGTCCGACAGGATCACGCGCCGCGAAGGGTTGAGCGCGAGCGCGGAGGCCAGCGCCTGGTAGACTTTGATGGACAGCGTGTCGCCCACCACCACCGTCCCGTCGGCCGCGCCGATCAACCGCCCGATGCGGTCGCCGATACATCGCGGCTGCGTCATCCACCCAGCGACGTTCCAGCCCTTGATGAGGTGCTTGCCCCATTCCTCCGATATCATGCGGCCGACGCGATCGGCGGCTGCAACGGGCAGGGGACCGAGCGAATTGCCGTCCAGATAGATCATGCCATCCGGGATGGCGAACCGAGATTTCGTTCGCGTGAAATCGGTCATGTCTTTCCCTGGTCGGCGCCCCGACGGAATTATTCGCGCTGATATCGATTATTTCAAGCTTAAAATTTATGGGCGCAAGATGCGCTTCTCAGTATAGACTGGCTGCCTGCGGGCATCGATCGGATCCGCTCGGCCCACAGAATCGAAATGGAAAGCGAACCGCGTGATTTTTCATCAGATTTCCGACTGGAGCGACGCCTATGCGAATGCGCCGAACATTCCGGGCGGCGAACGCTGGCCGGCGGCATGGGTGCAGCCCGCGCAGGCCTATCGCGACGCACTTCAAGCCAGCGGCCGCGCGACGCTCGCTATCAGCTATGGCGAGCGCGCACGAAACCGTTTCGATCTCTTTAGCCCGGAAGGCCGGCCAAAGGGCTTGGTCGTCTTCGTCCATGGCGGATTCTGGAAGGCGCTCGACAAGAGCTTTTGGTCGCATCTCGCGCGCGGATCGGTTGAAAGCGGTTATGCGGTGGCGATGCCCTCCTACACGCTGTGCCCGGCCGTCCGCATCTCCGAGATCACGCGCGAAATTGCCGCTTCCGTCGAGCGTGCCGCCGCGATGGTCGAAGGCCCGCTTTTTCTGGCCGGCCATTCCGCCGGCGGGCATCTGGTGACACGCATGATTTCGGCGACGTCGCCGCTCGCGAACGATGTTCGGGCGCGCATCAGCCACACCGTCTCCATTTCCGGCCTCCATGACCTTCGTCCGCTGATCAAGGCCGCCATGAATACGGAGCTGCGGATCGACGAGGCCGAGGCGCGCGTGGAAAGCCCCGCCTTGCTGGAGCCGTTGCAGAATGCACGCGTGACCTGCTGGGTGGGCAGCGCCGAGCGCCCGGAATTCGTCCGCCAGAACGCGCTCCTCGCCAACATCTGGACTGGGCTCGGCGCGAAAACCTGCATCATCGAAGAACCCGGCCGGCATCATTTCGATGTCATCGACGGGCTCGCCGATCCCGATCACCAACTCACCAGGACGTTGTTGTCGCCGTAGCCTGCTGAATTTCCCAAATGAACGGCGGTCGCGGTGTGGCGCCGCCAGATGGCCTGCCAATCATGCAGGCTGAAATGTCTGCACCGTCTGCCGTGCACCCAGGGCATAGAGTTTCGTGAGCGCTTCAGTGACGGCGCTGCGCATGCGGGGATCGCTGCCGAGGGTGCCGAAAATGGAGTGCACCTCCAGCAGCGCGGGAGCAAGGCGCTCCGCGACCGGGCCGGCGCGCCCGGCGATTTCAGCCAGCTCCCTGGCAAGCGGATCGCGCACGTCGATGGCGCGTCCCTGTTCGTCCTTTGCGGTGACATAGCGCATCCAGCCCGCGACCGCGAGCGCATGCGTGTCGATCGAAAGGCCCAGCCGTAACCGGTCCTGAATGGTGGCAAGCAGTCGCTGCGGCAGTTTCTGCGAGCCGTCCATCGCGATCTGCCAGGTGCGGTGATGCAGGGCGGGATTGGAAAAGCGCTGCAGCAGCGACGTACCATAGGCCGTAATATCCGTGCCTTCAGGCATCGCCAGCGTCGGCGCCGCATCGCGCATCACCTGTCGGGCAAGCGCTGCAAAGCGAACGTCGGTCATCGTGGATGCGATGGTCTCATGGCCGGCGAGATAGCCGAGATAGGCCAGCGCCGAGTGGCTGGCGTTGAGCAGCCGCAGTTTCATGTGCTCGAACGGCGTCACATCCGAAACCATTTGCACGCCTGCGGCTGCGAAATCCGGCCGTCCCGCCGGAAAGCGATCTTCGACGATCCATTGCGTGAATGGCTCCGTCACCACCGGCCAAGCGTCGGTCATGCCGAGCGCGGAGGAAATCTCTGATCGGTCGAGGTCGGTGGTTTCCGGCACGATCCGGTCCACCATGGTCGAAGGGAAGGCCACCTCGGCTTCAATCCATTTGGCGAGATTGCGCGATCGCAAGGCGGCGAACTGCATCACGATCCGCCCGACGGTCTGGCCATTGGCGGAGAGATTGTCGCACGACAGAACGGTGAAGGGGGCAATACCCGCAATCCGCCGGCGCGCAAGTGCTGCGACGAGAAATCCGATGGCCGAGCGCGGCGTGCCCGGATTCTGCAGGTCATGAACGATGTCGGGATGATGCTCGTCCAGGTCGCCGGTTTGCGGCGTGTGACAATAGCCCTTCTCGGTGACCGTCAGCGAGACGATGCGCGTGGCCGGATCGGTCAGGCGCGCGATCAAAGGGGCGGGTTTTTCGTTGGCGACTTCGCATGCGAGAACCGAGCCGATGATCCGGTGATCGGTGCCCGCGCCGGAACGAACGGCGAGGGTGTAAAGGCAGTCCTGCGGGGCGAGGGCATCGCGCGTCTCCGGACTGCGCAAACTGGCTCCGATGATTCCCCAGTCCGTCGCGCCACTGGCAAGGAGGTCGTCGATCACCACCGCCTGGTGCGCCCGGTGGAACGCGCCAATGCCGAGATGAACGATACCCGGCGTGACACCCGACCGGTCATAGGCCGGACGCCGGATCTGGGCGGGAAGCTGATCAAGGCTGGCATTCGAGAGGCGGAAATCGCCGTCTTTCGGGCCGGAAACGTGATTTTTCGGCGTNTCGCTTGACATGGAAGGCTCNATCCATCAATCTTTGGTCAATTGGTAAGGCCAATATTGCCGATTTATTGGCCTTGGCCCGATCAAAGCAAGAAAAATCGATCACGTAAGGGGATCGTCAGGGAGATCCGAGCGTGCCGCTCGAAGCCGTGGAAGCGCGACGTCTTTATCGCCAGGTTGCCGATCAGCTCCGCGCCTTGATCGACAGCGGCGAATACCGCGTGGGCAGCCGTCTCCCGACCGAGCGCGATCTTGCCGAACAGTTGAAGGTGTCGCGGCCGACCGTGCGCGAAGCGCTGATCGCGCTCGAAGTCGAGGGCCGGGTCCGGATTCGCGTGGGCTCCGGAATTTATGTCAGCGAACCGGCGGCGCTCGCGCCGCTTTTGCCGGCGGCGGCCGAGATCGAAGGCCCGTTCGAACTCTTACGCGCGCGCGAATTCCTCGAAGGCGCTATCGCCGAACAGGCGGCGAGGGTCGCGACACCAGAAGATATCGCGCGCATCGACGCTTCGCTGGAGGCGATGGCCACCGTGCAGCATCCCGGCGAAGCCTCGATGATCCATGACCGCGCGTTTCATATCGCTGTAGCCGGATGCCTCGATAATGCCGTGCTGGTCCGTGTGGTCGGTGAGTTGTTCGACCAGCGGCTCAATCCCTACTTCGCCAAGCTCGCGCACTATTTCGAGAATCCGGCATCCTGGAACGCGGCGCTGGCCGAGCATCGTTCGATCCGCGATGCCATTGCCGCGCACGATCCCGACGCGGCGCGCGTGACGATGCGCGAGCACCTGGCGCGTTCGCAGGCGCGTTTTGCACAAAATTTCGGAACGGAAGCGTCGCCCGCCTCCCGCGCCCGCGCAAGGAGCGGCTGAGCGACCAGGAAAACGACCAGGAATTCGAACGGTCCGGCGAAGTGTCGGGCCGGTTGGGTAACAAAAGCAAAATTGAAGCAAGGGAGGAATTCACGTGTTCAAGAAATTGACGATTGCATTTGCGGCGTCTGCTGCGGCGCTGTTGGCCGCGACCACATCGGGTATGGCGCAGACCAAGCTCAAATGGGCCCACGTTTACGAGACGTCTGAGCCGTTCCATACCGCTTCCGTCTGGGCCGCCGGCGAGATCAACAAGCGCACCAGTGGGCGCTATGCGATCGACGTCTATCCGGCCTCGCAGCTCGGCAAGGAAACCGACATCAACCAGGGGCTTTCGCTCGGCTCAGTCGACATGATCATCTCGGGCTCGAGCTTTGCGGCCAAGAGTTTTCCGCCGATCGGCGTGACCTACTATCCCTACACCTTCCGCGACGCCGACCATCTCCTCGCCTATACCAAGAGCGACGTCTTCAAGGAGCTGACAAAGGGCTACGAGGACAAGACCGGCCATCACATCCTGGCGGTGACCTACTACGGCGTGCGTCACACTTCGTCGAACAAGCCGATCAAGACCTGCGCCGACATGAAGGGCCTCAAGATTCGCGTGCCCGATGTGCCGGCCTATCTCGCGATGCCGCGCGCCTGCGGCGCCAATACCGCGCCGATCGCCTTTGCCGAGGTCTATCTCGCGCTGCAGAACGGTACCGTCGAAGCCCAGGAAAATCCGCTCACGACCATCGAGGCCAAGAAATTCTACGAAGTGCAGAAGCACATCGTGCTGACTGGCCACATCGTCGATCATCTCAATACCGTGGTCTCCGGCGCGCTCTGGAAAAAGTTGTCAGAGGAAGACCGCAAGATCTTCACCGACGTCGCGCAGGAAGCAGCCGCCAAGGCCACCGCCGAGATCAAGACCAACGAAGCCAAGCTGGTCGATTTCTTCAAGCAGAAGGGGCTGACGGTGACCGAGGTCAACAAGGACGAGTTCCGCGACACCGTGCTCAAGACCGTGAGTTTTGAGAGCTTCGACTATCGCAAGGCCGACTGGGATCGCATCCAGGCGGTGAAATAGCAAAGAGTCGTCATTCCGGGGCGATGCGTCAGCATCGAACCCGGAATCTCGAGATTCCGGGTTCGGCTCTTCGAGCCGCCCCGGAATGACGTGATCCAATCACGCGCCGCCAGCTTGGGGAGGGATTAAGCGCATGTCGACGGTTGAAGTTCACAAGCAAATCACGGCGGACGAGATCGCCCATACGTTCGAGGACGAGGTCCCCAAGGGCGCCGATCTCAGCCAGTACGCCACGGAAGACTGGCTCGCGCTCGCGATCTTCTGGATCATGGCCCTGTGCGTTTTCCTGCAGTTCTTCACCCGCTAT
>C688J18823_10002259_pt1 | contig 12069 bp, 12 predicted proteins | sample HopSoiMetagenom1_FD_18823 | JGI IMG/M metagenome (IMG submission 18823) | reverse complement strand
TCGAGGAACGGGGCTTCACCGTGTGCGACGATCTGATGCACGGCTTTGGCGGCGGGTACTTTCCGCCGATCCTGGGCTCACGCAGCCGGCCTGCCGGCCCGCTGCCGAAGATGACGCTGGAGGAAAACATGACGGTCGTGGTGCAGCCGAACGTGATCGCTCGGGATAGGCCCGCCGGCGTGCAGGTCGGCGAGCTCATCCGGGTGACGCGCACCGGCTTCGAGCGCCTGCACCAGGCGCCGCGGGGGTTCTTCCGGGCATGAAGCCGATCACCATCGTCGGCGCCGGCCCGGTCGGCCTCGCCACGGCGCTCTCGCTCGCCCACCAGGGCATCCCGGTGCAGGTCATCGAGCAGGAGCCGGCCCTCACGGTGGACCAGCGCGCGGGCTCGTATCACCCGCCGACCCTCGAGATGCTCGCGCCCTTCGGCGTCACCGCCGAGATGCAGAAGCACGGCATCCCGGTGCCGCGCTGGCAGATCCGCGATCGCAAGCAGGGCGTGATCGTCGAGTGGGACCTCGGCCTGATAGCGGACGTCACGCCGTTTCCGTACCGCTTCCACCTCGAGCAGCACAAGCTCACGCCGATCCTCTTCGAGAAGCTGCAGGCCTTTCCGCACGCGATGGTTTATTTCTCGACGCAGCTCGTCGATGCCACGCAGCAAGGCAACTCCGTCCTCGTCAAGACCGCTACCGAGAGCTTCGAGACGCCGTGGCTGATCGGCTGCGACGGCGGCCGCAGCACCGTGCGCAAGCTGATGGGCACCGAGTTCGAGGGCTTCACCTGGCCCGAGCGCTTCGTGGTGATCAGCACGCACGCCGACTTCCACCAGCTCGGCTTCACGTCGAACGCCTACGTCGCCGATCCGCGGGAATGGGCTGCGGTGTTCCACATGCCCGGCCTGTGGCGCCTCGCGTTTCCGGTGCATCCCGACGAGGACGAGGCCGAGGTGCTGGCGGCCGAGGCGGTGGAGGCGCGCATGCAGCGCTTCGTCAAGCGCAACCAGCCCTACGACGTGCCTTACAAGGGCATCTACCGCGTCCACCAGCGCGTCGCGAAGGATTGGCGCCAGCGCCGCATCATTCTCGCGGGCGACGCCGCCCACTTGAACAACCCGCTCGGCGCCTTCGGCCTGAACGGCGGCCTGCACGACGCGATCCTGCTCGCCGACTACCTCGGCAAAGTGTGCCGCGACGAGGCCGACGAAAGCCTGCTCGATCTCTACGTGCGCAAGCGCCGCACCGCGAACATCGACTTCGTGCAGACGCAGTCGATCAGCAACAAGAAGATGCTCGAGGAAGCCGACCCGGCGAAGCGCGACAAGACGTTCGGCGAGCTGCGCCGGATTGCCGCCGACCGCGACGCGGCGCGCGACTTCCTGATCCGCTCCTCGATGATCTGGAGCGTTCGCCGCGCCGCCGAAATCAACTAGAGCATCGCCGAGCCGCCGTCGACGACCAGCGTCTGGCCGGTGATGAAGGCGGCGTCCTCGCTCGCGAGGAAGCTGACCGCGCCGACCAGGTCCTGCGGCGTCTCATCGCGCTTGATGGCGCGCGTCATCTTGGTGACCTCGCCCGCCTGGCGGTGCGCCTCGATGCCGGCGATGTTCTCCGAGAGCGTGAAGCCGGGGGCGAGCGCGTTCACCGTAATGCCGTCGGCGCCGAGCTCGCGCGCCAAGCCGCGCGTCATGGCGATCACCGCCCCCTTGCTCGCGATGTAGTGCAGGAAGAGCGGCACGCCTTTCAGCGGCGCGCCCGAGGCGAGGTTAATGATGCGGCCGTAGCGGGCCTTGCGCATGTGCGGCGCGCACGCGCGGCAGCAGAGGAACACCCCGAGGGTATTGACGTCCATCACCTTGCGCCATTCCTCGGCGGGGATTTTCTCGAACGGCTTGAGCTCGAGCGTGCTGAAGAGGGCGGCGTTATTCACGAGGACGTCGATGCGGCCGAAGGCCTTGACCGTCTGGGCGACCATCCTCTCTACGTCTGATTCTTTTGAAACGTCGATCTGAACGCCCAGCGTGCGCGCGCCGGTGGATTTGGCAATCTCCGCCGCCGCGGTGTCGAAGTTCCTCAGGTCGGCGATCACGAGCGCGGCGCCATCCTGCGCGAGGCGCGTGGCGAGCGCCTTGCCGATGCCGCTGCCGGCGCCGGTGACGATGGCGACCTTGCCCTTCAGCCGGTCCAAACGACGTCTCCGTAGTTCACTTCGTACGAGAGGAGCCCGAGCTCGCGCGCGAACTGGTTCATCGATTTCACCGCCTGCGGTGAAATCTCCGGCTGATAGAAGGACGCGTCGCGGCGGATGAGCTCGGCGATGAGCGAGGCTTCCTGAGGTGGGAAGAGCTTGCGGCCGATCGCGGTTGCGCGATTCGGATCCTCTCGCAGCGCTTGCTGCGCCTGCTTGACCGCCTTGATCGCGGCGCGCGCCACCTCGGGGCGCTCGCGGATCGTCTTCTCCGTGCAGGCGAGCGCCGGGAAGGTGTATCCCTTCATTTCTGCCGTGCCGTCGCGGCGCGCATCCAAGAGCACCGTGCCGAAGCCTTCGCGCACGGCGACCTCCATGCCCATGCCGTTGGCCCAGAAACCGTCGAGCTTGCCCTCTTGCAGCGCCTTCGCGGCGATCAGGCCGAACGACGCCTTGTCGCCGATCGCGCCCGGTACCGGGCCGACCTCGACGCCGGTGATGCCGGCGCGCTTGAGCAGCTGCTTCAGGCCATCCACCGGCCCCGGAGCCGCGCCGATGCGCAGCCCTTTGAGGACCTGCAGGTCGCCCTTCTTCGGCTTCAGGTCGGAGCGCACGACCAGGAACCAGTACATATGCTGCGCCAGCGCGCACAAGAGGCGCCCGCCTTGCCAGTCCTTGAAGGCGTAGAGCGCCGCATGCGCCGCGCCGCCGACGAAATCGAGGCGCCCTTCGCGCAGCTCCTCGTAGGTTTTCGTTACGGGATAGAGGAGCTCGAGCGTAGCGCCCGGCAGGAAGCCCATTTCCACCGCCGCGATGGCCGGGAAATAGGACGGGGAAATCAGGTCCGGGATGGCGACGCGGATGCTCATTGCGGTTTCATTCCCGCCACGGCGACGGCTTCTTTCCAGAGTTTCAGGTCTTCGGCGATCGCCTGCTGGAACTGTGCCGGCGTGCTGCACACGGCGTCGACGCCGATCTTGTCGAGACGCCCCACGAAGCCCGCGTCCTTGCAGCCGAGCGCGATCTCGCGCGCGATCCGATCGACGATCTCGCGCGGCGTGGCCGCCGGCGCCACGTAGCCGTTCCACGTCCCGGTGCGAAAACCGGCGAACCCTTGCTCGGCCACCGTGGGCACGTTGGGCAGCTGGCGAGCTCTCGTCTCGCCGGAAGTGGCGAGGATGCGTATCTTGCCGCCTGCGCCGGAATGCGGAATCAGCTCGTTGTAGTTACCGAAATAGCAGTTCACGTGGCCGGCCACCACGTCGACCATCGCCGGCCCGCCGCCCTTGTAGATCACTGCCTCCATTTTCAGCTTGGCGCGCGCGAGGAAAAGGGCCATGGTGAGGTGGCCCACCGATCCGACGCCGGGCGAGGCGAAGTTCAGCTGGTCGGGACGCGCCCTCGAATAGTCCACCAGCTCGGTGAGCGTGCGAACCGGCGTCTTGTCGTTGCAGCCGAGCGCGAACGCGTTGGTGCCGACGATCGAGATCGGCGCAAAGTCCTTCACCGGGTCGTAGTTGATCTTCTGCACGTAAGGCACGACGGCGAGCTGCGGCGTGGATGCGGAGAGGAGCGTGTAGCCGTCCGGGTCGGAGCGCGCGACGAACTCTGCGGCAATGGCGCCGCTCGCCCCGGGCCGGTTCTCGGCGATCACCGACTGGCCAAGCCGCTGCGTGAGCCAGTCCGCTGTTATGCGCGCGATGGCGTCGGTGACGCCGCCCGGCGGGAACGGCACGATCACCTTGACCGGCTTTTGCGGCCAGCTTTGCGCTTGAACCATCAGGGGCAGCATGAATGCTGCGGCGGCGATCCATTTCCTCATGCGAGCCTTTCTGCGATCCAGCGCGCACACGCGAGCGTGCGCGCATCGTCGCCAATGCGTCCGATAACCTGTATGCCGAGCGGCATGCCGCCCGGACTCCTGCCCGCCGGAACGGCGACGGCGGGCGTGTGCAGCAGCGTCCAGACGACGTTCATCGCCACATCCCCCGTGGAGGAAAGGCCCTTCGGCGCCTCGCTCGTCGCCGCCGGCGCGATCAGAACATCGTAATCGCCCAGCGCCTGGGCAAACTGCGCGCGGCACTGCGCCGCATGGTGCTGCGCACGCACGTACTGCGCGGGGTCGAGGGCGAAGCCGTCCGCGCAGCGTTTGCGCAGCGCTGGATCGAGCTGATCCGGGAAGCGCTCGAACTCGTCGGCAAGGCTGCGCGCGATTTCGTACCAGAGGATGGCGGAATGGCTTTCGCGCAGCCCCTTGAAGGATGCGGGAAGCGCGAACTCGCGCGCGTCGATGGTGCGGCCGGCGTCTTCGAATGCCTTGCGCATCTCCGGCTGCACCAGATCCCACTCGTTGGTGCGGCAGAGCGCGACGCGCGCTGCCCGATCGAGCGTCTGCTCGAGATCCNGGCGATTAGTGAGCGCGGCGCCGAAGAAAGCGACGTCCTCGACGCTGCGCCCATANACGCCGATGGTGTCCAGCGAATCGCCGCCGGGCTTCATGCCGCCGCGCGCGATGCTGTTGAAGGTCGGCTTGTAGCCGAAGATGCCGCAATAGGAGGCGGGCCGGATGAGCGAGCCGGCGGTCTGCGTGGCGAAGGCGAGCGGCACCATGAAGTCGGCNACGGCCGCCGCCGAGCCGCTCGAAGATCCGCCGGGCGTGCGCGAAAGATCGTGCGGATTGCGCGTGCCCCGCGGGACGAAAGTGGCGAATTCCGCGGTGACCGTCTTGCCCATGACGGTGCCGCCGGCCCGGCGCGTGAGGGCGACGGCGGCCGCATCCGCGCGCGGCCGGTAGCCCTTATAGATGGGCGAGCCGTACTCCGTGGGCAGGTCGTGCGTATCGAAGATGTCCTTCACGCCGACCGGCACGCCGAAGAGCGGGCCGTGCGCGTTCCTCAGCGCCGGGAATTTTTCCGCGACGCAGGCCCAGGCCTGCACCTGCGGCTCGCGCTCGGCGATGCGGCCGCGGCAGCTTTGTACCAGCGCCTCGGCGCTGAGCTCGCCCTGCTCGATCAGATGCGCGGCCTGTTTTGCTCCGAGCCGAAAAGCTTCCATGAACGGCTCAGTATAATCGCCGCGTCCCCATGAGCAGTCGAAACATCGTCGTCGTCGGCGCGGGCCCCGTCGGCACGGTCGCGGCGTTAGCCTGCGCACGCCTCGGCCACACCGTCACGCTGCTCGAAGCCGAGGAGCGCGTGAACGATGCGCCGCGCGCCTCGACCACGCAGCCGCCCACGCTCGAGATCCTGGAGGAGCTCGGCCTCATCGACGAGTACATCGCCAAGGGGCTCGTCGCGCCGACCTTCCAGTTCTGGGACCGGCCGAGCATGCGGCTGATCGCCGAGTTCGATTTCGAGCGCCTCAAGGACGAGACGCGCTATCCGTACGTCGTGCAGACCGAGCAGCACAAGCTCGCGATGATGGGCCTCGAGCGGCTGCGCGCGATGGGAGCCAGCGTCCGCATGGGGACTCGGGTCACCGGCGTCACGCAGGCTGAAAATTCGGCCACGGTGCAGACGGAGCAGGGCCCGCTGCGCGCCGATTACGTCATCGGCTGCGACGGCGGCCGTAGTACCGTGCGAAAGAGCCTGGGCATCGAGTTCGAGGGCTTTACCTGGCCGGAACGCTTCCTCGTCATCACCACGAAGTTCGATTTCGCCGCGGCGCTGGGCTGCTGCTATCGCGACTACATGGCGGACCCCACCGAGTGGACCAACCTCTTCAAGGTCTCCGGCGACGACCTCAAGGGCCGCTGGCGCGCGGTGTACAACACGCGAGAGGAGGAGAGCGACGAAGAGGCCTTGTCCGACGCGAGCGTGCGCGCACGCCTCGGGCGCATCCAGGTGCCGGAGGCCCAGCGCGACTACCTGCACCTCAACCTTTACAAGGTGCACCAGCGCGTCGCCAAGCAGTTCCGCAAAGGCCGCGCGTTCCTGTGCGGCGATGCCGCGCACGTCAACAATCCGATCGGGGGGCTGGGCCTCAACTCCGGCATCCACGAGGCGTGGCACCTCGCCAAGCTGATCGACGGCGGCGACCTCGATGAATATGAGCGCGTACGAAGGCCGCTCAACATCGAGTACGTGCAGGAGCAGACCATCGCCAACAAGAAGCGGCTGGAAGAGCGCGAGCCGGCGGCGCGCGAGAAGCGGTTCGATGAGCTGCGCGCGATGGCCGACGATCCGGCGAGGCACAAAAGATTCCTGATGCGCGCATCGCTCCTCGAGACCTGGAAAGGAAAGCGATGAAGTTCGGCATCAATTTCTTTCCCTCCTTCCGTCCCGAGGACAGCACGACGGCGGATTACTACGAGCAGTGCCTGCGCCTTGCCGCGCGCGCCGATGAGCTCGGCTACCACAGCATCAAGACCGTCGAGCATTCGTTCTACGACTACGGCGGCCATTCGCCGAATCCGTGCGTGTTCCTGTCGGCGGTAGCCGCACGCACGAAGCGCGTGCGCCTGATCACCGGCGCGGTGATCCCGGCCTTCCATCATCCCGCGCACCTGGGCGGCGATCTCGCGATGCTCGACAACATGAGCCGCGGCCGCCTGGACGCCGGCTTCGGGCGCGCCTTCCTGCCTAAGGAATTCGAGGTCTACGGCGTGCCGATGTCCGAGAGCCGCGATCGTTTCGAGGAGGCGATCGGCATGATCCGCCGTCTATGGACGGAGGAGCGCGTCACGGCCAAGGGAAAGTTCTGGACGCTGGACGACGTGCGCCTCATGCCGCGCGTCGTGCAGAAGCCGCATCCTCCGGTCTGGATCGCGGCCATCTCGACCGAGGAGTCGTTCGTGTATGCGGCGAGGAACGGCTTTCACCTGATGATCGTGCCGTACGCCGGCAAGCCCGGGCAGCTGCAGGAATTCGTGAAGCTGTATCGCCGGCTCTTCCGGGAATCCAATCCCGGAAAAGCGGAGCAGATCCAGGTCGCGCAGTTCGGCTACGTCGCGGAAAAGCGCGACGAGGCAATGGCCGGCTTCCGGCGCATCTGCAAGCGGTACCTCGAGACCTTCGCCGATGCCGTGCAGTCCTGGCAGGGAACGTCGTCCGACCAGTATCCCGGCTACGACAAGATGGTGGCGAGCATCCTCGCGACGACGCCCGAGAAGATCATCGAGCAGGGCGGCGCCTTCGTCGGCACGCCGGACGACGTCATCGACCAAGTGAATAAGTGTCGCGACCAGTTTGGCGGCGACATCGAGCCGTCGATGCAGATCAACTTCGGCGGCTCGAGCGACGCGGAGGCGTTCCGCACGCTCGAGCTGATCGCGTCGAAGGTGATGCCTAGGGTTTAACTCGCCTTGGCTGGCGGAGGCGGTGGCGGCGGGCCGGGTGGCGGCGGAGGCGGCGGCGCCGCCTGCCGGGTGGCCTGAGGCGCGTAGCGGCCCGCCATCGGGATCTGGTGGCCTTTCGCGTACATGCACTGCTGGAAAGCGAAGTCGTAGCGCCGCTGCAGCGAGTAGCCGGAGCTTTCGCCGGCGCCGGCGCCGATCATGCTGCCGCCGAGGAGGCCCACGCCCGCGCCGACTCCCGCGCCGGAGCTGCCGCCCATCAGGCCGCCGGCGGCGGCGCCGATGGCAGTGCCTACGGCCGCGCTTTTCACGGCGCTGTTATTCGCGACATCGCCCGGCGTCTGGCCGCCGATCTGGGAGCTGGCGAATTGGCGGCACTCGTTATCGTCGAAGCGGAACTGGTCGAAGCTCTTCGCCGAGCCGGGGAGCACCATCACGCTCGGCCCGGTGGGCGCAGGCGTGGCGCAGCCCGCGACCAAGGCCACGGCGCCGATTGCAAAAACTACACGCTTCTTCATTGAGCGGGGGGCGCCGGCGGCACGGCTTTCCAGCCGCCCGGGCAGTCCTTCACGTAGGGGTAATAGCCGCGCGAGCTCTCGCAGTAGTACCAATAGCCGGCCTGCGGCTGCTCGGCGCGCTCCACATACTGCGTGGGGGCGGCGGGCTGGGCCACGATGACGGCGGGTGGGTAATACGCCGGCGGGTAGTAATAGCCGGGCCAGCCCCAGTACGGGCCGAACCCAAGGCCGACGCCGATGGCGACGCGCGGATGGTGATGCCAGGCGAAAGCCGGGCTGGCGCCGAAGGCGCCGGCGGCGAGGATGGCGAGGGCGAAGGCGAGTTTTTTCATGGTGCAGTTCCTTGGACAGCAGGGTAAAGGCCCGGTGCCGTCCAAGGGGTAACAGAGTGTTACAAGGCGTTTACTTCGGCTGCTCGGTGATCCTGAGGTAGGGCTTCGGCGCCTTCCAGCCCTTGGGGAAAAGCTTCTTCGCGTCCTCGTCGTTCACCGAGCCGGCGATGATGACGTCCTGGCCCTGCTTCCAGTTGGCGGGCGTGGCGACCTTGTGCTTGGAGGTGAGCTGCATCGAGTCGATGACGCGGATCACCTCGTCGAAGTTGCGCCCGGTGGTCATCGGGTAGAAGAGCATCAGCTTGATCTTCTTGTCGGGGCCGATGATGAACACCGTGCGCACCGTGGCGTTGTCGGACGCCGTGCGCTTGCCCGGCACGGCTTCCGCGGGAAGCATGTCGTAGAGCTTCGCGACCTTCAACTCCGGATCGCCGATCATCGGGTAGTTGGGCGCGGTGCCTTGCGTTTCCTCGATGTCCTTCGACCATCTCTTGTGGTCATCCACCGGGTCGGCGGAAAGACCGATGATTTTCACGTTACGCCGGTCGAACTCGGGCTTGATGCGCGCCATGTACCCAAGCTCGGTGGTGCACACCGGCGTGAAGTCCTTCGGGTGCGAGAAGAGCACCGCCCACTTGTCGCCGATCCAGTCGTGGAAATCGATGCGACCTTCGGTGGTGTCGATCTGGAAATTGGGTGCGGTGTCGCCAATACGGAGGCTCATGTTTTCTCCTTCGGTAGAGGCGGGCAATGGTAGCTCTATTGACCGGCGCCGGAATGAATTTTTGGAATGAGCTTAGAAAGTTCCGCCAGGCTCTTGATATGCCATCGGGCGCTCGGCGCGAGCGGCACGCCGGGTCGCAGGGTCTGCACCGTCGGCATGCCGAGCGCATTGCCCGCGGCGATCTCGGAATCGGCGTTATCGCCGACCACGAGCACCGCGCCTGGCTGCCAGCCGTGGCGTGCGGCAATCTCTGCAAACCGCTCCTTCTTTGAGCGACGCGGGGACTCGTCGATGGCGTCGATCTGGATTTCGCGGAAGAGATCGCGGACGCCGAGGGCGGCGACCTTGCTCTCCTGCAGGCGCCGGAATCCGGTCGTCACGAGAAAGCGCTCGAGCGGCAGTTTTTCGATTGCGTGCAGATCGCCATAGCCGCGCAGCGGCTGCTTCACCTCGATCGTACGGAATGCGCGCCAGCCCGCGTCGCGCATCGCGTCGCTGAAGCCGTGCTTGCGGGCGACGACATCGAGCGCGTGGCGCCAGCAATCGGCGATGGCCGCCTCCGGGAGTTCGCCGTTATTGGCGGCGCGCATCGCATCGAATGCAGGCGCGAACAGCTCTTCGCCGGGCTCATCGGCCGCGGCGAGGCAGTTATCCAGATCGAAAATGGCGGCGCGGATGCGGCTCAGGGGCATGGGCGGCCGCGCTGAGCGTCACCACGAGATTGCGACAGGCATCGGCATCGAATGCCAGCGCGCGCGTATCGATGCGCGCGGTGCGGTTTTCGAGCAGGCGGTACTCGTCCGGCGTCATTGAGGTGAGCGCGCTCACGATGTCGGCCACGGGATCGTCGACCAGCAAGCCGGCGCCTTTTTCCGCCAGCCAGGTGCCGATTGCCTTGCCGCGCTCGGCGATGCTCGGTGTGTTGAAGAAGCTGCCTTCGTAGATGCGGTTCGGCAGCAACCAGTCCGAGTTGTGTCCTTCGTCGGTGAAGTCGAGGCTCCAGGCGAAGTGCACGTCGGCGTAGATGGCGGCGAGATCCGCCTGCGCGTAGGCGCCGGCAAAGCGCACATGCGGCGCGCCGGCGATGAGCGCATCCAGGTCCGCAAGCGTGTGCGCCGACGGCCGGCCGCGGATCACCACCTCCACGGCGCCGTTCGCGCGGCGGGCGATTTCCTTCAGCAGCTCGACGCTCTTGCGACAACGCACGTTGCCGAACCAGCCGATGCGCCATGCGGGGCCGGGCTGCCGCGACGGTGCTGCCGGTCGTTGCGAATTCGAAAGCAGCTTGTTCTCGACCAGCAGCATTGGCGGCAGGTGGCGGTGGTAGCGCTCGAAATATTGGCTGATGAACGCAGGCGCGCTCACGATCACGCCGGCGCAGGAGCGCAGGAGCGCGCCTTCGAGCGCGCGCAGCGCGGCCGATGGCGCGCCCGAGCCGCACATCAATCGATGGATATCGAGGCACTCGTAGACCAGTTTCGCACGCGGCGCAAAGGCGCGGCGCGCCGCGGCGGCGATGGCGAGCATCTCGAGATTGCGCGCAATGATCACCTCCGCATCGCGCACGAGCTCGCGCAGGCCCGAAAGGCGGGCGCAGCGCAGGGCTACAAGCGCGGCGCGATGCGCGAGGCGGCCGTCGAACGTGCGGCCTAGATCGAGCGGGTGCACGCCGGCAACTTCGGCGGGCGCTTCATCGCGGCGCCGGAACCCGGCTACGGCAAGCCGTGCGCCCCCGGCCTGCAGCATCTGCACGCGGCGCACCGTCGCCGCATCCCACAGATCCCACGCGAGATACGCGATCCGCATGCCCTAGCGCGCGGCGCTATAGGTTCGCGAATACGAAGCGGCGTTGCCGGCCGTGTCGAGCGCTCGGGAGGTGAGCACGTAGCTCGATTCGTTCTTGTTGCCGACCGACGCGGAGCAGCGATACGGACTCGTCGTCACGCGGCAAACCAGGCGGCCGTTCACCGAGAACTCCACCGCCGCGACGGCGGTGTTGTCCGACGCGGTGGCCTCCATGGTCACGGTCGCGCGGCGTGCGACGGCGGTGCCGGCGGCGGGAAGCGTCAGGAAGACGGTTGGTGGGGTCTTATCCGCCGTCGGCGTAGGCGTCGGCACGGGTGTGGGTGCAGGTACTACGGCAGCAGCGAAAAGCTGCCGGAACGCCGCGGCGGCCTGCGGGAACACGGTGGGCGCGTCGAGCCCCGAGAGGTGATAGTTCGCTTCCGGCGCGTTCACGTCGAACAGCGCGCTGAACTGCACGTAGTTCCCGGGATCGGCGATGAACTCGTACATCTTCTGGATGTAATACGGATTATCGCCACCGCCATGACCGTCGGTACGCGCAACGACGCCCCACTCCGGAAGGGCGAATGGCTTGGCGTGCGCCAGGGCGAAATTACGCATCGTCTGCAGATACCAGGCGTGGGAATTCCACGCCGTCTGCTGCCGGGCCAGACGGCAGGCGCTGTCGCAGGTGCTCGGGTACGGGTAGGTGTTCGCTACCCACGACTGGTCGTAGAGGTCGAGGCCGACGACGTCGACGTACGCATCGCCGGGCCACGTCGCGTTGAGCCAGGCCGGATCGGTCCACGTGGCGGTCGGATTCCAGACGAATTTCCACTGGCTTGCCGGTTGCGCTGCACGCATGGTGGTGACGATGCGCCGGAAGCAGCCGGCGAAGCCGGCCTCGCGCCCGGAACCTTGCGGCGCTCCCCACGCGTACCAGTCGCCGTCCATCTCCCAACCCAGGCGCAGGTACGCCCAGTGCAGGCCGTAATAAGCAAGATCGTTCGCGAGGTTGCGCCAGTACGCGTCGTATTGACCAGCGGCGCAATTGGCGAGCGATACGCCGCCGCTATTCGGCAGCATCGGCACGCTGAGGATGAGGTTGCGGCCCGCCTTGGCTCGCACCCATTGTGACCAGGGCAAGAGCTGCCACGCGGCACCATCAACGTTGTCCCAGGTGTCGCGGGCCTCGTACGCCATGGCGAGCTGGACCGGCTTGCCGAGCCA
>C688J18823_10002258_pt1 | contig 12077 bp, 19 predicted proteins | sample HopSoiMetagenom1_FD_18823 | JGI IMG/M metagenome (IMG submission 18823) | reverse complement strand
GTGCGCATGCGCGAAGAGGCGGCCGTAGCCGCCTCTGTTCGCTTCGTCTTCTCCATGCCATGATCGTAGCACGCTGGAACGTGCTACGTCATCCCGTCCGTAGTCGTGCCAGCGTTACGGCCTCCCGAGCCCGAGTCACTCCCGTGTACAGGAACCGCCGGCCTTCCAGCGCCGCCGCTAGTATACCTGTTCCGTCGCGGGGCGCAACCGGCTTGCCTGAACCTCACGGACCAAGTATGCTTGGCTCATGAAAGCCATCGTCGCTCAGCTCACCGTGTTCGCCAAGGTAGCCATTCAGGACGTGCTGCCGTACGCCGAGACCGGCGTCATCCTCTCCGACTACAAGCGCGTCGATCGCCTGTTCCGGCCGTCTCACGCCGAGGTGGCCTTCAGCACGGACCCGCGCCCGGGTGAGGCCGTCTACTGGCGATCCGTGACCGTGCGTGGCCTGACCGAGGGCACCCGCCCCGGCAAGCTGACCCGGCAGGCCACCGTCGCGTACAGCGAGAACGAGGACGACAGCATCGAGCACTGGCCCGCCTACGTCCGGATCGCCCTGAACGAGGCGCGCGGGAAGGTGAAGCTGTGAACGACCTGGAACGGGCCGTCGTGGAGGCGGCGCGGAAGGTGTGCGACCACGCCACCAACCTGGACGAGTGGGTCTACCCGCTGCGCCGGGCCGTCGTCGAGCTTGACGAATACGACGGACTTTGGGAAGAGGTTCGGGTCTATCAGGGTTTTAGCGGCCCCCTCATCCGCATCGAACTCCACCCACGTCCCGCCATTCCGGCCGATGCTACGGAGCGCGCCCATGAATGACCTGGAACGGGCCGTCGTGGAGGCGGCGCGGGAGGCCGTCAGGAACAACGATCACTGGTCCGTCAGCGACCTTGCCGACGTGGTCAAGGCTCTGGAGACCCACGAGCAGGCCCTCAAAGCCGCCGGCATCCAAGAAGTCCTGTGGGCTCAGGTGGCCGAGGGCGACGCTCTGCAGGGCACGTCGGGCGCGTTCTTCCCGGTCGTCGCCACCCGCCGCGAGTACCGGATGGGCAAGGCCACCGGCAACTTCCTGATCACGGTCAAGCTGCCTGCGGGTGAGCGCACCCTGATCCGGCCGGCCCCGGGCGGCAAGGACTTTGGGGTCATCCAGCGCGGCGCCGCGGGGGCGGCCGTGGACACGTTCCTGCATGTCTTCAGCAGCGGAGAGGCAGTGATCTAGGTGAGTGACATCTGGACCTGGGATGCGGCGATGAGGCGCGCGCGCCGCGCGGCCAAGATGTACGGCATTCGGACCAAGGTCGTCGGGACGCGTCGTCCCGATGGCACCTACAGCTACCGCTCCTTTTTCGTGGAGTCAGGCCAATGATGTTCCGCTTGCACGACTTCCAGCAGCAGGCCCTTGCCGCTGAGGACAAGCACCGCGCCGACCACCCGGACGAGACCCGCCTGGCCATCGTGCTGCCCACGGGTACGGGCAAGGGGACGATCCTCGCCGAGCGGGCACGGCGGTTCCACGAGGAGGATTACGACCGGACAGGCCGGGAACGCGTGCTGGTCATCGTGCACACCGAAGAGCTCGTGGAGCAGCTCGCCGCGTCCTGCCGGTTCGCCGCATCGCTGTCGGAATTCCCGATCTCGGTGGGCATCGTCAAGGCGGAGCGCGACGAGACCACCGCGGACATCATCGTGGCCAGCCGGCAGACGCTGGAGATCCGGGAGCGCCGGGCCCGGATCACCGGCGTGGGGCTGGTCATCGTTGATGAGATCCACATCGGCCCGTCGGCGTACGGGCCGATCATGGAGTACTTCGGGTGCATGAGCTACTGCCCGGATCACGGTAATCAGTACGAAGACGACTGTTCTTACTGCGATGCTGCATTCGACTGCACTCCCGCCCTCGGCTTCACGGCCACGATGGAGCGCTCCGACGGCGCCGGCCTGGGTGGCATCTGGCAGAACGTCGTCTTCACCCGGGACATCTCCTGGGCTGTCCGCAAGGGCTACCTGGTGCAGCCGGTCGGATACCGGCTGGAGATCCCCGTCGCCAGTGCCGAGCCGGGCGAGCAGGACGCCATCCTCTGCGACGGCATCGCCCCGGAACGCATCGTCGAGAAGTGGATGGAGTTGTGCGTCCGGCCGGTCCTGTGTGAGTCCTGTCGCGATGCCATGGACTGCCTGCCTGATGGAACGATCGCCGCGCCTAGCTGGTGTGACCAGCCGGAGGGGAAGTGCGCCACCCTGAACCCCGCCTTGGTCCGGCAGACGATCGTGTTCGCGCCGCTGGTGAAGTCGGCCAAACGGATCGCCGCAGTGTTCGAACAGGCAGGCTTCACGACCGGCGTGGTCTGGGGCGAGCAACCACCGAAGGAGCGTCGCGAGACGATCGCCGCCTTCAAGGCTGGGAAAATCGACGTCCTCGTTAACGCCATGGTCCTCACGGCGGGCTTCGATCACCCCGGCATCGGCTGCGTCATCGTCGCCCGGCCTACCAAGTCCCGCACCCTGTTCGTGCAGATGGCAGGCCGCGGCCTGCGCCGGGTGCCGGGTATTCCGGTGGAGGAGCAGGACTGCATCCTCATCACCCTCACGGACGGCACCTCGGACCTGTGCTCGGTGGCCGACCTGTCCGACCGCGCCCTGGACCCGCGGGCGGAGGGCGCTCTCACGGTGATGGAAGACGCCTTCGACCTCGGCAAGGATCTCGAGGAGGCGTCGCGGCATTGGGCCGGGAAGGTCGACGCCACCCGGTTCGATCCGATCGTGGCGCGCTCATCCAAGGTGTGGGCGAAGACCAGGGCCGGGCACTGGTTCCTGCCGATCTCGACGGAGCGGGAGTACGTGTTTCTGGTGGGCACGGACATCCATGTTCTTGCCCGGCACGTCGATCCCCCGCGGGTGATAACGATGTGCCTTCACCGCGACCTGCCTGACGTCGAGATCGCCATGCAGGTTGCCGAGGATGAGGCGACGGAGCGCGGCGGGGATCTCGGTGCTCTGGTGGCCGACCGCACCCGGCCGTGGCGCAAGGCCGTGCCGAAGCCAGGCGACAAGATGCTGGCGTACGCGTCGCGGCTGGGGCTGGACGGCGAGGTGCAGCGCATCCTTGCGAGTCCGGCCGGCGGCAAGGCCGGGAAGGTGTCGGATCTCATCCGGCGTGTGGAGGCGTCGCGGTCGATCGACCGGGCGGTCATCAGGATCAAGGAAAGGGCAGGGGAATGAGCTATCCGGAGTACATCAACCGGCAGGCGATCGCTTCGATCAAGATCGAGCCCGACAAGGCGCGCTTCGAACAGGCGGATGAGGACTGGACGAACGGCGTTCTGCACGGAGCGCCCGAGTCATGGGACGGCGAAGAGGCTGCGTCGTATATCGCGCTCAGCTACGTAGCGACGCTGGAAGCGCGATGCGACGCTGCGGGTATCTCCCGAGAGAAGTGGACGGAATGACCGAGTCAGAGATCGTCGTCGAAAAGGTAACCACTTACTTGCCGATGTCGGCGGAGGCGCTCGCGGATGCGGCGGAGTTTCAGGCCGCATGGGGATCGTGGTCGAAGCTGACCCACGAGGAGAAGCTGAAGCGGATGGCGCAGGTAAACGCCAGTGCGGTCATGGCTCGCGCGCAGCAGCGCGCCGACGCCACCCCGCGTATTCCACTGACCCTGTCGACGCTGCTGGCCAAGCTGGACTGGACGCCGCAGTACGCCGAGCACGTCGTGCAGTCGTACTGCGAGTGCGGAGAGACGTCCGAGGGCTGGGAGTACTGCGAACACGCGAAGGATGAGGGCGTGGCGCCGTGAAGACGATCATTGTCGACAACGGGGACTGTACGTGCCCCGAATGCGAAGCGAAGAAGGCCGAGAAGAAGTGACCGACGACCTGTTCGACGACCCGACCACCCGCTACGGCCTGGCCCCGGACAACCGGCGCTACCGGTTCCCCGCCCCGCCCGGCGTCGAGCCGGCGGCATCTTGGCGCCGCACCACCAACCTGATCAAGGCGTTCAGTGACCAGTACGCCCTACAGCAGTGGCTCGAGCGGATGACCCTGCTCGGACTGCTCGCCAACGACGGCCTCCTCTTCGATGAGCTCGCCACCTCGGGCGTGGAGATGATGGCGCCGGACGTGCAGCGCAAGGCGCTAGAAATGTTCGCCGCGCAGGCCCGGACCGCGGTAGGCGGGGACAAGGGCGCGCGCAAGGGGACGGCCAGGCACGGCGTGCTCGAGCACTGGATGTTCGCTGGTGAGGTGATCGGCCACCGGCGGATCCGGCTGCAGTTCGAGCAGCTGCTGGAGATCCTGGACGCGAAGGGTTTCGACCTGATCCCGGGCACCTCGGAGCGGTTCGTGTTCCACCCGATCGCCGGTGGCGTGGTGGGCCGGCAGGACGCCCGGTTCTTGTGCCGGCGGACCGGCCAGGAGGGTCCGGCCGACCTGAAGTGCGGGAAGGTGGACGAGAAGACCGGCCGCCGCTTCTGGACGTACCAGGAGTACGCCGGGCAACTCTTCATCTACGACGACGCTCCGTGGACCTGGGAGGGTCCGCTGGACGATGACGGCTGCTGGGCGCCCAAGACGCCGGGCAACTACGTAGGCCGCCCGGGCGGCGCGGTGGAGGGCGAGCGCGCGGGCATTCTGCTGCACATGCCGGCCAACGGGGCGCCGGAGGTGGTGGAAGTCAGCCTGGAGTACGGCCGGCGAGTGGCGGAGATCGCCCGGGACGCGACGGAGCACCGGGCGCTGGGTAAGCATGCTGGCGGAATCTGCCCGGCGTGAGGGCTTGACGGACCGAGTATGACTGGTCTATAGTTTGAGGCAGAAGGGCGGCAGGAAGAAAGCTTTCCGGGACCGTTCGGTGTTGGCCGAGATTCCCTGACACTCGGCAAGTGGTAGATCGGTTGCTAGCGCCGATCATGCCCAGCTACCGGATCGGCGTTGGACAAGGCCAGTACCACGGAAGCCGCGATGCCGCCGATCCGGTGCACCAATGTTGCCTGTAGCTCAGCACGGATAGAGCACCGGACGATGCTTGACACGAGTGGCGCGCGCTCAGTCAAGCGGGGATATCCGGAGGTCAGCGGTTCAAATCCGCTCAGGCGCACGGAATACGGAGCAGATGCCTAACCAGCGGAAAGCTCCGGGCAACAGATCGGTTCACCAGGTGGTGCCTGAGCAAACTGGCGGGTTGGTCCCCGCGAAGTGCGAGGGGCATGTGCGGGGTTCGATACCCCGTCCGATCGCGCAGCACAATTGCACAGTGATCTTCCGGCGGGTGCGGCAAAGCGTCTCACTCAGTTGTCATCCACCACGCAAAGCGCGATCATGACGGGTCCGATTTCTGCCCTAGTCGTTGCTCCGTGACCCGCCGGTTTCCACCACAACGCACAGCGACGCAGAGCAGAGAGAAGCAAACGTGAGCGACGACATCATCGAGAACGAGTACGACAGCCTCTTCGGCGGGGACAAGCTGCCGTCCCTGTTCAACAAGACCCACGGGACCGGCACCTGGCGGAAGGGCATCATCATGAAGCCGCCGGTGGACCGGCAGTCGCGGTTCTTCAAGGAGGGCGGCACCGGGGCGCTGAAGTTCTTCGACGCCGAGGGCAAGCCGACCGAGAAGTCCATCGGGGCCGGCGGCGTCCCGAACGGCAAGGCCATCGACACCACGTTCGTGCTGCAGACCGAGTACCGCATGACCGAGGCGGAACTCGAGGAGGCCGACATGGACGAGGACACCGGCCTGCGCGGCGTGTTCGCGTCGGCGGATCTGAAGAAGGCGATCCGGGACGCGATCAAGCGGGCGAAGCTGAAGAACCGTACCGAGCTGGTCGGTTCGCTGCTGGAGATCGGCCGGGTCGGCAAGGTCCAGAAGGGTGACTACAAGGGCTGGAAGTGGGAGGCCAAGCTGACTCCCGGCGTTGGCCCGGCCTACGTCGCTCCGGCCGCGGCGCCGGTGGACGAGTTCGACGAGTAGGACTACCGCTGGGTGGCGGTGAGATGAAGGCCCGGGACGACGTCGTCCCGGGCCTTTGCCATGTCTGAGACAAGGGTGGAAGCAGCCCGGGACCTTGCGATCATCCAAGTAGGCTGAGTATACTTGGTCCATGAATCCAGACCTGATCTCCGCCGTCGCGGGCCTCCTGTTCGTCGCGGCGTTCGTCCCTGCTGTCGTGATCATGAATCTCAAGCGCGCATCCCTGCGCGCGCTCAGTCGGGCCGTCAATCTTCTCTGCCTGTCCATCGGCTTCGAGCTCACTTCGCTGATTGCCAACGTCGTCGACGGCGACTGGGGCGGTATCGCGTTGAACGCCTTCACGACGTGCATCGCGGTCTACCTGCTGAAGACCTGCCAGGACAGGCGTGACGCTAAAGGTGCTGCGGTGGTTGCTGAGGCGGAGCGCATCGTTCGCGACCACGCGGCATGACCTTCACCCTCGGCGCCATCCTGGTCCTCACCTTGCTGGCCGGGCTGCTCTGCCTGGCCTACGTCATCCCGCCGCCGGCCAACCTCAACCCGCCGCACCTGTTCGAGACGGACCCGTTCACCGACGAGGGCGAGCACACCGGAACGCACCGGATGGCGGATGACCCTTCGACGCGGTTGTGAGCAGGATCGACCAGAGCCCGGCCCCGGCTTCCCTGGGGCCGGGCTTCTTCATGTCCGGCGTCACGTTCCGATCATGCTACGGAGCGAGTATGCTGGGTTCATGACTGATCACGGCTCTCTCTTCGCCACCGCCGCCATCGCCCTGTACGCCGCCCACCACGTCGGGGATTACTGGGTTCAGTCCGATTCCTGGGCTCGTGAGAAAGGCATGCCCACCATCGACGGCCGGCTCGCCTGCGCCTTGCACGTGCTCAGCTACGTCATGACCCAGCTCGTCTTTCTCGCCGCCGCCCTGATCGTCACCGGCGTCGGACCTGATCTGACATGGCAGCTTCCCACTGCCCTGCTCGTATCGGGGGTGACGCACTGGACGGCCGACCGCCGCGAGCACGGCCTGATGTTCTGGCTGGCGCGCAAGATCCCGGGCAAGGCGAACTTCCTGGTACTGGGCGCGCCGCGAGGTAGGCACTACGACGACAATCCCACGCTGGGCACCGGGGCGTGGGCGCTGGATCAGAGCTGGCACATCTTCTGGGGCGTATTCGTGGCGGCGCTCATCATTGCCGCTTGACGGCATCTTATGGACCGAGTATGCTGGGTTCATGGAGATGGTGAGCAAGAGCCCCGCAGTGCAGATGATCGAGCAGGTCCGCGCGTGGCTGGAGCGCAATGGCGTTCAGCGCGGCACGCAGGCCGAGATAGAAGCGGCAATCGCCGTGGATCACGCCGAGGCTTTGCGCGAGGACGCACACCGTGGCGATGAGTGGGCATCTTTCAAGCAGAATCGCGCTTGGTTCGAGAGGCATGAACTCGTCTCCGGACGGCGTGAACATGTCAATGCCGCAATCGAGATCGATCACGCCGAGGCGTTGCTGATGAACCAGGTCAGCGACGACAAACTGCCGATGACCGGCGTGTGGTACCGCCGCATCGGTGACATCTCGGTCCTCGGCAAGGTAACCAGCCTGAACGGCCCCGTCGTCGGTATGGCCACCAGTGCCGGCGCCTGGGTCGGCTCGATCGAGCGGTTCGCCGCAGAGTGGGAGATGTCATGACCAAGATCGGTACCCGCAGGAGCACCGGCGTTCTCGTCCTGGTGCTCCTGCTCGTGAACGGCGCGGCCGTGTGGGGGCAGGCCGGTTGGGCGCTGGAGAACATCGTCCCCGCCGGCTGGGACCTGAACGCCGCGCTCGCGCTGTCCCTGGCGTTCGCCGCGGCCATCGAGCTGATCGGTGTCTTTCTCGCCATGATGGCCGACGCGGGCGAGGATGAGGGCCTGCCGTCCGGTGGTGTCCGGCTGGGCAGCTACGCGGTCGGCCTGGTGTCCGGAAGCTTGAACTTCAGCCACTGGTACGTGTCGGGTGTGTCCGCGGCCATCGCGTTCGGCTTCCTGTCCGCGGTGTCCCCGTTCCTGTGGGGGATCTGGTCGCGTGTCCGCCGGGGACAGATGTCCGCCCCGTCGCGCCGCTTCTGGCACCCTGTCCGATCGGTGTCCCTGATCCGGGGCATGGCGTGGGAAGGTCTGTCCGACGAGAACGAGGCTGTCCGCCGGCTGTCCAAGCCGCGCCTGCTCGATGTCCCGGGTGTCCCTTCGGACACGGACATGGACAACTTCCGGACACGGTGGGACATGCCGGGACAGCGGACGGGCATCACGCCTGCCGGGTGGACAGGACCGGTCGCGACGATGTCCGATGTCCAGGACAGCGAGGCTGCGATGCGTGGCGAGATCGGGACAGGGGTGTCCCAGCCTGTCCCGCCGTCCGGCTTCGGGGACATCGACTGGGACAGTGAGCTGTCCGAGCTGTCCGGCCAGGACAGCGCGCTGACCGCGCTGGGACAGGACGTGTCCAGGACGGCGGAGGCCCTGTCCAACGGCACGGACACACCGCTGCCGCAGCGGACACGGCTGTCCGGCGGCAGTGTCCCGGCCGGCTTCCTGGACACGCTGCGGACATGGAACCCGGACATCATGTCCCGGGCCGACTTCAAGCGGACAGCTGCCGGGACACACGGCGTGTCCGTCAAGACCATCGGCCGATGGATGGTCGCGGGGATGTCCCAGGATGACCCGCGCTACCTCCGGTGAGGATAGGACTTTTATTACTTGTTGATGCAAGTGTCTGTCGATGGCACATCTGCCCAGCTCAGGGGGCAGATGTGCCATCGTCGTCTGCGGGCTTGCGCTCCCTGCTATGGACCCAGTATACTTATCTCATAAGGCAAGCGGGAACGACAGAGGGAGTGGTTCAAATGGGAATCTTCGAGATGACGATCAAGACCGAGACGGCGAACGGCACCAAGGTTCAGCGGACCACCTGCTACGGCGAGGACAGCGTCACTCAGGAGCGGGCCCACTACCGGAGCCTCGCCCCGGCCGGCAGCACCCAGACGATCACGGTGAAGGAACTGAAGCGCTGATCACGAGGACCGGGGGCCCGCAAGGGCCCTCCCCTTTTGCCCTGCTTTGACACGTTTCAATCGCTGGACCGGATTCCACCGGCAAGCTATACTAGGTCCATGTCCAAGAAGGGAACCGGGTTCGTCCCCTGCACGACCTGCGGTGGCAGCGGAGCCACCACCGTCACCGAGATCTACACCGACAACAAGGGCAAGCAGCAGACCCGCATCGTTCGCAAGGTGTGTACGTCCTGCGGCGGCAAGGGCGGCTACCACGTCTGATCTGACCACCGACGACAAGAAGCCCGGGGCCTCATGGAGGTAGGCCCCGGGCTTCACTGTGTCCCGACTGCATCACCGCGGACCGCCATCGTCAACAGCGTCCGCCCGCCATGCTAGCCGCTGGTCCGCGTCAGCACGAACAGATCCAGGTCGGCAGGGTCGTAGAGCGCCGTCCGGTTAGGACCCTCGGCCACCGCGTCCGGCCACGTGGCGCTGTAGCTGCGCTTCCACTCCCGAAGCTTCCCGAGATCCAGGCTGCGGCTGATGGCGAAGTCCCGCAGCGACACCCCCACAGCCTCTGAGCTGCCCGCACGCGCGTTCGCGGTTGTGGTGGCGGGCACGCCCAGCATCATCGCCGGCACGTCAGGCAGAGGCTCTCCGCCGGTCGCCCAGGCGATGAGCCGAGCTGTCTCGCCCTTGATGTCGACGAAGGGCGCCTGGAACTCCTTCAGCGTGTCGCCCACCACCAGGTGCCAGCGGCCAGGCACGCTCGTGCGGGCCGGGATCGGCTTGATCTGCGGAGCCAGCATCCGCCACGCGTTCGACGTCGCCCGGGCCAGCGCACGCCCACCGAAGTTTTCCCGGTTCTCGGGGCCAGCCGTGGCCTTGCCGGTCATGGACTGGCCGGCCATCAGGATGTGCACGCGCAACTCGCGCCCCATGGCCGACAGGTTGCCCAGCGCGGTCAGGGCCGGCGACATGCCCTTGCCTTCGAGCTCGTTCTTCCAGTACGCGCGTAGCCGGTTGGTCGCGCCGTTCATCTCCTCGAGGACGGCCACCAGCGGCACGAGCTGATCTGCGTCGCCGCCGGACGAGACGTGCCGGGCGCGGCGCATCACCTCCTCGTCGAGCCAGATCAGGGCCTCATGCAGCTCCTCGGCCTCGCTGGCATACAGCACGCCGGGCACCTGTCGCAGCCACATGTGGCTGACGAACTTGGCGTCCAGGCAGGCGACGCCGTAGCCGCGGCGCATGAGCTGGCCGATCAGCCAGGCTAAGAACTCGCTCTTGCCGGCGCCGCTGCCGCCGGCGATGAGCATGTGCGGGGACTCCATGGACAGGTCGAAGGACACCGTCTGTCCGCGTGTCCCTTGTCCCACGGTCAGCTCTGTCTCCGGGGACATGTCCGCTGCGGACACCATGTCCGTGAAGGACACCTTATCCGCGGGCTTGGCCGGCAGGGTGAATGTCCCGTAGGGCTTGCGTCCGTGCAGTGTCCAGGACGCGGACAGGGTGTCCACGTGCAGGCGCTCGCGCAGTAGCCGGGACACGCGCTCGATGTCCGCCTTTTCGGGTGTCCAGTCCATCGGGACATGCACGGTGATGGCCTGTCCCTCGATGTCCCGGAAGTGGCGCGGGATGTCCACGTGGACAAGGCCCTGTCCGGTCGGGGACGCGTGGCGGACAACCGGGTCGAGCACGGACATCACAGGGGACACGACGTGCCGGTTGAATGTCCAGAGCCGCAGGTATGTCCATGTCCGCACGGACATCAGTGTCCCGGCGACGGACGGCCAGACGGACAGTGTCCATTGCCCCAGCGGGACGCTGGCGAGGATGGACACGATGAGGATGGCGAGGTGTCCGCGCAGTGTCCGGTAGAGGCGTTGTTCGGTGTGGTGGTGTCCTATGACGAGCCGGCGCCATGTCCAGCGGGACACGATGCGGATGATCTTGATGAGCAGGGTCACCTGATCAACCCTACTCCACGTATACCTTTAACGTCATACGTCGATTAGGCTGGCATAGAAATGTGCAAGTTGCAGATTTGGAGGCGGTATGGACGTCTGGGCAATCGTCTACGGCAACGGCGACCCACCCGAGCTGCATTCGCTCTGGGAGAGCAATGAGCTGGCGGAAGTGGTCCGCGCGCAACTCGACGATGAGGCCTGGCGCGTCATCGCCGTCACGTCGGCACTCAGGAGGACTGCGATGCCCGGTAGTCCCCGTGACGTCCGCGCGCCCGTGTGGGGCAAGCGGGTCAAGAAGTGGAAGCGCTGGATCGAGGAGTTGCGCGCGGAGGCCGGCGCCACGGTGGTTCTGCCGGAGGATTTCGAGATCCCGCCCCATCGACGTATTGCGGATACGTCAACCTGAGCTATATACTCGGTCCATAGACGGTCCGGCTGGATGGACGGAGACTCCCCCGGCCGGGCTGTTCGTCTTCGATCTTGATGGAGGTGGATCGGTGCGCCGTCGCCTGAACTGGATCTTCTGGTTCTGCCTGAGCGCCATGATCGGTTTCGGCGTACTGATCTTCCGATTCATCCAGGCCGCTGCGACCGCACAGCTCTACTCGCACCCTTGCCCGGTCAAGGTATTGCTGGACACGGCCCGCGACCACGCCGATGAGCACGCGGGTGTCCAGTGATCCTCTTTCCGCGCGCTCGCCGCCGGCACCCGGGCGTCTACGTGTTCCGCACCCGCCGGCATTTCGGTTGGGGCACCGAGGTCGGCTACGTCGGCAAGTCCAACCACCTCGCCCTGCGCAAGGCTCAACACGAGGCGAAGCCGTGGGCCGACCTGGTCACCAGTTACCACGCGCTCAGGCTTCCGTGGTGGCTGGGCTGGCAATGGATCACGCTGTCCATCGAGACGATCGTCATCCTCATCCTGCGGCCCCGCTACAACTGGCAGAAAAATCCGCGCCGCTCGAAGGTGGGCCCGCGCGATCAGATGCTGCAGCGGGCGGCCCGCGATCGCAGCCAGCACCTCGGGCGCAGGAACGTCAGTGCCCACCTCACCGATCTGGTCTTCCGCTTCGGCGGAGCCGCCGTCATCGTCACCGGCCT